>Ga0209625_1000288_pt1 | contig 12840 bp, 9 predicted proteins | sample JacPin_JW_Ref_M2_FD_187960 | JGI IMG/M metagenome (GOLD analysis project Ga0209625, IMG submission 187960) | Forest soil microbial communities from Algoma, Ontario, Canada - Jack Pine, Ontario site 1_JW_Ref_M2 (SPAdes) (version 2) | ecosystem: Environmental > Terrestrial > Soil > Boreal...
GGGCCGGAGAAGAACCGGAGATCAGGGTGCCAATGGATCTACGCAAAGCCCTTGCAGCCGCCCCGCTGGCGGAGGCAGGGTGGGAGGACATCACACCAATGGCGCGCCGGGACTGGATTTTCTCGATAAGCTCAGCCAAGCAACCGGAAACGCGCAGGCGCCGGATCGAGAAAGCGTGTGACATGCTTGCCTCCGGAAAGCGACGATTATGTTGTTTTCCCGGTATAAAGTGGCTTATGAAAAAAAACGCAAAATCATGCGGAATGTGGCTTCAGTTGCCGGACTCAAAAAATCGTTTTTCGCCGAGATCGACAAAGTAGAAAACCGCGAAGATTTGGAGAAGCTGCGGGTGAAATATTTGGACCGCGAAAAGGAGATTCTCACGGCAGTTTTGCGTTCGCTTGGCGGTATGCCGCTCGTGAAGAGGAAGGAGCTCGGTCCGCAGGCACATCCAGAAAGGCAGTTTACCAGGAGGAGACAAGCCGACGGCTAGCGGGTGGAGCCGCTATCGCGCAGCAGGACGACGTCGGAATCGAGGCGGCCGCGCAGGATGGCAAGGGTTTTGCCGTCGGGCGACCATGCGAAGCCGCCGCGGCTTTGGTCGGACGGAAACTTGGTGATGTAGCGGCCGGGGCCGCCGGTGATCGGCTGGACCCAGACGTTGTCGATGCCGTTTTCGCGGACGGCGTAGGCCAGCGATTTCCCGTCGGGCGTGAAGTGGACGCTGCCGGTGATGTGTGGGTTGGGCGTGAGCAATTGGCGCGCGCCCTTGGAAGCAGGATCGAGACTCACGAGCGCGATTTTCTCGTCGCTGCCCTCGATGACAGACTGTGCTTGGCTCGCTTCGGTCATCACGATGGCAATCTTCGAGCCATCGGGCGAAATGTGGGCGGCGAATCCGCCGTAAATCGAATTGGGAATCGTGGTGCCGGGAACATCTTCCACCGCGCCGCCATCAATCGAGACGCGGCGAATGCGATCGGGATTGTTGTTGATGAAATAAACCCACTTTCCGTCGGGCGAGCAGCTGGGGTCCTGGTCGCCGTGGCCGGTGGTGAGCTGCTTCAGATTCGAGCCATCGAGATCGACGCGGTAGATGCTGCGTCCCGTGGTATTTTCGCCGTGACCAGCCCAGGCGAAGACGATGCGGTGCGATTCGGGCGCGTTCGAACCGGGCGCCGCCGCGGTGGAGCACGCTTCGGGCGCGTTGAGAAGCGCGTTGGGGTCGCTGGCGAGGACGGCGCGAGATTTTCCGTCGAGCGAAAAACGGACGAGCTTATCGGCTTCGGAAACGACGACCTGTTCGTTGCCGGCCCAGGCGAAATTCGCGATGTCGCGCTCCTGCTCGAAGATGGGGCGAGGCGAGGCATTGGCGCCGCCGCCATCGGCGGGCAGAAGGTAGAACGTGCGAGATGCTTTTTGCTGTGAGGTCGCGATGGTCTTGCCGTCGGCAGAGAGGCTCACGTTGGAATAGTTGTTCGTGTCCTTGGTGATGGCGGTGGTCTCGCCCGAAGGCAGCGCGACGTAGGCAATCTGATTGCGGCTGTAGCCGGACTCGCGGCCCAGATAGGAAATCAGCAAGCCGCGCATATCCGGGAACCAGGTGAGATCGGTGATGATGCTGGATTTCACGGAGGCGAGCGGCTGCCAGTGACCGTTGTCGCCGGTGGAAGATGCGTCCACGGATTCGACGGAAGTGAGGCCGCGATCGTTGTGAAATACGGCGCCAGCAATCAATTTTCCGTCGGGCGACCAGACTACGTTTGTTGGGGCGTCGGTGGTCGAGCCGGTGACGATGCTGTGCTCGCCGGAGCCGTCGGCGTTGGCGACCAGCAAGTGATACCTGCCGACTTCGGGATCGTTCTGGCGGGCGTAGGCGATCCGCTTGCCATCGGGAGAAAAGCTGATGTTCGAGTCCACGTCCCTGGCCACGACTTGTGGTTCACCGCCCAAAACCGGTATCCGGTAAATGAACCGGACGGTTCCCACGGTATTTTCAGTCCGGCTGAAGTAGATGTAGTTCCCGTCGGGAGAAAAAGTAAAACCATTGTAGGCGCGCGGCGCGGGAGGAAGCACCTGCGTATCGCTCGAAGTGGGGATGTTGCGGAGCCACACGCTCTCGAGGCCGTTATCGGCGATGCCGCTGACGACGTATTTGCCGTCGGGGGAGATGGCGGCGTTGACAGATTTTCCGGTGTTCGTGATTTGCGTGATGGTGAAATTCTGGAAGGGCATCGCGGCCTTGCCACGCAGGAGCGAAAAGACGCCGTATCCAGCGGCCGCGACCAGAACCAGCGCCACGAGTGCGCCGATGATCAGTTTTCCTTTGTTTTCGCGAGCCGCCTGGACAGCGACGGAACCGGATCCGCCGGCATCACGCGTAATCGCCGGCGCCGCTGGTATTGCCGCTGCGGAGGCAGCGCTTGATTGGTGCTGCGCGCTCGATAGCGGTTCCGCGGGCATGGCAACGGAGCCCGACGGGTCCGCATATTTCACTTGGGCCGCGCGACCAGAACCGGTGTCGCGCTTCAGGCGCTCCAGATCGGAGGCCATGTCGCGGGCCGTTTGGTAGCGCAGGCGCGGATTTTTTTCGAGGGACTTGGTGATGATCCGGTCGAGTTCTTGCGGCAGCGCCGGATTCAGGCGCGCGGGCGGAACCGGCTCGCGCTCGAGAATCGCAGCAAAAATTACGCCAGTGGTGTTTCCGGAAAATGCCTGGCGGCCGGTGGCCATTTCGTAGAGGACGAGGCCAAAGGAAAAAAGGTCGGTGCGCGCGTCGAGTTTTTCGCCGCGCACTTGCTCGGGCGACATGTACGCGACGGTGCCGAGAGCCATGCCCGGACTTGTGAGATTCGGATCGGTATCGAACGCCGGTGCGCCGGCCGTTACCGTCTCCGCGACGGCGCGCGTTGCGACCTGTTTCGCGAGGCCGAAATCGAGGACTTTGGAGCGGCCGCGATCGGTGACGAAGATATTCGCCGGCTTGATGTCGCGATGAATGATGCCGCGCTCGTGGGCGGCTTCGAGCGCGTCGAGCACCCCGATGCCGATTTCGAGAAGCTGATCGAGCGGAACCGGCTGGCCGTTGATGCGATGCTTGAGCGTGACGCCTTCGAGCAGCTCCATCGCGATGTAGGGCACGCCATTGTCTTCGTCGATATCGTGAATCGTGCAGATGTTGGGGTGATTCAGCGCGGAGGCGGCCTGCGCTTCGCGGCGGAATCGTTCGAGCGCGGCGGGATCTTTGGTGACGTCGTCGGGGAGAAATTTCAGGGCGACGAAGCGCTTCAGTTTTGTGTCTTCAGCGCGGAAGACAACGCCCATTCCACCGCCGCCAAGTTTTTCAAGGATGCGATAGTGGGAGAAAGTGCGGCCTTCAAGAGAAGTGGGTTCGGGCATCGGGGATGCAGTTTAGAGCGAGGATAAATCTAAGTCAATGAAATGGGACGGCGTGCAGCAACCAGTTTCCAGTAATCCGCGCAAACGTCCACTCGCTAGCGTGCTGATGAGCGAACACGTTGATGGAATACAGCGATCGTGCGCTTCGCTACTTCAAGACGGTGACGCAGTAAGTGCTGCCCGCGCCGAAAGGTCCTCCGCAGTTGGTGGTCTGTTGGAATTGATCGGCTTGGCCAAAATCCTTGATGGTGTCCGGAAAATCCACGCCGTAGTGGAAGCCACTCTTACCCAGCGTGTACCAAGGGTAAATGCAGAAAGGGCCTCCGTAGACGCTACAGCTCGCGAGAACCTCCGCCTTGCCACCCAGATCGCTCACCGCGGCCCAGCTCTTCGCAGTTGAGCCGTCGCCAAACGAAACGGATTTGATCTGGATCGGCGAAGTGCCCGCCCAGGCTGGCGCGTCATAGGAAAAGCAGTTGCTCTCCCCTGGAACGCAGAACTGGCCGGAAGGATTCGAGAAATCCGACGTGTGGCCGATCTCCCAGACGAATGCGTTGGGGGTATCGAAGACAGCGCCCCAGCCCAGCGCGTTCCCGATTGTCTGGGTGTCAAATGCCGGCATAAGCGGTCCGTCACTCTTGGAATTCAATACGATCGTTCCCGAACCGCCGGTGGTAAGGTCCGTCACTGTGACGTGGAAGCCGTCCGCCGCGGGCGTGACGAACCAGTGGACTGTAATCGTATCGCCGGCGTGCATCACCAGCGGATTGCTCGGCCCGGTGCCGTCGGTGAGCATGGCATTGAACGCCGCGGTCTCATGAAACACACCGGGCTGCCCGGTCTGGGTCAGTTTCCAAACCGGCGAACAAACTGAATAGCTGTCGGGCGCGAACTGCAGCACGAATCCACCGCCCGGCGTGCAGTTCGTCACGATCGCGTCCGGATAAAACTGGAGCTCCACAAAAGCCTGGCCGAACAGGCTGTTGGGATCCGTCACCGTACCGCCAAACCAGAAAGTCGGGCCAAGGGTCGAGACCGGAAATGTGCCTCCGCTCGGCAGCACCGCTGTCCAGGTAAGATCGCGCGCAGAACCCGGAGCGCTGGAGACGGGATCAAGTTCCGGCTCGTCATGCCCCGTGCAGCCGGCGTCGTAATGCACTTCAATTTTTCCCTCGATATACTTAGGACGGTGAGCCAGGCAGCCGGAGCTATTGGCACTAACGGTGCCTGAAGTCCCGAGTAGTAAAGCTCCCGCCGCCAAAACAAAGAGCTGGTAAGATTTCATAGTGTTCCTCCCGAAGAGAAGTCCCTCAGAAAATTAGGCCAACATTTCCAGATGACGGAACGGCGTTGCTGTCTTGTCGCCCCAAGGAGATGGCCGTGCCGGAGTATTTGCCGGCACGGCCTCCTGCTCATCCGGATGCTTTGACTATGGCGCGCAGCCTGGATTTTGAAATGGTGAAAGAGCCGGAAGCGATGCCCTGTCCGGGAAGCTGTAGGCTGCCCTGAACGCGTCCGAGTGCTCCTGGAATTCGAACCACTGCAGCAAAGCAACGTTCGACAGGCTGTAAGTTTGCCCGAGGATATTCTGGACTGGGCTGGTGACGTTGGCAGAAAGACTCTCGACCACGTCGCCCACCTCCAGAAAGTTCTGGCATTGACTGCCGGACAACCACCAGGGCGTGATGTTGTGAACGGCATCGAATCCTACAAACGGGTCGTTGAACGTCTCCGCCATCTCATGGCTGAGCGCAGCGACGTCCTGAAAGCCACCGCTGAATAGCCCAGGGGTGATCCAGCTCGAGTAGTTCATCATGTAAGCTCGGAGCAATCCGCCGTTTTCAGTGGTGCCCGGCTCCTCATCGAATGCGTGGAAGCCGAGCACGCAGCACTGGTTTACATCGCCGTTCTCGTACAAATACGTGTTGGGAAACAGAAACGTGGTGAGGTCCTTAGTGGTCATGTCGCCGTTAAGCTCAGCCGCTCCAATGAGGGTGGTGTTATCCACAGGGAAGGTCGGCGGGAAGAGCAGGCTCTGAAACGTGGGATCGTCGACCAGCACGAAGAGGCAGCATGATCCATCTTTGTTCGGCTGCGCGACGTACTTGCCGAATGGCAGGGTCATGGTCATGGGCCCCTTCAATTGGGGGTTCAGAAGAGTGTGCCAATCCTGGCGCATGGAATGGAAGAAAGTCGCGCGCATGTCGGCATCCGTAAACTGCGTGGGGTGAGGGCTGCTCAAAAACTTCGCGGGGAAGAAAACGGGCGAAAGGAGCGTGGGCTCGACCAAGGGACTCACATCGTAGTGCATCGCAACCGAGCCATCAGCGGCCAGGAGATCGAGCGAAACGGGGATAATCGGGGCAGGAACAAGCGTAGTGCCCCCCTCTTTGGGGTCGCGCCCGATCATCGAGAAGAACCAGAGGTTCTGCGGGCTGCCGTCGACGCCGATACCATTGGCGTTGAACTGGCCCGTGAAATTGACGATGGAATCAATTCCGGGAAGGCTGGAGCTGCTCAGCGAGTCTAAATTCGATTTTTTCAGCGGATGTACGTTTGAGTGCAGGTGACGCGCAGTCTTCAGAAAATCCGGCCCAACCTCAGTCGAGGATTGCGCGAATGCGGTCATCCCCGTGGCCAACACCAGCAGCACAAGGGGCGTTATCTTGCTAAATCGCTTCATGGACAGCCTCCATTCCTCTCGTTGTGAATTTTAAAGAAACACCTTCGAGCCTGCGTTCACGCACAAGAACTCGCTCGGGCGCGGACACACGTCAACTTGGGCAAAAGTGTGGGAACGTGAACAGCAGACGCTGGCGGGAATCTAGCGAACCCAATTTCAAAAATCAAGCACGAATAAGTAAAATTTATGGGCCCTATTAGAGCAGCTGAACGGACCGCCGCAAACCCACGGGGCGGAGAATCGGGGCGCACCATCTTATCGCATGCCCCGTTGCTTCCATCCCCAATCGCACAATGACTCCTAATTTCTGTTACCAGCAGTGATCCAATGAGACGCCAGAAACGAGAATCCCTGTACCACCGGCCAAGTTGTTTCTAGGACACCGCCCTTCAATTGAACCGAGAACTGCGTACCGAGAAAGGTCCTAATAGTAGGAGCCGCAGACGACCGTAAATATCACGAACACCCGGAGCGGCAGCGCGAAGCATATTGAGGAGGATACGTGAACGCAAAGATTTGGATTTCTGTTATTGCGGCGGCACTGCTCACCCTGAATTGCAGCGCTGCGTGTGCGCAAGGCAAAGGGCATGGAAAAGGACACGACAAGGATAAGCGCGACGACTCCTACGCGTACAGCTCAGAGCAGCGAGCGTCGGCGCATGAGTGGTACCGACAGCACGAAAATAATCTGCCGCCGGGGCTTGCAAAGCGCGACCGGCTTCCGCCGGGCCTCGAAAGACAACTCCAAGAGCGGGGCACTCTGCCGCCCGGATTGCAAAAGAAAATTGAGCCGGTGCCGATGGACCTGGAGCGCCGTTTGCCTCCGCCCCCGGAGGGCTGCGATTGCAGGCATGTTTTCGCAGGCGGGCACGTGGTTCTGCTGGGCATCAGGACGAATTACGTCTATAGCGTCTTTCACTTCGAGGTGCAGTAGACAAATAAAGGGTTCTTTCCGTGTTTCGGACACGCCCCGCACGCAGCAACTTGCCGCGCAGGCCCTTCGTGCCTCAGGATAAACTGAAGCCTACGCTACAAACATTGCCCACATAGCGCCGTCTGGAAGCTCTGCGTCCGAATTGCGCTACGAGCAACCGGCAAAATCGATTTCCATGGGCACAACGGTGGTACCGGGAACTGCTTTTAAGGGGTTCCCGTTCGTGTCCAGGCTCGTGGTTTTCGTCGACGGAACGCAATCGCTCACGCCACCGCTCAACGGAATAAACGCGCTTGCGCCCACCGAATAAAGCACATCGCCGGACGCTGGTGCGGCGTAGGTGATTTTCCCCGAAGAGAAAACTCCTACGTTGGGATTGCTTGCCGGTTCTATCAGGGTGTACTGAGCGCAGTTCGTGTTCGGAGGCGCCGTCACCGGGCAATTGGAATTCGAGTCCACGGAAATATTCGAGACCGAGCTGCCCTCAGCAGGAATCGTCGCAGTCAACATGGCTCCGCCGGGCAAAGAGAATGTCTGCAAGGCGGACACGGAAGCATCAACTGTGGCTGCGGCAGATCCAGTGGTCGCGGTGACGAATCCCTGGAACGTCGTCGGTCCACCCGCTTCAGCAGTGAGAGGAATTGCCCCAAGGTTAGTGCCGCCGGGGACGCCGACTGCCACCGTTGCGTTGTAAACCACTCCTGCACCATTGATGGCAACCACGACAACATCAAAGGGTGCTCCGGTTGGCAGGGGGCAGAAATTGAAATTGCCCCCCGAGTCGGCCGCCGATTCTTCAAAAATGACATCGGTGTGAGAAGCGTTCTGTTGTTCGAGAGCGACGAGGACGGTTCCTCCCACGATGGGCAGCATCGTCACTGAGTCCACAACCTGCCCGCTGATTCCCGTGCTATTCGTGCCCACCTGTTCCGCCGTCAGCACGGGCTTTAGACGAAAGCTGCCATCGCTCTGCACGACGATCGACGCGCAGGCATTGAAATCGATGTTGAGGTCAACGTCCTGCCCGGCTTTTACGGTGATCGGGCCGCCTTCGACTTGTCCCGGAGGAATTTTCAAGCCGGTGTTTGCCTGGCTGGAGAGCAGGAGTTCATGGACGCTTCCGTCCTGAAGGACCGCGCAATTGAAACCCTGGTTGCCGCAAGCGTTCGTTGCAGGGGCCGGGCCGCCGCCTCCGTCATTCGCAACCAGCAGCAAACGGATTTGCTGATAGGTGCCCGCGGGAAGCGCCGTATTCGATCCCAGCGTCGTCAGCAAGCACGCAGTCTGTCCTGCCGCGAAGAGGTCAATTTGCATCGGCTCAGTGTTGAGTTGCGGCGCGAGCTCCTGCCATCCCGGAGTGTTGTCGCCGGCGGAGGCGCTGGTGTGCGCCTGGACCGAACGAATCGTCACGTAGACATGTTGAAAGTTGCCATTTGGAACCTTGCAGCTGGGCGGGTCTGTGAGGCTGACGTGTACGGTGGCCGTGCCGCCGCTTGACATACCGGAGCCAGAGCCAGAGCAACCTACCAGTGCGGCTGCGAACGCCACGATTACTGTGAGGCTACCAATCCAGATGGCTGTAGACAGAGTGTTGTACTTGTTCCGCGGCAAACGTGCCATGGCCGAAACCTCCAAATGAAAAACATGATGAGATTCTGACGCCCAGGCGGGGAGGAGGGCGTGTAAATGAAATTCTAGGGTCGTCTTTCGGGGGCGTCAAGCGAAGGGCGGGAACGCTGAGACTAATCTGGCAATGTGACCTAAGTGTCGCAGTCTAGTCTAGATAGGAGCTGGGAAAATCCTAACGTCACCAACTGTGTGCCGTTGTAAGTGGTGCTAGAGAGATCCGTGCACAACTTGGCGTCCGGCGGCCATGCGGGTCGGGTTCTACGCCCTCTCGGGAGGAGACAGCGCGACGGCTGCCTCGGAAGTGAGGTACAGGAAGGTAAACGTCTCCTGCAGATACAGGCGAACCGCCGTATCGGTATGGCTGAGATAGCCGATGGAGACATCCTGGCCAATGTGCAGGTCGAAGTCGCCGCCCCGGGTGGTCAGCACGAAGGCGCCAGCGATGGCGGGAGCCCAGACGATTCGATCTTTGACGAGCCGCTTCACGTGCTCAAGCACTGGGTATCCATAATCGCTGGTCTCGGCGAGCGCAGTGTAAGCTTCGGCGCCGAGCAGCACCGCGTAGGGGCCGTTGACTCCGACGAGCCGTAACTGACTAAGGCCCTCGGCAATGGCATCCGGGTACTTACGGACATCGGCCGGGAGCGTCTTAATCGGGTTGCTGGTACCCTGACGGATGCCACCAATGCCGGCCGCGGCGTAGCCCTCGAACACGGCGCAGTCCTCGGCAAAGGCGATCTGGCGGGCGGCATCCTTCGCCGGTTGCCAGTCGGAGTCGTTCGCGCCACGCTCGACGTCGTCGATCGCTTGGCGATCGAGCTCGAATGGAAACCGCAGCTCGACGAGCGCTTTCACTTCGCGCTGCCTGGAGACGATGCCGTCTCTCGGAGCGGCGATCGACCGTAGATGGCCGGTACCGACGGCCGAGAGGGCTGTGCCCGCAGGCCCCTGGACGTCGACGACACGGCGTCCGGCGAGGTAACGTTTGAACGTCCGCGATGTTTCCTCTTCAATCTGAGCCCACGCCGCGTCGGAAATAGGGGCTAGCTCGCGATGCAGATTATTCATTGGGGATATCTCCTTTGAGGGAACCGATGCCGAGCGAACCCTGCTGTCGTGACGGGACGGATTGAGAGGTTTCGACCTGCGCCGCGGTGGCCGAGAGTGCCGCATCCGCAGGCTGGTCTTCTGTCACGTCCTCCAGAAATGTCGCGGACGGGACGAAGAACAAGTTGCCGGTGACAGCGCGGCTGAAGTCAAGAAGGCGATCGTAGTTGCCGGGTGGCCGGCCGATAAACATGTTCTCGAGCATCTGCTCGGTCGGGCGGGGCGAACGGCTGTAGCCGATGAAGTAGGTCCCAAATTCGCTCTGCGCGGGGCGACCGAAAGGCATGTTGTCGCGCAGAATCTTCACCTCTTTGCCGTCCTCCGTGATCACCGTGAGGGCGTTGTGAGCTGAGGTTGGCTTCACGGAATCGTCCAATTCGATGTCCGATAACTTCTCGCGGCCGATGATTCGTTCCTGCGCTTCCGTGGACAGGGCATTCCAACCGTTCATGTCGTGGAGATATTTCTGCACGATGACGTAGCTGCCGCCCGCGAACGCGGGATCCTCGTCGCCGATGAGCACGGCGTCGATCGCCGCCTGGCCCCTCGGATTCTCGGTCCCATCGACGAAACCGATGAGATCGCGGGCTTCGAAGTAGCGGAAGGCTTGCACTTCGTCGACGGGCGAAACGGCGACTCCGAGACGCGCCATGATGTGCGTCTCTAGCTCGAAGCATAGATCCATGCGTTTGGCGCGGATGTGGAACAATAAATCGCCCGGTGTGGAAACTGCATGATGCTTTTCGCCACGAATCTCCCGGAACGGATGCAGCATCGACGGCCGCGGCGGTCCAAACAGCCGGTCCCACGCTTCGGAGCCGATCCCCATGATGCAGGAAAGGCCCGCTTCGAGATCGCGGGTTTCCACCGCGCGCGTCAGCCCGGCGAGGTCTCCGCAGAATGAGCGCACGGTCGTGCGAGTCTGGGTGTCCGGTGTGAGAGCCACGACCAGGAATATCGCCGCGCGACTAAGAGGCGCCGCCACCGGCTGCGCGAGAGTGCGCAAGCCGTGTGGTGCGTTGCTTGTATTTTTCGGATCGGGCTCCATCGGATGTGGTCCTGGCGGGCTGAAAGAGCCTCGCGTGCGAAGGTTGAGCGCGAAAGGTTACCATCGTCTGCCAACGAACGTCTACAGCGCCTACAAGCTTGCCGTGGCTCCAGAACGGCGATGAAACCTAAACCTACTTCGCCGTCTGCGGACTCGGCACCTTGTAGCCATCGGTGAGCGTCTTCAAGAAAGCGACGAGGGCGTTTTCTTCCTCGTCCGTCAACTTCAGATTGCCGAGTTGCCGTTTGTTCATGTTCGTTGAGTCCTCGGGCTCAGGCCAGCAGCTAACCTTTTCGCCGGGATTTCCAGCCTTGCACTTGGGCAAGACGTCGCGCGTGTTGTAAAAATGCACCACCTCTTTCAGGCTTTTGAAGTAGCCATTGTGCATGTAGGCCTTCACGAACGTCGCCGTGGGACGCATATCGACATTGCGCAAAGTGGGGACCTGGAACTTCGCGTCGAACTTCGGCGCGAGTTTGATCCATTCAGAATCAGGATCGATTTGACCGCTATCGCTCTGCAATGTGCGCAGAAAGAATCCGACTCCGGCATCGACGTACGCGTCTCCGGCAGGGTTGGCGGTGTACCCAAGCTGGTCCGGCCGGCCCTCGTAGTAGAGTTGCAATCCCGGACTTCTGGGGACGCCGAGATTGCTGGCGGTGAAATCCGTAAATAGTGGCTCTTCGCCGGGTCCGCCATCGCGATGACACTCGTTGCATCGCGCTTTGCCGCGAAACAAGTCGTAGCCCAATTTTTCCTTCTGCGTGAATTGCTCCTTTCCTGCTTGCACGTTGTCGTACTTCGACGTGAAGGGACTCACTTCTGGCGAGAACTCGTATGCGGAAATGGCCAGCCCAAATTCGTCGTACACATGATCAGTGCGAGTTCGGTCTGCAGAATTCAGGTGAACCGGATGCGGATCATTTTGAGGCGGCGGAGCTGGAGTGGCGCAAACTTTTTCCACATCCGGAGGCCATTGAATCGTAAACGAGTCGGTGCCCCACACGGTCTCAAAGAGCTTGCGATACGGAGCCTTTGAGAGCCGGTACGCGACACAGGCCGAATCGGGCAAACCCATTTCTACGGGATTCGTCGGCGGTCCCTGCGCCTGTTCGGCGCTTGGGCTCTGCAAGCGGTAGCCGCTCGCGCGCATATCCCAGAAATTCCCGCCGACGAAGTCACCCTGAAGCGCGTTGTAATGAAGCACCGGCGCGAAGGGCGCGTACATATAACTCTGCGGCTTCCGGTTGCTGAATCGAGTGCGCACCGAGCCTGGATACGACACGGTAGTTTCATTCAGGGATTGAATCGGCCCGGTGAATCCCGTCTCCGGTGTGTGGCAGAAACTGCAGGCTTCATTCTGATTCACCGAGAAATGCTTGTCGAAGAGCAGCAACTTTCCCAGGGTGCGAACTTGTCCTTGATGATCGAGCGTGGTTTGGTCCATCTGGCTGAAGGTGTCGTCCTCAATCCGATCGACTTCAGCAACGACGCTCGCCACATCTTGATCGAACGCCGGAGGCATCTGACCGCGGAGGTTGCTGGTGGACTGTGCTTCGCCGGTAACGATGCCGCCGGACTGCGTCTTACTGGGTTCTGAGAAAAAGAGCGCGCCGAAAATGAGGATGCCGAATAGCGATAGCGTGAGATTCCGATTACGCATGGGTTGTTTCTCCCTTCTTCATCGAACCTCATGAAGCCGTCGAGACAAGCGGTAGAGGGAAGAGAGAATTCTAACCCATGAGACGAATAGCATCCGATCTTCTTGCGTGGAGCGACCATCCAACTTCACCGGCCAAGTTCTGAGTTCCATCAGCGAGGAAATTCGCGGAAAAAAACAGCCCAGAGGCACAAAGCGGAGATTCTCTGCGGCCACAGGTTAGGAACGATCAGCGGTCAAGCCAGCCGTCGCGAAAGCCTGCGCGATGAAGGCCCTCTACGACATAGGGGCATGTCCGGATGCACTTCCAGATCAGCTCCGACTGGAAGTTTTCAATCATCAGAATAATCGGACCCTGATTCAAGCCGAAGATCCAGGGA
>Ga0209625_1000290_pt1 | contig 12782 bp, 10 predicted proteins | sample JacPin_JW_Ref_M2_FD_187960 | JGI IMG/M metagenome (GOLD analysis project Ga0209625, IMG submission 187960) | Forest soil microbial communities from Algoma, Ontario, Canada - Jack Pine, Ontario site 1_JW_Ref_M2 (SPAdes) (version 2) | ecosystem: Environmental > Terrestrial > Soil > Boreal...
GCGCTATCGGACCGGAATTCCGTCGGCATGGAGTTGAATAGAACGGTTAGCTTTCCCGAGCGCATACATTCTTGAATACGTCCGGCGTTTCGTTCCTTGATACGCGCAAAAGCCTCTTTCCGATACGAAAGCGTGACTTTATTGCCTTTCTGGTTGGCCAAACCCATGGCGGCTTCGACGGCGCTGTCGCCGCCCCCCACGACGAGAATCTGTTTGTTGATAAAGTGGTCGGTCTCAATGAGCCGGTACATCACCTTGGGCAGTTCTTCGCCTTTGACGCCCAGTTTGCGCGGATTCCCTGACTTGCCGATGCAAAGGATGATGGCGCGCGCCTGATACTTCTCCTTGCTCGACACTACAGTGAAAACGCCGTCCTCACCTTTACGAATATCCTCGATCTTTTCGCCGGTCCGTACGTTGAAGTCCACTCGTCCGAGAACCGATTTCCAGAAAGCGATCAATTCTTCCTTGGAAAGCTCTAGCTTCTTGAACTTCCCATGGAGCGGGAACTCTACGGGGCTGGTCATCACCAATTTCTGCCGTGGATACTTTGCAACTGTACCCCCAATCTCATCCTGCTCGATCGTGACATAACTGAGCTTTTTTTCTATGGCGCGGAGAGATGCGCTGATCCCGGCGGGGCCAGCGCCCACAATTAACAAGTCCAAAACTCCAGGCGTGGAGCTAGCGCGCAGCGTGCTAATCCTTTCAGCGATGGTATCGACGCAATCGCGGCCCTGATTGATGGCGTTCTTGATCAAAGCAAGCCCGCCAAGTTCGCCTGCAATAAATAAGTTTGGCACATTGGCTTCGCACTGGGGCGAGAGCACGGGCAGATCTGCGGACATGGCCGGGCTGGCCATGACCATTGTAATGGCGCCTACCGGGCAGGCTTCTGCGCACAGACTGTGACCGATGCATTTGTAGCCGTTGACAATAACGGCCTTGCCGCCCAGCATCGCGAGGACGTCGCCTTCGGGACAGACGCCTGTACAGGTAGCGCAGCCGATGCAGGCGTTCGCATCGATATGAGGGTGCTGCGATTGCGGCCCCTGGGAGTAAATAGCTCCTTTCTTGGCGGCCTCCTGCGCTTGTTTTTCCTGGGCTTTGAGTTTCTTCATATAACTCAGGAGGAAGACAAGGCAGATTGCCGCGGCGATTGCAAACGTGATCAAGCGATCCATGACGGATCATTGTAGCTGGGCGGAGGATTCGCGCCAACGTTTGTAACGTCAACTTCACCTGTACGAACGATCGGGATTGTCCAGGTGCGATACCTGTTCGTGGTACAGAGGAAACCCTGTCCCGCAATTCCTGAAGACAGATAAGAGGAGCGTGCTATGATCACGCTGTTGTTCACCATTGCATTTTTCTGCAAGAGGCGATTAACGCCGCCGCGATGCGCTTCTCGCTTTCAGACAAATCGAATTGGGCCAGCCAATTGGCGCTCCGAACGTTGCCCGCGGTCTTTTTCTTTTTTGTGCTTGTCTTGTGTATTGCTCCCGCCCGCGCGCAGATCTCCCCTGGTCCGCTCGCGAGAGCCCACCAGCAGCTGAGCGGGGCGACGAACTGCACAAAGTGCCACGATCTGGCACGCGGCCCCTCGCAATTGAAGTGTCTCGAATGCCACACGGAAATCCGCGACCGCGTTGTCAATAAACGAGGTCTACATGCCACCTTCACTGGGACGAATCCCACGGGCCAGGAGTGCGCGAAGTGCCACTCCGATCATAACGGCGTGAATTTCAATATGGTTCACTGGGATCCGAACCGCGAATCCCTGGACCACAGTAAGACGGGTTATCCACTCGAAGGAAAACATGCGGGAGTAGCCTGCGAGAAATGTCACAAGGCCGAGAACATTCCAGCGGCCGGGCGTGCGGGTATTCAGGTCAAAGATCTGAACCGCACATATCTGGGCTTATCGCGTGATTGCGTGAGCTGTCATACCGATGAGCACCGCGGACAGCTCGGCACCGACTGCGCGCAATGCCACACGCTGGCAGGCTGGAAGCCGGCCCCACGTTTCAATCATATGACTTCAAAGTATCCTCTCACCGGGGCGCACGAGAAGGTTGAGTGCGTGAAGTGCCATGCGGTTATCCATGACGCAAACGCAAAGCAGTACGTCAAGTATACGGGACTTTCATTCGATAAATGCATTGCGTGCCACGCCGATCCGCACAAGGGCAGCTTCACTGCGCCGTGCGAGAGCTGCCACGTGACTTCGAGTTGGAAGCACGTGCCGCAACTCGTGAGTTTCGACCACCAAAAAACGAAATTCCCCCTGCTCGGAAAACACAAGACGGTCGCGTGCAGCGATTGCCACAAAGGTAGCGACTTCAAGACGCAGATTGCGTTTGCCAAATGCATGGATTGCCACAAGGATGCGCATAACGGGCAGTTCACCGCGCGCGCGGACCAGGGCGAATGCGCGGCGTGCCACAACGTAGATAATTGGAAGCCATCCACATACGGCGTGAAAGAACATGCTACATCGAAATATCCGCTCCTGGACCTGCATGCCAAAGTGGAGTGCGACAAGTGCCACGAGCCCAAAGGTGTCAATGGCAAAGATACGCTATTCAAGATTACGGCGACCCAGTGCAAGGATTGCCACGAAGACATTCACAAAGGACAGTTTGCCGCGGCCCCGAGACTAAATCGCTGCGAGGCATGCCACGACCTCAAAAAGAAAGGTTGGCGTCCGTCGGTGTTCGCCTTGGCCAAACACAAGGAGACGCGTTTCCCGCTGACCGGCGCCCACATGGCGGTTCCCTGTGGGGATTGCCACAAGGCCGTACCCCAGCGTTCGGTTATTCCCGTGAAGTACCGATTTGATGATATGTCCTGCACTGTCTGCCACGAGGATATACATCGAGGCCAGTTCCGCACGCAGATGGAGGCGAAGTTGGCGAACGGCGTGGCTGCGGGCTGCGAGGCGTGTCATACGACGGTGAAATGGGACGAGCTCCACGGCTTCGATCACGCGAAGACTAGGTTTCCTCTACTCGGCGCGCATCGGGGAGTTGCGTGCATCGATTGCCACCGCCCGCCCGCACTGGAAAGAACGTTGGAGCACGTGAACTATCGCGCCGCGTCTAGGGAATGCTCCGGTTGCCATAACGATCCACATGGAGGGCAGTTTGCCGGCCGCAAGGACGGAACCGATTGCGCCAATTGCCACAACGCCAATCGTTGGAAGCCGGCGGATTTCGACCACGATACTCGGACGACGTTCTCTTTACAGGGCGCCCACGAGAACGTGCCGTGTGCCGGGTGCCATATGCTAACGCGCGTCGTCGAGAGCAAGAACGTGCTCTTCTACAAGCCGACGCCCTCGAAGTGTACTGACTGTCATGGGGACACTCTGCCGGTTCGAAAATAGCCCAGCAGGCGCTGTCCTCCTGCGCCAAATCACCGGCAAGAGGCCACCTGTGGTGACCAGCTGAAAGGGACTGCCCTCCCCGCTACAACTAATCCCCGCAGAAGTTTTGATCATCCGCACTAAATCGAATCCCGAGCAATCCAAAGATAGTTACGAGAATTAGCGGGCGTTTGCGGCAGAGCAAAGACAATTTACGTCAGCAGATGAATCTTGGATGGCGCTGTGAATCTCGTCGATGTCATTGTAATGCACGACGTTGGTGATGGCTAATTGTGTATTGCAGCGAAGGAAGCCCCTTTGCGCACAGGGATCAAATCTGATCCAGAAGTTCTCTCATTTGGGCTGGGATTGCCTATTCTTCGGAGAACGAACCACCCATTTATAGAACAGATTACCTTCCTTGTCGGTGAGAGCAGTAGCCTCTTTCGGCTCCAGTCGCTTCAGAACGGTGTGAACCGAAGCCATCAGATTGCTTTGTTTTGCCAGGTCCGGATTGATATCGAGAACGCGGTCTCTGACTTGGACGGGGGTGAGAGGCTCTCCCGCTATTTTCAGCGCTTCGCGGCAGGCATCTGTGATTCCCAGAGAACCCATCTCGCGATTCAACTCGTGTTCGAGTGCCTTAAAACTAGTGTCCGCAGTGCCCTCTTCTTCGACCTCGGACTGAGCCAAAGGAATAAGGCCCAGGATTGCGCGCCTCAGCTGAGTGATTCGCTCCTCCAGGACCTTCCGCTGTTCGGTGAGGTCAAACAGTTCGGCGCGGGCGGCCTTGAGGGCGTTGCCATAGCGATCTTGCACGATAACATTAGACACAGTGTACAAGAACATGTCAACTATCAGGTCCACAAATGTACAAAAGAGACTTAGACGGTTCAGCTCAAAAGTGGAGACAGGCGATCCGAGATGCCAAAGCGGCAATCAAGAAGTTGGAGCGATCAATCGCGATTTTCAAGGTCAACCTACGGAAAAAGATACCATGGCCCGGCGAGTCGACTCGCGATTAGCCGCTCGGCCTAAGGTGCGGGCCAAACGGGTCGGTACAAGAGAGGATGTCCTGGGATCCTTGTTATGTCGATGAGAAATTAGAACTAATTTGTAGTTCAGCACTCATGACTATTTCACCTCGAGCCTGTATTCACTCGTTCTCCTGATCGGTCAGGGCCCAAGGCCGACCTACATGACGCCCCTAGTCTTCACGCCTAGCCTTCATCTGTCCCTGAGTACAGGTTGACAGAGCTGGTTGAAGCCTATTATTCTCCTTACTTCTTAAAACAGAATGTATTGCGCGTAAGCAGCCCAGCCCACGTGCAATTCACACGTCGCGCCTATGTACAAAGGAGCATTGCTCCAAGTCGGTTTTCTGTTGCTCGTGCTGCACGTGCCTGCTCAAGGACAAGCCCCGCGTGGGTCAGCCCCGCAGACACGTAACCCGCACGGCCCTATCTCTATTCCCTGCGAGAATTGCCATACCCTGACGAGTTGGAAGCCGATCCGCGCGGTCCCGGAATTCGATCACAACAGGGAAACCAAATATCCTTTACTGGGAATGCACGCAAAGGTGGATTGCGTCCAGTGCCATACCAAGCTGGTATTCAGTAACGTAAGTACTCGGTGTTCAGACTGTCACGCCGACATTCATCGCGGGCAAATGGGAGCGAATTGCGAGCAGTGCCACAGCGTGATCGGCTGGAACGTATCGCTGCAGGCGGTACGCGCCCACGAAAATCGCTTCCCGTTAATCGGGGCGCATGCGGCCGTTGATTGCATCGCGTGCCATAAGAACGGCGCAAGCGGACAGTTCACAGGGCTATCTACCGAGTGCTATTCGTGTCACGTGCAGGATTTCCAGAATGCGAAGACGCCGAACCACGTGGTGGCCAGCTTTTCCACAACTTGCCAGGCTTGCCACGGAGTGAACACGTGGTTTCAGGCAAACTTCGACCACAGTGCTACAGGATTTCCGCTCACCGGCGCGCACGTGAGCGTGCCCTGCGCTTCCTGCCATGTGAGCAACAACTTCAGTTTGACTGGCGCAAATACCGCCTGCTCGGCCTGCCACATGAAGGATTTCCAAAGCGCTACGAATCCCAATCACGTCCTCGGTGGGTTTTCAACGACCTGTCAGACCTGCCATTCGACAGCATCTTGGACCGGCGCAACCTTTAACCACAACCTAACGGGGTTTCCGCTAACTGGCGCGCACGTAAGCGTGGCCTGCGCCTCCTGCCACGTCAATAATAATTTCCAGCTGAGCAATGGCGCTTGTATTGGTTGTCATCAGAACGATTACCGAGGCGCAACGAACCCCAACCATATGGCCGCAGCATTTCCCACCGACTGCACGGTATGTCATTCGACCTCATCTTGGACGGGTGCGACGTTCAATCATGCCTCTACCGGCTTTGCGCTGACCGGCGCGCACGCGAGCGTGGCCTGCGCTTCCTGCCACGTCAATAACAACTACAGCCTGACCACCACGGCCTGCATTACGTGCCACCAAACAGCTTTCACGACTGCGTTGACACCGGTCAATCACGCTGGTTTTCCGACCGACTGCACGCTGTGCCACAACACGGTGGTTTGGACCCAGGGCATTTTTAATCATAACAACACGCCCTTTCCGCTTACCGGTGCTCACACCAGCGTGACCTGCACGAGTTGCCACGTGAACAATAACTATACGAGCCTGCCAACCGACTGCTATAGCTGTCACACGATGCAATACCAACAGACGAACAATCCCAACCACACGACGGCAGGATTCCCCACGAGCTGTCAATCGTGCCACACAACAGCAACGAGGACGGGAGCGGTCTTCAATCACACGTGGTTTTCAATTAACCATGGCAATGCCCAGGGTGTCTGTGCAACCTGCCATACCAATTCCAGCGACTATTCGGTTTTTCAATGCACCGTATGCCATACCGCCGCCTCGACCAACCCGCGACACAGCGGCATACGCGGTTACGTGTTTAACAGCATTAATTGCTATTCATGCCATCCATAGGGAAGCGGGGGTTTGAAACGAGCGGTCGTGTTCGGCCGCCAATTCTCTCGATGGAGCGAATGAAATTTACGTTTTTTATTCTTCCGGCGCTTGCGATCCTGGCGCTTGAGATGGTGGCGTTCGCGCAGGAGCCAACGGTTCGGCCTACGGTTCGGCTTGAATCCGTCACCACCGAGGCCGCCGAGAGCGAGGTGCGCATCAACATCGACGCTTCCGCTGCGGTCGAGTCTCCCGGATCAGTCGTCATCTACGATGACAGCTTGGTTTGGGACTTGCCTGGAGTTGCCTCCGGGGAGAACGGGCAGCACCTTATTGTCGACCGAGGCGGCGTCCGAGACATTTTTGTGTCTTTGCAGCAGCGAACGCCCCCATTGACTCGAATCACCGTAAGGCTGAGCAGCTTGCACCCATACTCGCTGTCGACTGCGGGCAGGCGAATCTCCTTACGGATCGGGGCAGACCCAAAAGCGCGGGCTAATCAACAGCAAGGCGGAGCCCTTCCAACGGCACGCCAAGGGCCCGTGGGCGCAATTGGTGGAATTTTCCGAAGGCCGCTGAAGGAGGCGGTCAATAGTTCCCCGCAAGGTCATCCCAGTTTGCCGGCGCAGAGCGGGCCTCCTCCTGCGCCCCTGCCTCCTCTACACCTTCCTGAAGCGACGCCAGCGGAACAAGGTGCGGGGACAGCATCTGCCGGTCAAACGGCAGCGGCCGACAAAAACGTGACGGCCGGCTCGCAACCCCCGGCTACGCCTACGAAGGCGGTGTCCGCTCCGCGTTCGCTGGGGCGCACGGCTGAGGGTAATCTACAAAATGTGGGTGCGCTCGCTACCGCCCCAACGCCAGCCCCAGCGCAGCAGCAGCTTCCGATCGTCCGGTCTGCTCCAGGTGAGCTCATGGCGGCCCTCAATGCCCCCAGACCTCCAAGCCCAGAACTTGTCAGCGCCAGTGCTCAGCCTCCCATTGCGGCAGCGCCTGCCACAGTTACAGAGCTCAAAGCCGGCCCGGTAGTCCCAAATGCCGATCTGCGGACTGTTTTCCATGTCAAATTCGTCCAGCAGGATTCCGCGTACATCGATGCTGGACGAAATGCGGGGGTCGCCGAGGGTATGAAGTTGGTGGTTGTGAGCGCAGACCCCAAAGGAGCGTTGCGGAACAACACATCTCCAACAGCTGCTCTTGCGGAGTTGACTGTCGTCGGGATCGCTGAAACCTCAGCGGTAACACAGATTCATGTGCTTCAGCGCGATGTAGTGCCCGGAGACTTAGCTTATCTGTCTGACACCGATCTGCAGGCGCTTGTGCAACAGCAATCTATTAGTTCCACGCGGAAGTATCCGGCCGTGATCAGCTTCACTGAAGACGGTGACGCACTCGATGACGAGGCCCGCGCGCGGGATGTTCCGCGACCGCCGCTGCCCTCGGTGAACCGCATGCATGGGCGCATTGGTTTCGATTACTTCGGCACCCACAGTCTCGACGTATCGCAGGCCAATGGCAGGGATCTGGGTATCGTGCTCCGCGCGGACTTCACCCGCATCGGCGGAACCTATTGGAACTTTCAGGGTTACTACCGCGGAACACTCGACTCTACCTCGGCGGCATCGCAGACCACGCTTCAACAAACGATCAGCCGCACGTATCACCTTGGTCTTATTTATGATAATCCCACTGGGCGGTGGGTTGCCGGGTTTGGGCGCCTTTACCTGCCCTGGGCCACCAGCCTGGACACAATCGACGGTGGATATTTTGGAGGCCGTATCCATTCCAACGTCATTGCCGGGGTTTTTATGGGCTCTACGCCGGATCCCACATCGTGGAACTACGCTCCGAACCGGCAGATCGGCGGCACGTTCGTGAACTTTAGTGGGGGGAGCTTTGACGCCTTTCACTATTCGAGCACAGGCGGCGTGGGAATCAGTCTGCTGAGCTGGAATGTAGACCGACCCTTTGTCTTTTTGGAGAATTCGCTATCCTATCGGCGGAACTTCTCCGTTTACAGCGCGTTGCAGGCGGATAGTCCTGCCGGTAATTCCGCTGTCGCTGCTCCCGGAGCCGGGATCGGCAGCAGCTTTTTCACCGCGCGCTGGAGCCCTCTGCAACGCTTGCAACTCGACTTCAACCACACTTACTTCCGGAACGTTCCGACTTTCGATCCTACGTTGGTCGGGACGGGATTGCTCGATAAGTATCTGTTTCAAGGCTTCAGCGGCGGAGCCCGAGTAGACATCGTGAAGCAGATCGCGATTTATACCGAACTCGGGCGCAGCAATCGGACCGGCGATAGCAGCACGGCGCTCAACCAGATGTACGGCATCACGTTCGGCAGGGTGCCTTGGCTCGGGCTTCGTGCGGACGCTCACTATTCGCGTTTCAACAGCTCCTTCGGTAAGGGTTCTTATCGGGCCGCCAGCCTCTCCCGAAATGTAAACGAGCGCCTCCGGCTCGAGCTTTTGCTGGGTGACCAGTCCTTCACCTCCACGCTAGCCGGCAATCAAGGCGCGAAATTCGTGACGGCCACTGTGGAGAATGACGTCGGATCTTATCTCTTTACGGAGGCAGGTTTCACCGTATACCGAGGTCAGCAGCAGAACTATAACCAGTGGATGTTGATGGTGGGTTACCGATTCGACTCGAAATGGAGACGCAAATGAGAAGGCCATTTGCTAACCTACGTAAGTGCAGCGCACGCGGATTCATTGCCGTGCTGCTGGGCGCCTTCACTTTTTGCCTTCCGGCTTCTGGCGCAACGAACCCACTTCCAGAAGTGCTCGATCGCGCGAGCAGCAATGCTTCTGCATTTCTGGATACCATCTCTGAGGTCAATTGCACCGAACATCTCACTCAGGAAAGGATCGCAGACGACGGCAAAACTATTGAGAAGCACGAGTCCATCTTTGACTACTTGGTCTTGATGTCGAATAGCGGAGGCGAATTAGGCTTGGTCGAGTCGCGCGTAGCGGCGGATTCGAACAAAGACCCCCACGAAAAAGCTCCGCTGCTGGTGAGCAACGGTTTCTCCATGCTCATCCTCGTTTTTCATCCGTACTATTCCGGCAGTTTCCAATTTAGTCTGGCGAAGGGGGAGACCGATTCCGGAGGTGCGTTGACCGAAGTCAAGTTCCAACATATTCCCGGCACGCGATCTCCGGCTGCACTAACCGTGCGTGGACGCGAATACCCGCTGGAGATATCCGGTACCGCCTGGATTGATTCGAGCAGTGGGGTAATCGAGAAAATTTCGGCTCAGATTGGCACAGAAATGGAAGACATCGGACTGCGGACGATGCACACTGAAATCGAATATGCGCCGGTCTCCTTCCGGATTGTCTCAGGCACTTACTGGCTTCCGGCTCACGCTACCGTCGAGGTGGAATCGCGGCATCAGCACTGGCGCAACACGCATGTGTTTTCCGCCTATAAGCATTTCGCAGTAAATAGCAAGGAGCAAGTGTCACATCCATGAGTGTCAACCTGACTCTACCAAGGACGGCGACATCGGTACCGGATCCCCATCGGATGCATCACTTGCGCCTGAAAATGGCATATCTGCTGGCCATAGCCGGGACGCTTGCGTTGCTCGTGTACGGATTCAGCTACTACTGGTCGTCTGCCGAGCAACGGGCGCTTTCTTCGAGACACGCTTACCTGAAGCCCAGTGGAACGATTGGTCTGCGCTTGGGTATGTTCGGGGTCCTGCTGTTTCTTTTCATCTATCTTTACCCGATTCGGAAGAAATGGGCTTGGCTAGGCCGGCAGGGAAACTCCAAACGCTGGCTGGATATCCATGTTCTACTCGGCTTGGTCACGCCGGTGTTCATCACGTTTCACTCCGCCTTCAAGTTCAACGGCATCGCTGGCGTCGCCTATTGGATCATGATCGTGGTGTTGTTGAGCGGAGTGGTGGGGCGATATATCTACGCTCAGATCCCACGGAATCTCAATTCCGCGGAATTGTCTTTGCGGGAGGCTCAGGAACAGAGTCTCCGGTTAACGACCCAATTGAAGAACACGGGAATTCTTTCGTCGCGGGATATTGATGGACTGCTGCATCTGCCCGACTTTAAAGAAGTGGCATCAGCTTCGGTGCTTGGAGCTTTGTGCAGGATGCTGCTATTTGATCTGGGATTCCCGCTACGGGTATGGCGGCTGCGCCAAAAGATGCTTTGGTCTGAGCGCCGGTGGTGGTCACTCGTGGGATTGAGCCGAGGTCAAAACGCTGTTCTGGAGCGGGCCATCTCCATGGCGCGTGAACAAACACTGCTGGCGAAAAAGATTCTCTTCCTGTCGAAATCGCATCGCATGTTGCATCTATGGCACATCATCCATCGACCCTTCAGTTACTCGTTTGCGGTTCTAGCCTTGATTCACGTAGTCCTGATGCTGATGCTGGGTTATTATTAGAGACGCGAAATGAATAAGATTGTTCTACTAGCCCTCGTTGCGAGTCTGATTCTTGGCTGCAAAAACGACCTGGGGACACCCCGATCGGGGGCACAATCACCGGAAGATTCTATCCGCATAGCCATTGAGGGCCATTTGGCTCATACGGGATCGCTCAACCTGCAAGCCTTCGATACCGTTGTGAAACAAGTGTCGATTCAGGGTGATCACGCTCAGGCCCAAGTGGAATTTCGCGTCAAGAGCGGCCCTGGCGCCATGCAGTTGACCTATGCACTGGAAAAACGCGATGGCGCTTGGTCGGTTGTCGAAAGCAACCCTGTCGGCAGCAATTTCTCTCACCCAGCTCTAGATCAGAGCCAGCCAACGACCGTTCCCGGTGCGAGTCATTCGTTAACGGACACTTTGAAGTCGTTTAAAGCTGGTGCTCCTCCGGTAACGCGGTGATCGCGAACCTTACCTGGCACAGCTCTCCTTCTGTCCATCAAGACCTTGTCGCAAGCAGCATCTCGAGCTTCATATTCCGCAGGCCAGGGAGATCAAGGTGCCAGAGCCGCGGTCACATCCACCTCGCCGCCCGGTTGAACCCTATACTTAAGTCTTCAGTTTCTTCGTGCCGCTAGCGCCGTAGGGAGTTGGGGGCTTGCTTATATTGGCTGAGGCGCAGCGCCTAGCGAAGCTCGGCGATGGCCTTCCAGGTTGCATTCGTGGAGGAGGGTGGTGTCCAGGTATCAACGTCTCGACGTGCTACGGCTGTAGCCACAAGCCTTCCTGATACCCGACATTTTGCATCACTCTTTTGAAGAATGATTGGCAGACGCAACTAGGAAATCCGCTATGGCTTTCTCCGCCGCGTCAAGAGCATCTTGATAGGGCTTGAGGAAGGTCGCTTGATCTGCTGCAGTTACGAGAACCTCGCCCTTGCCAGGAACGAGAAAGCGGAGCGTCACCACATTCTTCTTCACCTCAGGGCTATAGTAAACTTCGGTACCGATTTTCCGCGGCATCGCTCCCTGCGCCTGGTCCCGACTGCGCGACAGATCTTGATACCGCCTCGAACCTTGTGCACTCTGCATTGTGCCGTGGTTCGGCAGGGTAGCTGCCAGCGGGCGTTTCGCGACGATTACTAGAATTAAAATCGCTATACCCGCAAGGAAACACACCAGTGATAATCGGATTACCGCCGCTTTGCGGCTATTCAATCGGCTAATCATGTGGCGACCCTCGCAGCGCAATTGTGGCAACCCTAACCATCGGAGTTGCTCGTGTCTTTGCCTTGCAGCAAAGAACGACTTGAAATCGAGGGCCCAGGCGGGAAAAGTGAGACCCTGGGGAAGCAGGTGATGGCGCCGGTCGGGTCGCGGGAATCAGTTTCCAGTTTGAAGGCCGTTGAAGACCACAAAAGGAGGAACTGGACCACCCGGAAGAAAGATGGTCCATTCCACCAAAGTTACAGCGCGCTTGCGGCTACTTCGCTTTGAAAACGAAGTTAATTGGCGTAGCCTCGTTTCCCGTTATGGTCATCTCTTGCGTCTGTGTGCCAAGGGTTTCGTGCCACGCCGTGAGCGTGTACTTTCCCGGAGGCAAATTGGGCAACGTAAAGGTGCCATCGTCTCCGGTTACCGAGTAATGCGACGTCTTCAGGACTGCGAAATACGTGCGCATCCAGGGATGGATGTTGCATTTCACCGGAATGAACTCCGGGCGTGCGAAGCTTTCCGAGACCGCCGGAGTTCCGGGTGGCTGAGCTTTGTTCCACTCCCGATTCGATGTGGGCAAAGGGTGAATGTTGTGCGAGGTGGCATCCTGATTGACGACTTGCAACTCTTGGTTCACTTGCACGGCGACTACGTGGGGCGTGAACCGGCATCCCTTTTGGGTGATGACTATGGGTTGGCTGGGCGGCGTAGCCTCCTCGGGCGCACCCGCGGAGATGTAAACCACTACGTTCTTGAGAGCGCCCCCCTGTCCTAGGACCACGTCTTCTGT
>Ga0209625_1000291_pt1 | contig 12779 bp, 14 predicted proteins | sample JacPin_JW_Ref_M2_FD_187960 | JGI IMG/M metagenome (GOLD analysis project Ga0209625, IMG submission 187960) | Forest soil microbial communities from Algoma, Ontario, Canada - Jack Pine, Ontario site 1_JW_Ref_M2 (SPAdes) (version 2) | ecosystem: Environmental > Terrestrial > Soil > Boreal...
GCGCGCTTCGAGTACGGAATGTGATCGTCTGTAGACGCCGGTGTTCCGCTGCGGCCGTACGCACGAAGGTCCGCGCAAATCACCGTGTGATTTTCCGCAAGCTGCGGAGCAAGATGCCGCCACATCAAGCTCGTTCGCGGGAAGCCGTGAACCATTAGAATCGCCGGCCCTTCTCCGTATCGCCGGACGTAAATCGTGTTGCCCGCCACCGCAACCTGTGAACCAGCGAACGATCCTGTGTCGATAGCTTTGCCGTCTGCCGGTGCGGAATCCTGCGCCCGCGCGAAATCCGCGAGCGAGCAGCCGAGCGTCGCCGCAAACGATGCCGATGAAATCACACTTAGAAACTCACGACGCTTCACGGCGTCCTCCTCTTTTTTCGCAACCTTCGCCGAGAAAAAGGCGCTCAAGTCAACGCCGGGCCGGTCGGCGTTCGTTCGATTCAAATTATTCGCATGCATTGGCCCTTTCACCACTGTTTCCGCTGCTTGCGGCTCGCGAAGATCCGCGGCCAGGAACTCGGTCTCCACGCCGGCCGAGCGCACCTCTCTCGCTGCCGTCTCCAGGTTCTCTTTGTCTCGTGCCACCAGCAGGACGGCGGCGAAGTCGCGCGCCAGCCTTAGAGCCGTGGCTTTCCCGATTCCCTGGCTCGCACCGGTTACCACGGCGACAGATTTCACGTCCATGGAGTCCGTTCCTATTGCGAAAGTGTCTTGCGCGCAGCTTCCAGAATCACGTCAACCACCACGGCCGGTGATGCATACATCGGCGTGTGGTCCACCGGATGCGGCCGAACCGTCGCGTGCATCCGGTCCGCCATGAAACGCTGCGTCTTCGGGTTGATCATCAGGTCGTCTTCCGCGACCAGATACCACGAAGGCTTTGATCTCCACAGCGGCGCCGGTGCGGGTTCTTGAATGCATTGAACGGAAATCGGACGTTGCAGGGCAGCCGCTATCCTGGCTTGATCCGCCGACGCCCTCTGCGCCAGCGCCTTGCGAAATGCGTCGTCCGGCATCCACACGTAGCCGTGTGCATCGGGAACCATTTTTGGCTGTTGAGGACTCGGCGTATCCCGGTAGAACACCTTCGCAACCGTCTCGCCTTCGTCCGGTGCGAGTGCCGTCACATAAACGAGCGATTTCACTCGCTCTTCCTTTACCGCGGCGATCACCGCACCGGAATAAGCGTGTCCCACGAGCACAATAGGGCCTGCAGTCCGTTCAAGTGCCCAGCTCAACGCCGTCGCGTCGTTACTGAGTGACGTGAGCGGGATTGGCGCGCACACCACTTTCAGCCCGTGCCGCTCAAGAGGCAGAATCACGTTGCTCCAGCACGATCCGTCTGCCCACGCCGCATGTACCAGCACGATTGTCGAGTTCTCAGGAAATCCACTCCCTTTTACTGCCGGCGCTGCCGGACTCGCGCTGACTTGCGCGTTTTTAGCTCGCGCGAGCTGGCCTCCCAGCGCGACACCTAGCGATGCCGCTGTGAGCATTCCCAGAAACTTCCGACGTTCCATCGCTTTCTCCTCGTTCGACTCGCTATTCGCTCGAAAATCAGCCGCCAGTGCCTGCCGCGCCCGTCGTCGCCCGTCATCTACCGGCAACCGCCTGGTCACTCCTCAGCGCGTTGTCGAGGAACTCGTTGATCGCGGCGGCGATCTCGATTACGTGCGTTTCCAAGGCAAAATGTCCCGTGTCGAGAAATTGAACCTGCGCTTTCGGAATGTCCTTGCGAAACGCCTCCGCCCCGGCCGGAATGAAAAATGGATCGTTCTTCCCCCAGATCGCAAGCAGCGGCGGCTTCGAGCGTCGAAAATACTCTTGAAATTTCGGATAGAGCTTCACGTTCGACGCGTAATTCAGGAACAGATCCAGCTGAATGTCTTTGTTGCCAGGGCGTTCGAGCAGCGCCGAATCCAGCGTGTATGACTCGGGCGGCACGCTGTCCGGATTCGCCACGCCGTGCGTGTACTGCCACCGTGTTCCTTCCAGGTTCAGAATTGCCGCTCGGATCGTTTCGCGATTCTCAGGGGTCGGCTCGGCCCAATATTTGCGGATCGGCCCCCACGCATCGCCAAGCCCTTCCTCATACGCGTTGCCGTTCTGCGAAACGATCGCTGTAATCCGCTCCGGATGCGCAGTCGCCAAACGAAATCCGGTCGGCGCACCGTAGTCGAACAGGTAAATCGCGTACCGCTTGATCTTCAGCGCCTCGGCAAACGCGTCGATCGTCTTCGCCAGCGCGTCGAACCTGTAGATGTAGTTTCGCTTCGCGGGAACTTTTGTAAATCCAAAGCCCGGCAAATCCGGCGCGATCACGCGGTAGTGGTCCGCGAGCCGCGGGATGAGTTCACGAAACATGAACGACGACGCGGGAAATCCGTGCAGCAACAGCACCACTGGCGCGGACGTATCGCCCGCAGCCCGGTAGAAAACATTCACGCCGTCGGCGTCGACGTTGTGTATTGTCGTCGGTGTGCAGCAGCCTTGCCCGTTCGTTGCGTTGGTTTTCGTCATATTCGCTCCTGAGTTTCCAAATCTCTGACCACAGTGCAACCGCCACACCAAGAGCGCACAACTTCCTCGGTAATGGCGCGGCCCTGTTTAAGTCATTTGAAAACGAAGAGATGGCGACTAAGCAGGGAGAACGCTTGTCTTTGGAAGACTGACGAATCCGCGACGAAAATTCGTCAGCGTCGGATTTTCGTCACGACGTTTCTCAGATCTAGGCGAACTGGTGGGAGCCATTCAATGCCGCGGAAAAAGTCGAATTACTCTGACGGATTGCGATTGATCCGCAGCTTCTTCATCCTGTAAACGAGCGACGTTCGTTTCGTCCCCAGCCGCTCCGCGGCACCGTTCCTACCGCCGACCACCCAGTCGCTTGCTTCGAGTGCGCGAACGATCTGGTCGTGCTCCATCTGCGCAAGGTCCGTTAGCGGCGGCTCAACCGTCCGGTGCGTTGAGTAAGACTCCAGCTCCGAAATCGGCACACGCAGCACCGAGTGCGGCGATAGAATTACCGCGCGCTCGATGAGATTCTGGAGCTCGCGGACGTTTCCGGGCCACCGGTAGCGCACGAGCACTTCCAGAGTTTCTGCCGGGATTTCTTCGATCGTCTTGTTCATCCGCCGCGCGTAGAGCGCCGCAAAATGCCGCACTAGCGTTGGAATGTCGTCCGCTCGCTGCCGCAGCGCAGGGAGGTTCACCGGAAACACCCTCAGCCGGTAATAAAGGTCCTCGCGAAACGTTCCCTGCTTCACCATCGACGCCAAATTCCGGTGCGTCGCCGCGATGAGCCGCACATCGACCTTGTGTGTTCGGTTGCTGCCCAGTCGCTCGAATTCGTGCTCCTGCAGAACGCGAAGAAGCTTTGCCTGCAGCTCCAGCGGAATGTCTCCCACTTCGTCGAGAAACAGTGTGCCTTTGTCCGCCAGTTCGAAGCGTCCCGCTTTTTGAGCAATCGCTCCAGTGAAGGCTCCCTTTTCGTGCCCAAATAACTCGCTCTCGAGCAGCCCCAGCGGTATCGCGGCACAATTCAGCTTCACAAACGCGCGGTCCCTCCGCCTGCTCGATTCGTGAATCGCCCTCGCGATCAACTCCTTGCCGGTTCCCGTTTCACCCTGAATCAGCACTGTCGAATCGGTTGGCGCCACCACCGACGCGAGAGTCAACGTTTCCTTCAGAGCCGCGCTCTCACCGACGATTGATCCAAACTCCGAACGAATCTCTTGCTCTAGATACAGTCTTTGCTTCGCCTCGTTGTCACGGTCCTGCGTGGCCCTCTCGTAATTCAACGCGTTCTCAACCGCGATCGCCACCTGCCGCGCCACTTGTTCGAGAAAAGCAAAATCGTCATCGTCAAACGCCTTCTCCGCCCGGCTCAGCGCCGCGAGCACACCCACGATTCCCGCGCGCCCCACGAGCGCCAAGTCGCAGCCGGACATCAGTCCCTCGGCCTTTATCCGCTCGTAGAACGGGTGTCCGGCGGCGCTGCCGAAGGTCTCGGGATCGTCACGAAGATCTTCGAACCGGTCGATGCGTTCGTTGTGTCCCGTGCGGAAGGTCCTACCGCAGGTTGTTCCTCCGACTGGCACCAGCGTTTCGTCCGTCAAGAATCCACGACTCTGGGGGTTGTAAAGGATCGTTGCGCGAAGTTCATCGTTCGACGCAGGAAGAAGCAGCGCACAGAAATCGCACCGAGTCACGCTCAGCAGATTGGTCGATAGAGCTTGAACCAAGTGCGAAAGGTCCAGTTTCGAGCTCATGCTGTTGGTGATTTCCAGCAGCAAGCTCAATCGGTCGCGTTCGCGGCGCAGCTTTTCTTCGTTCAGGTGCTGCTCGATTGCGATTCCAGTGATGTGGCTTGCGTTTTCGATCAGCTGAACGTCGATCGGCTGCGGGCTTTTCGCTTCGCGATAGTGCACCGCAAAAGTGCCGAGCGCCTTGCCGTCGCGCCCAAAGAGTGGACGCGACCAGACCGCGCGAATCCCGAACGGAATCACCATGTGCCGGTAATCGTCCCAAATGGGATCCGTTAGAATGTCGTCTACGAAGACCGGCTGCTTTCGGTAAATCGCCGTGCCGCACGACGCGCCCTTCGGCCCGATCGCCATCACTCCAACCTGGTCGCGAAAATTCGGAATGCTCGGCGCCGCGGCGCACCGAACGTGCTTGCCGTCCTTGTCAGGCAACCAGATCGTGCACAGCATCCCTTCGACTTGCGATTCGACGAGGCGCGCAATCGACGCTAACACGTCCTGAAGTGGCGCACCGCCGAAAATCAGTTCCAGAATATTGAGCAGCGGCTCGGTGGAAAGGGCTGCACCGTCGCTCTTTGATGGCTGTTCTTTCATTACAGCCTGCGCGGCCGATGGCGATGATTTGTTCATTGGCGACTCGTTTGAACCGGCTCTGCGTTCAGAAGCTTCCCTCCGCCACGATCGTTTTACTCACGAACGCCCCGCGTTTCGAGAAGCGTCCATCCGGCCTCATATGACCCAGCTGCGACTCGCTAAGCTTACTCCAACCAGGCAATTCCAAGCTACGAAGCAACCATGAAGGCTGAAGCAGAGTTCGCGCCGGCCGCCCTCGTCGCGTCACTTTCGTAGTTCGAGCGAGAAGCAGACTCACCGAAATTGTTGAAAACATTGAAAACGTAAAACAAAGGAAGGAGTCTTTGAAGTGCCCGAACGCGTTCGCAAAGCAGGAGCACTGGATGGAATTGATGGAACGGTAGGAATTGTCGGGCGTCCCCGGCACCGTGAGAGCACCTGCCGGGTGATCAGGTGCGCGAAATAAAGTGCCGAAGGTCGTTAGTCCAGGCCTCCGTAAGGAGAATTTTATTGCTCGGCAATTACTTCCGAGTACCCCGCAACCATCCGAATTGACAAGGGGTAAAGAGGGTCACGGCGAGGCTAGAATTTCAACGGATTGAAATTCGTTGCTCTGTCGAAGTAATCGACCTTCTCCATTCTTTTGAGCCACAAGCATACTTTGAGCGTTACCGGCAGCAAAAGAAGCTCAACACTGACTTTTGTAAGGCTTGCAACGACAATACTTTTTGTTAATACGTGTTTCGGTATCATCCCCCAAAGACCGAAGATATAGAAGACGGTGGTATTCACCGTTTGTCCGCATAAGGTCGAAGTCACGAAACGCGCCGTCATATAACGCCCATCAGTCCACACCTTCATTTTTGCCAGGACGTAATTATTGGCGATGTCGCCAGCGAACATCGCGAGAGTGCCAAATAAAACCAGGCGCGGAGCCGCAGACAGCACATCAACGTACGATCGATTGTTTGTCATAACCACAGAGGGCGGATAGAGAATCACAAATTCAAAAATTGCGATTACCAGAAGCTGAGCGAAGATGCAGTACCACAAGACTCGCCGGGCGATTGCATAACCATAAACTTCGGTCAGGATATCGGCAAGAATATAGACAAAAGGAAAGTAGTAGATGGAAATCGAGAGTGGAACGCCCATGATGTCAATCAGCTTGCCGGCCGTGGGAATGCAAATGATGGCAAAGAACACATTCCAAAGAACAATTTGGTTCAGGAATTTGTAGTTCTGCATCCGCTGACCTTTATTCGCCTCTCTCATCGAAATTATTGCAAATTTGGAAATCTAATTTCAGCTTTGCCATCTAGTGCGAATCCGGCTGTTCCGATAATGTGCGCTCGGCGTCACAAGAGGAGCACCAGAAATGAGAAAATTGGCACTTCTGTTCATGCTCGCTGTCGCGCTGGGAAGTCAAGTCTCATTCGCACAAGAGTCACAGCCTACCCCGAAACAGCCTTCAGCATTGGCTGGGACAGATTCACCGGGAGCTTTGCGCGAACACGTTCCCGTGCTACCAGCGGTGAGGGCTAAGTACTGGAACATCGATCCCGCAGTCGGATACGGGATGAAGGATTTCGGAAATGGTGTTTACGCACTTTCTGACAACGGTTGGCAATCCGCTTTCCTTGTCACCGAGGCGGGCGTCATCGTTTTCGATGCGCCGGCCAGTTATGGCAAACACATTCCAGAAGCCGTCGCTAAAGTCACGAACAAGCCTATCAAGATGCTGGTCTATTCGCACATTCACAAAGATCATATTGGTGGCTCGGTCGCGTTTAAAAACATCCCGGGATTGCAAATTATCGCCCTCGATACCGTCAGCGACTTTCTGAAGGAAATGAACGATCCGAATCGCCTGATTCCAACGGAGACGTTCAAGACCTCGAAGACGATTAAGCTTGGGGGCAAGACTGTGGAACTCACTCGGCATAACTACCATTCCAACGAAGGCGACCTTTTCATTTATGTCCCTGAGGCGAAATTCCTGATGGCTGTAGACTCGGTGACGTCCGGATACGTACCGTTTCAGGACTTCGATCTGTCGACGAACTTCCACGAATATCTGAAGATGTTCGACGAGATCCTCGCCTACAAATTCGACAACTTCATCGGTGGCCACCTGACCGATACAGGAACGCGGAAGGATGTCGAGATCACCAAGGAATACACGAACGACGTCTACCAGACCGTTAAGCGAATTCACAACGGCTTGAATGAAAGAGCCTTCGATGCTGAGATTGCCAAGACGATTGGCCCCGACAACGAGTTCCTAATATTCAAGGCTTTGCTGGATAGGGTCACAAGAGATTCTGTTGCTGAACTTGAGCCTCGGTGGATCAATCGCCTGGCCGGCGTCGATGTTTGGCTGCCGAGCCATGTGCGCGCTGCTCTAATCTACGTCCGGTGGGACGATAAGGAATGAGCGATCGGCAAACTGGGCGGCGGACAACCTTCACCGCCTTATCGCATTTCCCGTGGAGGGCCAAGATTAGTGTGGTAGTTGATGCGCTCGAAATCGCCGATAGCTGGATGTGGGTCCCTCAGGCGGGAAGTGAGGGGAAGAGCGTCGGCGCCATTTGGGCCGCAAATTCCTTGAACACGCGCACGGGCCGTGTAAGGTAACGATTGCCCACATGGACCACCCAGAGATGAAAGACGGTGAAGTGCCATTTCTGCATGACCTCAACGAGCCGTCCCTCGCGCAACAACTCAGGCTGCACCAACGGCGGAAGGTCGCCGATGCCAGTACCAGCCAGCAATGCAGTCGCCAGGCCGGCATAGTCGTTCATCGCAAGGAAAGGCTGGAACGTTAGCGTTTCCTTTTTCTTCCCGTTCGTGTGAACGAAGTTCCACGCCTTTGTCGGAGTCCAAAACGAGAAGGCCAGTAGGCGATGTTTAAGCAGGTCTTGAGGTTTTTGTGGGCGCTTGCACTTTGACAGATAGCTTGGACTCGCTACGAGTTGGTGACGGTACGTCAGGACTCTGCGCGCGACGAGTGACGAATCTTTGAGTTGTTCCCCGACCTTGAACGCCAAATCGACGCCCTCGGCGATTTGATCGACAATCCGGTCCGTGATGACGACCTGTACTCGGACGTTCGGATACGATGCCTGGAACGCACCGATCAGCGGCGCAAGCAACGAGTCGGAGATGCTGGGTGGCGCAGAAAGCCGCAGTTCGCCTGAGACGTTCGACAGGTGGTTGGAAGCGACGTTGTCGACCGCTTCGTTGAGCTCGACGGTGTGGCGAGCGTGTTCGAGAACTTCGGACCCAACATCCGTTAGCCGCAGGCTGCGCGTTGAACGTTCGAGCAAGCGCACGCCGAGCTGCTCCTCGAGATCGGCAACGCGACGGCTGACGGTTGAGGTCGGCATTTTCAAGAGGCGCGCCGCTTCCGAAAAGCTTTTCGCTTCAACTACTTTGGCGAAAATCATGAGGGAATTCAGGTCCGTCATCACGATACTCCAACTCCGATGATCTCCGATTAGGGAGGGCACGACTGATGTGACGATGCCATGTTCCTACTTCTGGTCACTTGACCTTCCGACGCGTAAACCGAACTCCCGAAGGACTTCACCGCACATAGTAAGACCAATCAGAGACGCAGTTCGGTAAAGATTATCCCAAATTCGGAAAATACATTTGCTGTTTCACCCGCTAGTCAAGCAGACGTGGCCCGCCTACATTCCGGCTGGAAACGCCGTCAAGGGCAAAGGACCGGTATCATGAATGCAAACGAGAAGGCTGTTGCCGCAATACTTGCCCAGTATCAAGACGCGTTGAATCGATCCGATACCGATGCAGTGATGAAGCTCTATGCATCCGAGGGAGTGTTCATGTCCCAAACACTTCTTTCCACGCAATCAGAAAGGGAGGTGGCATGTCGATATCCCGACCGGATCAGGGTGCTGAACTGAAGTTTGTGGTGACGAATACCCTCATCGTTGCAAACATACAGCGCTCCGTCGCATTCTATCGCGATGTCCTCGGCGCTACGGTGCTGCGCGCGGGCGAGCCGACGTTTCTGCGCCTCGGGAACATTTGGCTCACTATCAACGGCGGCGGCGGTCCGACCGACGACAAGCCTGAAGTGGTCGCTTCGCCGCCGCACGATCAAAATGTTCTAAGCGTATTTTTGAACCTTCGCGTGACTGATATCCGGCGCTACTACGACCTTTGGTCTTCGCGGGGCGCGAAATTCATCACTGAGCCTAAAGTCCATCCAACGGAATTGCGATGCTACATGCGCGACCCGGACGGCTACCTCATCGAAGTCGGACAAACGACCATGACTACGGGTCCGCTGGATTTGTGCGCGTAGCTATTTGAGACACTAAGGACTTCAATGAAAGCAGCATGGTACGAAAAGCAGGGGCCAGCTCGCGAGGTGCTGATGGTTGGCGAGATGCCGGACCCGACTCCGGCCGCCGGGGAGGTTCGCATTCGCATTGCTGCCTCTGGAATCAACCCGGGCGATGTCAAGAAGCGCCAGGGCACCTTTGGCGTTGGCATGCCGTATCCTCGCGTGATTCCGCACAGCGATGGCGCTGGCCGCGTGCACCAGCTTGGCACCGGCGTTCCCTCTGAATGGATGGGCCGTTCAGTGTGGTGTTACGGAGCGCAGTCGTATCGTCCGTTCGGCACGGCTGCGGAATTTACAGTGGTGCCCGTAGATAGGATTGCCCCCCTGCCGGGAAGCGTGCCGATGGAGCAGGGCGCTTGTCTTGGCATACCTGGTATCACGGCGCACCGAGCCGTTCATGTCGCAGGTCCGGTGAATGGGCGGAGCGTGTTAGTGCAAGGAGCGGCAGGTTCCGTGGGTGCTTGCGCAGTTCGACTCGCGCGTTTCGCGGGCGCGCGAGTGATCGGAACGGTGAGGTCGTCGTCGGATGAAGCCACGGCAAAAAACGCCGGAGCCCATGATGTGCTCGTCGGCGATAAGGAACTCACCTCGCGCGTGAAAGCCCTGGCCCCCGACGGTATCGATCACATCGTCGAAGTCGCGTTTGGCGCTAACATGGAAGCCGACGTCGAACTCCTGAAGCAGGGCGGTTCGATTGCGAGCTATGCCACCGATAACGCCGCTCCGAAGATTCCTTTCTGGCAAATGGTATTTAAGAACATTCGCGTGTTCTTTCTGGGGAGCGATGATTTCCCGAAGGAAGCGAAATCGCAAGCAACGCGGGACTTAAATGCTGCGCTTGAGGGCGAATGGCAAGGCTTCGATATTGGCGAACGAATCGCGCTAGCGGACATCGCTCGCGCGCACGAGCTTGTGGAACATCCCATGCGCCGCGGGCGGGTTGTCGTTGTGGTGTGAGTATCTGGAGAGTTCCTCGGCGTATCCGGCCAGGTGACACGTGTCGAGTTCTCACCCACAGTTCCCAGGGGCAGATCAGTCGCAGGATTTCTTTGGACTTGGTTTCGACCCACTCTCGGACCCGGTTGCCTATCCTCGCCTCAATGCGACCGAGCTGGCTGAGGTTGAACCTTTTGGGGAGCGATGTGCCATTGCTGAAAATGATCCACTCGTCTCTGCCGGAGATTATCCGTTCAACAGCTACGTAATTCTTTCCGGTACGGTACGAGCCGTCGACGTCTCGGCTGGCGAACGCGTGGTGTTTGTTCGCTACGGCGCCGGATATTTCAGCGGCGATATTGATCTACTCACACGCCGACCCTCGATCATCTCGGTCGAAGCCGAGACCTCTGTGGAGGCAGTTCGACTTACGCCGAAACAACTTCGGAATTTGTTCATCAGAAGACCACAGTTGGGTGAAAGGTTCTGGAAATCGCACCAGCGCCGGCGGGAATTACTCCTCAAGTCGAAATTTCGCGGCTTGAGCATCTATGGACGGAAAGGCGATAAGACAACGCTCGAAGCCGTGGAGCTGCTGTTCCGCAACAGCGTGCCGCACGAATGGTTGGATACGTCTCTCGACGACAACAGAATTAAACTCGAGCAGATCCGCGAAGATGTTCAATCCTATCCGGTTGTGACTCACGGCAGTCGAGTCCTTTTTGAAGCGCCAACCCGCGCCCAGCTGGCGGAGCACCTTCGTCTTCGCGGCCAGCTACCGAATTCAGTTTGTGACGTTCTGATTCTGGGCGCTGGCCCGGCGGGTCTGGGAGCAGCAGTTTACGCAGCGTCGGAAGGTCTGTCCTGTCTCGTCCTGGACGGCCTCGGGCCAGGAGGCCAGGCGAGTTCGACATCCCGGATTGAGAATTATGCCGGTTTTCCGAACGGCATCGGAGGCCGCGATCTCGCTCATCTGATCTATCTTCAGGCTCTGAAGTTCGGAGCAGACTTCCACGTCCCCTAGCACGGTGTCCAACTTGGAGCGACGCAGCAATGGGCTCTACCGAGTGAGAACCATCGAAAGCGATTATGTGCTGGGCAAATCGGTAATCGTCGCTGCGGGTGTGTCCTACGGACTCCTGGACGTCGAAGGCCTCAATACCTTGCAGGGCGCCGGCGTCTATTACAGCGCGACCAATATTGAGGCTCGACTCTGTCGAAGTTCCGCAGCCCATATAGTTGGCGGCGGCAACTCTGCCGGCCAAGCCGCAATGTTTCTGTCCCAAACCGCCGACGAAGTCTCTCTGCTGGTGCGGGGCCCTGACCTGCGAAAGATGTCTTCCTATCTCTCTGAAAGACTCTTGGCGAACAAGAGAGTCAGAATTCGCTACAACTCGGAAGTCGTTGGAATCGAGGGCGTCGATCATATTTGCGGTGTACGTGTGCGCGAACCGAATGGAGAAATAAAAGAGGAATTTACTTCCGGTCTATTCGTTTTCATTGGAGCAAAGCCGAGAACCGACTTTCTCCCCACGTCCATTGTGCGAAATGATCAGGGCTTCGTGCTAACCGGCCAGGAGGTTGCAGTTCTCCCCGTTTGGAAAGAACTTAGGCCGCCATGCTCCGTGGAGACCAGCCTGCCCGGCGTGTTCGCAGCAGGCGACTGCCGTAGCGGCAGTCCGAAGCGCGTGGCTTTTGCGATCGGCGACGGCGCGACGGCCGTAACGTCGGTCCACAAGTTCCTCGAGGGTACGTATCCAGAACAAAGGAGCGGAGAGTTAATCTCATGATGGGAACATGGGTCTCTTACCTTGACGAGAAGCAGCCTCTTGAGGGCTACTTAGCTGCGCCTGATTGGGCTCGGGACATGACCGGGCGTCCTAGTTGTGCCCAGCTGGCTCAATGTCAACGAGTCGATATGTAGGCGCGCGGATCGATTGGCAGAGCTGGGCTACGCCGCTTTCGTCGCCGATTTGTTCGGATCCGGTGTTCGGCCAGCTCCACCAGAATCACCGATGACAGTTGTCGGGCCATTCCTCAATGATCGTTTGCGATTTCGCCGTAGGCTTTCGGCCGGTTTAAGAGCATTTCAACAGCGGCCGGAATGTAATGCGGATCGCGTCGCGGCCATCGGATACTGTATCGGTGGCTGTGGCGTTCTCGAGTTGGCGCGGGCCGGCGGTCCGTTACGGGGTGTCGTCTCCTTGCATGGCATTTTGACCACGCCGATGGCTGCGCAACCGAAAACTGTGGTGTCCAAGATCCTCGTCCTGCATGGTGATGCCGACCCTGTGGTGCCGCTGGAAAGTGTGATCGGGTTCCGAGAAGAAATGCGACACGCCCGGGCGAACTGGCAGATCAATATCTACAGTGACGCGAAACACAGTTTTACGGGAGAAGGGGCCTTCGGCGAGAGGACACCCGAAGCTGGACTGCATCGACAAACGGAATCAAGATCGTGGGAAATGACGGTCGAGTTCTTGAGAGAAGTAATCAAATAAAGATCGCTCTCGCAGCGACTGCACACTTGCAACTCAACTGCCCAGGTCGGCTCAACAGGGCAGCGCGCTTGACGGAGACGACGGAGATTCGCTCCGCGCTGCCGGCGAGCAAACCCATCCAATC
>Ga0209625_1000292_pt1 | contig 12773 bp, 10 predicted proteins | sample JacPin_JW_Ref_M2_FD_187960 | JGI IMG/M metagenome (GOLD analysis project Ga0209625, IMG submission 187960) | Forest soil microbial communities from Algoma, Ontario, Canada - Jack Pine, Ontario site 1_JW_Ref_M2 (SPAdes) (version 2) | ecosystem: Environmental > Terrestrial > Soil > Boreal...
AGGATCCGTTCCGCGTAATCGTGCTGGAAAATCCACTCATCGAGCCGCGATTCAACGCCGCCCGTGCCATCCAGCAGGGAAGTCTTGGCAGTTTCAAACAATTGTTGTGGACGAGGCAGCAACGTTTCGCGCGGTCTCAGCAATTGCAATTCATCACGCAGCGCTTCGGCGGCGTCGGCCCCGCTAAACTCGGTTGCCTGGAATTCGCCGGTGGACAAATCCACATACGCCATTCCCAACGTGCCTGCGACATCTTTCGCTACCGCCGCTAAAAAATTATTTTCGCGCCCTTCCAACACCGCGCCATCTGTCGCGGTGCCTGGGGTGATGACGCGCACCACTTCGCGTCGCACAATTTTCTTGCCCGGACCCGGCAACTCCATCTGGTCGCAAATGGCAATTTTGAATCCGGCGCGAATCAGCCGTGCGATATACCCGTCCGCCGCGTGGTAAGGAACACCACACATCGGAATGGGCTGGCCCTTTTCCCGGTTTCTGGACGTAAGCGTGATTTGCAATTCGCGCGCGGCGATGATCGCGTCTTCATAAAACAGTTCGTAGAAATCGCCTAGGCGGAATAGCAGCAGCGCGTGCGGATACCGCGACTTAATCCCCTGATACTGCTGCATGAGCGGAGTGGTAGCTTCGATCATGGCCGTAAGCATCTTGCGCGCCACGCTCGTGTTGCAGGCGTTCGTAGCCGATCGCGCGCAGGCGCAGACAAACTACGCGCAAATCCCTCGCCGTCGTTCACTCGCGAATTCCCGATTGCGTCAGCACGAACGCATAGTCCAGCGCCACTTCGCGCAAATAATCGTATCGCCCCGAAGCGCCGCCATGTCCCGCACCCATATTCACCTTGAACAGCAGCGCATTTGTGTCCGTCTTCATGGCACGCAACTTCGCCACATACTTCGCGGGCTCCCAGTACATCACTTGGCTGTCATTCAATCCTGTTTTCACCAGCATCGCCGGGTAGGCACAGCGCGTCACATTTGTATACGGACAATACGATTTCATGACCCAATAATCTTCGGCCACCTGCGGATTGCCCCACTCTTCATATTCACCCACGGTCAGCGGCAGGGAAGCGTCCAGCATGGTGTTCAACACATCGACGAACGGCACATGTGAAATTGCCGCGTGAAATAAATAAGGTCGCAGATTTACGACCGCCCCGATCAGCAGTCCGCCCGCGCTTCCGCCTTCAATAATTAATTTCTCCGGTGACGTATAGCGTTTCGCGACCAAAAATTCCGCCGTGGCGATAAAATCCGTGAAGGTGTTCATCTTCTGGCGCATGCGCCCAGCATCGTGCCAGGGCTTGCCGAGTTCACCGCCGCCGCGAATATGCGCGATGGCAAAAACCACGCCGCGATCCAGCAAGCTCAATCGATTCGAGCTGAACGTCACCGGAACGGAGATGCCGTAGCTGCCATATCCATACAGCAACAGCGGCGCCCCAGTGTTGCGATCTTCGGGCCATCGAGGCTCGGCAGCAAAAGTGTCTCGCCGGTACACGATTGAAATTGGTATCTTTGTTCCGTCTGCAGCCGAAGTGTGCAGCCGCTCGGTAACGTATCGTCGCGCATCGTAGCCGCCAAGCACCGGCTGCTGCTTCAGCAAAACACGATTTCGCGTGCGCACGTCGTAATCAAACACCGAACGCGGCGTCACAAACGATTCGTACTGAAACCTCACGAAGTCGCTCACAAATTCAGGATTGTTGCCCAGCGAAGCGTTGTAAGCCGGCTCCGTAAATTCAATGCGGTGCGAATTTTCCAGCAAATCACTTTCTCGTCGTTCGCCCTTGTCGCCAATACCGCCCGGAAGATCCACAACCCGCAAATAAGGCAACCCATCCTGGCGCTCAAAAAGCACCAAATGATTTTCAAACGCATCTGCGCCTGCCAGCATCACGTTTGGCCGGTTAGGAATAACCTCACGCCACAATTCCCGCGCCGGCTCTTTCGTCGAAACTTCCACCACCCGGAATGTCCGCCCGTCCGAATTCGTGCGGATATAAAACACTCCACCGTCCGTGGAATCCCCCTCGCCCGGATGATGGTCGACATAATATTCGTGGTCATCTTCGCGCGGCGCGATCAATGAAAAATTCCCACCTGCGTGCTTCGCGGATAGAAACCGCGTTTCGCTAGCCGTGTGACTCGCGCTCGTCAACAGCAGAAAGCTTCCGCTCCGCGTGCGTTCCACGCCGATGCGGAACCGCTCATCTTTTTCTTCATATAGCAAAATCGGCGCTTCGCCTGAACCCAGGACATGCCGGTACAACCGATGCGACCGCTTGGTAGTGTCATCTTCCTCGGTAAAAAACAACGTACGATTGTCCGCCGCCCACGCCACGCTTGTCACCCGCCCAAATCGATCGCCCAGCGTTTCACCACTCGACAATTTCTTTATCTGCAGCGTGTACTGCCGGAATCCGGTGGTATCCGTCGAATACGCCAGCAGGTCGTTATCGTCGCTCACCTCGAAAGCACCCAGCCCCAAAAAGGAGTGGCCTTCCGCCAGCGCATTTAAATCCAACAACAATTCCTCCGGCGCGCCCGCAACATCACGCCGCCGGCAGCGTACCGGATACTGCTTGCCTTCTTCCGTGCGCGTAAAGTAAGAATAGCCCCGCAACCGGTATGGCACCGACAAATCCGTCTGCAGAATCCGCCCCAACATCTCCTGATAGAGTTTTTCTTGCAGCGCTTCGGTCGGCACCAGGACCGCGTCGGTGTAGGCGTTCTCCGCCTTCAAATAATCAATGACCTCCACGCTCTCCTTATTCCGCAGCCACGCGTAATGGTCCACGCGCCGGTCATCGTACAGCACCATCTCCACCGGTTCTCGTCGCGCAATCGGCGGTTTTACCGCGTCAGCTACCCTTCCGCCGACTCCGTAAACACTCGCTGCATATTTCTGAGCCGTCGTTTCGCCGTTCGACGCGGTGACTGGAAGTATTGTAGATGTCCCTTTTGAATCGTTATTCATGAGCCCCAATTGTAATTTCGCGCAGTCTAAGCTCGAACGGCAAAGCGCAACGCGTTCAAATCTGTCATACAGATAAAAATATGCTTCTTTCGTTATACTAACGGAACTTCGCACTCGTAGAAAGCCGCCATCCGCGGGAATTAAGTTCACAACGACGCAACATTGACAACGCTAGCGTTGACTACGCTAATCGATACTGGTCTAATCAATTCTGGTGGGACTCTATTGTCAGAAAAACACTTGATATCAGCGATTGCTTCGCGCTTCCAAAGAATGCGGCCGGCTGAGAGAAGGCGAAAAGTCAGGGAGTTTGTGTCGGAAGCATCAGCAAATAAAGAAATTATTTGGGAATACTTCCCCGATCTTTACCGGGAAGTTTTTCGCTCTTCGGTTTCTGCGGCGGGTGCGTCGAGGGGATCAAGTTCGCGCCGCGCGCGATCTTCAAAGCCTCATCCTGGGTAAGTCCTAGAATGGACCCCCATAAGACCACTTCGCGATTGATTCCCGCTCGGTACGTTCATTAGCACTGCCTTTAAAATATCTACGTCTGACATCCCGCTCTTTCGAGCCAATGCGACTAACCGTTTTTGCTCGTCCCGTGACCTCAACCTTTCACCTTTCGCGCGATGGATCTTGTCTTCGTCTCCAATTTCCCCCTTAAGCCAAGAAACGCGAGCTATGATGTAAACGTTTTTGGGTCTGCAAACGCCGATGTTTGTTCGCTTCCTTCTGCGATCTGCGGTGCCGTCCCGAACTCGGGTAAAATGCGCGCCTTATTAACGGCGCATCTTAACATGATGGATGTGTTTAGAGCCCGTGATTGGGAGAATAGCTCATGCCGGACGAAACCGAAATTAAACTTAAAATTCGCGACCTCAAAGCCTTCCAGCGCATCTTGAAACGCCTGGGCGCCAAGCCTGTCGGCTCCGCCACCGGCCGGGTTCATGAAGAAAATCTAATTTTCGATACGCCTGACGGTGGCCTCGCCAAACATGGCCAACTTCTAAGGCTCCGCACTGAAACAGACCCAGCGCCCGCCGGCAAAAAATCCTCTAAAACCAAAAGGACCACAAAATCGCGCAAAGCCGCCTCAGCCACCTCAGCAAAATCCCCAATCCCATCCCGCCAAATCCTCACCTTCAAGCGCCCCACCGCGCAACAAGCAGCCGCCCCCACCAGCAGGTATCCCTCGTTCGGCTCCCACAAAGTCCGCGAAGAAATCGAGGCGCACGTCACCGACTCAGCCAATCTGGTAAAAATCTTCGAAGGCCTGGGCATGCGCGGCTGGTTCCGCTACGAGAAATACCGCACCACCTATCAACTGCCGGCCACTAAATCATGGGCGCGCGGCTTGCTCATCGAGGTCGACGAGACCCCCATCGGCACTTTTGTCGAACTCGAAGGCCCTCCCGCCGCCATCGATCGTGCCGCCACCGAGCTGGGTTATTCCAAAAGGGACTACATCCTCACCAACTACCTGGCGCTCTATGCCGAAGACTGCCGCCGCAAGGGTCAGCAGCCGCAAAATATGCTCTTTGCCAATAAATTTCGCTGATGCTCTTTCCAAAAACTTCACATTCTTAAAATTTCCTGCCGCAAACGTCATTCTTTGCTTGACTTGGAGGCCTCGTCGGCTTATCACTGCACCAGGCGTTTGCGCGCGTTTTTTCTAAAACGTTATAAGCCCCGCCGCATGCCTGACCTTGCAATTTCCGGGTCGTCGGTAAAGTAAGTACGGAGCAAATTCTCTCTCGATGCACTTAAGCGGCGAACTCGAACCTGAGCCTGGCGGCGCCCCCGCCGGCCAAATACGAAGGTGCAGCGGTAACCACATCTTCGTGAGTTTATCGGGCGTCCCTTCTGCCCCGGTGCAAGCCGCCGCTACCAATGGTGCCGGAGAAAATTCGCCTCGCGGGAGGGCCGCCCGAGGCTAAAGGCAAGTCCATTTCGCCTAGGAACTTGCCCGCGGCCTGCCACCAGGTTTGCGGGCTTTTTGTTGTGGAATGCACGGCCGCAGCACGCCGCGCAAGGAATACGTTATGGAACTCTACGCAACGGAACTCATGGGCTCAAAAGCCTACGATCTGCAAGGTAATTACGTTGGGCGTGTCCGCGAATTCTTCATTGAGCCCGCGGACCAACCCAATCGCATCTCCCACTTTCTGTTGGCGCGCGGCCACTTTCCTCCGCTTGTAGCCCGCCACGACCAGATCGCCTCCGTTTCCGTGGGCGAAATTCGCCTCAATGTCAGCGAACGCGCCCTCCACCTTTACGAGCCCAATGAATCCTGGCTTGCGGTGCAAAAGGACTTGCTCGACCAGCAAATCATCGACATCCGCGGCCGCAAAGTCGTGCGCGTGAATGACGTCGACCTCCTTGAATTGCGCTCCAACGGCAACACCGAACTGCGCCTCACGCAAGTCGACGTCGGCCTCCCGGGCGCGGTCCGCCGCCTCCTCCACGGCGTGGTTTCCCCCGCGATGATTCGCAGACTGCAAGGCGGCCTCCCGCAAAGCACCATTCGCTGGGAGTTCGTCAATTTGGTTGAGCCCGACCCGCTGCGCCGCGTCAAGCTGCGTATCACCCACGAAAAACTGGAAGACCTGCACCCCGCCGACCTCGCCGCCATCATGGAAGATCTCTCCGCCGCTGAGCGCCAGGGCATCATCGCATCTCTCGATGAGCAAACCGCTGGCGCCGTGCTTGCAGAACTGGACGAACGCCTCACCACGCAAATCGTGGAGAAACTCGATCCCAGCAAGGCCGCCGACATTCTCGAAGAAATGGCTCCTGACGCCGCCGCTGACTTGCTTGCCGACCTCCCCAAAGAAACTTTCGACGAAGTCCTCGAAGAGATGCCCGGCCAGGAAGCCCGGGAAGTTCGCGAATTGCTGCAGTTCGATCCCAGCACCGCGGGCGGCATGATGAATCCCGATTTCGCGTTCGTGGGCGAAGACACCACCCGCGACGAAGTCATTCAATGGATGCGCAACCAGGATCTGAATCTTGAGCAGCTCGACACCATCGTGCTGGTCGACAAGGCCGCCTCGTTCGCGGGAACCGTGACCGTTTCGCGCCTGCTATTGGCTTCGCCAGACCAGAGTGTGTCGGAACTCAAGATGGAGCCTTTGTTAAATCTAGAACCCGACGCCAAGGGCGATGAAGTCTTCGAGCTATTCGACAAATATAATTTGCGCAGTTTGACGGTGATCGACGAGCACAAGCATCCCATCGGTGTAATTACTGTCGATGACGTAGTCTCGCGCCTGGTCAAAAGTCAGTAAAAATCTTTTAACCCCTCGCTCGCGCACTAAAAAGTTTTAACGAAAGGGAATTGCTCAGACTCAATGGACTGGAGCGCCATCTCCGAAAGGTTTGCCACCGTCCGCTCCGGCGGCACGGACCTGCAGAAACGCATCCGCAGCCTGCGGCGGCGCCTCACACTGCTGCTCGCGGTGGTAGGTCCCGGCCTGATTACCTCCAACGTGGACAACGACGCCGGCGGCATTTCGACCTATACGCAGGCAGGCGCGCACTACGGTTATGCCTTGTTGTGGTCATTGATCCCCATGACCATCGCGCTGTACGTCACCGAAGAAATGTGCGCGCGCCTGGGCGTCATCACCGGCAAAGGCCTTTCCGATTTAATCCGCGAAGAGTTCGGCTTCCGCCCCACCTTCTTCGTGATGGTCACCGGTTTTTTTGTGGACTTGGCTAACGTGGTCGCCGAATTTGCCGGCGTTGCGGCCGCCATGGAAATTTTCCACGTGAGCAAATATGTCGCCGTGCCTATCGCCGCAATCCTGGTCTGGGCCTTGGTATTGAAAGGCACGTACCGCCAGGTGGAAATAATCTTTTTCTTCGCCTGCGGCTTTTATGTCACCTACATAATTTCGGCGGCCATGGCCAAGCCTGACTGGCTCTTAGCCGCGCGCGCGACCGTCATTCCCAGCATTCACTACAGCTCCGATTATTTGCTCATGCTTACCGGTTTGATCGGCACCACCATCGCTCCCTGGCAGTTTTTCTACCTGCAAGCCGGCTTTGTGGAGAAAAAAGTCGGGCCGCGCCAATACCCGCAAGCCCGCGCCGATGTGCTCGTCGGAAGCATCAGTTGCATGGTCATCGTTTTCTTCATCATCGTCTGTACCGCGGCCACTCTTTACGCCACCGGCCATCGCGACATCACCGAAGCCAAAGACGCGGCCCGCGCCTTGATTCCGCTCGCAGGCAAGTGGGCGGGATACCTGTTTGCATTCGGTTTGCTGAACGCGTCGGTTTTCGCCGCATCCATTTTGCCGCTCTCTACCGCGCATGTGATCTGCGAGGGCCTCGGCTTTGAAGCGGGCATCGATCATAAATTTGAAGACGCGCGCATTTTTTATGGCTTGTACACCGTTCTCATCGCCGTCGGTGCGGGAGTGGTCCTCCTCCCGCATGCTCCGCTTTGGAAAATTCTTATCTTTTCGCAGGTTGGCAACGGCATTTGGCTTCCAGTGGTCGTGATTTTCATCCTCTTGCTCGTGAACCGGCGCGACCTCATGGGCGACTACGTCAACACTCTGACCTTCAATATCATCGCCTGGGTCACCGCTATCTTCATGATCGGCCTAACCATCTTTTTGTCCTACGCCTCGCTTTTCCAGTCCTCTCCACCAGCGCCCTAGGACCGACCGACAGCACGCCTTATACAGCCAAATCGGCATATTCCTACCTGCATCGCCCTATCGAACCTTAGTGAACCGGTGTGCTAAAAAGTGACCATCCCCGCCAGGCCGGATTTAGTTGTATTACCTACGACGTACGCTCGATCGTTCGCGAAGCAGAAAACGGAGGAATTAAAATGAAGCTCGTCCTTGGTACAGCGGTGATGATGCTCCTTCTCGGCGCCCCTAGCTATGCGCGGCAAGAACCCGATAAAGATAAGCCTCAAGAAGAACCAAAAAGACAGGAAGAGCCCAAGAAGGGCGAACAACCAAATAAAGGCAAGCAGGACCAGGAAAAGCCCGCCGCCAAATCCAAGCAGGAACCTGACAAACAACAACAGGATCGAGAGCGCGCCAAGCCTGCGCAGCAAGACTCGCGCCAACAAAATGATCGGGCGCAACAGAATGACCGCAATCGCAATGATCAGTCCAAGCACGCGCAGCAGCAGGATCGTGCCCAAGAGCAGCAGCGCGCGCAGCAAACCGAACAGCACAGCGACCGCGGCAACGCCACTGAGCGCGGAAGCGGCCGGCGTGTTCCCGACGAGCAGTTTCGCGCCAGTTTCGGCCGCGAACATCATTTCCACGTGCGGCGCAGCGATGATCGCCGTTTTAATTATGGCGGCTATTATTTCCAATACTCCGAGCCGTGGCCGTCGGATTGGGATTACAACAACGATGACGTCTATATCGACTACATCGACGGTAACTATTACTTGATTAATCCGCGCCATTCGGGGGTCCGCTTGCTCGTTGTGGTCGTTGACTAAAGCGTGTCCACACTAGGCTTGTAACGTCATCCCCACGCGCCGCAGTTGCGCGTGGGGTTTTATTTTGAATTTCCGAATTTGCGAGGCCTGCGCTAACTCCGGCAAGTAGATTGCTATGCCGGCACTTTAATCCCGAACCAAAAAATAATCCCGCAGCATCCAAACATCGTCGGCTAATTTTTACTCGGAGGCGGACATGAAAAAACTAACAGGTCTGCTTGCAGTCGCCTTGATTTTGTCGCTTGCGGCGTTTGCCCAACACGGAGGTGGAGGCGGCGGCCAGCACGGAGGTGGTGGCGGAGGGCAACGCGGCGGCGGCGGCGGTGGTGCCCGCCCGCAGGTTGGCGGCGGCCACATTCCTGAGAGGGGTCCTGCGCCGTCTCGAGGCTCAGTTCAGGCACAACGCGGCAACGCTGGTGGCGGTGGCCGTCCCGGTGGCGGCGAAGGCCGTCCAACGTATCGCGACCAGCAAGGCCATCCCGAGGCTCCCCACGTTCATGCGGACGGCGATCGCTGGGTCGGTCATGAGGGGGGCCGCAACGATGCTCGTTATCATCAGGACCATGTATGGGAACACGGACGCTTCGGCGGTGAAATCGGCCGCAACCACATCTATCGCCTTGAAGGCGGAGGCCGCGACCGTTTCTGGTTCGGCGGCTTTTACTGGGACGTCGCGCCGTACGACTACGACTACACCAACGATTGGCTATGGAACAGCGACGACATCGTGATATACGACGATCCAGATCACCCCGGCTGGTATCTAGCTTACAACACCCGGCTCGGAACCTATGTCCACGTGCAGTATCTCGGCAACCAGTAACTGTCGTCTAGCTTGCCTGACGTTGTTTAAAGTTCTCTGTTTTTGGATTGGATCAACCCACACGCGGAATCCGCGTGGGGTTTTTGTTACACCAGAAAAAATGCAGTCGCGACATTCAGATCTGTTGGCTTTCGACCGCCAACAACGTTGCCTTTTATCGTTGCTAACCGCGGTAGTCGGGACCTAAGTTTTCAATTTCGACGGTCGACGCCACAGGAGCCGCTCTCGTAGATAAACAGGTCAAAACGCAACCCATCCGGTCCAACCCGGGTGCTCAGTCTTCGGCTGCGCGTGCCGTCGCTGGAACTCCAGGAATATTGGCGATTCTGAACCTATAACAAGCCATGAGAGTTTCGGCTCATTGCTTAGATGGACGATGTAAAACTTGTTGTCCTGTTCTTCAACCGCTACACCATCATGTGGGCATTCCTCGACAAAGCGAATTACCTCTGCGGCGCTGGCTGCACGAATTGGCGAAGTAAGAACGACCATCTGTCCAACCACTGTCTCATCCGGAATGGTTTTGACCAGTTCCTTCAAATCTGCTGTATTGATCACGAAACCGCCCGAGCGGCCGTTCGGCATTTTTGCACCCTTGATGCGACCTGACAGGTCCCAATAATGGCAATAAAGCAACGTTGAAACAATTCGTCGCTCCCGAACACCCCAGTCACGTGATAACTCATGCCCAGCCTGATTCCTGTTCCAGTTCCAGTTCTCCGATTACCGTGTTTGCCAGGCACTGACGGCCTTCTTATAAATCCAGGTAATGACAGTTGTTATCGCTGGACCGATTCCAGTTTCGAGCCACTACAATGGGAAGCCAGGTTTAGTTGAGGGAGCAGAAGGTGGTCACAACGGCGAAATCGGAGCTGAAAATCGTTCGTTATTTTCTTGCCGCAGGATTCCTTGTTCCGTGTCTGCTTTATCTCGTTATTGTGGTCGGAGACTTACGCATCCAAGGATGGTGGATTTGGATGCTGCTACTCCCCTGGCCAACGTTTGCGCTGATGATGTCAGCAGAGGCGGGAGGCGGTACGACCGGTCAAGCCATTGCCTTTCTGATTTCCGCAGCGACGAATGTGGCCGTATACGGCGTGGTGGGGGTCGCCTTTCGCTTTGTCTATCGTCGGTCTCGCTCGCGAGCGAGCTAACAGTCGCGTAATCGGAAACTGACCCGATACTCTCGCGACACATCGTTTGCATCCCTACGATGCGTATGTTAACTTTGCGCGGTAAAGGGAAATCGCCCGAGAATCTCACGACACGTGCTGTGCCACACACAAAACAAATCTCGCCATCGCCTATCGCCGCTCCCAAGACCCTCGGTCCCTTGAGCGTGGAGGAGTCCGAGCTGCTCAAACAACTCGATCTTTCCCGCATGCCTCGCCACGTGGCGGTCATCATGGACGGCAACGGCCGCTGGGCGCAGCGCCGTCATCTTCCGCGCATCGCCGGCCATCGCTACGGCACCAAGACGGCCCGCACCACCATTGAAACTTGCGCGCGGCTGAACATCGAAGCTCTCACCCTCTACGCTTTTTCCGTCGAGAATTGGCGCCGCCCCAAAGTTGAAACCGATTTCTTGATGCAGCTCCTGCGCGAGTATATCCGCAAAGAAATGCCGCTCATCCAGCGCAATAACATCCGCATGCGTTTTCTCGGACGCATCGATGAGCTTCCTCCGGGAGTGCAAAAAGATGTACGCCAGGCTACCGAGCAGACCGCCGGGAACACTGGCATGTGCCTGTGCATCGCGTTCAACTACGGCGGCCGCGCCGAAATTGTCGATGCCATGAACGCCATTCTCGCGCAGCGCTCCGGCAACGGCAGTAATAGCCACGCAGCGAACGGCCATGCAGTTGCGAAGCGCAACGGTCATGTATCTGCCAGTCACAGAAACGCGATACACAGCGACACGGCAGAACAACATGCGCACGCCGCTGGCAATGGCCACTTCCAGCGCATCACCGAGGATGAAGTTTCGAGTTATCTATATACCGAAGGCTTGCCGGATCCCGATCTGCTCATTCGCACCAGTGGAGAAATGCGAGTGAGCAACTTCCTGCTGTGGCAAATAGCCTACGCCGAAATGTATGTCAGCGAAACACTGTGGCCCGACTTCAACCGCGCCCGCCTGCTCGAAGCGCTCGTGGAATTTCAAAAACGCGAACGCCGCTACGGCGGTCTGCATCAGCCAAATTCCTCCGACAGCTCCGAAGTCGCCTCCTTGGACGACGCCCCCCACGCCGCAGGCAAATAAGCGTTTCCCCTAGCGGCGCTCTCTCGAAGTAATAAAAAGAAAAGGCCTACCCCGCAACGAATTGCAAAGGTAGGCCATGTGAAAAAAATCCGCGATCGCTTACTTCACCGTAACTTCACGCGCCAGGTGGCTCGCAACGACCTCGCGGAGATCGTTACGTTTTTTCCCGGATTCGATCATTGCCTCACGGCTGCCATAGTGCTTGGTCGCAATTGATGCGCCCTTCGTGTCCAGCTGATCGAGTGCCGCCCAATTTGGATACAAGATGCCAACCGCCACATCCCAATCGTGCGGATGATCCGCCACCGGGTTCACGAAGGCTTTGTACTCCAGGATGAATCCTGCTTTCTTGAATTCGTCATAGACCGGTTTAATGTTCTCGCGGAAGTCCTTCCAGAATGCATCTCCTTGCCCGGGTTTGAGCGAATAATACGTCACCCGCCATACTGGTCCTACCTCGTAGTTCGGGCTTTGCGCCAGCAGCGCGCTAGCCATCAACAATGTCGCCGTTAAAACAACCATCGAAATTACTCTTCGCATCGATATTTCCTCACAATCAAAATGTAGGATTTTGGTCCTGGGGCCCCGTTTCCAATTACGTGAGAGGCCGAGAATCTATCACCCGTCGTACTCTCCGTCAATCTCGCCTATTGCATTTGCTGGATGTTGTTGCAGACCTCAAAAACGCGAAGGGTGCCTCACCCTCGATTTTCAGGGTGGGTCTTAGGATTTTGTTTCCCATTTTGTTTTGTAGTTTTTCCCCGCGGCGATTTTTTATGCCCGAGCGCTCAAATCTGAACCAGGAATTTTTGCTTTTTTTTTGAAACCAAGATGCGCGCTCCATTATTTTCTACGCGCAATGTGATGTAATGTTCCCCGCACCAATCAGGGGACTCAGCCTTTCATGACCTGGAAAAGAGTGGCTACCGCCGCGGTATTAATCCCCGTGGTAGTTGCCCTGGTACTTTGGGGTTCGACCATCATCGTGACGCTCGTCTTGGCGCTAGTGATGCTGCTCGCCCTCTTTGAATATTTTGCGCTGGGCGACGCCATGGGCCATCGCGCCTACCGTTTCTGGACCGCCACCTGCGCGCTCATTATTTTGTATCTGCAGTGGCTGACCACCGCAGTCCGCTGGGGCGAGTTCGGCGGTATTATCTACCCAGCCCGGCTGGTCTGGCTTCTTCACAGTTTTTTTCCTCGCGCGGAAG
>Ga0209625_1000293_pt1 | contig 12756 bp, 16 predicted proteins | sample JacPin_JW_Ref_M2_FD_187960 | JGI IMG/M metagenome (GOLD analysis project Ga0209625, IMG submission 187960) | Forest soil microbial communities from Algoma, Ontario, Canada - Jack Pine, Ontario site 1_JW_Ref_M2 (SPAdes) (version 2) | ecosystem: Environmental > Terrestrial > Soil > Boreal...
AAGAGCCTTACTTTATCGACGTACCCTCACCAAGCCAATCTTACGCGACAAGAATGCGTGACTCCTGATTAACGCGCTTACCGTCCATGTGGATTTTCAAGTTTCCCATTACGCTTCTTAATAGGGGTTGACTACCTAAGACGCAGTGAAACCGCCGGGAATCGCAGGGTCAATTTTGGCTGGCAGCAGGCGCATCACATATTCATCGATAAGCCCAATAGTTCCAGCGGTAACAAAAACTGTCACATTGACATGGTGTCGCAACCAATCTGAAATTCCTGCTAAGAAATAAAATAATGCTCCGGTAATTAGCGCAAGTCGCAAAATACGAATCGTAAAGTTTCTTCGGACGCAGAGTAACTTGTGGCATTGCGGGCAAGGGAATGACCCCCACATCTCAATTTCCTTGCGGGCAAGGTCTCTGTGACAAAACGGACAAATCACGCGCTCATTGTACTCCACCAAACGTAGTGTAAGGACCACGAGAACCACGAATTTCGGCTAGGGCCTGATTAATGCACTACCCGGACAAGTGCCGGGAAGCTTGGCACGGCCATGGTGGTGGTGCGGGCCGTCACGCCCCACGTGTGTCATCTGTTTGCATATCGCGCAGTACGATACGTGACACTCAGCGGAACTAATCAGCTTCAGTTAAGGACATCGAGGTTGACGCCATTGGGCTTATAAATGGGCCACTTAACTGCTTTCAGTAATTGAATCACTTTCGTCTCGCGCCCCCCAAAAATCTACCAGAATTCACAGGTCGATGGAGAGGAACCAATGCGTCAGCTTAAAGTAGTGGTGCTCGCACTCGTTTTCTGCACTCAGGCACTCTTATTCCCGGCAGGTGCTACACCTCGTCCGGCACCGCAGGGCCAAAACGTCAATAAATTGGTATTGGAAGACGGAACTCCTGTAAAGCTGCGCCTTGCTAGAACCATATCATCCGCCGATGAAGCCGTTGGCAATCAGGTTGATTGGGAAGTGGTGGAAGAGATTCTGGTGGGCGACAAAATTGTAATTCCCAAAGGCAGCGTGGCCTTGGGAACCGTCACCGATGTTCAGGCGAAAAGACGGATGGCGCGTGGTGGCAAGCTGGATGTAAATATCGACACTGTGAGGCTGGCAAACGGTCAAAAAGCAGCGCTTCGTGCGGTGAAGAACGGAAAAGGTGGTGGGCATACCGGGGCGATGACAGGAGCTATCGTGGCCACCAGTCTCGTATTGTGGCCCGCTGCGCCGCTATTCCTCTTAATGCACGGCAAGGATATTACCGTGCCAAAGGGGACGCAAATAACCGCTTACGTCCAAGGCGATATGCGCCTCGACGCGAGAGCTTTCCACACACTGGATGGACAAAATGATGCAGTCGCGGTAACGGTTCGAGATGAAGGTTCCGGTTCAGGCGCAGGCTTGGCGAACGTTGCTATCAGTTCGACGCCCGCTGGAGCAGAAATCTCCGTGGACCAAAATTTTGTTGGGAATACGCCGTCCTCGCTAAGCTTGCAGGCGGGAGAACACTTAATCTCTGTTCAAAAAAATGGCTACCAAGATTGGGAGCGCAAAATCAAAGTTTCTGGGGGAAACGTAAACTTAACGGCTGAACTTACCAAAGGTATGGATGTCCCGGTCGTTGCGCCGTCTACAAAACCGAGTGGAACCACCGCAGTGGTGCAACAATCCGTAACTCCGATTCAGATTAAAACACGAGCAAGTGTCCAGCCTGCTGTTGCAATTTCAACCCCGCCAGGCTGGATAGGAGTCTCCACAAAAAGAGGGGACGGCGGCGGTGTGGCGATTACTGCGCTGGTGCCGGAAGGCCCCGCAGCGGTAGCTGGGTTGAAGGTGGGAGACACAATTATGAAGGTGAACGGCAATCCACTCGGCGGCGAAGATTTCAACTCTCAAATATCCAGTTATAAATTTGGCTCCAAAGTGGCGGTCACTTATATGCGCGGCTCATGGGCCAGCATCGTAATCGTTACGGTTGGCGTCGAAACGCTGTAATTCGTGTAAAACGAGATGCGGTGAAGAATCTATCAGGTGTACACCGACCAGTGGGAGCGTTAGCGGTTCGCCGGTCTTGGTTATTTCAATCGCAACGTTTGGCAAATGGTGCGTGATGGCGGTCCGCAAAAACTGTGACGCCAGTGTGACGCAAATCCTGCCAACACTGGCAAAGCTGACATCATTGACAGGTTGGTGCGGCTGATTCCAAACAAGTTCTTCGCTTTCAATATTCGCCGGAGAATCCGGCTGACAGGTTCACTCCGAGGGTATTCAGCACCGCGCTAAAGCCGAGCACCGAACAGTTGCAATAATTCTCTTGGACCGACCTAATTTTAGTTCCGAATCGTATCGTTTCTGTGGGCAAAAAACTTTCACTAGACTTTGACTTACGCAGCGCGACGGAGGAAACAGAGCAAACAATGCAACACGATAAAGTATTAAAGAATCAGTATAGGTCCTTTAATTGCAACGACCGCGAAAAAGGCTACGAACCAGAAGGTCGGGAGTTCGAATCTCTCCGGGCGCACTTTGGTATCCAGAGAAGATAAAGATATGAGCACGTAACCCCTGAAGTAATAAATGTAGTGCAAATCACGAGGACGAGGGGTATGCTCGGCAAGTTTTGCGACAAGATGGAAAACTGAACGGAGAACCAAATGCTAAACCGTCTGGCACTAATCGTCGCTATGCTCTTTATACCTGCGCTGTCTAAGGCGGATAGTGTTTGGACATATCAGGGGAATGCGGTTAGCGCTCCTGGTTTTCTAAGCGGTGATGGGGCCTTAACCGGCACTGTGCTCCTAAATAGTAATGACCAAGTTGAGGCTTGGAGCTTTAGCGCACCTAACGGGCCAATTCCGTTGATCTTGTCAAACTTCAATACCATAAACGCTAGCTTCAACTTATTTAATTGTGCTTCTTGCGCTGGAACACCTTTTAAGGGCTGGTCTATCTCTATGATCGCCCCTGGTCCCGGAACCAATGCAGTAGAAATGTCCTCTTTTTGGAACCCCGATACCGGCGTTGGGCTTGATTTAGTAGATAACCACAGCGGTGGGTTCGGTCAAGTTAATGTAACGAATAACCCCGGCGTATGGACCGAAGTAGTTTTCACCCCAGAACCTTCCAGCATGATTTCACTGCTCTCGGGATTGGCAGCGCTGGGACTAATTATTTTCCGCTGGAGAAGCTCAGGGGTATTCCTGCGAGCTGACTGATCCATTGGCATCACTTCCTCCCCAAAAAGGGGAAAAGTGTAACCCATGTGTCCGGTACGATCTGTTACCCATGTCGCAGGTCGCTCACCCGGGCAAATAGAAAACGCCCTGTTTGTCGCTCCGTTTCCATTTTGTTTTGCTTTCTTTTCTTAGCTTCACTGGTGTTGGGCGACATTCACTCACGGTGGGTTCGAGACGCATGGCGACGCGTGAGTGAATGCCAGTCGACTGTTTCAATCGGCAGCTTGGGGAGTTTCCTTGACCACGATTGTTTGCTGCCGGTCTTGGGCTAGTTGTTGTTCTTCTTGCTTGGAATACACGAATTGGTGGCCGCTCGGATTGCCGGGATAAAACCACTTCAGGAGCGTTTCGGGTCTTCCATTTGGTTGTTCCGCCAGGACAACGACGGTGTCTGCGGTTGGCTCGCTGCGTTCGGCTGCAATGGTCTGAAGCGTGGCATACGTGTGAGTTCCATCAGCACTAAGGATTTGGACCACGCTCAGGTTGTCCGGGCTTTCCAACTTGAACAGGTAGGTCCCGGCCGACAAGATCTTCCCCGGAATTTCTATCGCGTGGTTGAACCTGATTTGGGTGTACTGATCCGCTTCATCGGCGTGAGCAACAACTTCCATGAACAGTAACGATGTAATGGCGAAAGCAATTAGCAAAGCAACTTTGTTGATTTTCATTTTTCCTATCTCCTTTTTATTTATCGATTCGATTTCACTTTTCAAGTACTAGATCAAGTGCTTCAGGACCTTGCCGGTTCCCTTCACGGTAGCCTTCGTCGCCTTGTAAGTGCCCTTGCCTGCGACTTTCGCGGAATGGGTGACAACGTGTTCAGCCCCGAATGACGCACCCCCAACGGCCAAACAAAATGCAAGTACAGCAATGAGTTTTTTCATGACGTCTCCTTTATGGGTGGTGCGGCTGAGTGATGTGGAACGCATGTAGCTAGCGTTCCACAGCTAAGTTTCCGTGCTTCTCACCGTCATCGCGCCCTTGTTTTTTTCACACCATGAAGAAAGGCAGCCTAGATGCCAAAGTCAGAAACGACTGCAGTTTGTGCGTAAGGGACTTATTTTGGGGAAGTTAAGAGCAATTGCTAGGCAGACTCGGAGGGTGTCTGGAGTGTGGGAAGTGTCGATATATTGTATCGATGTCAGTTTTCGTAGCGCTCAATGCGGTCCGGGACAAGAATGCTCGTAAGGTAGTCGGCATTTAACGGAATCACCGGAGGGGATGAACGAAGGAAAGGCGAATCTGGGGGCGGTAGCGGCTTAATGGTCAACAGCACCTTAGTGGTATAGGAGGTTCGACGCCAGCCCATTACTATCATGACGGCTCTCAGCCTTCCCCTCGGAGCGATGCAAATGCCTCAATGGGTTTTGAATTGTCAGCACTGCCATAAATTATTCACTTGCGACGAAATAGATTTGGCGTCGTGGGCCTCTTATGACCCCCTTTGGCCGCCGAAGCCTGATTTTCCCGAAGGCGGTTTGCGGATGGCTTGCCCTAACTGTAAAAAGGGTTCTACCTATCAGCGTTATGAATTGATGTACACCGACTACCAACCGGCCCAAAAATTCCGCCAGAGTCGCAGGCTTCCTAATCATTAGCCTGAAAACCGGAAGGCTAAGCGGTCATCTCGCATGACGCTAATGCAGTCGAACGATTGACGGCTCCCGACAGCGTCTATAGGATGACGTCATTCAGCAGGAGGTTAGATATGGCCAGAAAAAGCAAGCTAACTCAAGCTGCAGTGAAAATCGGAACGGCTATCGGAAAAGCAGACCGCACCGCGCACCAAATTGCAAAGGCCGGCCTGGCGGCGAAGGATGAACTGGCCGACATCGCCGCACAGATTAACACGCTAAAACGTCAACTTTTAAAAACGAAGAAACGTTTGCAGCGCGCTTTGAAATAGGCGCGGTCATTATTTTATCCTACGACGTGTGAAGGACCCCGATAGCCAAACTCACGGCGTCTTGGGGCTCCTTGAAGAAAAGTGGCGATCAAAGTTCGTAAGCGACGCCAAATAAGCAGGTCTTAGAGACTTATGTCGATGCGAACCAGAAGGTCGGGAGTTCGAGTCTTTCCGGGCACACTTGCGTCCAGACAAAATAGAAAACGTTCACGTCCGTCCCTGCGTCCCACAGCATTCCCTTAATCCGGTGGAAATGGATTACCGGCGGGCGGCGGACACACGTGTCCAACCCGTTGGGCACCAAGCTGTCACACAATTTTCCCCGGTGCGCCGGGTCTCGCGTAACGCACATCTTTTCAAGCTCTCTCCGGCGAATCGACGTTTTTTCGATTGGCTGCAAGGTTGCCCCTTAAACCGACCAAGTGGGGTTGCCTCTTTGCCCTCACACATGACAGGAAGAGACGACATTGGTTCCCAACACTCGCACTTCGCTCGGTCTGGCCGTTGCCTTGTCCCTGGTTGCTGTCCTGAGGCTGAATGCCCAGAATCCCCCAAGTCAAAGCGTTCCAGTCAAGTCGAGCTACCAGTTTCCGGTGGCCGAAGAAGATTTTTCATCACTGTTTAAACGAACCAGCGGCGATCAGCCGGAAGTCCGCAAACGGCAGATGAGCTTGCTGAATGAACGATACGACCTCAGCGATCGTCCCGACCCGAATGCCAAGCAGAGCCGCGGGAAACCAGTCCAGACTGGTGTGCGCGTCAAGCTTTCGGCCGGGGTCAGCTGGGACCAGCTTTCCGCAAAGAGTCCAGAAGACATTCGATCGAAGGGATTATTTCCGGCGGGCTTTCTCCCCTTGCCCCATCCCAAGAACGGTGAAGGAGGGATGGTCTTTCCGCATTTCGCAATTGATGAAATCAAGAAGCAGACGGGAAGAGACCTAACGCGTTTTGACGTAGACTTCGACATACCCGACCACTTCCTTCCAGAATTTCCCGCAGCAATTTACTTGACCACGCGACCCGACCTCGGAGACGTCTCCCAGGGACAGGTGGTCACCTCCAGCAACTATTACACGTTGTTCAACGGCATCCTGAATCCCAAACAACTGGAAGGCCTGCGGTTGCTGCTCACGCCATTCGCGCAGTAACAGTTCAATCAGACGGCGGATCGCCGCAGCGAACATCCAAGTTTGGGAGTTTCGTGCTTTGATTACCATCAAAACGGCAGCACCAACGCGGCCACTCACCAGGCGGGAGACGTTCGTCCCCAGGAAGTACGGCACCGGATCGACACGCCAACCCTGCGGGGAGTCAACATACAGCGGCTATTCGGTTCGCAGCGCGCCCTGAAAACTGTTGAGGATTTTACGGAATTTGAGCAGCGCGCGGCGTACTTCGACGGAGACCCGGTCATCGCCACCAAAAAAGGGGTCAATATCCTGGAACGCGGCAGCCAGGTGCACGACATGGTGGAATTTCAGGAGATACTCGATTTTCCCCCGGCGCCCAAACTTGACGTGTTCGGAAAGCTCGACCCGAAAAAAGCAACGCCGCAGGAACTGCACGGACAGGAAGTTTTCTTCGGCAAGGGACAATGTTCCGCTTGCCATATGGCTCCTTATTACACCGACAACCTGATGCACAACCTGCACCTCGAGCGTTTCTACAAGGCCCAGGTCATTAACGGCCTGATCGCGCCTGCGGGCGGAGACGGACCAATCAAGACGCCAGTTTTACGCGGCATTAAGGACACCCCAACTTATTTTCATGACGGACGGTTAATGACCCTGGACGACTCAGTTGAGTTTTTCAATCTGATCCTAGGCACAAAGCTGACCACCCAGGAAAAGAAGGATCTGGTGGCATTCATGTTGACGCTCTGAAAACAGGGAAGACGGAACAGACGGGATGTCTGTCGCTCTACCTCTAGGCGTCTACCTGAGCAGGTCTTTGGCGTATTTGACGGGGACGGCGAGGTTGGAGCCGCCGAAGTCGCGGAGGACGGCGAAATTTATGCCGATCACTTTTCCGTCGCGGTTGAAAAGCGGGCCGCCGGAACCGCCGGAGGTGGTGGCGGCGTCGTAGACAATCTTGTCGTCAAGCACGTCGCCTATGTGGCCCTGCGTGGTGGTGGGGCGGATGAGGTGCTGCGAAGCGAGCTGCGCCATGATGCGATTGACGTCCGGGGTGCCATTGCTGTCGATGATTTTCTGGGACACATCGCTACCGGCCCTGGCGAGAATGCCTTCAATTCCTGTGGGATAACCGATCAACACAACTGCCTCTCCCGATACGGTGGCTTGCGGGCGATCGTCCAGCTGGAGCACTGAGGTTTTGGGCGGGAGCGGAGAGTCGAGCTGAAGAGTCGCGAGGTCCGCGTTCGAAGAGATGCGATCGAGTTTGGCGCGCAGACCCTCCGTTTTCCCAGGGAAGTAAACTTCGTAGGATAAAGCGTAGGCGGTGGCGCCCTGATCTAGGAGCTGCTTCAGCTCATCGTCTTTCCACCAAGGTTCGACGACGTGGTGATTGGTAATGATTTTGCCTTCACGTTTGACGGGAAAGCCGGTACCGAAGACGTCAATTTGAAGATGCGGTCCCGGGCCGCCGGAATCGAGCGTCACCATGCCTTTGGCGTCGACCAGCGGCTTGCCGGCGGCATCGACGGCGACCTGGATAGGACGGCCGGTTTCCTTGTCGAGAAATTCGACGACCACATGCAGCAGGCAAACGCTGGGGCCGTAATCCTGGACGACGCTTTCGGCGATCTTGCCCTCGCTTTCCAGAAGCTTCAGGCGATTCTGGGTGTCCGCGAGCTGGTGCTTTAGGGAGTCGGCGTCGGAACCACCGCGGGCGACGCGTTTGTGGAGATCTTCGGATTGCGCTTTCAGAGATTCGCGGGTAGCGGATGCGGAGCGCGACTGCGCGTCGAATAAGCCGCGGGTGAACTCCGCGCGGCGCTGGATGTCGCCTTGGCCCAGACTGCTGTTCAGACGCGTGATTTCGGCCCGCAGCTGACGAGTCTCCTTGCGCGTGCCGCGGCTGGAAACGCCTAGATAAACGGCCGCAACTACCGCAGCCGCGCTGAGCACGAAAATAGCGGGGACCATCCATAAACGGCGTTTGCCGAAAGGGCCGCTAAGCGATTCGACAGCGATATCCGCGAAATGCTCACGTTGCACGGCGTACTTGAGCATGGTGGTGAGCTCTTCTTGCGGCTTACGCTCGCGGAATTGGGCTCGGACGCTGGCGGCAAATTCCACGGGTTCGAAAGGGAAGGAAATGGCTTCATCGGCGCCGAGGTCCAGGGCGCGAGCACGCTCCAGCGCGCCGCCCTCCACGACGATCATGATCTTGAGTGGTGACTCGATTTCAGGGCGCGATTTAAGCTGCGTAACGAGACCACAGCAACTGAGGTCGGAAGGCGTGGCTTCGGTTACCAATACTTCGGGAGAAAGAGCCAGCACTTGATCGACAGTCAGTCCGTTTTCCACGATGAGGTCGTAGCCCTGTCCAGACAAGGCGCGAGTTGTGGCGTCAAGGGGCTCCGGGCGGAGATTGAGGATCAAGATACTCATCACGTATTCGATGCGCGGAGGCATACCACAGGCACAGCCTACTTTGAAGAACTAGCCGGAAGCAAATCAGGCGTTCTAACCCATGGTAAGCATGAACCAAGTTATAAATCGGATTATTTCAGAACAGGAGTACCTACGAAAATAATTAAAGGTGGCGGGGGAAGAATGCAGGAACACGACTGGCATACTCATCGAACTGTACCCCAAAAGTTTCGCGGAGGAGCTTTTCTTCGGAGCGAATACGAATGCGGTTGCCGCTAAGAAAAATGATGACGGCAGCGAGCAAGGCCCACCAGGTGGTGTAAGGCAGGCCTGTGGCGACCATCAAACCAAACATTCCGAGGTAAATCGGATTGCGCACCACAGCGTAAGGTCCTTCCGTTATCAGTTCGTGCCCCGCAATGACGCGGGCCTCGTAGGTCCACTGCTTTCCGAGCGTCCGCACCGCCTGAAGGCAAAAAAACAACCGGTATGGGCCAACACGATGGCGGCAGCGGCCAAGGTCAACTCGCCAAAACGCGAAGGAGGGAACGGCCACCAATATGCCCGGTGAAAGGACCCGACCAAGGCGAAACCGACACCTTGCAGTGCAATGCCCCACTTAGCTGCGGCAACACGTTTGGTCTCTTCAGCTTTGGGCGGTCTCTTTCGAAGTAAAAAGATTGCGCCGAAAATGAACCAGGCCAGAAAAACTAGGATCAGCGTTACGGCACCGATCATATCCATTCTCATCCCTGCTCCTTGAAAAGAGACCTCCCTCCGGGCGCACTTGAGGTATCCAGATAGAATAGAAAACGTTCGTCTACCCCTGCTTCAACTGTATCTGCATAACCCTTGGATCCCCGCTCGAGCAGAGCAAGCGACAAATCTATTAATGGGAGCTTGCTTGGCCTCTTGTGATAGCTACGACCTTAGCTTTGACGGCACGAATGTAATCTTCAGGAGCCAGCACGATTTGCAGTCCCCGCATCCCTGCACTTACCGAGATTACATCGCAGATTTCGGCAAGCTCGTCGATATATACCGGATAATCTTTCTTGCAGGCCAGAGCGGTAACTCCGCCGCGAATGTAACCGGTCGCGGATTGCACTTCCTTCAAAGGAACCATGTCGACTTTCCGGTCCCCGGTCTGATGTGCGAGAGCCTTGAAGTCCAGCTCTTCGGTCGCAGGAATTACCGCTAGATAGATTCCGTTGCGGTCTCCCTGCACCGCCAGAGTCTTGAAGAGTTGCTGTGGTGGTATGCCGATCTTGGCCGCCACGGTGGTCGCGGACAAATCGTCAGGATCCACCTGGTACTCGCGCAATTCGTAGCTGATCCCGAGTGTGTCGAGAACCCGCACTGCGTTCGTCTTGATCACTCCATGCGTCCTATCGTGGGTTAGGCTGCGTGATGCCAGTTAGTTGGATGTAAGGCTTGTTCCGAAGAATACGAGGGCTCATACTCCTGCAAACAAATCTTAACAATTAGATAGCCGTGCATCGGTGCATGGGCGCTCGCAAAAAACGTGGTCACTTATCCAAGCGCTTTGTTTGGGCATCAAACGGTTTTCACCGCAATGCCAGAGGAGGCATAAATCATGAATTCCAAGCAAGTGGTGCTCATCACCGGCGCCAGCACCGGCTTCGGCAGACTGTTCACAGAAACACTGGCTCGCAACGGGCACACGGTTTTCGCGACGATGCGTGACCTAGGAGGCCGCAACGCCAAGAATGCCTCCGAAATTCGGACGTTGGCGCTGAATGATGCACTGCCGATACACGTCCTTGAACTGGATGTAACGGACGACGCCTCGGTCGAGCGGGCTATAGATGCCGCGGTGTCCAAAGCGAGTCGCATCGACGTGACCATTAACAATGCCGGCTACTTCCTCACGGGGCTGGAAGAAGCTGTCACCACCGAGCAAGCACGGCGCCTGATGGACACCAATTTTCTTGGCCCGGTGCGCGTAAATCGCGCGGTGCTTCCGCACATGCGACGGCAACGCAGCGGCTTGCTGATGTACATCAGCAGTGGCGCCGGCCGCATAGTTCTTCCTTCCGTGGGCTTCTATTGCGCCAGCAAATTCGCGCTGGAGGCGTTGGCCGAGGCCTATAGCTACGAACTTGCCGCGCAAGGGATTGAATCCGTGATTGTCGAACCTGGCGCGTATGAGACTCCTGTATTTGGCAATACGGTGACGGCTGCCGACGAGGGTCGCGCTAGCGCGTATGGCGCTGGCAGGGAGATCCCTGCGAAGGTCAACGCGGCGCTTTCCTCTGGGGCTGGCAATGCTCAGGAAGTCGCGGATGCGGTTCTGCGGATTATTGAGACTCCATTGGGAGAGAAGCAGCTAAGGTATATCGTCAGCCCCCAGAAGTTCGGTGTCGATGAGATCAACGCGCTCACAAAGCGAGTGCAAGCCGGCTTGCTGGAAGCGTTTGGGCTTACTGCCGACACAAAGTTCGTCAAAGGCAAAGCAGCCGTCTCAGTTTAGCGACAGGCCTGGCAAGTTTTTTTTTGAAGGGCTAAGACTGATGTTCTTTCACAGATTCGGACTGCCAGTTCTTGGGGTGGCGGCGGCGCCACTCAGCCTTGGCTTCTTGTAGCTGAACTTCGTAAAGGTGGAGCGATGGCTTGCTGGTGTTGGCCCTGATAGCGGCCATGTATCGCGCGGCCTGACCGAACTCGCTCAACCTTACGTCGTCCATCTTGCGCAGTTCGGCGCGAAGTTCGTCGACGTTAAACATTGGCTGAAGGGCCGATTGCATGGCAGGAATTTTAGCAATCAGGAATAATGGCGCAAGGCAAAATTAGGTGCGGTAGATAATATCCTGTGCAAAACCGAAATGGTTTTGGAGCTCGCGGTTTGAGGCTTTTACAGTTCCCGAAAGCGGAATGTCTTCGGGGCGCGGCTCATGGTGGTCTGAAAAAGCGAAGAACGCACCGGCGACGGGTAAACGCTTTGAAAATCACAAGGGTATGCTTCGCCCGGCAAAAATATTAGCTTCGCCAAGATGAGGGCGTGGGGCTTATTCAGATTATTCCCCTAGAAATGATAAAGGCGCGCCACGTGTGCAAATTCGAGCATGTATAGTACGCAGGTATGCGCAAATTCATTCTTGTTCCGGGACTTGCAGTTCTTTGCCTGAGTTTTTCAGCCACGGCAGATGATTGGGGTGCGCCAAATCCGGTTAGCTTTACTTCTCGGGGGTTCGGATATGTCGCGGAAATTTTTCCACCGCGATCGAGACAAAACACAACGGACAAGCCACTTTGTTATTTTTACGAGACGGGAGATAGCGGGGGAACCGCGTGGAAAATCGCGGCGAAGCTGAAGTGGAAGGCACCGCTGGTGAACGATGCCATGCCTTACCAGGCGGTCGTTTCCACGCATGGGCGGCTTGTTACGCTCAATGAATACGGCGCACTGGGTTACAAGAATGCCGTTGCGATCTACGGGCAGACTGGCGCGCTAGTAAAAACGTATCAATTGGACGAGCTGATTCCTGCCGGCGATAGCGCGAAGATCGAGACATCAATGTCTTCGAGATGGTGGAACAAGGATGCCAAGTACTACTTCCTGGATAATCCCGGTCGTCTTTACATCGTGTTGCCATGGGGAAAAGCGGTGGAGTTTCAACTGGACACCGGGCGGCAGAGGTATGGACCTTCCGCTCAATTCGGCGAGTTGGCCAAGGTCGTGGCAAAAGGGAACAACAGCAATGAAGAAACCGAAATATGGGCGACAAGCCTGCGGTTCTCTTCGATAACAGACCTATCGCACAATTCTGAAACGGCGGATCACTCTAACCGCTAGTTAACCCCCGGCTTGTTTGCGCTGCGTCGCGTCGCGTGTGGCGGAGGGGTAGAATTTTGGTGCGTGTAGGCGGGGTTTGCGGGGTGGCGTGTGGAGCGAATGGAAACACAACGAATGGAAGCACATCGAAGATTTTATGCGGAGTTGATTAGTGCTAGCGCGGGGGCGGGGAAGAACGAAAGGCTGAAGGAGGCGTTTGCGGCTACGCCGCGGGAGAGGTTTGTGGGG
>Ga0209625_1000294_pt1 | contig 12743 bp, 7 predicted proteins | sample JacPin_JW_Ref_M2_FD_187960 | JGI IMG/M metagenome (GOLD analysis project Ga0209625, IMG submission 187960) | Forest soil microbial communities from Algoma, Ontario, Canada - Jack Pine, Ontario site 1_JW_Ref_M2 (SPAdes) (version 2) | ecosystem: Environmental > Terrestrial > Soil > Boreal...
GCGTGGCATAGAATTTAGCTCCACCAGAGAAAGCTCGCTCTCCGTAGGCGCAACGATGGTAGTGGACACGCGCCCGCGTCTTCCCTCAATCGTGCCAAAAATCACTCCTGGAACGAGTGGTGCGACCAGCAAAGCGCGCCCGGATTGGTCGGTAGTCAGCCGGTCTCCATTGGAAAATGCCACGGTAACGCCGGGAGTCAGCCGCCCATTCACATCCAGGACCGCCAACGTGGCGCGCTCTCCTGAAACGATTCGGCGCGGCAGCAGCAAAATCCGAGCCCCCGCAGGATTAGGCGCCTGCTGCGCATACGCGCCGCAAACAAACAGTAATGCGCACAGACCGGAACGGATCACAGAGCGGTGGCGTGAGGCCATGAGGGAATTGTAGATTACCGGCGCGGAAAGAAGAAGGTCTGGCTGGTTCCGCGTCATTCGCTTGGGAGCACTTCACAATATATATGGACCTCAGCTGTTGCCAAAGCACTGCTAATCAGTAAGGTTCAGAGACTTACCCGCGCTACAACTGTCTGCTAGCGTGGGAACTGGGGTTATCATTCCCGGTACGCCTTGGGTGTACTCAGCGACCACGCGTTGGCGCGACCATCCGGCAAAGGGGATTTGTGCGCATTGTCAGCGGTGGACAGAGCGACGTCGGACAGCAACGCACCAACAATGAAGATTGTTTCCGCATTGTGCAGGCTCTGAACCTGTTTGTAGTTTCCGATGGTATGGGTGGAGAAGCGCACGGAGAAATCGCCAGTGCCATGGCCGTTGAAACGGTGGTTAAAACTTGCATGGGTGAGGAGACAGCAGCAGTGACCGCCTCCGCGAAAACGGAGCCAGTCTGGAGCGATCAAACGAGGCGGCTTTTTAACGCCGCACAGCTGGCGAATAAAAAGATTTATGAATCAGCGGAGGCAAATCCCGAGCAACAAGGGATGGGGGCGACGCTGACGGCGGCATGGATCAATGAAGAGAAACTGAGCGTCGTGCACGTGGGCGACAGTCGGGTATACCTGCTGCGCAGCGGATTATTGCAGCAGCTCACCAGCGATCACTCGCTAGTGGCTGAACAAGTGCGGCGCGGGATTTTGACCGCCGCGGAAGCGGAACACAGCGAATTGCAAAGTGTCCTGCTGCGCGCTCTAGGAACTCAGCCGGAAGTGGAAGTGGACGCCGAGGAGCATATCCTCTTCCCCGGCGATATTTTGCTGCTGTGTACTGACGGTTTAACGCGCATGGTGGCGGAACAAAAAATTGCGGTGACGTTGCAATCAGAATCCGATCCCAATAGAGCGGCGGAAAAACTGGTGGCGCTGGCAAATGAAAATGGCGGCGCAGACAACGTAACGGTAGTGGTCGTCCATATGGAGCCGAAAGAGGGCGGGTTTTTGTCGTGGTTGCGCCACGGGGCGCAGAAAAATGCGGGCAAAAACGGCTCAGCATGAGGATGTGAAATGGCGAAACTTACCCTGATGTTCGAAGAAAAGACGGTAAAAGAAGTGTCGCTTGGTGCACGGCCGGTGGGAATTGGCCGTTCGCCCGACAACGACCTGACGGTCGACAATCTTGCGGTTTCCAATTATCACGCGCGGGTCTACGTGGACTCCGGGAAGATGGTAGTGGAAGATCTCAAAAGTCTGAACGGCACCTTCGTCAACGAAATGCGCGTGGAGCGCGCCACACTTCGCCATGGCGATTCCATTCACATCGGCAAGCACCATATCAAGGTGGACGAAACCGGCGAAGCGCCGGCGGCTTACGGCTCTGGGCGCCAAACTGCTACGCCGAAGATTAACGAAACGATGGTTTTGGATACCAAAATGCGCCGCGAAATGATGCAACAAGCGGCAGCACTGGGCGAGCGCACGCAGTTAGCGGCAGGGCGCATGAGAGTTCCCACGCTGGTGGTCCTCGGCGGCAAAACCGACCGGCAAGAATATACCCTGACCAGCAAGTTGACGGTCATAGGAAAATCGCACCTGGCCACGGTGCGCTTGAGTGGATGGTTCAAACCAAAAATGGCGGCGCAGATTAATAAGCACGATGACGGCTATTATCTGGGCGCCGGGGATAAAGTGCCCTCGGTAAATGGCACGCCAATTGACGGCCCGGTGCAACTAAAGGACGGCGACCAAGTGGAAGTTTGCGGCGTGCGCTTGAATTTCATCTTCCGCGAGTAACGGGGGAGGAGATGGCGGATTCAACAGGCGGAAAACACGGCAGCGAGGTTTGCTCCAAGAGCGCGATGGAGTGCGTTTTTTTGGATCGGCGCGGGCCACACGTTGGCGCGCTTGGTCTAGGGTTTTTACTATGACGCACAAGTAGGTCTGCCAGTGAATTGCCCGTTGACGTGAATTGAAGAATTGCTCGATACGTCCTTTCAGCGGCCCGCTAAAATGGATACCTTGCCCGTAACAAGGGCGCCGTGATGGGCATCCAAGAGCCCGTACACGATACGTGGTGCTCGGTTGCAGTCCTAACCTGCTGCGTACCCAAAAGAGCACATCGCGGAATCTAAAGAAAGTAACCAAGTTATTGGGTGTGCCGGGTCAGGCCCGCTAAGGAAAATCAAGATACCAGTATGTGGATTGTTCGTTTAGCGCTCGCGCGCCCCTATACTTTCATCGTAATGGCCATGGTGATCATACTGCTGACACCGGTGGTCCTCATGCGCACGCCTACAGATATTTTCCCCAACATTGATATTCCGGTGATCAGCCTGGTGTGGAATTACACCGGCCTGCAGCCGCAGGAGATGGAGCAGCGCATCACCTCCAACTCCGAGCGCGCCGTCACCACGCTCGTAAATGACGTGGAGCATCTCGAATCGCAATCGTTAAATGGAATCGCAGTAGTGAAAATTTATTTTCAGCCCAAGGCCAACATCCAAACCGCGCTGGCGCAAACTACCGCGATCGTGCAGACCATTTTGCGCACTCTGCCTCCCGGGACAACTCCTCCGCTGGTGGCCATCTACTCCGCTTCTACCGTACCGGTCATTCAAATTGGTATGACCAGTGATAGTCTCAGCGAACAAGCTCTGTTCGATTTTGGAAACAACTTTATACGTACGCAATTGGCCACGGTGCAAGGCGCCGCCCTGCCCTTCCCTTATGGCGGCAAGCAACGCCTGATTTCCGTCGACCTGGACACCACCACCCTGCAAGCCAAAGGGCTTTCGGCCACGGATATTGTGAATGCCGTCAACGCACAAAACCTGATTCTTCCCACCGGTACCGTAAAGCTTGGAACCCTGGAATACACGGTGGAAATGAATGGAAGCCCACAAACGGTGGCGGGCTTGAACGACCTGCCGGTAAAAACGGTAAACGGTTCGACAATTTACATGCGCGACGTAGCGCACATCCGCGACGGATTTTCGCCGCAGACTAATATCGTCCGCGCCAATGGACAGCGCGGCGTGCTGATGGCCGTGTATAAAACAGGATCGGCGTCCACGCTGGACATCGTGAGTCGCGTGAAAAAATCCATCGACGATTACGCCGGATCTATCCCTGAAGGCGTACACATTGCCATGCTCTTCGACCAGTCGCTTTTCGTGCGCGCTTCCATCTACGGCGTGCTGCGCGAAGCGTTGATAGCCGCGTGCCTGACTGCGTTTATGATTCTGGTGTTCTTGGGAAACTGGAAGAGCACCATAATTATTGCCGCCTCGATTCCCTTGTCGATTCTGGTGAGTGTGCTGTGCCTCAGTGCGCTGGGCGAAACCATTAACATCATGACCCTGGGGGGACTGGCCCTGGCGGTCGGTATCCTCGTTGACGACGCCACCGTAGAAATAGAGAACATCAACCGCAACCTGGCCATGGGCAAAGAAACGGTGCAAGCCATTCTGGACGGCGCGCAGCAAATCGCTGTGCCGGCCTTTGTTTCGACGTTATGTATCTGCATCGTTTTTATTCCCATGTTCTTTCTTTCGGGCGTAGCGAAGTTCCTGTTCGTCCCGCTAGCGGAGGCCGTAATTTTCGCGATGCTGGCCTCCTACATGTGGTCGCGTACGATCGTGCCGACCATGGCCATGTATCTCCTGAGCGCGGAGGACGAGGTAGCACCCGACGCCGATAAGCAAGGGTTCCTGCGGCGCTATCAGCAGAAGTTCGAGCACGCCTTCGAACGCATGCGTGAACGATATCGTGACTCCCTGCGCGCCGCGCTGGCCACTCCGATTCTATTTACCGGCTGCTTCCTGGCATTTTGTGTGTTGTCTACTTTACTTGTCTTCGTCTTGGGCCGGGACTTCTTTCCTTCTGTAGATGCCGGCCAAATTCGCCTGCATTTCCGCGCGCGCACCGGGCTGCGCATTGAGGAAACCGCCCGGCTGGCCGATCAGGTCGATAGCGTCATCCGACAAACCATTCCGCAAGGGGAAGTCGAAACAATACTGGATAACCTGGGTGTGCCTTACAGTGGGCTGAACCTGAGTTATAGCAACGCAGGAACATTCGGCACTTCTGATGCGGAAATTCTTGTTCAGTTGAAACCCAAACGCCAGAAGCCTACTTCGACCTACATCAATGATCTGCGGGAACGGTTACCGCAGGAGTTCCCGGGTGTGCAATTTTTCTTTCAGCCCGCCGACATCGTCACCCAAATTTTAAATTTTGGATCGCCAGCGCCTATCGATATACAAGTCACAGGTAACAACCAGCAAGGGAATTATGTGGTGGGGGAAAAACTTGCTAACGAACTTCGGCACATTCCCGGAGCCGCCGACGTGCACGTGCAGCAAGCCTTCGATCAACCAACGTTGCACATGGATATTGAGCGCACGCGTGTCCAGAACCTGGGGTTGCAAGCCAAGGACGTGGCGCAGAATTTGCTCGTGTCCCTGAGCTCCAGCTTTCAAACCGCCCCAGCCTTCTGGCTCGACCCGAAAAACGGCGTCAGCTACAGCGTGGCGGTGCAAACCCCGCAATACCGCGTCGATACTTATCAGGCTTTGCAGAACACCCCGGTGACGGCCAGTACGCCAAATTTGCCCCCACAGATTCTGGCTAACCTTGTTACCACCTCCACAACCGCAAGGCCTGCGGTGGTCTCCCACTACAATGTGCAGCCAATGATTAATGTGTACTCCTCGGTGGAGGGACGCGACCTTGGGGCTGTCGCCGACCAGGTAGAGAAGCGCGTAAAGGAAATGGAAAAGCAGTTGCCCAAGGGAAGCCACATCATCATTCGTGGCCAGGTTCAGACCATGAAGACTTCGTTCACCGGTTTGGGATTTGGACTCTTGGGAGCCATCGGGCTGGCCTATTTATTGATCGTCGTAAATTTCCAATCCTGGTTGGATCCCTTCATCATCATCACGGCACTACCTGGCGCGTTGGCAGGGATTTGCTGGATGCTGTTGATCACGCATACAACGCTGAGCGTGCCATCGTTGACAGGCGCGATCATGTGCATGGGCGTGGCTACCGCCAACAGTATTTTGATGGTCTCTTTCGCGCGTGAGCAGATGGATGAAGGAAAGAATCCGCTGGATGCCGCCGTGGAAGCCGGTTTTGTGCGCATGCGTCCAGTTATCATGACCGCCCTCGCAATGATCATCGGCATGGTGCCCATGGCCATCGGCCTTGGCGAAGGCGGTGAACAAAACGCGCCGCTGGGCCGCGCGGTAATCGGCGGATTGCTGTTTGCCACCTTCGCAACCTTGTTTTTTGTGCCCTGCGTTTTTTCCGTGATTCACGGGTGGCTGGAAAAAAGAAAAGCCCACGGAAAAGAGCCGGCAACAGCATAAAATGAACAATGGCGAAAGGCGGCGGAGCATAGTATGAGTCGGGATGTGATGGAACAAAATGAGCAGCGCACAGCAAGGGATCGCGAGCCGGTAAGAGAGCAATCGCGGACGCAGCCAGCTCCACAGAAACCAGAGCGCAGCCATCTGTTCCTGGTGCTGGTGGTGGTCGCGATTTTATTGCTGGTTGTCGGGGGGATCACGCTACTGATGCGCCGCTCACAGTACAAGGCTCTGGCCAAAGAGACGGAAACTCTCGCCGTACCGACGGTTTCGGTAGTTCACCCCATTGCGGAGGCCAACTCGGAAGACCTGGTATTGCCTTCCACGCTGCAAGCCTATGTGGAATCGCCAATCTATGCGCGCACCAACGGCTATCTAAAAAAGTGGTACCACGACATCGGGAGCCGCGTGGGCAAAGGCCAACTTCTAGCGGATATCGATACACCAGAAATCGCGCAGGAATTGGCACAATCGCGAGCCGAGTTGGGAACCGCGCAAGCCAATCAGAATCTTTCGCAAATTACGGCCTCGCGTTACGAAGGGCTGCTCAAAACTGACAGCGTATCCAAACAAGAGGCGGACAACGCGTCCGGCGATTTGGCCGCCAAAAGGGCCAACACGCTTTCGGCCGAAGCCAATGTGCGCAGATTGCAGGAGACCGAATCGTTCCGCCATATTTATGCGCCGTTCAGCGGTGTAATCACTCGGCGCAACGTGGATATCGGAAACTTGATCAACGCGGGAAACGGTGGTACGGCGCAGTTGTTATTCACCCTGGCGCAGACCGATCCGATCCGCGTGTACGTTAACGTGCCGGAAGTTTATGCGCCGGCGATTCACGCGGGGCTTGGCGCGTACCTGGAACTGCAGCAATTCCCGGGCCAGAAATTTTACGGCAAAGTCACGCGCACTGCGGATTCCATCGATCTGAATACGCGGACGCTGTTGACGGAGGTGGACGTCCCGAACAAGTCCGGCCAATTGTTACCGGGCGGCTACGCGCAAGTGCATCTGGAAGTAAAAGTGAATGGTTCGCGGCTGGAAGTTCCGGTAAACGCGCTGTTGTTTCGCTCCGAAGGACTGCGTGCAGTGGTCATTGATGACAATCACAAAACGCATTTGCAGCCTTTGATGATCGGCCGCGACTATGGCACCACGCTGGAAGTATTACAGGGTTTGAAAGCTACAGACTGGATCGTGATTAATCCGGCCGATTCACTCGACGAGGGCGTGCAGGTAAACGTAAAGCAAATCGCGCAACCTCCCGCGCCTGCACCCGCGAGCACCGGAACCGGCGCTTCCAGCGGGCAAGGGAACCCAAGTACGAATAATGGAACCCGGCCGGCCAGTGGGACTCCCGCGGTAAATCCGAACAGCAATAACAACAACGGTCAATCCGCGCCAAAAAATCAATAATTTCGACTGATGGTCTTTACATAAATTTATGAGTCGCTGCAACTTCAAACAAAATTATTTCGTCTCCCGCTTAGGCGCGGCGCTTGGCGGTTTCTCTCTAGCCGCGTGCCTCGCCGGCTGCACCGTAGGCCCTAATTATCATCGCCCCACCGCGCCTGTCCCGGCCACATGGGATGTGCAAGAGCCGTGGCGCGAAAGCGCACCCAAGGACCTGATACCAAAAGGTGAGTGGTGGACGGTTTTTCATGACGGTGAGCTGAGTGGGTTGGAAAAGCAGGCCATCGACGCCAACCAGACCATCAAAATTTCCATCGCGCGTTTGGAGCAAGCTCGTGCCACGGCGGCGGTGCAAATCTCCACGCTCTTTCCAACGCTTGGCTTGACGCCCGGCACCACCACGCCAACCGTTGAGCGCCAGGGACTTTCAGGCAACCGGCCCAGTTCTGGCTTTCCCGTCAAAGGAACAGTGCAACAGAATACCTTCTCGCTCCCATTCGTAGCCGGCTATGAAGTGGATCTATTTGGGCGACGGCGGCGCAGCATTGAATCGGCGGAAGCGGCCTACCAGGCCAGCGCCGCGGATCTGGAAAATGTGCGCCTGGTCGTCACTGCGGAGCTGGCGGGAGATTATTTTGCGCTGCGCGAGCTCGACAGCGAGATTGGCATTTTGAATCGCACCGTACAGGCGCTGCAAAAAGGATTGGACCTGGTAAATTCGCGGCACAACGGCGGCGTAGCCTCAGGTCTCGACGTGGCACAAGAAGAAACTCTGTTGCGCACAACAGAAACACAGGCGCAGCTGCGGCTACAACAGAGAAAAAATTTTGAGGATGCCATTGCAGTTTTAATCGCAAAGCCTGCGCCAGATTTTCATTTACCCTCGAATGAGTTGAACGCCGCTGCTCCTCCACCGTTAAATGCGGGCTTGCCGTCCGATTTGCTGGAACGGCGGCCTGACGTAGCGACAGCCGAGCGGCAGATGGCCTCCGCAAACGCACAAATTGGCGTGGCCAAGGCTGCGTATTATCCGACCATTGATTTATTTGCGACCGCCGGCCCGCAAGTGTCGGACCTGGCAAAAATCGCGAATCTGTCTAGTATGTTTTGGGCCGTGGGCGCCAACGTATCGGAAAGCATCTTTACCGGTGGCGCGCGGCGCGCGCAGGTGCAATTCGCGCAGGCTGGTTTCGATGCCAATGTCGCGAATTACCGCGCCACTGTATTGAATGCGTTTCGCGAAGTGCAGGACGATTTGACGGCCTTAGACGTATTTATTCAAGCGCAGCAAACGCAACAGCAGGCGGTTGACGCCGCACAGCGCACATTGGACATTTCCACCAATCGATACGCGGGTGGCTTAGTGAGTTATCTCGACGTGGTGACGGCGCAGCAGAATCTGCTCAGTAATCAGCAAGAACTGGTGACCATTCAGGGCCAGCGGCTGACTACCAGCGTTCTGCTGGTCAAAGCGCTAGGCGGCGGATGGGATGCATCGAGCCTCGCAGCCATTCAGGTAAAAGCAAAGTTAAGAGACATCATCGCCCCGTAACAATCTTCGATTACTACTAGCCGTTTTTAACAGGTAGGTCTTTAGCCATCTAGCATTTTCAATCCAAAGTTGTTTGTATACGATCAGTCGATCAAAGATCCCTTTGAACATTCAAAAAATATTCTTACCCCTTGATTGCCGCACGAATCTTCGGCAACCCGACCACCGCGGCCTGCACCTCCGGGTTACTTTGAATCACCTCCAAGACCTTCCGCGTGACTTGCTCATCGGTGACCGATTCATTGCGAATTTCGACTGGATAGCGCACCAGTAACTCCAAGCCGGTATCGCCGAATTGCAGCCGCGTTTCGGGACTTGGAGTTTTCAATTGCACTTCAATGCGACGTTCAATAAATCCCCGCTGCCGCTCGAATCCCTCGCGATACTGATCGTGGACAGCATTAACGGCTTGAAACAATTTTTCTTGAGCGAGTTTGTGATTGCCACCCGGAACCAGGTTGAAAACCACTTCGTGCCACGCGTATTCAGTCCCTGGAATTTGTTTAAACAACGGAGTAGTGGCCTGAAACAGCACCGAATTCGAAAACACCACGACTCGTCCAGTAGGAAACAGATCGATGCCCGTGCCGGCCAACTCCATCAGATAAAGGCGAACCAGGCTGATATCGATCACGTCGCCGGTAACACCCGAAACGCTGACGCGATCGCCCACGTGAATTCCATAGCGGCCCACCACAAAGAAATAAGCAGCCACGGATAACAGCACCGTCTGCAGGCCGACCGCAATGCCAGCAGTAACGAAACCCGCAAAAGTGGCTAGCGAGCTGAACTCACTCACGAATCCCAGAATGAGCACAATGCCGATAAGAAAACCCATCACAAATCGGCGCAGTAAAAGAAATTGGCGCCTGCGCCGGGCGTCGTGAATATATTTGTAGGTAAGACGGCGCCACACTTCCGACAACGCCAGAACGATACCCAACGCCAGAAGGATCATGCCCACACGCACAAACAAAGCGCGCGCTTCGTATTTCGACTCGCGAAGAATCGAGGTTCGCCATTCCACGAGATTGGCGCTCGCTTGATCCAGCGTCACGATTTCCTGGCTCAGTGGCAACACCACCGCTGACAACCGTTTGAAATGATCGGTCAGTTCCTGAAATTGTTGCGGTGACGCCGGAGGACTTTGACCCGACGTCGCCTGATCGGTAAGTTCGCGCCCCTTTTTGATGTCCGCAACGAGCGCATCGCGCAACGGCTGGCGCAAATCGTTTGCCGTCTGCCGCACCCTCGCGGTCTGGTCGTTCAATTGGTCGATCTGGTGAACACTGGTGACGGCTGCGTACAGCGCAAGAGCTTGCGATACCAGGCCCGAGGGAGTTTGTTTCGTGGCTTCCGATTGTGGAGTTGGCTTCGCTTGTGTCCCAGGCTTTTGGTCGTTCGTAACGGCGAACACGCCGGGCACTGATTTCGCTAATTGATTGATACGTCCCTCTAGTCCTTCGGCCGCCGTGTCGGTGCCGCTTTCCATGAAAGCAGCCCTCTTCTGAATGACATCTTGGACGGCATTGTCGAGATTCAATTCGCCTTGGAGCGCTAACTTCTGAGCCTGGAGAGTGTCCCGCTTGTTCCTGGGAGCCGAAGCGAACTGTTTGTCGATATCGTCGATTTTTGATTGCACGTCAGCGATGCGCGCCTTGTTACGAGCTTCCACCTGCGCTGAGCTTTGGGGAGAAGTGCTATTGGGCGCCCCTGCTTTCTCGGTAGCGCGAATCGCGGCAGCCTCGGCTCTGGCGGCTTGAAATGCCAGCCTCACAACGTCAGCCGCAAGGCTCTTTGCATTCTCCTGATAAATAATATCGGTGGGCGCGCCGCCAGTTTGAAGTTCGGCGGAGGCGTTGCGATACAACTTAATGACGGCATTCAGGTGATTGATTACCGCTTCACTGTCCAACTGTTGCTGCGTTACGCCGCCCGGCACACAAAAGAACAACGCCACAGTGAGGCCCGCGACAACTCGAACCGTAGACCGCTTTGCTGCGATTAAAACTGCGTGGCACGTAGTGCAAAGACCCATTCAGTGTTTAGCTCCCGAGGATTTATTCCAGGATGGTAACTTTCTTTTTCCCGCCAGAACATCGGCTGCCCAGCGGCCCAGATAAACGGAAAGCGCAACTCCGTGGCCGCTATACCCTCCCAGTACGATTATATTTTTGCTTTTTAAATGATGCCTGAACACTGGAGTCATTTGGTCTGCAATTAAAATCGGCCCGCCCCATCGATTCGTAAATTGGATATTTTCTAACGCTGAATGCAAGGAACGGACGCGCGACTCCAGCAGGCGCATCAATCCGGCGGCTTCACCGCTCGAAATGTCCAGATTGAGCAGTTCGCTCCAATGCTCGAGGTGTACCAGGCCGCTGCCAAATATCAGTTGCTTGCCATGAAGAGGACGCCCCCAAAGATAGGGCATGTCCACGGTATAAAACGGCTTGATCGTGGATAGACCAAGCTCTTTTAGTTGCGCATCAGTGAAAGGTGCGGTTGCCAACGCCAAAGTAAATTTTGGTTCCGCGCCGCCGGACAAATCGCTTAGCTCCAACGATTCCGCGTTGGTGGCAATCAATACCTGGCCGGCGCGTACACGTCTTCCAGACACTTCCAATTCCAGCGGCTGGTCATAGGAAATATTCTCCACACGCGCGTGCTCAAAGATGTTGGCACCAGATCGCTGCGCCGCATGCGCCAGGCCGCTAACAAGTTTTCCCGGATCGGCGGTGCCTCCGGGGGCATCGTTTACTACGCCGAGCGTTCCAGAATCGTTCCAGGAAATGGGCGAGTCTTTTTTCACGTCCTTGCGGCCGAGTTCCCACACTCCCTGCAAAGAAAAATCGCAATCGATCTTTAGTTCGCGCTGAATCTCTGCAAAACCCTCAAGAACATCGCCCAAGCCCGGCAAATCACCGGCTGCCGATTCCGCAAGCGTCAGCCCTCCGGTGTGCCCGCTGGAGCCCGCACCTACGTAATCGGCTTCAAATACCGCGGTTGTTTTGTCAGGCAGCACTTGCCTTAGTCTCGCAGCGGCCGACAAGCCACTGAATCCACCGCCAACAATGACGAAATCCACTTCGGACGGCAAAGCGCGAGCTGTGGAGAGAAAATCGATTGTCCATGGTGGATTACCCCAAACGGCATTACTGGGTAAAAGCTTGTTGCCCGGATGCGCCACAATCCCCTCGTCGTTTGCAAAGTAGAAACAGATGTGCCGCACATAAACTGCAACGCACGACCTGATTTGGATGACTAACTTTGGATGCAGCGAAAGCGCAAGGCGGTTTGCGCATTTCGCGATTGAGTGGCGGAAATTCCTGCCGCCGCTAAGGAGCTTTAGAGACTACCAAGAGTGTCGGGTCACGCTCACAAATTATCCAGAAAAAAGCGCGTAGCTCGCTCCATCATCAGCCGCCGCGCGGGTCCGTCGCTGATGCCGTGACCTCGGCCTGGAAACGGCAGCATTTCCACATATTTTCCGCTCTCTATCAGCTCATTGATCAGCGCCAGCGTATTTGCGAAATGCACGTTGTCATCACCCGTGCCATGCGCGATCAACAATTTTCCCCGAAATTGTTTGACCTTATCAATGGGAGACGAAGCCTTGTAGTATTCTTCGTTCTGCGGCAACAGCCCCAAATACCGTTCGGTGTAAATCGTATCGTAGTAATGCCAATCGGTAACCGGGGCGGCTGCAAAACCGGCCTTGAAATCATTCCAACCTTCAAACATGGCGTGCAGCGTCATGTGCCCGCCGTAACTCCCTCCCCAAATGCCTATGCGATTAGCATCGACATACGGCAGCGACTTCAAATAGGCGGCGCCGTCACGCTGGTCCGACAACTCCTGCGCACCGAGCCGGTAATGAATGGGCTCCTCGAAAAGATGGCCGCGTCCCGCCGAGCCGCGATTATCGAGCGCAAAAATAATGTAACCGTTCTCTGCCATCAACTCATGCCAAAGAAAAGTCGAGCGTCCCCATTCATTTGTCACTATCTGCACGTG
>Ga0209625_1000296_pt1 | contig 12667 bp, 12 predicted proteins | sample JacPin_JW_Ref_M2_FD_187960 | JGI IMG/M metagenome (GOLD analysis project Ga0209625, IMG submission 187960) | Forest soil microbial communities from Algoma, Ontario, Canada - Jack Pine, Ontario site 1_JW_Ref_M2 (SPAdes) (version 2) | ecosystem: Environmental > Terrestrial > Soil > Boreal...
TTGAGAGTGCCTTTGCGCCCGATTACCACCGCCAATTTTGACTTCATCCAGCATTATCGCCCGCTACAAAATGTAGTGAAGCGCCCCACGTTATCCTCCGGCAAACGTCACGGAGTAGAATCTAAAGGGTACGCCATCACCGGACATCACGAACTGCTCATGCCACTGGTAGCCGCGGCGCTGGCTTCAGGCTGGCCAAAACGTCGCTCAAAGAAAAATAGAAATGAACGATCACGACGAAAACTTTAACAACGGGACGCCGGAGCACGCCGTGAATCCCTTGCCGGAGGCTCCGGCCCAGACTGCTCCGCCCGTGCCCGAACCAGTTGCCGAGCCTCAACCCACCCACCTTCTTGCCGGCGATCCAATGGCGGCCGCCATCCCCGCTTTTCAAGCCCAGCGTATTTTGCCGGAAGACTTGCGCGTGTCCTGGTCCTGGCCGCATCTGATTGTTTTTATTTTTTTCGGATTTGCCAGCCTGATGGTTGTGCAATTGGGTTTTGTTTTTTATGTCTCAGCGAATCGCCACTTAAGCGCCAAGCAAGTGCAGCGGGTGTTTGAAAATAGCCCGCAACTGCTGGTTGAAACCAACGTGCTGTGGTACGCGCTATTGTTTCTGTTTCTCTATGTGACCCTCGCAGTGTTACGCGACGTGCCCTTCTGGCGCTCGCTGGGCTGGAGAAAATTGAACACGAATCCCACAGCCGGAACGGGCAGCGGCTGGATGTATTTCTTCTCCGGCAGCGGCTTAGCCATTTTTGTGGCGCTGGCCAGCTACAACATGAAAGATACTGAGCATCTGCCCATCCAGGAAATTTTCAAGAATCGTTCCGGCGCGATGTTGCTGATGACCATGGCCGTTTTAGTCGCGCCGCTCGTCGAGGAAACTGTTTTTCGCGGCTACCTCTACCCAATCTTCGCCAAGTCGCTTGGCGTGCTGCCGGGAATTTTAATTACCGGCGTGCTCTTTGGTTTGATGCATGGCTCCCAGTTGGGCTGGACCTGGCGTTTGGTGGTGCTGCTGACTTTCGTTGGCGTGATTTTTACATTCGCGCGCGCGCGCACCGGCACCGTCCTGGCCAGCTTCCTGCTGCATTTAGGCTACAACTCGATGATCGCGCTGACTTCCATCATTGCCACCAGGGGTTTTCAGCACATGCCCATGTCACCGTGACCATCTGCGGCATTCGTTCTGTGCAAAGGCATTCGCTACAATTTAGTTAACGCTGGTAAGCACGCTCGGAGAGCTATAGAGAACCTATGTACGTAGCACAACCTATCGAATGGACCGACGCAGGCGTGGTCATACTGGATCAGCGTCGTTTGCCCGCCGAAGAAATCAGCTACACATATACCGATTATCGCGACGTAGCCAAGGCCATCCGCGAAATGGTTATCCGCGGAGCTCCTGCCATTGGCGTGGCCGCCGCCATGGGAGTGGCTCTGGGAGTTTTGCATTCCACGGCAACATCCCTCAATGCATTGAAATCGGAATTTGCAGAAATCTCCGGCACCATCGCGAAAACGCGCCCCACCGCCGTCGATCTTTTCTGGGCTCTGGAGCGCATGAAGCGAAGATTCGCCGAACTATGCGCAACCTCTAAGCCACTTTCTGAAGTCAAACGCGCCATGGTTGGAGAAGCTAAATTGGTGCACCTCGAAAAAAAGGCTACCGACCAGGCCATCGGCGAATATGGAGCCGAATTCATGCCCGCGGATGGTCAGGTAATGACCCAATGCAATGCCGGCGCACTGGCTACCGGCGGAATCGGAACCGCCCTGGGCGTTATTCGCGTCGCTTATCAGCAAGGCAAGAAGCTGCATGTCCTGGTGCCAGAAACGCGGCCGTATCTTCAAGGCTCGCGCCTGACCGCCTGGGAACTGCTCAAGGGTGGCATTCCACTCACATTAATTACCGACAACATGGTGGGACATTTTTTGAAAATGGGAAAGGTTGGAGCGATTGTAACCGGCGCTGACCGCATCGCCGCAAATGGCGACACCGCTAACAAGATCGGCACGTACCAAATCGCGGTGCTGGCCAAGGAGAATAACGTACCGTTTTATATCGCCGCGCCGGTTTCCACATTTGATTTGTCCATTCCCGATGGCGACCATATCCCCATCGAAGAACGCTCCGCTGCGGAAGTTACGCATCTGCAAGGCCTCAGGATTGCTCCCGATGTGCACGCCGCGCATCCCGCGTTTGACGTTACTCCGGCGCGTTACATCGCGGCGATTTTCACCGAACGCGGTGTGGCTCGCGCGCCGTACGTTACCGCTCTACGCGATCTGGCCGCGGCGCCTCAGCCGGTCGTCGTTTCCGCATCCTGAGGAAATCCACACTACAACTTCATATTTTTTGAAATCGATTATTGTGAAAGAGTAAAGCACGCCTTGCGACGGGGATTCTATGCTCTAGTCAGCTTGAATGGCGGATCCGTTCCGCCAAAGTTCGCGCTCGTTGCCGCGCAATATCCACGAACCGCGAATCATTGCCGATCTCATCGAGCATCGGCAACGCGCATTGTGGTTCCGGCAGCAATTTATGATTCAAATCCGTTTCGAATTGCAGCAGCGCATCATTTATTCCCAGGCGGTCGTATCTCATTCGGCGCGTAAGCAGCATCACATGTTCCTGCTGCCGCGCCAACCCTTCAAAAATTTGCAGCAACTGTGCCGCAGGGGAATTTAAGGTGTAGTTGAATTTTACCTCGTGAGCGCTTCCGCCCTTTTCCCAGCGAAAGGTTTTTTCGCCCAGATTCGCGATTTTCCTGTGGACGTCCAGATCCTGCCCCTGAAAATGATTCAATTGCGCCGCCAGGTCGAACATGCGCGCGCGAAGCCCCGCGCTGATTTCAAACGGCGACGCGCTGGGATCTTCATCCAACTGCCGAATGTCATATGTTGCCGGATGACCGTCTTCGGATACTACAATTTCGATAAATTCCGGCGAGCTCGATTTAAAGACGCGCCTGAACGTGAGTTTCGCGCTTTCTGCGGGTGCCACGGCAGCAGCAGTACCTGCGGCAGCTGCTTTGCCGGGGGCCGATGAAACGGCCAATGAAGCCGCTACACTGGGCTCCATAAACCGGCTAAGCCCACAAAGGATAACCAGCGCTAGGAAAGGGTAATTCCTCATCGTGTCGGTACGATGCGTGGAAGGCTGCTAAGGTTTAAGTACGTCCCGCGCGTTGCGGCGCCCTTTAGTGAGGTCGTTACCGCGCCCAGACCCGCTATCGCCGCCGAACCCCGCGCGCGGCTGGCCTGTTTGCCGACCGGCGGCAAACTGAATCTGCGTTGCGTTTGCTCGGCTTGCAAATGGCAAAGCGCCACCGCCAGCGCGTCAGCCGCATCCGACGGCTCGGGAATCTCTTCCATTGTCAGCAATGCGCGCACCATTTCCTGCACTTGTCGCTTGTCCGCGTGGCCATATCCCGCCACCGAGGATTTTACTTCGCGCGGAGAATAACTGTGCACCACAATATTATGCTGCGCTGCGGCCAGAAGCACCACCCCGCGCACCTCTGCCAGGCGCAGCGCCGTGCGCACGTTCAACGCCGCAAACACCGCTTCTACCGCCACTGCATCAGGTTTGTATTGTTCGATCAACCGCGAAAGCAATGAGTGTACATCCTGCAGCGCCGCTCCAGGCGACTCTTTGCGACGCTTCGCGCTAATGACAAGCGCGCCGTAATGAACCATCCGCGAGTTGCGCCCATCGCTTTCCACCACGCCGTAACCCGTGGGACCCGCAGCCGCCGGGTCGACCCCCAGAACACGAAGGAAAGCAGGTTTTTGATTCCGTCCGTCGTTGCCGCTCACGGCCACAAGTCTACGGCGTTCCACATATCGCCGCCAGAAAATTTGTATTCCGCGTTGCGTAACAAAGAAAACCCAAAAAAGACTGGCCAGCATAATAATAGTCGCTGGCCATTCGGATTACTCCAGACATAAAAATACCGCAACCTGGCTAATTCGCCCCTACTGCCGCTTGAATCTCCGATTCATCGATATCGAAGTTTGCGTAAACATGCTGCACGTCATCGTGCTCTTCGAGCGCTTCCACCAAGCGCACCATCTGCGTAGCCTGCGCGCCAGTCAGCTTGATGTAATTTTGCGGCACCATGCCAACCTCGGCCGACGACGCCGTAATTCCTGCCTTGCTCAGCGCTTCTTTTACTTTTTCCATCGCTTCCGGCGGCGTCACGATGTACCAGATGGAGCCATCGTCCTTCATATCTTCCGCGCCGGCTTCCAAAACGATATCCAGCAGCTTGTCTTCGCTGGCCGCTTCCTTGGGCACGGTGATTTCACCCTTGCGACTAAACATCCAACCCACCGCTCCAGCCTCCGCCATGTTGCCGCCATTCTTGCTCATCAAATGTCGGAACTCGCCCACAATGCGATTGCGGTTGGTGGTGACTACCTGAATCAGCATTCCGACTCCGCCCGGCCCATATCCTTCGAACACCGCTTCTTCGTATTGTTCGCCTTCCAGTTGGCCGGTGCCGCGCAAAATCGCCCGTTCGATATTGTCCCCGGGCATATTCTCGTTCTTGGCGGCGAGAATCGCGGTGCGCAGCCGGGGATTGGTATTAGCATCGCCGCCCCCAATTCGGGCGGCAATGGAAATTTCGCGAATCAGTCGAGTAAAAACCCGGCCACGCTTGGCGTCAGTAGCCGCTTTCTTGTGCTTGATGGTTGCCCATTTTGAGTGCCCGGACATGACACATCCTCTTTATGCGTTAAGTGTTTCCGCGCGAATCCGCGGGCCGTCAATGCTGGGTTAGTGACAGACCAGGACACATGATAAATGCCAAATGGCCCGCTCGATGCACGTTGCGGAGACTAACGGTGAACCGCTACCCCTGTGAAACGTAGGCAGTTTAGCACAGGCGTATAGAGGTGGGAACACGCACCTGGCCACGGTGGCCACGGCTTCAATCGCTGGCGGTGGGCGCCTTTGCAGTCGCAATTACGTTGTCGCTGAATCGACAACCCTTGAGCAGTCCCAAAGAAACCTGCTGCCAGGTCACAGCTGGTAATTTTGGCAAGCCGCCGTGGTCGGTGAAGTGGAAGCGCACGTCACAGAAGCCAGCTTCGCTCAGAATGCGCACCAAGTCTTTGCGGAGCAGGGCGGTGATGTGGGCCGGATAACAACTGTCCAGGAACGCCACGTAGTGTCCCCGTACCAACAACGCCATCAGCGAGCGAATGCTTTCATTATTCGGTGTGGACAAAATGAGCATGCCGCCCGGCTTCAAAATCTCGAACCATTTTCGCGCAACCTGGCGGGGGTTCTCGAGATGCTCGATCACTTCGGCGGCGATCACCACAGCGAAGCTGGCGGCTGGAATGGCATCCGCGTTATTCAAATCCAGCCGGTGCCAAGAGATTGTGCCGGGCAAATTCTCAGGCCGTGGCAAAATATCCGCGCCATCAATCTGTTCGAACCGCCCTGTCGCTAGAAGGTTGCGCGTAAAATTGCCGACCCCTGCGCCATAGTCTAGCGCGCGCCCGCGCAGATTGTAGTCTGCAATAATCTTCAGGATGCGGTCGTAGATGACCTCGGAACTAATCCCGCCGCTGGCTTCGGCGGCCTGCAGACGTTGCTCTTCCAGTGTCAGCAAAGGCGTTCGTACGTCTTCATTTAAGTTGTCGCTTTGTGCGTCAGTATACTAGAGCCACCGCCGTTTAATGCACAGCGGCAGTCTGCCGTGCCTTACTCTCGCGAAGAAATGTGCAGCGCTCGCAACGCTTGTGTATATTGTCGGGCGATCACGCTCCAGGAAAAAAAGCGCCTTTGTGCATCGCGACTGCGCTGCGCCAAAGATGCCCGGTATAACGGATCGGTCAAAACACGCGCCAGAGCCACTCCAAACTCCTCGGGCACCCACTCTTCCGGGACTAAATCTACTCCCGCTTCTGTGATCGGTGGCGTGGTTTCGGATCCTTCTGCTGCAATGACGGGCAATCCGCACGCGACGCCCGCGATGGCACTGCCACGCCGGCTAGAGATCGGACCTCGCGCAAACAACATCACATCGCTGACCCCTAGAACGCGTACAACTTCATCCCCCGATATCAGTCCTAAAATTCTCACTTCCGCGAGCGAGCCGGCCAGCGCCAAGCGCAGCTCCTCTCCGCCAGCTTCCGAATTTCGCCCCAGAACAACGACCTCCAGCGCGCCTACTTGCTTGGCTGCATCGCTCACCGCCCGAGCAATCTGGCTCACTTCCTTCGCCAATGTTGGTTTGTCGGATAGAGAAAAAATCGCTACTACCGGTTTGCTTCCGGTCGAACTGCGCTTCTCTTCCCACGCTCTTTCGGGTGCCGGCAAATTCGCGCCAACCGGAATGAAAACGAAATTTTGCGTGTCCGCTGGAAGCCAGGAAATTTTATCGCGAGGAAGCGTGAAAATGACGAGGTCGCTTAGCTGCACCAGCCGTTTCATCGCGTAGCGTTGAATGCCTCTTCTAAAGCGATCCACCGTGCGGTTTCCGGCGTAACCATCGGGATCATGAAATACCACTGCGCATCGCGCGCCATTCTTTCTTAATAATTTCAAAATGCCCACAGCAGGCAGCGCAAATCCTCGCCGCGACCATGACAGCGCCGTGTATTGCAGAAGAAAAAAAGTATTTTGTTTGCCTTTGATGGCCTCCAGCAATTCCCGCCGGCTCGCCTCGCGCCCAATTTCCGCCCATCGCACTCGCACCAGCGTTAAATTCACCCCCTCATTCGCCAGCGCATCTCGCAGATAACTACAATAATCCTGCACTCCATCCGTAGGTTCTTCACGGTGCCCCAGAATTGCCATGCATTCCATGAGATATAATTTGACCCGGACCAGCGTAACATCTATCCCGGCGACATCGCGTAACGCGAGCAGGACGCATATTTTCCACCAGATGCCCACGCATCGAGCATGAAATTACTGATTTATTCCCATTATTTCGCGCCCAGTGTCGGCGGCGTCGAAAGCATCGTGCAGTCGCTGGCATCAGGCATCGCCCAACTGCGCACCTTGAATGGCGATCGTGAATTTAGCGTAACGGTGGTCACGGAAACTCCGGCGGGGAGTTATGACGACACTAAATTTCCATTTCGCGTGGTCCGCGGTCCAGGTTTTATGCCGTTGTGGCAACTTGTGCGCGGCTGCGATGTGCTCCACGTAGCTGGGCCGGCATTTTTACCGATGTTGCTGGCTTGGCTCTCGCGCAAGAAATTCGTTGTCGAACACCATGGCTACCAGGCGACTTGCCCCAATGGGCTTTTTGTCCACCACCCGGACCGTGCCATTTGTCCCGGTTATTTCCAGGCTAGCCGCTATGGCGAATGTTTCCAGTGCCTGCGATGGGAGTTTTCCAGCGGATGGACAGCCGCCAAACTTCTGGCGTCCATGTTTCCGCGCGACTGGCTCGCGCGCGCGGCCACCACAAACATCGCCGTGAGTCGCCACGTTGATCAGCGCCAGAAATTACCGCATACAAAAGTTGTGTATCACGGCATTGAAGATCCACTTCCGAATCCTGACCGGTCACCCTCTCAAAAACTGCGCATTGCCTATGTGGGTCGCTTGGTTCCCGAGAAGGGTGTCCCGGTGCTTCTCGAGGCCGCCAAAATTCTGAAGAATGAAGGTCGTAATTTTGAAATTCGCATCATCGGAGATGGCAGCGAGCGGGCCAATTTAGACACCCTCATTCAGCAGAACAAACTTGAGCCCTTTATTTCTGTCACCGGTTTTTTGACCGGCCAGGCCTTCGCACGCGCGCTGCAAGATGTCTCTGTAGTGGTGATGCCGTCCACCTGGGAGGAAACCGCCGGGCTCGCGGCCATCGAGCAAATGATGCGTGGTCGTTTGGTCATTGCCGCCGATATAGGCGGTTTGACTGAAGTACTTGGCGACACGGGCCTAAAATTCGCGCCGGGAAACGCTGTGTCTCTTGCAAATTGTTTGCACAGCGTGATCCAAAACCCTGCGCTCATTGTCTCTTATGGTGAAAAGGCCCACAGCCGGGCATTACAGTTGTTTGAACGTTCGAAGATGCTAAGTGAACACGCACAAATTTATCGCGAAGGTCGCTGATCGGCGTTGTGAGGCCGGCAGCAGGCAGGCCGTTCAACTCCGGCAAAACGCTCCGCGGATGCCCGTTTTCCCCGGTTTACAGTCATAATATTCGCAGGCATCCGAAGCCGTGTCTCGGCAAGCCATATTGGCAGCGCTGAAACTAAATCACCTTCTTTTGATTGCTGAGGTAGCAGCTTGAATTTGCGTTCCACAGTGGTGTCCGACGAATCCTCGCGCAAATTCCTCGGCGGATTCGTTTCTGTCTGCATATTTGTTGTGGCCGCTTATGAATTCTCCGAGTTGGTGCTCGCCGGAGATTTGATGGGATTTGCTTACGTCGGACTCGTGGCGGTCGGCAGCATTTTTATAATTGCCATTCTGAAAAACTGGCGCAACGGCGTTTATTTCTTTTTTTTCTGGCTGCTCTTCGAGGATTCTCGCGGAGTCTTTTTGTGCACCGGCGGCGCCGCGCTCATCATCGTAATTGCCTTCATCTGGGGAGCGCCTTGGCGCCAGCGCGAGGTCTTACGCGTTTTCCGCACCGTGCAGCGCGCTGCGCTTGCTATCGCTCTCGCCGTCGTCGCGTTGTTCTTTGTTTTTCCGGATGCGCTGTTAGCTCGCCTCCGTTTACCAAGTCTTACTCTTTCCTCGCAATTTGCTAACCCATCTGCCCCGGCGGGGAACCCTCGACTCCGGCCACGTTAGTGCGTATTGCCGTAATTTCCCCCTTTCTGGACCGCCGCCACGGTACCGAGCGATGCATCGTCGAACAATTGGAGAGATTCGCCGCCGAGCCCGGCGTCGAAATTCACATCTACGCGCAGCGCGTTGACGACTTGCGGGGCGTTACGTCTCATAAATATGCAGCGGCGACAAAATCAGCCGATCATGCTGAAGGAACGAAACTACCCAATCGCCTGTTTTGGCACAAAGTGCCCTCGATCCCCGGCCCACATTTGCTGCGATATATTTTTTGGTTTTTCGCCAATCGCATGTGCCGTTGGTGGGATGGCGCATTCCGCAATTCGCGCTACGACCTCTTATATTCGCCAGGCATTAACGCTACTGACGCCGACGCCATTAGCGTCCATGTCGTATTCCATGAATTCTACCGTCAGGTTCTGCCGCAATTAAATTTCCGGGCGACTCCGCTCACCGCTTGGCCGCGCCTGGCACATCGACGCGCCTACTACCGGCTGATCATGGCACTCGAAAACCGAATTTATCGTCGCCCCCCAGTTTCACTGGCGGCGATATCCGCTTCGGCTGCCGGGTTACTGGAAAAATATTTTCACCCTGCCGATACGCGCGTAATTCGTTACGGCGTGGATGTGCAGGCGTTTTCTATTACGCGCAGGCTTGCAGCACGCCCCGCCGCGCGCCAACACTTCCAACTATCTGAAGAAGATTTCGCGCTGTTGCTGATTGGAAATGATTGGAGAACGAAGGGCCTCGCCGCCCTGCTGCAATCTCTAGCGCTCCTCCGCGAATTACCATGGAAACTTCTCATAGTCGGCAGAGATGTCCGTGATCCCTACGACAAAATGATTCGAGATTTCGGTATCGCAAATCGCGTGACTTTTTTGCCTCCCTCTCCTGACGTCATGCAGTTCTACGCCGCGGCAGACGCGTACGTCGGTCCATCGCTCGAAGACGCTTACGGCTTGCCCATCATCGAGGCCATGGCCTGCGGCTTGCCGGTCATCGCCAGTTCGCGCGCAGGCGCCCATGAAATCATTACCGATGGGGATGACGGGATAATTTTGCGCGAGCCACAAAATGCAGAGGAGCTCGCCGCCGCATTGCGCTCTTTAATTACCAATCCGGCTCTATGCGCGGAATTAGGAGCGCGCGCGGCCCGCACGGCGCAGAACCACACTTGGGATCACAACGCAGAACGCACGTGGGAGTGGTTAAGCAAAGTTGCACGCAAAAAAAAAGCCCGCGCACCGGCCAATAAATCCTAGCGGGATTCCATCGACCCTAATTTTAAGATTTTTCTGCTTCAGCTCGGTGGACGACTGGCCGGAAACAACCCAACGGGATCGAAGAGCCCACAACCAGCCCCGCCAGACTTTGAACAGGTCGGAAAATATTTGGAAGAAGGTGCCAGAAAGAGACTGGCGGGTTGGGTAGCTCGCACACGACCCCTTGCGGAGCCGCTGTCCCCGCGCGGCCCCCAACCCGTTCTTAATAAATTACAGATGTGATGTGTTTGCCTCAATGGACCAGCCGACCCACTAGCGGCAGTACCCGCCAGCTAGTACTACTGTTTAGTTAAGCCAGTGCGCCGAATTTGCCAAGCTAACATGCAGATTACAAGCCACTTAGATCTGGCATTCGTTCGTCCTCGTACTCCGATCCGACATCATCGAAATGATTAGTGAGGAGCGACCACAGAAGTTTTTGCCGCCTCCGCGCCCTCCGTCAAACGCAACGTGACGGATTTCACCTCGCCGCTCCGCACCATCACGTTTTTCTCCCAAGTCGAATACAAAGCATGCGAGGAAGCGCGTAAATCATAGTTATCGCGGCGCAGCTTGACGATCGTAAAGCGGCCATGCACGTCCGTGCGTACCGCGTGAGGCGTATGTCCGCCGCCTGATTGATAAGTTACCACCGCGCCGGCCACCGGTTTGCCGCTGGGACCGAGAACTTCGCCGGTGAGCTCGGCACCATGCCCTCGCTGGGGAGCGCCATATACACAAGGCCCCGCAAAGGCCAACCCTAAAACGAATGCCAAGAAGGTAGGCACCAAAATGTTAAAAGAATGTCTCATGTCCGCACCGCTCCATGGATCCTCACACGAGTGTAGTACCATCCGGCGAGTAACCCGGCTCGCGTTACAAATCGTGTGTTGTGGTAACTAACTGTCTATCGGTACAGGCCGATGAGACGGTCTAATTACCTGCGAGGCAGCTCTAGGCTCCAAGGGTCTGATCAATAAGCGCAAATAAAAATCTCGTAGGCTGCGGCTCTCCTGAACAAAATTAGAGAGGATTTATACGAGAGATGGAACGCGTGAGCCCGCCCTGCCCAGTGACCGATTTCGCGGTAGGAAATCCCAGAAGCGGTCAAATCGCACGAAGTAGCAATAACCCTCCATCCAGATTGTGCCTTGTTTTGTGTATCTTCCACATCCACCGTGGGTGGGCAGGAAACTGCCATTCATCCGAGGGTATGAATACCACGGAAAACGCGGGGGAAAACGTGAGCGCTTCCACCGATTTGCAACACTGGCAATCCCGTTCCGCGCTGCTGTCCAGCGCCCGCGGCGGCGATCGCCAGGCGCTGGCCGAACTTGTCATGCCCTACGCCACCGGCCTATACCGCTCGGGTCTCCGGTTAACCGGCAATGCCCACGACGCCGAGGACGTTCGTCAGGAAACCTTGCTTAAGACCATGGCGCGCCTTGATCAGTTCACGGGTTCCCAAACCGGCCCCGGGGATGATCTGCATGCGTGGGTGTCGCGCATAGCCACGAACGCCTCCATCGACGTGATCCGGCGTCGCCGTGAAGGCAAAGTATTTTCCTTGGACCAGTCTGCCAGCTCCAATGAGCCTTGGGCAGCACAGATTCCTTCGGGCAAAGCCAATCCAGAACAAGGCTTTCTGCGCCGGGAATCCCGCCGCCTGTTGGCATCTGCTATCTCGCAACTACCACCAGACCTGCGCCAGGTGTGTCTGCTCATGGATGTTTTGAACTACTCTACCCAAGAAGTCGCCAACCTCGTCGGTGTTTCCAACGTGGCCGTGCGTTTGCGGCTATTTCGTGCCCACCGAAAGCTTCGCGAAAAATTGAATCAGAAATTCTCCCCGGCTCGCCGACACGCTGTGCGCGCCAGGGCTCAAACCTCGCAAAGTTGGAGAAGAAACAATCGGATACCCGCGCGTCAGGTCATTGGATTTGCCTGCGGCGGAGATTAATTCGCGAGCGCCCGAAGCGCGACCGTCGAAAATTACAGTTAAAATACCTCTAGGCCCTCGATGGAACGATTTTGGCAACGTCCCGAAACTTGCAGCAGAACTTGTAGCAGTCAGAGCGTCAGCGTAATTGACCGGGTTCAAAACCGCTCTTACGCGCCTGACCCTCGACCGCACTAATCTGCGCGCGAATTTGTTTTCTCTTCTCTTCCAGCGATTTCACTTGGTCTTCCACTGGCGTCATGTAATAACCACGATTCATATCGATTCCGCCCGAAGGGCTGGTGTTATCGGCCTTGAAATTTCGCAGCTGAGAAATTTTCTTGTCGATGGTTTCCAGTTGATTATTTAGTTGATGAAGGCGATCGCGGTAAGCCGCGGCTTGCTTGTCCCTGGCGCCCAACCCGGGCGCACTCTTCTGCAAGTTGTTCGATGACGGATTCGAATCGCCGCTGCCCGCCTTGCCGACCACGGAAATGGCCCCATCGCCGCCCACATTGGAAACCTCTTCGTTCGTCCAAACTTTCTTGGGCCTGGTTTTGGCCTTTTCTGTTGGCGTCTCCGCCGAACTTCCGGACGATTGCAGCGTGGGTTTTGCTGCGTCTGAAGTGGCCTGGCTGCCGGAAGTGGAGGATTGCCCTGCACGAAGAGACATGCCGCCACACAGAA
>Ga0209625_1000297_pt1 | contig 12666 bp, 9 predicted proteins | sample JacPin_JW_Ref_M2_FD_187960 | JGI IMG/M metagenome (GOLD analysis project Ga0209625, IMG submission 187960) | Forest soil microbial communities from Algoma, Ontario, Canada - Jack Pine, Ontario site 1_JW_Ref_M2 (SPAdes) (version 2) | ecosystem: Environmental > Terrestrial > Soil > Boreal...
ATTGAACAAGACGGATTTTGCGGAGATTCCGGCGGAGGATGCGCGGAGGGCTGCGGAACGCGGGGTGCGGGTCAGCCGGTCGAAACCGGATGAATTGCTGGCGTTGGTTTTTCTCGGCGGGGCTGAGCCGAAGAGAATGCGGTCGGTCGATCTGCGGGTTCGGGAGGCGCTGGCGCTCTCGATCGATCGCGCGGCGATCGTGAATTTCATATTGCAGAAAGAGGGCGAGCCGGCGGGAGGGCTTTTGCCGCAGTGGTCGAGCGGGACGGCATTTCTGTTTTCGACGAGCGGCGATGCGGTGCACGCCAAGGAACTTTCGGCGCAAATCGTTCCCGCGCCGAAAATCGTGTTGGGATATGATTTTGGAGATTCGCTGGAGCAGGCGGTTGCGGAACGAATCGCGGTGAATGCGCGGGAAGCCGGGATTCGATTGACCGCGCAGGCGGTCCGGCCGGCAGTGGAGAATGCAGCGGACGCACGCCTGGTTCGGCTTCGCATGCAATCGACGCGGCCGGCATTGGCACTCGAGGATTTCATGGATGGGCTCGGGGCGATGACGAAGATTGAGGCGACCGCGCTGCCCGATCCGGCGTCGCCGGAGGATATTTACAATCGCGAGCGCGCGATTGTGAGCAGCTACCGCGTGGTGCCGTTGGTTTGGTTGCCGCGCGTATACGGGTTGAGCGCGCGTGTGAGAGATTGGACGCCGCCCGGCGCGGGCGAATTTTGGCCGCTGGCTGACGTTTGGCTCGATGGGCCGGCCGAGCCGGCGAGCGAAGAAGGGAAACAGTGACGTTCCGCACCAAACTTTTCTTGATTTTCACGCTGGCGCTCGTGGTGTCCGTGGGCTTGGTGGCCGCAGCCGTAACGGAAGTGACGCGGCGCGCGTTCGACGAGATGAACCGCCAGCATACGGACGCGCTGGTGGCTCAGTTCCAGCGCGAGTTCGCGCAGCGCAGCGACGACGTGGTGCATCGAGTGCAGGGAATCGCCGATGCCGAAGGCACGGTGCGGATGGCGATCGATTTAAGCCGGCCGAAGGGCGACGTTTCGGTTTACGTGAATGACGCTGCGGGCGTAGCGAAAGCGCATCAGCTCGATTATCTCGATTTCATCAGCAATGACGGGTCGATCATTTCCTCGGCGGAATGGCCGGCGCGTTTTGGTTACAAGATCGACTGGGTGTTACAGCCGGAAGATTGGGCGGCGCGCGGTTCGTTTTTGATGAAAGTGGACACCCAGGAAGGTGCGGCGCTTGCGCTGGTGTCCGTGTCGCGTGTGCGAGTAGGCGACAAGGATCTTTACATCGTCGGGGGCGAACGGCTGGGCCGCGAATTTCTTGCCTCGCTTGTATTGCCTGCGGGGATGCGGGCGCTGCTTTACTTGAACCTCGACCCGGCGTTTCAGGCTGCGAATTTGATCGATTCGACGGGACCCGCGAGCCAGGGCGAGCAATTTGCTTCTATTGTCGAGAAGGAGCAACAGCAGCCCGGCACGCAGATCGCAAAAATCAATTGGACAGCGGATGCGGCGAACGCGGAAGTGTTTCATGCCATGCCGCTCGTGGGACGCGAGAAAGAGCTGCTCGGAATTTTGCTCATCGGAAGTTCGCAGCACGATGCGGTTACACTCCAGCGGCAGATCATGTTGCTTTCGGTTGGAGTTGTCTCACTGGGCTTACTGCTGGGTGCACTGCTCGGCTGGTGGGGCGCCGCGCGTGTGACGCGGCCGGTGCGCCAACTGGCTGAGGGCGCGCGGGAAGTGGCAGGGGGCAACTGGAATGCACGTGTGAACGTGCGCGGGCGGAATGAAATCGGCCAGCTGGCGAAAGCGTTCAATCAGATGACCGAACAGCTGGTGGACCAGCGCGAGCGATTGCTGCAGGCGGAGCGCGTGGCGGCATGGCGCGAAGTGGCGCGGCGGCTGGCACACGAATTGAAGAACCCGCTGTTTCCGCTGCAAACGACGGTTGAGAATCTGCAGCGGGCGAAGGAGCAGAATTACGGAGAATTCGAAGAGGTGTTCCACGAATCGACGGGAATCCTGCTGGCGGAAATCGAAAACCTGAAAAATATCGTGGGCAGATTCAGCGAATTTTCGAAGATGCCGCATCCCGAGTTGGCGTCTATTCAAATAAACGAGATCGTACGCGGCGTGGTGAAACTCTTCGAAGCGCAATTTGGCGCCGTTGGACGCCCGCCGATCACGCCCGAGCTACACCTGGACGATCATCTGACGGTGATTGAAGCTGATCCGGCGTTACTGCATCGCGCGCTCGAGAATCTGGTGTTGAATGCGATGGACGCGATGCCGTCGGGCGGGGTGTTGATGTTGCGCACGTCCTCGGCAGAAGGCGGCGTGCATCTCGAGATTTCCGACACCGGCACGGGATTGACGTCGGAGGAGTGTGAGCGGCTGTTCACCCCGTACTACACGACGAAACAGCACGGCACCGGGCTGGGCCTCGCGATCGTGCAGTCCGTGGTGAGCGATCACGGCGGACGGATCTGGGTTGAGAGCGAGGCGGGCGTCGGCACGTCATTCCACATAGAACTTCCCAAGCATCCACCGCGACAGTCGGTGAGCTTTCCGATTTCCTTCGATTACGAAAAAGAGAAAGAGAAGGAACCGGAGCCCGAGAAGCACAAGCAAGAGGCGTAGCCGCCGTGCCCCCGAAAGCCAATATCCTCATTATTGATGACGACGCGAATACACTTGCGTCGCTCGCCCGCGCATTTCGATTAGCCAGCCACGAAGCGACCGTTTGCGACAATGCTGCGCGTGCGCTGGAGCTCGCAAAGGCCGACCGCTTTGACTTGATTCTCTCCGACGTGGTGATGCCGGGAAAAGACGGGATCACGCTACTCGAGGAGTTGAAGGGCGCGGGAGTGAGCGCGCCGGTGGTGATGATGTCGGGCCAGGCGACAATCGAAATGGCCGTGAAAGCAACGCGGTTGGGCGCGATCGACTTTCTCGAGAAGCCGGTGTCGACGGACAAACTGCTGCTGACGGTGGAGAATGCGTTGCGGCTGCGGCATCTCGAGGACGAAAACCGCGATCTGAAGCGGCGGCTGGGGCGGCATTACAGCGTGTGGTCCAGCGGGGCGATGCGGGAGGTGATGGCGCAGGTGGAAACGGTAGCGGCGAGCGAGACGCGCGTTTGCATCCGTGGGGAGACGGGCACCGGGAAAGAATTGATCGCGCGAACGCTGCATGAGAAAAGCGCGCGACGAGATGGGGCATTTGTTTCGTTGAATTGCGCGGCGGTTCCGGCGGAGCTGATGGAATCGGAAATATTCGGGCACGAGAAGGGTTCGTTCACGGGCGCCGCAGGACGGCACATCGGAAAATTCGAGCAGGCCGACGGCGGAACGCTATTTCTCGACGAGATTGGGGACATGCCGATTGCGATGCAGGCGAAGCTGCTGCGCGTACTGGAAGAGGGCGAGGTCGAACGAGTCGGCGGGGATAAGCCGATCCAAGTGGACGTGCGCGTAATCGTCGCGACACACCGCAATCTTGAAGAGCAAGTGAGGCAGGGAGCATTTCGCGAAGATTTGTATCACCGGATTTTTGTTTTTCCGATTGTGCTGCCGCCGTTGCGAGAGCGCCGCGAGGACATTCGCGTGTTGGCCGAGCATTTCGCGCGCCAGTTGAACGAGCAGAACAACTGGAAGCAGAAAAGTTTTTCGGGCGAGGCGATTGAGGCTCTTGAGCAGTATAGCTGGCCGGGAAATGTCCGCGAGTTGCGCAACGTGGTCGAGCGAGTGCTGTTGCTGACGCCTGGCGACGTGATGGACGCGGCGGCGGTGCAGCGGGCGTTGCCGCAGGCGAGTGCTACCAATCTCCCAGGTGCGGGGAACGGTTTACTCGGCTCGGGCCCGCTCGCGGGGCGCGTGGAGGCATTCGAGCGCGAGACGCTGCTGGCGGAGCTAAAGCGAAATCACAACCACATGACGAACACAGCGAAGGCGCTCGGCCTCGAGCGCAGCCACCTTTACAAGAAGTGCCAGCAACTGGGAATTGATTTGCAAGCGATTCGGCAGACCGACTGAGATCTTTAAACTACTAAGGAACTTTCAGGGAAGCCGTCGTAGAGCCCACCTGTCCGGCCAGGTTGTCTCGAACTACAAAGCGCACAGAATATTCTCCGGACGGCAAATCGAGCGACCCTGGAAAAGAGAGTCCCTTGGAATGGAGCGCGGTGACTCCCTCGGGCTTGATGTGCCCATCGAGGCTTTGCGCGAAACCGCCTTCCGCAAGGGTCCCGTCTGGCCTCTGCGCTAAGGCGGCGAAGTCGAGGCTGACGTGATTCGTATCCGACTCGTCGACGGTAGCCATTCCGGGAGGGATCAGAAACGTAAATCCGATGCTTTTCTTGCCATTCGCATCCTTGACTGTAGTCACTCGTACGGTGAAACGTACGGCGGTGAAGTCGAGCGGGGAGGTAAGGGCGAGCTGGATGTCTTCCTTCCGGCTTACGCTCTCGTCCCGAGGAGCGCGAACATAGTAACCCGATCGCGATCGGACCCGGACGTCTGGGCGGCCGACCTTCACCGTGAGTTTTCGCCACCCGGGATTCGACTTGCCGGAGGATGCGTAAAATCCTATGAGGTAGTAATCGCTTGAATCGTCGACCGCCGCGTTGAAGCAGCCGAGGGCAGTTGTCTGGCGATCGCATAGTTTTCCGCCGGTGGATTCGGCAAACGATTCGAGCTTGCCCACGTCCGACGTGATGCCGATGTGCTGAGGTAGCGGCTGGCCGGTATTGGGACCGACAAAAGCTGGGTTGACAAGATCTTCCACATCGAGCGGGTAGACTGCAATATTGCCGCGCGTTAACGTACGCCACGCTTCTTCGTAGGCGGGCAAGAGTGCCTGCTCGTACATTCCGAAATGCGATGCGTCTCCCATTTCAAAAGGAAAACCACCTGTAGCCCAGATCAAAGACTTCCGGCCTGGAATGCCGGAGTAGGCCTCACCAATTTCGCGCAGTGCCTCAAGTGTTAGCCAGGTTCGCGCTCCCAAGTTCGCGGCTTGGTTGTCTGTAAAATACCGCAGCATAGCTTGGCGTCCCTGCGCAGCCGCTGCGTTTCGTGTGGCAGAGCGGCTGTTCCACCCGTGCACGCCTCGATAAACGGACTCAAGCGGGTTCGCGTCTGTGGGTGTGTCTTTCGGCGAGCGCTGATCTTTGGTGTTTTTCAAAGCTTCGGCCAGCAACGCGGGATTCTTCGTGAAATCATGAAGGAGTCTAATGCCGTAGGCGTCGAAGGCCAGGAGGCAGATCGGCTCTCCGAGCTCTGGCGATACCGAGAGGAACTTCATGAGCTCGTCGCGGGCGTTCGATTGTTCCGTGATCGAACTGTTCAGAAGATCAAAGACGAGGATTGCGGATCGCTCCGAGCGGGTTTGGACTTTATTTGTGAATTCGCCAGGTGGAACCGGAGACGGCGCCTCGTCTGGCGCGGCATTCGCCCGGATATGATGAAAGAACGCGATGTTTTGCTGCTGTCCATTCTCGAGAACAGTGAAGTCGGCTTGCGTTAAACTGGTAATATGTCCGCCGAAATGGTCGGTGACGACTGCTGGGACCAGCACAACCTCGCTGTGGACCGCGATTACAGGTTTTTTGTCTTTCTGACGCTGCGCTTGTCCAAAGCTGGTGCAGACGGAGACTAGGAGGACGAACGCACACAAGACGGGTCTCGTGCTTCCCCGTAGGAAGATGGCCATGAGTTTACGATACGGATGATATTTACTTGGATTGAGGTTGCATGACAGCTTCCCTGCGGAAGTGTTATCCAAGGGTGACTGTGAGGGGCCTTTAGTGTTGAGTGGCGGCGGGGCTCCCGAGTGCGAGAGGGATGCCTTGTGGATGGGGGATGTCGATGCGCAATAACGCAGCGATGGTGGGGCCGATATCGATCATGCGGGCGTTTTCGATTTTGCCGGCGCCAATCGATGGACCATAAAAAATGAGAGACGAGCGCATTTCTGGCCGATCAGGGAAATAGCCGTGTGTGCCGCCGAGTTTCGAGGGTTCGGTGAATTTTCCTGTGTACTCACCTGTGATCACGGTGCCTTCGACGGCCTCCAGAGCCAGAAACGCGTCCGGATCGCCACCCATTGCGACGATTTCGTCGTGTCCGATGACGCGGCTAATCCCGCTGCCTTGCGCACCGGCGAGCGGCTTGAAGATGTCGATGAGCGCGCGGCGGGTTGCGTCGTCGTTGCGTTCGTTTACATAGATGTAGGCCGAGCCGCCGTCTGTGATGAGACTTGCTTTCCAGGTGGTTATGCGATCTTTCTCACTGAGCGTGATCAGGCCGTGATCGCGGAGAAGAACGCCGGGACGAACTGCTTGCGAAATTGAAACGAAGCCATGGTCGGAGAGAACGACGAGGACTGTCGAGTCCCAGATTCCATCCTTTTTCGCTTCGGCAATCAAGCGGGCGACTTGCGCGTCAGCGGTTTCGGTGGCTGCATTTGCCTCGGAACTGAAAGGGCCATGCTGATGTTCCTCGCGGTCGACCACCGCCAGGTGCAAAAGCGTCAGGTTCGGCTGCAATTTCTTGATCGCGTAGCAAGCGATGTCCGTGAAGGCGGCATCGGCCTGCGAAGGCGGCGTGATTCCTGCCGCGAAATCGGGATATTCCTTCGAGACCTCGTCGAGTATCCCGCGCGTTGAAAGTGCCCGCAGCAACTTTAGATCTTCAGGAATGTTGGCGCGCCAGTATTCGGGGACGTTGATGTCCGCTTGCGCTCCGACGGTCACGGGCCAATGAATTAGCGCGGTGCGCAGCCCCTTCAGGTGAGCGAGCTGCCAAAGCGTGGGGACGCGAATGTCTTCCTCGTACCAGCGATAGCCGTTGTAATTCTGCCCAAAGGGATCCCACGCGGGATTCGCGACAATGCCGTGCGTGCCCGGATTTACTCCGGTCACCATGGTGGTGTGTGAAGGGTACGTGACGGTGGGCATGACAGGCTGAACGCCGTCGCTCGACGCGCCATTGCGAACGATTTCGCGAAGCGTGGGGACTTTCAGGCCGTGTGCGTCCGGCTCCGTGTACGATTCCGGCTTCATTCCATCAATTGAGATGACGATGACATGCTGGACGGGCCGGGCGGTTGATGATTGCGCGGACTGCGCGACTTTCCCTGCGAAGCGGTGGCTTGCTGCGAAGTACGGGCGAGCGGCAGCGGCGGCTGTTGCAATTAGTGCGAGAAAAAGAAACGGAGTGATTCGTCGTCGCATGAACCGCCTCGGATGAAATCGCCGCGTACATTATCCGTTGGCGCATCGGAAATACAAGCGCGACTCTGTTACAAAGTTGTCATGGTTCGGCGAATTCAGCCGAAAGAGCGCTCGATTCGACGCTTGCGCGCCGGGAGGGGAAGGCGATATCGTCCTCCTAGAAGATAGGCGACCGCTGTAGCCGTCGGCGAATCGAGAGCGGAGCAAGGCGGGCTGGAAAAATCATGGATGAGAGACAGTTCTACGACGAGAAGGAAGAAACGAAGCAGATTCCACTCGTGTGCCCGCATTGCCGCCAGGAGAGCACATTCCCGGTGCGCTGGATGGTTCGCACGAAAAAATCACAGCCGCCGCGCGGCGGGAACGAAGAGGATCGCGCGAAGTTTGCAAAGGCGCGATCGTACATGGTGCGCGTGGATAACATGGTGGCGTGCCGGAACATCAAGTGCCGGAAGCGATTCGATCTGACGGGGCAGACGGTATTTTTGATTTAGGTGGATTCGCTCGCGAAGTGGTTGGTACTCGTTCCTCAGATTTCGGGATACATTTCGAAGAAAGCATCGAGCGATTGGCGAAGTGTTTTTTCAATTTCTTCCTTGCTGCCTTCGATTAGGTGCATGGTGACGCGACCGGCGCGGCCGTTCTTCAGTTTGACGTTGGCTTCGCTTACTTCGTCCAATTCGTCGGCGGGGAATAAGCGCATTCCGTAAACCAGCGCGAGCTTTGCCATCGTTGGAGCTCCTCAAAGGTGATTGCGAGTGTATGCACATCTGAGCCTACTTGGTTCGACGCTTCCAGGCAATTCGCGAGTGGAGATTCTGAGCGAACGCCTGGCTAGCGATTGCGCGAAAGGCCCGGTGACTCGGTGGAGGCGGACTCGCGGTCGAGGACTTGGCGGATTTTCTGCGTGAGGTCTTTCAGATTAAAAGGCTTTTGCAGGAACGCGACGCCACCTTCCAAGACGCCGTGGCGGAAGATGCTGTCGTCCGTGTAACCGGAAATATAGAGAATCTTGAGTTCAGGCCGTGCGGCTGTGATTCGAGTGACGAGTTCGCGCCCGCTGAGCCTGGGCATCACGACGTCGGTGACGAGAATGTGAATCGGCCCAGTATGAGCGGCGGCCACTGCGAGCGCCTGGATGCCGTCGGCTGCTTCGAGGACACGGTAGCCGGAATTTCGCAGGTAGTCGCGAACGAGCTCACGTACGCTTTCCTCATCCTCCACGAAGAGAACGGTCTCAGTGCCAGCATCAATGCCGCGCGATGTTTTCTCCGGAATGGCGCGCTCGAGATCTGCGGTCACCTGGGGAAGATAAATCTTGAACGTGGTGCCATGATCCACTTCGCTGTAGACCCAGATAAATCCACCGCTCTGTTTTACTACGCCATACACGGTGGCAAGGCCCAGGCCGGTTCCTTTGCCTTGTCCCTTGGTGGTGAAGAACGGCTCGAAGATTCGCGCTTGAGTGCCGGCGTCCATCCCGCAACCGGTATCAGTGACGATCAGCATCACGTAGCTGCCTGCTTCCATCGCGGGATGCTGCGAAGCGGAGACTCTATCCAGTTCCACGTTGCACGTTTCGATCGTGAGCCTGCCGCCGTCGGGCATGGCGTCGCGCGCGTTGACGACCAGGTTAAGCAAGACTTGTTCCATCTGGCCAGGGTCGGCCTTCACGGGTGCGAGCTTCGACCCAGGCAAAAATGCGAGGTCGATGTTTTCGCCGATCACCCGCGCGAACATCTTGATCATACCGGCCACGACGTCGTTGAGGTCCAGCACCTTTGGCTGTAGCACTTGCTTGCGGCTGAAGGCGAGCAGCTGGCGAGTAAGCGTGGCGGCCCGCTCCGTGGCGCCCTGGATTTGCTCGAGGTTGTGACGCGCCGAAGAAGAGTCCGCGATTCGCTCTAGCAGCATCTCGGCGTGGCCCTTCACGATCATCAAGAGGTTATTAAAGTCGTGCGCGACGCCGCCCGCCAGTTCACCCACTGCCTGCATTTTCTGCGAGACGCGGAGTTGATCGGCAAGGTGCTTGCGGTCGGTGATATCCAGCGCGACGCCGATCACTCCGAGCAATTGTCCATCGCTGCTCTTGAGCGGTTGCACGTGGGAATCGAAAATATGCTTTTGCCACTCGAGTTCGTAAGTGACGTTCTGCCCGGTAAGCGCTTTGCGATGCGCCGCTATGGGGACGAACTCAGGATCGTCGGTGCGAAAATATTCGAAAAGCGACTTTCCTACCATTTCCTGCGCGCACAATCCCAGCATTTCAAGTCCCGCGCCCATCCCGGATGTGAAGCGAAGTTCGGTGTCGGTGGTCCAGAGCACGGCGGGCATCTTGTCCATCATCACTGCGAGCCGGGTACGGCCTTCGTGACGATCGAGTTGGGTCCTTTCTAGATCTTCAAGCATGGCGTTGACGGCATTGCCGACGTAGGCGATTTCGTCATCGCCAGTGACGGCGAGTCGCGCAGAGAGATCGCCGCTGGCGCCTATATGGGTAATGTTTTCCGTGAGGCTGCCGATGGGCGAGACCACCGCGCGTTGGAGCAAGTGCAGAGTGACGGCGCCAAAGATAAGGGCTGCGGCAATCAGTAGCGTGAGGAATTGCAGCAAGCTTGTTCTGCCCTGCTGATAAATTTTTCGCGGCAGCAGGATGCGAAGAATGAGCGCAGGCTTTCCGTAGATATCGTTCAGCGTCGTATAGGCGGCAAGCGATTCTTTGTCGAATGTTCGCGTGACGATATGGTGTGCCGGGGAAATTGCCGAGGCGGCGAGACGAACATCAGCCTGTAGTTGGCTATTGTCAAGACGCTCGATGTCGATGGGCATATGCATCATTTCGCTAAGGCGCTTAATCTCATCGCTATCGAGCAGGCGCCCCATGATGATTGTTCCGGCGATGGGGCCCTTGGAATTAGTGGTTAGGACAGGCCGGGAATCAATGAGCACCGGTCCTGAGGGGAGCATAAGAATCCCGGCCGCCCTGCCGAATTCGTCCTTGTGCGAAGCGAGGAGCGAGCCGGACTGGAGATGAGCCTCGATGCCGCGCGGAAGTAGGGCTTCTTTCGAGCCAACGAGGTCGAAGCCTTTGGAGAAGAGCGGTCGGCCAGAGTTGTCAAGGATGATGACGAAGTTCACTTTGAGCTGTACGAATGTCGAGGTTGGAAATTCGGTTTTGACGTAGCTTGGATTTTTGCCTTGCAAATAGGCGTAGCCCTGATCCCAGGCTGCATACTCGCTGGTCGTTCGGTCCAGAATTTCAAGTTCGTGGGAAAGGGCGCTCGAGGCGCGTCCGAGGTTTTGGCTGGCGAAATCTTCCTCGATATTCGTAAAACCTCGCATCAGAATGAACCAGGAAACGGCGAAAAGGCCACCTACGAGGCCGATCATGGCGAGCAGGACGATGGCAAGAGTCTTCCCACGCAGTGAAGATAGAAATCGTAGCGGCGCAGCTCGAAGGGGTCCCAAGAATACACTCTAGTTGGTGCAATTCGAGTATATCGGCTGGTCCGCCTAACCAGGGATGTGAGTGTCCTAGTCGTACACTCCATCCGGAATTAAACGGCTCTTGGCCGGAGGCGGGAGAAGGCTTATGCTCAGAAGCATCTCTCGGCCCGGCAAGGGCATCCCTTGGGAAGCCACATTCGGAGGGAACGCGTGAGCAACCTTCGGTTCTCGTTGCGGTGCGCCGTGCTTACGGTGATGGGTCTGGCGTTCCTGGTTCCTGCGTTCGCGCAACAGGAAGGCCCGATGCAGCCCATCGAAAAACAAGCGCCTGCACCCCCCGCGAATGCTCCCGCGCCACCGGCGCCAACTCCTCCTCCACCTACCGCAACTGGGACGCCCTCGAATCCAGGGCCAGCCACGACCGCACCAGCAGCAGGGTCGTCTGCGCCCAAGCCGGGGAAGGTGGAAATTCCCAGCGGAACAAGTATTCCACTGGTGCTGCACAACGGAATTTCGACGCACAGCGCCAAAGTAGGCGATCCAGTTTATTTCGAGACGCTTTTCCCGATCATGGTTGATGGTCGCGTGGCGATTCCTGCCGGATCCTACGTAAGTGGCGAGGTGACGGAATCAAAGCGCCCCGGACGGGTAAAAGGCCGCGGCGAGCTGATGATCAAGCTGAATACGCTGATCCTGACGAACGGCTACATGGTCAATCTGAACGCCGTTCCGCGCGACGCTGGAACCGGCGGTCGAGAGACTGTAGATAACGAAGGCAAAGTGATCGGCGATTCCGACAAGGCGTCGGATGTCGGCACAGTTGCCAAAACCACAGCAGCCGGAGCGGGAATCGGCGGGATTGCTACCCGGAGCGCCAAAGGCGTGGGAATCGGCGCAGGAGTGGGTGCGGCTGCCGGGCTGATGGCCGTGCTACTAACGCGCGGCCCGGATGCAGAATTGCCGCGCGGCACCACAGTTGATGTGACGTTGAATCGTCCGATTCTCTTGGACTCGGACAAGGACCAGTTTACCGGCCCGGGGCAAGCTTCCACTTTAGCGGGACCGCCGAACCGCGAGCCGCAACGCAGCAAAATTCCTTTTTGAGAAGTATTTGCGGATGACTTCAGGAAATCGCAGTCGCGATTTTCGTCGAGAGGGATTTTGCGTCGCTAAAGCGGAGGGGCGAAAACCGCTCCGTGTCGAGTTCAGGCTTCCCGCCGAGAATCCAGCGACTTAAAAGCTTTGCGGTCACGGGCGCCAGAAGAATTCCATTTCGATAGTGGCCGGTCGCCATATAGAAGCCACAGATGTCAGTCGGGCCCAGAATGGGAAGATGGTCCGGAGTTCCGGGACGTAGACCGGCCCAGGCATCGACGAGCTGGGCGTTGGCAAGAGCGGGCGCGAGTTCGAGCACGCCATCGAGAATTTTTCGAACGCCCGCGGGCGTCACATGCTTCTCAAAACCGGCATCTTCGAGCGTGCTTCCCGCGATGATCCGCCCATTGGGGCGCGGCACGAGATACGCTTTGTTCGATCGCAGTGTTCTTGCCAGCGTTACGCTTTTCGACTCAAGCGTGAGCAGTTGCCCGCGGATGGGCCGGGTCGGCGCATAGCGGCCAAGCCAGTCGATAGCTCCCGAGAAGCATCCCGCCGCTATAACGATACACTTTGCGGAGATATTCCGGCCGCACGCGACAACTCCAGTGCAGTGGTTTCCGTCGACCATCACGCTGGACACCGTTGAATCCACAAGAATTTCAACGCCGCGATTCTGCAGTGCGGCCAACAAAGCATCCATCAACATCCTGGGATCGAGAGTTGCTTCTTGCGGAAGCCACGCAGCCGCCCGAACTGCCGGCCCGAGAGCCGGCTCCGCCTTTCTTGCAACGTCCGTTGCAACCGGCTCGATCGAGAGTCCCAGTGTCTGGTACTGAGCGACCATTTTGTCGCGTTCTGATTCGTCA
>Ga0209625_1000298_pt1 | contig 12660 bp, 12 predicted proteins | sample JacPin_JW_Ref_M2_FD_187960 | JGI IMG/M metagenome (GOLD analysis project Ga0209625, IMG submission 187960) | Forest soil microbial communities from Algoma, Ontario, Canada - Jack Pine, Ontario site 1_JW_Ref_M2 (SPAdes) (version 2) | ecosystem: Environmental > Terrestrial > Soil > Boreal...
TCCGGTTTTTCTCACCGGGCCATTCTCTTCTTGCTGGGCTGGCTCATCCGCCGACTGACCGCGACTCCGCATGGGCACTCGTAAAAGTACGGTTGGCGAACTGTCCGACGACCGATCACTGCGCCCTCGCCGTGGTTGCTCCTCTGTGAAGCGGTATACTACGATGCGAACAGGCCCATGAGCGAAGCGGTACGGACGATGATGCGGATGGATGCCGAGGTGGCGCAGGAGGCTGCGGCTCAGTCGGATGCGGGATTTTTGTGGGACTTCTGGTATCCGGCGGCGCGGAGCACGGAGATTTCCGGGCAAAAACTTGTGACGGCGATGCTGCTGGAAGTGCCGTTGGTGCTTGGCAGAACATCCGAGGGGAAAGCGTTTGCGATGCGGGATTCTTGCCCGCACCGGGGGATACCGCTGTCGTACGGGCGGCTTGACGGGAAGGTGGTGGAGTGCTGCTACCACGGGTGGCGGTTTGATGCTTGCAGCGGACAGTGCGTGGAGATTCCTTCGCTTTCGAGCCAGGACAAATTGAAAGTGGAGCGCATTTTTGCTGGGCATTTTCCCTGTGAAGAACGCGACGGGTACGTTTGGGTTTACATGAATGCGCCGGGATCGAAATTGCCGGAGACGATTCCAGGGGCGCCGGGGCTTATCGTTTTCAGCGACAAATACAAAATCACGCATCTTTCGTGCGAGCTGCCTTCGCACATCGACCACGGGATTATCGGATTGATGGATCCGGCGCATGGACCGTTCGTGCACCAGTCGTGGTTCTGGCGAAAGCGCGGAAGCATTCACGAGAAAGCCAAACAATTCGAGCCGATTCCGAACGGTTTCCGGATGAGCCCGCATTCGCCGAGCACGAACAGCGCACCGTACCAGTTGCTCAAGAAAATCACCGGGGAGCCGGTAACGACGACGATCGATTTCGTGCTGCCGAATATCCGCACGGAGGAGGATCGCAGCGGGAAGCTGTGGTTTTCCAGCCGCGCGACAGTGACGCCGGTGCGGCGGGATTTGTGCCGAATCGATTTCGTGGCGGCGTGGAATCTTTTCTTCCTGCCCGTTTCGATTTTCAGAATATTCGGCGAGATCTTTCTTCGCCAGGACCAGGAAACCATGATCCGGCAGGCGGAAGGATTGAAGCACAATCCGCGGCTGATGCTGATTGATGATGCGGACCGGCCGGCGAAGTGGTATTTCGCGTTGAAGGCTAACCTGATCGAGTCGCGGCGGACCGGTGCGGCGATGGTGCATCCGATGGATGGGCCGGTGACGCTGCGCTGGCGATCTTAAACAGTTTTCGGTTCTTAGTTTTAAGTTGTCAGTAGGATTCCCGTGTGCCTGGCCCCCGCTTCTTGTTCCCAGTCCAATAAATGGAGTGATCCAGAGACCAAGGATCCGTGGAAGTGGATGGTAGTGAGCGAAATCCCGTGGGGATCTTCTAGTTAACCATAACCGGGCCACCCCCCCCCATGTTTTTCATAAGTGTTGCATCTAAAGGACTTAGTGTTTTTGTAAGTGGTTTAGAATCAATACTTACGGGTATCTCCATAAGTGTTGATTCTAAAAGGCTTAGCTTGGAAATCGTTGATCCACCATACTACCGCGACAAGTGCCAACCGCAGGAGGAATGTTACGGAGATTTACCTGTGAACTAGTGTACCAGAACGTTAAGGAAAGTCAAGGAAAAGTTGGATTGGCAGACTGCTCATAAGTCATTCGTGAGTGGAACGTGGAAACTTAGCGCGGGGATACCGCAGTCAAGCGGGCTGAGGGTGTTAACGGAGGCGGGTGAGGGCGAAGTCGACGGAGACGGGGCCACCTTCGGGGGGAATGACTTGGATGGTGGCGGAATCGGAGGTGAAGGCGGTGGCGGGAAGGTCGAATTCGAGAGTTGCGCCCGCCAGATAGCAAGGATAGCCGTGGCGCCCACAATTATAATTTGCCCGGCCATGCGAATCGGAGGGCGTGAGGAGCTGGTCTCCGTCCGAGACCTGGACTTGAAAGTCCCGCCAGAAATCATGGGGTCGAGGGATGGGGATTGACTGTGAACTTGAACGTGAACTTGGTTCAGGCGCAAGGAAGGCTCCGTAGGTGGGGGTCAGCTTGATCTCAACGATGATGCGGACGAACTCTGCCTGACCGCGGTGGTCGAGTGCGGCCTGCTGCGCGCTGTAGTTGCCGATGAAACGGTCGGAGTTTGCCACAAGCTGAATAAAAGGCGTCAGGAAAGTGATAGAGAATATATGCGGTCCGGACTTGGGGGCCGGCGGGCGCTTGATGTAATAGCCCATCAGAGAAGGGTAAGAACCGTCGTGACGCTGGCCGAGGAAATAGGCTTCGCGGACGGCCTCGTCGGAGAGAGGAGTATAAATGGCAGAGGCGGGCAGAGTCACACAAAGAGCTACGAGGAAGCTGGTGAAAAGGCGAAAGAGGTAGCGCATTGGAACTTTCCCAAAAGGAAGTATAACGCTGAATGTGGCGCTGCCACAGGAGTAAGGGTGTCATTCTCGCCTCGACCGGTCGCGCAGGTGCGAAGAGGTCAGCGGAGATGATCGAGATCGAAATCGACAGAGATGGGATCGCCCTCAGGCGGATTCACGTCAATGGTGGCGGAGCCGGAGGCAAAGTCTTCGGCGGAGAAGTCGAACTGGAGAGTGGCGCCAGTGAGCTCGCAACCGCCTTCATCGGAGCAGAGGACATTAGGCTGGCCGGCAGAAGAAAAGGGCCGGAGCTTCTTGTCGTCACTGGAGACCTTCACGTCGAAATCTTTCCAGAAGTCATAGGGACGTGGGGTGAAACCGTTGGGAGAACCTGAGCGCGAACCGGTAGGGCGAACGATGTATGCCGCATAAGAATTAGTGAGCTGAATTTGCACGACGATTCTCACGAATTCTTCCTGGTTCCGATGGTCAATGGCGGCCTGCTGGGCACTGTAACCGGAGGAGTGCTGGCTGGATTGCTGGACGAGAAGAGCGAAGGGAGTTAACACAGTTACGGAGGCAATGTCCGGACCGGTCTTCGGCGCCTTTAATAACTTTGTGTATTTGTTGAGGAAGGTGGCCATGGTTTCGTCACCACGCTGGCCGAGGAAATAGGCTTCGCGGACGGCCTGGTCGGACAAAGGAGTGTCGAAGGCGAAGGAGGAAGGGCATAAGAGCACGGCTGCAGCGAGAATAGCAGCGAATGAGCGCGCCGGAAAACGAGGCATAGGCACCTCCTTCCTATTGGACGACAACTCTAGCCGGCAAGTTTCAGGTACGGTGCTCGAAGGCAACAAGTTATTTCCTGGCGCGAGAGGTACTGAAACCAAATTTGCTCATGAGGAGTTGAGCCTCATCGCTGTCCAAGGCGGAAAGTTTCATTCCCGCAGGACGTTGATTTTCGCCACCGCGATCAGCGTGATCGTTTACGACGAAAAAATAGACGCCCCCTGCCTCGGCAGTGAAATGAGCGGCGGCGGACTTCTCTGCCACATTGAAGCCGACAAAGGACTGCCAGCCGGCGCAGAGGTGATGTTCTCCAGGGTCCACCGAGGCATAGAAATAGGCGTTGGCCTGCGTGGCACCGACCCAATTGCCGTCGAGGGCAAAGCGCGTCGTCGGTCTTGGGGCACTCAGGAAGTACGAGTCGTCCTGGAGGAAATAGACGAGAGCTTTTCCCGGTTCGGGTTTGACAAAGGGGTGTTTCGAGCGGTCAGTTTTCACGTCGAACTTGGCGTTCTCAGCGCCGCAGCCGGGAGCGGCGGCCGTTTCCGCGGGGGTACTTTGTGCGAAGGAAGGCGCAGTGAAAGCAAAAAGAAGAAGTGCAGACAGAGTTTTCATATTGCAGCACTCCATAAGCGCTTACACCTGGCGGGACATTACAGGGTTCCCGCAGTGGATTGGAATATCTGAGATGTAGACGCAAACGTTGAGACGAGGGTTACAGGATAAACGGCAAGATATGGTGTGAGGCTGCTCGAGAAAATGTTTAGAGGCGGCGGGTGATGTTGGGGAAGTCGAGCCAGACTTTGATGCCGCAGAAGTGGGAGCCTTCGGTGCAGATGGGGGTGGTGATGCCGGCGCGGATATGGCACGGGGGGCCGATGTAGCGAGTGAGTTCGGGATGGACTTCGCGGAGCTGGGCGAGTTCGTCCATGGAGGCCTGGTAGATTTCTTCCTGGGCGTTGAAGCAGGTGCGCATGGTCCATTTGTGGAGGAGATGGAGGAGGGAGCCAGATTCGTAGAGGCGGATGGATTTGGCGTTGGGGAGGAGATAGACGGCGATCTCCGGGGAGACGCCGCGATCGAGGAGTTGGTTTTTCGCGGTCCAGGCGTCGAGCATGGCGCGGTCGTAGACTTCTTTCGCTCGGGGATTGTTGTGGAGGAGCATGGGAGTGATGTAGTCGGGTTCGCGGGTGTCGGCGAGAGAGAGGAGAGGGCGCGAGCCGGGGACCATGCGATGGCGCTGGTCCTGGCTGTCGGCGGTGTGGCTGATTTTCTTGGCGAAAGTGTAGTTGGCGTGTTGCAGGGCGCGCATTGCTGGCGAGTGGACGCCGACGTTTAGCGTTTCGAGGCGATATAAATTGCGCGCGGGATTCAACAGGCGATCGATGGCTTCGGAGTCCGGGCACTGCGATGCGGCGAGGCCGGCGACGGCGCGATAGGATTCGGCCATGACGCGCACGGCGTTGGGGGAGTAATCGACGAGGCGGGAAGTCTTGCCGGCGAGTTTGGCGTCGAATTCGCGGGCAAACGCCTCTCCGGGATTCGCATTGGCAGCGGCGCCTTTCTCATACGCGACGGCAGAGCGGTCGGCCCACTCCGGCAATTCCTCAAGCGGCTCCGTACTAAAGCGATCGAAGAACTGGGCGTCGATTTCTTTGACATGCGCGACCATCGCGCCGATGACGGCGCGAGCTTCGCTGGGCGTATCAGAGGCAGAGCTCATGCGCCACAAACGGTGGAGGACGATACCAGAGATGGTGTGCACCATGGTGGTGAAGGCGGCGACTGGCAAGACGTAGCGGGCGATTTCGATGGCGCGCTTTTCGGCGGAGCGTTCGATTTTCTGGAGACGCTTGGGGTTGGACATCGAGCTGACGTGCCAAATGTCGTTCAGGATAGTGCGGGCGTCGCCGATGAGTAGAGCGGAAAGCTCGCGATAGTAGTTCCAGGCGCGGGCGATGGCTTGTTCATAGATTTCGCGGCATTGCTGGTTGAAGTAGAGATCGACGGGAGGGACGTAGGCATGCGCGCGGTCCAGGCGGACGTAGCGCTGGCTTTGCTGCTCGGAATTGTAGAAGGGATGGGCGTGGAGGAAGGACCAGACGAATTGGCGGCTGACGTTTTCGAGGCCAAATTCGAAATGGGCGTGCTGGTAGACGGTGTGATGGCCGCTGTAGAAGGTGGCGGCGCCGATGTTCACGCGCTGCTTGTCGGTGATTTCTTCGGGGTCGATGAGGCGGGGCGCGTAACAGGTGCGGGCGGCGGCGATGGCGGAATCGAAAGGGTGCGCGAAGGCGTTGCGGAGAGTGACGCGGGGCGGGGCGGTTTCGACGAGTTCGCCGGGGCGAGCGCCATCAAACATGCGGGATTGAGTAGCCACGATGGAAGTTCATTGTACACGGGCGGGGGAGAGACGGAAGTTGAAAGTCGAAAGTTAAGAGAACGACAGAAGAAAGAAGGAGGAAATGATAACGCAGAAACGCAGAGCACGCTGAGGAGCGCAGAGAGGCCGGGGAGGAATTCACAATCCTAGGGGAGGGAAAGAAAAGAGGGACAGCCAGGATTGGCTGCCCCACAAAGGAATTCGATCCATTGAGATGACGAGAACAAGCCAGTCGAGATTGAAGTGGATCTGGAGGACGGAAAAGCGGCAGCAAGCTGCCGCACTCCAAAATTTACTTCTTGGCGGATTCGACTTTTGCGGCTTCGACTTTTGCGGCTTCGACTTTGGCAGCAGCGTCGGCGTACTTTTTGGTGAAGCGCTCGACGCGGCCGGCGGTGTCAATCAGCTTCTGCTTGCCGGTGAAGAAGGGATGGCAATTCGAGCAGATTTCCACATTCAGCTTGTCGCCCTTGATGGTCGAACGAGTGGTGAAATTGTGGCCGCAGGCGCAGTGCACCGTTACGGCGTGATAGTCGGGATGAATACCGGGTTTCATGAAGCTCCATTCTGTCGCGTCCGGTCTGCACGGCTCTCCGGCAAGGCCAGAGGACTACAGCCGCGTCGCTAGGTCGCGAGGCAATTCCCAATCATACGCGAAGTGTCAAGTTCCTCCAAATGGAGGAAAGGAAATGCTACTACTCCGGAAAATGCCAGCGAGTCACGGATTCGGTGAAATTTTCGGCGTGCTCGTCCTGACCAAAAGCGATTTGCGGTTTGACGCGGAAGACGCCGCCGCCGGAAGACAGGAGAAGAGGCTCGACGTCTCCACAGTACTTGCGGTTGTAAACTTGTACGATCTGCTTCCAGACGGAACGATCTTTAATTTCCTCAGCGAGGCCTTCGAGGATTACAGCCTCGTCGGCTTTCTCGGTGCCAATCACGCAGTGAGCGTCGGCGGCGATGTTCCTTGCCTTGCGCGTACGCGGACCGGTACTGAACCAGAACGCGTCCTGCCACCAGATGCCCCAGACTAGCATGAGGTGCGGCCGGCCATCGGGGCGAGAGGTGGCGATCCAATAGTTGTGGGACTTCTCCAGGCGCTCGAGGGCCCATGGCCAGGATTTAAGGCCAGTTGTCTCGCTGGCGGGTTTCTGCGTGGCGTCCGGCCAGTGCGGCCGGCTGGCCTCGGGTTCGATCATTGGATCTCCTTTCGGAGTACGGAAATGCGGCGGAATTGTATCAGGGCTGGAGGGATGTGGCTGAGAAGTTCTGGGTCATTTTTTTGGTGAAGGGCCGGGCCTGTACGGGATTTGCAGAGATGCTCAGGAAATGAAGGCGCAGCCGACACGGAAACCGCCGTGACTGGTCAGTTGTTTCCAAACAGGCTTGAGGTTCACACGAACGGGCGGAAGAATAGGGACGTGTAAGACCGCCAGAAGATTCTCCGGAAGATCCTCGGCTGAATCCAGTTCCATGGCGACACCGCCAAAGCCAAGATCGAGGACGCGGGCGCGGCGGACACCTTGGTCGCCAAGAACAGCGTAGGCATTGGTACCGGTCATGGAGACGCGCTCGGCCTTGCGCTGGACGGCGAAGACGCGCGAAGGGGTGGAGCTGAGGTCCGCGGAGATCGCCGCGGAGGTTGCAGAGGCAGCCGCAGCGATGGTTGTTTCTGTTTTATCCGGTGCGCGCTTGGTTTCGATCGAAATCGGTTGTGGTGCGGGGGCCGCGCGCTGTGGAGGGGGAGCGGGCGGCGCTTCTGGAGCAGACGGGGCCTCGGTGCGCGAGGAACCGTTGCCGCTCTTGCTGTGGTTCGCTTGTTTTAGGCGATAGAGACGCTCATCGGCGATGCGAATCAGCTGTTCGGCCTGTTCTGCATCTTGGGGGAAAATCGCGACGCCGTGATCCATGCCCACGGTGACGGAAAGCTGCAACGGTTGGAGCATCTCAGCAAATACCGTCTCGACGCGACGGCACAAGGCGAGGGCCTGCGGAGAATCGGTTTGCGGGAGGAGCAAGGCAAATTCATCGCCGCCGATGCGGAAAGCGGAGTCGGAAGTGCGCAGGGCTTTCTTCAAGGTAGCCGCAGCAGCGCGCAATACATCATCACCGCGCGGATGGCCGTGCTTGTCATTTACTTCCTTGAAGCGGTGCAGGTCAAGGGTAACCAACCCAAGAGGCTGGCCATAGCGCCGAGCGCGATTGAGTTCTTTTTCAAATGTTTCAGCGAAGAGCCGGCGGTTGTGGAGACCCGTCAAGGGATCGGTCACGGCATTGAGTTCCAGCCTCTTCAGCTCGTCGTACTCGATGAGGATGGGAACACGAAGAAGACCGGAGGACGAAAGGACATCCGTGAGAGCAGTCTTCAGAGAAACCTGACGACCGATGAGATCCGTGAGCTGGCGGCGGCGCGCGAGCATCTCATCCCAAATTTCCACACTTTGGGTTTCGCGCAGATCGAGGTGAGCGATCGCGCGAAAATATCGCTGGAGAAACTGGCCGCGCGCAGGCAAATCGAGGCTCTCGAGCGTGTCTGCTAATAGCTCGAAAAAGGAATCCTCAATCGGCAAACGCAGGGGCGCAGGGGCGCCGGGGCTGGGCATATCCGGTTTAGACCTAACCTCTGCCTATCCCCGCGGGGTTTGGGGAAAGCGAATCAAGCTTTCTATATTTATGTGGAGCAAGCAAGAGTCCATTCGTACTGGACCCAGGCGAGTCCACATGGGAATCTTACCTCCCGAAGTGCGGGCGTATCCTATTACAAAAGCGGCATATAGGGTACGAAAAACTGTAACGCACCTGAAAGAGCGAGCACTAGGTAACAAAACGACCCGGAGGCCAAGAAGGCGAGGCAAGAAATTGCCGGGATTTACTCAAGTGGGCGGAGAAACTCCAAACCAAATAGACGCATGTGACCCGCCGACTCTTGGCGCAAGACCTTGGCTACGATCGGGGGAGTCTCGCTAGGAACCAGGCTGGAGGAGGCCGCCGCAGGGGCGGGGATGGTCAAGTGGACCATCTGATCCGGCCGAAGAATATGCACTGAAGTAATGCAGGCGCCGGTGGAGCTGATATTGAGAGTCTTGGTGAGCTCGATGAATTCGGCACCGGACACATCAGCGGCCCTCAGGAAGACGGGCACCTGCAAGCGGATACGCGGGAAGCGCCGGGTTGAGGAAATTATCGCGAGCTGACTCTTCTTGAGAATGTCGAGATTCAAGTGCTCCCTCAGTCTTAGTACCAATGAACTAGTACGGAATATATGCACCTGGAATGCCAGAGGATACAACCCAGAGCCTCCAATAAGTTGTTTATTATGATCTGATTGTAGGTGTATATGGGCGGAACAGCTCCTCAGGACGAGGACTTTGCTCGGGATATGCACTTCCTTTCCTCAATTGCGCAAATGAAACGTATTTACCATTGACTCTTCAAGGTCCCTCTGTAACGATGCCAGCGAAGGAAAACTTTTACCACTCTATATGAGGGGCGGAATGAGCTGATGGAAGGACGGATTAGTACGCCTCCCATGCCGGAAGAGGGGAATCGCACGGTGCTTCCTCTTGGCTTTGTCAGTGGGCTGCTCGACATGATAGAGAAACCACTGATCGTGGCGGAGCGAAGCGGGAATTTACTATTCGTAAATACGCGTGCGAGAAAATGCATGGAATCCCGCGGATACACGGCAATCCAGGCTTTGAATCTGTTTGGCGATGTTCTGCATGTGGAACCGGGGAAGATCTTCGACAAGATCGAAAAGGGCGAACACGAAGTGCACCTGCAGATACAGCGCGGGGATGCGAAATCCACGGTGCGAATCCAGTGGATGCCCGAGCCAGACTGGCTGGTGGTGGAGATTGAGAACAAATCGGAGGCCAAGCCGGCGGCGGATCCTGCGACGCAACTCACCGTACAAGAGCTACTGCAGGAACGCGAGATCACTTACCGGAATCTCCTGGCCGCCTATCTGAAATTGCAAGAAGTGAACCGGCAGAAGACGGTGTTCCTGGCATCAGCGGCCCACGAGTTGAAAACGCCGCTCGCGGTAATCAAGGGTTACTACGATCTTCTGCTGGCCGGTTCGCTGGGCCGATTGACGGACAAGCAGCAGGATATTCTAGAAGAATCGAAGGACAGTTGCGAACGCCTGGTGCGGCTAGTGTCCATGTTCCTGAACTACTCGGCGTTGGAGAGCGGGAAACTAGTTTTGCAACTTCGAGAGAACGATTTGCGAGATTGTCTCGATGAGCTGTCGAAACGCTGGTCGGAAGCGTTTCAGCGCAAAGGGGTGAAGCTGGATGCGAGCTTTGACCCATCCATCCCCACGTTCCGATTCGATTACCAGAAGGTGCAGCAGGTAGCGGCGAATTTGCTTGATAACGCGTTGAAGCATACGCCGAGCGGGGGCAGCGTCACGCTGCGTGCGGTGCCGCATTTCTGGGAACGGCGAGTGGCGCCCATGGCCCCGGTGGAAGAACGGCGCAGGTTTCGGTTGCCGCGCCCGAACAGCGTAGAAGTAAGCGTAACAGACTCAGGACCCGGCATTGCAGCGGAGCATCACCAAGAAATTTTTGAGGATTTTGTACGGGTGGACAGGAACACCTCTGGAATGGGGTTGGGACTGGCCATCGCCAAGCGGCTCATCCAGGCGCATCGCGGAAAAGTCTGGGTGGAGAGCGAATCGCGGACGGGAAGCAGATTTACATTTTTATTGCCGATGGATCAGGGCTGAAGCAGGCGAATTTTTGTGACTGAAAGGGAAAAATCAATGTCCGTGAAAGAGAAAATCCTCGTCGTGGATGACGAGCCCAGCATTCGAAAGTACCTGCAGACACTGTTGGAGGTCGACGGGTTCGATGTGGAAACCGTCAGTTCAGGGAGAGACGCGCTCGAAAGGGTGAACAAGGGAGAACGTCCCGACTTCATCATCCTGGATGTGCTGATGCCGGAGATGAACGGCCTCGATACGTTGAAGGAACTGATGCAGGTGGACCGCAGCCTCAACGTCATCATGCTTTCGTGCTCGAACGAGGTAGGCACGGTCGTCGAAGCCATCCGAATTGGGGCGCACGATTATCTGACCAAACCTTTCGAGAAAACGGAGCTGGACGCGGCCATGCTGAAGTCGCGGCAGAAGAAGCAGCTGACCACGGAGAATCAGGCGCTGCGCGATTACTGCGACCAGGTGACCGAGGATTTGAGCTTCTTGGCGGCCAGTCCTCAGATGGTACGGATCCGGCAGCAGATCCTGCAGATAGCGCCGGTGGATGTGCCCGTTTTTATTTGCGGGGAGAGCGGCGTGGGCAAGGAAGTAGTATCGCGAATGATCCATCTGCGCTCGAAGCGGCGGAACCAGCCGTTTGTGAAGGTGAATTGCGCTGCGTTGCCAGGCGAACTTCTGGAATCGGAGCTTTTCGGATTCGAGCAGGGCGCGTTCACGGGCGCGGTGCGCAGCAAACCAGGAAAGTTTGAAATGGCCAACAAGGGCACGATCTTCCTGGATGAAATCGCGGAAATGAGCACGCACCTGCAGGCAAAACTACTTCACGTCCTGCAGGATCACCAGTATTCGCGGCTGGGCGGACGGCACCTGGTGGAGACCGACGTACGCGTGCTGGCTGCAACAAACGTTGACGTTCACGAAGCGATGAAGACAGGACGCTTCCGTGAAGATCTCTATTACCGGTTGAACGTTTTGTCCATCAACGTGCCGCCACTCCGGGAGCGGACAGCTGAGATACCGCTTCTTTTCCGTCATTTCCTGCAGAAGTACAGCGAGAAATTCGGCAAGACGCCACCGGGACCTTCCAAGTACCTTCTGGACGCAGCGGTGAATTATCCCTGGCCGGGGAACCTGCGCGAGCTGGAGAATTTCGTAAAACGTTATGTGATTCTCGAAGACGATGAAGGCAGCCTGCGCGAATTGGTAGAGATGTCCTCGACGCGCCAACGGACTTCGCCGCGAGAGGAGCCCGCGCCGCCCAAGGAGCAGGGATTGAAGGCGCTGGTGCGCGGCTTAAAGGACGAGGCCGAGATGGAAGCCATCGCCGACGCGCTGGAAAAGACGCGCTGGTGCCGCAAGGATGCTGCAAGAATGCTGGGGATCAGTTACAAGGCCCTGCTCTACAAGATGCGACAATTCAACCTGGATACGCCGCGAACGCGGAAAGCAGCTGCGACGACAGCGGTAGAGGAACCTGCCTCGGCGGTAGGGACAGGAACGCGTCGCGACTAGCGCCGCCAGCCTTTGCTGCAGTTTTTCGCCTCGGGCGCGGCAGGAGAAAGGCATTTGGAAGGTGTTTTGGCGTGATCGTCCCGCGCGGGCGGTAGAAATCAAGGCTTCAGATCCCGGTAGTTGACTGATTCTGGCGCTGAAACAAATGTTGCACGAAGGGCTGTAGTGGTTGTATACACTATGGATCAAGCTAAATCCAGGCTGAGTCGACCGGGGGAATATTCGTCAGCGCAAGTTTCATTGCAGGACGTTGCGAACGTCAATGGACTTATTGGCCTTGCGTCGCTCGTCCGATGCGTGAAATGGCGCGCGCGCACTGATTTTTCTTTGCCGGAGGCGGCAGGGTCTGCATAAATCGAGTCAAAGGGACTCCTCAAGGGAAACGCAGGTAAGCCAAGGTACCCGCGGCGGGAATGGGAGGATGGGTGATGACGGAACGCCGTTCGACTCGAAGATATGACTTATCCTTACCGATCATCGTTCGCGTGCCGGCCGAACGGGCACTAGATTCGCAGCAGGGCAAGACCCGCGATATCTCTACGCGCGGCCTTTATTTTGTAGTGGATCAGAACTTGGAATCCGGCTCACAACTGGACCTCACGCTGACGCTTCCTGCGGAGGTAACGAATGGTTCAGAGGTTCTTGTCCGAGCCCTGGGCAAAGTGGTGCGTGTCGAGCGCCGAATGGAAGACGGCAGTGCCCGGATGGGCGTGGCCGCGGTGATTGAACGGTACGACATTGTCCGCGGGGAAGCCGCGCGAGCCTGACCGCTTTTCCCAGGCCGGCGCACATCCCATCCTGCCGAACGGTTTGCCAGAATCTCTCCTCTC
>Ga0209625_1000299_pt1 | contig 12656 bp, 9 predicted proteins | sample JacPin_JW_Ref_M2_FD_187960 | JGI IMG/M metagenome (GOLD analysis project Ga0209625, IMG submission 187960) | Forest soil microbial communities from Algoma, Ontario, Canada - Jack Pine, Ontario site 1_JW_Ref_M2 (SPAdes) (version 2) | ecosystem: Environmental > Terrestrial > Soil > Boreal...
GTCAAACGCATTCGCCGCGGGCGTATTCGCAATTGGAGTTGCTCCAGAAGGAGCATTGGTTTTCGCGTTTCTCAACCGGTCGACCGCCTCGAAAAGCTCCGTTGTCCGAATTGGCTTGGCCAGGTAATCGTCCGCGCCGGCAGCCAGACACTTTTCCCGGTCTCCCTTCATTGCGTGAGCAGTAAGCGCGATGATCGGCACGTGACTGCCCGTCTTTCCTTCTCTTTCTCGAATCGCCGCCGTGGCCTCGAGGCCGTCCATTTCCGGCATCTGCACGTCCATCAGCACAAGATCGACTGTTTCGCGTTCGAGCGCCTCCAGGGCTTCGCGGCCGTTCTCGACCACCACAACGGTGTAACCATGTTTCTCAAGCAAGCGCGTGGCGAATATCCGGTTCACGGCATTATCTTCGGCAAGCAAGACTTTCATTCCCTGCCTCCCGTCGGCTTGCGGTGGCGGCACGTCGCCCTCTCGGTCAGGCTCAAACGGACGCACCGATAGAGCACTCAAAATGGCATCGAGAAGCTCCGACGGCTGGATCGGTTTGCTCAGGTAGGCTGCAATCCCCAATTTCCGGAAGCGTTGGCGCTCACTCTTTTGTGCGCTCGAACTCAGGATCAACACCGGAACCTGGCTGAAGTGCGCACTCTTGCGAATTTCCTCGACCAGTTCGAACCCGTTCATGTCCGGCATTTGCAGGTCGGAGATCACCGCGGCGAAGCGGAAGCCTTGGCTTGCGGAGTGTGTGAGAATATGGAGCGCTTCTTTGGCGTCTTTCGCCGTCTCCACACGCATCCCCCATCTTCCGAGCAACTCACCCAAGATGAGCCGGTTTGTCTCATTGTCATCGACGACGAGAATCGAGGCGTGGGAAAGGGTTTTGGGATCCGGATACTGCGAGACTGGCTCGCCAGCGGCAATTTCGAATCGAATCGTAAAATGAAACGTGCTGCCCAGACCTGGGTGGCTTTCCAGCCAGAGCTTTCCGCCCATCAAGTCTACGAGACGTCTGGTAATTGCCAATCCAAGTCCCGTCCCGCCATACTTTCTGGTCGTGGAACCGTCAGCCTGCGTAAATGCACCGAAGATCATGGCGTGTTTATCTTTTGCGATCCCGATTCCCGTGTCGCGAACGCAAAAATGAAGAATGACATTCGCCTCAGTCGACTGCAGATCCCGCTCGATCTCGACGACAACCTCGCCGCGGTCTGTAAACTTCACTGCGTTTCCAACCAAGTTTACAAGGACCTGCCGTAAACGGCTGGCATCACCCAACAAGTGATCTGGCACGTCCGGCGCCACTCGCCACGCAAGTTCCAGGCCCTTCTGGTGGGCGCGGAATCCGAGAGCCTTCAGAGTCTCCCCAACGCTCTGCCTCAGCGAAAAATCGGTCACGTCCAGATCGAGTTTCCCTGCTTCGATTTTGGAGAAATCGAGAATGTCGTTGATAAGGGTCAATAAAGAGGTCGCCGAGGTCTTCACCATGCTGAGGTATTCGCGCTGTTCGGCCGTCAATCCCGTATCGAGCGCCAGTTCCGTCATACCGATGATTCCGTTCATCGGCGTGCGGATTTCATGACTCATGTTGGCCAAGAACTCGCTCTTCGCGCGACTGGCGGACTCCGCTGCTTCCTTCGCTTGACGAAGGGCGTCTTCTGCGAGTTTGCGTTCGGTAATGTCCATATAGAGAAGGACGGCACCCGTCTGTATGCCTCCGCTGAAGAGCGGAACCGAGTAGGCCTCTACGTCGACTGACGTTCCGTCACTCCTGCTCCGGCGAGTGACGATGTGATCAGTTTCACCGCGCCCGAGTTCCTTTTTGTTGGTATTACTCTCGTCGAGGAGGTCCGGAGGCGCCAGCAGTTCGGCCAATGACCGGCCAAGAATCTCCTGCTGTCGAAAACGAAAAATATTTTCGAAGGCCGGATTGCACATCTTCACGCAGTCATCCACGCCAATTGCGATGATTCCCACGGGGCTGTTCTCGATGAGGGAATTCAAGAAGGCGGTTCGTTCCTCGAGGGACCGTTGCGCTTGATTTCGCTCCGCGACTTCGTTCTGAAGTTCGCTGGTGCGTTCCGCGACGCGCCGTTCCAATCCCTCGCGCGCCTGCTGGAGAGCGCTATCGCGTTCCTGGATCTGGCCCAGCATTTCATTGAAACGGTCAAACAGAAAACCAATTTCATCCTCGTTCCGCTTTGTGGCTCGGAGCGAATAATCTTTTCCAGTCGAAACGGCGAACGCGGTCCGGGCCAAATCCAAAATAGGATCGGAAATGAGCCGCTGCAGCCGCGCTGCGGAAAAATATACGGCCAAGGACGAAAGCAGGATCACGCCAAGAGTCGTCCAGGCGAAATGAACCGTACGGGTATGCAACTCCTTAAGATCGGATTTCATATAAATCATACCGACGACGGCGTTCTTCAGCCGAATTTCACGGAAAACCTCCATGAGCCCGGAAACCGATCGGACTCCGTTGGGCGAAACCGGCGGGGGAATGAAATCAGCCGTAGAGGCGGTGCGGCTGTACTTGGCAAATACGCTTCCATCACTCTTATAAATGCAGGCCTCGACGATGTGCGGTTTAGAACTGAGCGAACTGAGAATTTCGCTTGCAGATTGGGGGTCGTCAAACGAGAGTGCGGCGGTGCTGTTGGATCCTATAATCTGCGCGATAGTTGTGAGGTCATGCGCCAACGCGGCTCGAGAGCTTACGATGTCGTAGGCCGCAAAAACGCCGCACGCTACAAGCACTGCCACTGCGCACGTGACCAGCACCAGTTCCGTGATCTTGCGCCGGATGGAATAGCGACTTGACCGAATCATCTCAACGAGTCCCTGCCGCGGACCGGCTCGGATCGCGCACGATCTTGGCCAGCGCCAGAAGTTTCGAACTGATCTTCAGGCCGGCGCGATCCGCTGCGTCCGGATTGATCACGAAATGCACGCGGTTAGCTTTAATCGTGAACTGGATGGTTCCGCCGGACGCCGCGAAGCCGTCGCTTTCGCCGACGAGCAGGACCGGGCGCCCTTTTAACCGGCCGGCCAGATCTGCCGTCGGTTCACGCTCGGAAGCGCTTACGAAGACCACGTGGCACCCCACAAGATCCTGGAACTGTGTGGCGCGGACGAGGGCGATGCGGCGATCGCCAATGGTCTTTCCCAGGAGCGCGTCTTCGAGCGCGGTCCCAAATGGGTCGCGTCCGTAGACGCAAATAGCGAGCGGTTGATTCGGGCTGGTAAAGGCAGATGACGGCCAATCGACAAACTTTACAAAATTGTAGAGGAATGCTGCTTTCACTTGATATTCATTCGCTGATTTCCTCTGCGCAATCAGGGCTGCTGAATCCACTATCGAATGCGAAATCACGATGGTGAAGATGAGGGCGAACCCCACGCGGAGAACAACGAGGCGCGATCTGGTGGCGTCAGCTCGCTTGCCGGAAAGCCCCATGGCTCGTCTGCGCCTCATCAGTTTCATGTTTTTTTAGATCGCTCCGAGACCAGTCTTCAAACTTTGATCACAACCCGCGGATCGCCGAATAGCACTTCCGCCGTGGCCTCGACCACCCGCGTCTTACCGGCCCCGGTCGGCCCAAGGAACAGCAAGTTCTCTACCGGCCTACCTGGTGAGTTCAGCCGGGCACGAAACACGTGATACAGGTCTACGACCGCCTGCACCGCCTCGTCCTGGCCCACGATCTCCGCGGCAGCCCTCCCTCGAATCCGAGTGACTCGGGGCTTTTCCGCCCCGGATCCAGTTGCTTTCCAACGCAGCGTTCATAACAGGCTCCCCAGACCTGTTATCGGCAGTTAGTGGGCTCCGCATCGCCCTTCTCTTCGATTGATTTTCGGTTCGTACTGTCGTGTGGTTAAAGGACATCGCGGCGCCAAGACACAGCGAATTGGGTGGCGGTGAGCGCTGCACCGAAACGGGAAGGCCAGAACGGGTTTGCTGAACACCCGGCAGGAACGAGGCAAAAACCTATTAATGGCTCTTAACAATCCGTTAATCAGAAGATGTTAAAAGCGTCAGCTTGCTTCCGGGACTGTGTTTCCCGTATGTTGTGGGCATCCAAAGAGAGAAAACATGAAGCGGATCCTGGTCGTCGAAGACGACAAAGACATCGTAGAGCTAGTTCGGTACAACCTTGAAAAGGACGGGTACCAAGTGGGCGCTACCGGTGACGGAGCTACAGGCCTGGCCCAACTCCGGAAAACCCCGCCCGACCTTCTGATTCTCGACCTGATGCTTCCGAAGCTCTCGGGTCTTGAAATCTGCAAAGAAGTTCGCAAGGACGTAAGCTTGAATCGGCTTCCGATCCTAATTTTGACGGCCAAGGGCGAAGAGGCAGACCGCGTCGTGGGCCTTGAGCTAGGCGCAGACGATTACGTCACGAAGCCATTTAGTCCCCGAGAGCTCGCTGCGCGCGTAAAGGCGCTTCTTCGACGCGCCGATCCGGGCACGCCCTCTGAAAAAGCGCTCGAAATCGGAGTGCTTAGGATCGATCCAGCCGCCTATCGCGTCACGCGCGGGGGTAAGCCTGTTCCAATGAGCACGCTGGAATTCCGCCTGCTTTACTTCCTTGCTGCTCGGCCCAACCGCGTCTTCACGCGAGACCAACTGCTGGATGGCGTGTGGGGCACGGAACGCTTTGTCACGCCGCGCAGCGTGGACGTGTACGTGCGGCGCCTGCGGGAAAAAATCGAAGCCGATCCCCAGCACCCGGCTTACATGAAGACGATTCGCGGCGCCGGGTATCTCTTCGAGACCCGTGCGAGCTAGGATTTTCTGGAAGATCGGGCTGACGTATCTGGCCCTCCTGCTTGGAGTTCTACTGGCGGTCGATTTCTACTCAGCAGAAGTGCTCCGTCGCCAATACATCCGAAACACAAATGAGGAACTGGCTTCGCTTTTGAAACTCGGCCAGGCGCGTCCACCCGCAATTGGTGATCTTCCGCAGCTTCGCTCGTGGGTCGAATGGATGTCGCAGTCGGGCGCCCGCGTGTGCGTGATTGATAGCAGCGGCAAGGTGATCACTGACTCCGCACAAGATCCCGAAGCAATCGAGGACCTTTCCAACAGCGCGGAAGTTCAGCAGGCCTTCGCGAGCGGGCAAGGGCAATCCCTTCGGTTCAACTCAGCTTTAGACCGTCAGATGGTCTATCAAGCTGTTCGTTATCAGCCGCCCGCCGCGGCGCCCGTGGTGATTCGCGCGGCGAAACCGCTGGACAGCCTCGATGCCGCACTTAACGAATTGCGCCGCCGCCTGTTAGTCGCCTCGCTGGTGATTTTTCTCATTGGACTCATCGCGTCGCTGATGATTTCGCGGATGTTTTCAGCGCGCGTGGAACGCCTGACGGAATTCTCGAAGCGCGTCGCAGAAGGAGATTTCCGACCGCTGTCAGGTGACAGCTCAAGCGATGAGCTTGCGGAGCTGGGTGCGTCCCTCAACGAAACTGCGCGGCGCCTCGAATCCGAGATCCGACTGCTGAGCGGAGAACGCAATCGTTCGAGTGCTATCCTTCGAAGTATGGTGGAAGGTGTAGCCGTAATCGACGCACAGGAGCGCCTTGTCTTCTGCAATCGCGCGTTTTCAGAAATCCTGAACATAGATTCGAAAAGCAGCGAAGGCCGCCCGCTCATCGAAGTGGTTCGCAATTCGGAATTGACCGGCCTGATCCGCAAGGCTCTAAATGGCGAAGAAGGCCTGCAGAGCGATATCGTGACCGGTATCGTCCAACAGCAGAGTTTCTCGGTGACGGCTGCTCCGGTGAAGGCGCTCGAACCCACAACCGGTGCTTCCAACGCAAACCGGCCGTCTGCGGCAGGATTTGTTTCAGAACGGCCATCGGGCGCGGTCGTTGTGCTTCACGACGTCACGGAACTGCGGCGGCTTGAGCGCGTGCGCCAGGATTTTGTCGCCAACGTCTCGCACGAATTCAAGACTCCTCTCACAGCGATTCAAGGTTTCGCCGAAACGCTGCTCGGCGGCGCGCTCGAAGATCCAAAAAATAACCGGCGCTTTCTTGAAATCATGCGCGACCACGCCAATCGGCTCGCGCGGCTCACGGATGATCTCTTGAAACTCGCGCGCATCGAGGCAGGAAAGCTCGAATTGGAATTCTCGCAAGTCGGGGTGATCGAGTTCGTTGAGCTCTGTGCAGAAACCGCGCTGATGAAAGCCAGCCGCAAACAGATCACTCTTGACATCGAAATCGCCCCGGGAATCCCTGCCGTACGGGGCGATGCCAGCTTGCTGCGTGACGTCCTTCAGAACTTGCTCGATAATGCGATTCAGTACACGCCCCCTGGGGGCCAGATACGAGTAACCGCCAGCGCCAATTCCCACGAAATAGTGATTGCGGTTTCCGACACCGGCATCGGGATTCCACTCATCGATCAGGAGCGCATTTTCGAGCGTTTTTACCGCGTGGATGCGGCTCGCTCCCGGGAAGCGGGCGGGACGGGTCTGGGTCTATCTATCGCGAAACATATTGTCGACGCGCATGGCGGGTGCCTGTGGGTGGAAAGCATCGTCGGCCAAGGCTCGCGATTCTCCTTTTCGATTCCCTTGGCGAATTAAGTTCGTCCTACCTTCCAGTCTTGAAACATTCACGGTGGATTTAAACACTTGCAACATCCATCCCTGATTATGTAGGGGCTGGAAAAAGATGCGGTGGGGCGCAGGCGAATAGGGTCTTGGGAGGAATGCAACGTGGCAGGCACAAAAACCAATTCGGAAGGGATTTTTCAGAACGTGCTGGTGAACTACCTGGTCTCGCAGGCGCGCACTGTGGAGTCTTCACTGAACCGCGCTCTCTGGGCGCTTATGGAGCGCAACGAACGGCTTGCTAGTGAAGTGTTTCTCACCGAGCCCCGGATCAACGAAATGGAGATTTTGATCGACGAGCACGCTATACGCATGCTGCGACAGCCGAATCTGCTTGAGACGGACGTGCGCTTGATCGTAGCGACCCTGAAAATAAATAACGATCTCGAGCGCATGGGCGATCTGGCCGTCAACCTGAGCGAGCGCGCTATTTCTCTGGCCGGAATGGGTAAGATCGAGACGCCACCCGAACTCGAGCCGATGACCACGGCTGTTCGCGCAATGGTTTCGAAATGCCTTGGCGCTCTGATTTACCAGAACGTAGACCTCGCAACGCAGGTCCTCGAAAGCGACGACATCGTGGACCAATATCGTGACCAGGTTTTCGAAGCGCTGCTCGCCGGCATGACAAACGATTCATCCCTCGCGGCGCCGAACCTTCATTTCGTTCTGGCTTCACGACACCTCGAGCGAATCGCCGACCACGCCACGAACATCGCAGAGGACGTCTTGTTTTGGGTCCGCGGTCTTGAAGTCCGTCATGGCCGGGCCCGGATGCTTGAGTCTCAGGAAGACGCGAAGGCTTCGTAACAGTTTTTTCACGTGTCGGTCATCCGGCAGTGAACACAAGCGGCCTACGCTGGGCTATCCATTTTGTGGTCGGACGGATGCCGCCGGGACGGTTCCCGTCGCGGCGGCTACTGGGTTCGGCTCTACAAGTTCTGGCGCGACAGCATTTTGCGCTAGAAAACGCAGTCTACGACCTGCGCCCACCAAGGAGGCGCGGCCTGGACAACCCCCGGGGCCGTGCCTCCTCAACTTTTTGTGAGGGGGTTTTCCCATTTCACTTCGAATTGTTGCGTGTGTAACGCGGCTGTAACAATTCAGACAAAAAATACGCACCTAAGGAGAGTACTGCCACCATGAAGAAGACCTCGCTCGTTGTGTCGATCCTGCTGATTCTGGCGATTACGGCAGCAGCTCAAGCAGGTACAATCTTGCTGAATGCCGCAGGCGCAACTTTCCCCTATCCCATTTACTCCAAGTGGTTTGACGTTTACCACCAGAAGGATCCAAATATTCAGATCAATTACCAATCTATTGGCTCGGGCGGCGGAATTCGCCAGCTTCTCGCGGGAACGGTAGACTTTGGCGCCTCCGACGGACCGATGAGTGACGACCAGCTCAAAGAAGCCAAAATCAAAATCCTCCACTTCCCGACGGTGCTGGGCGCCGTCATCCCGATCTACAACGTCTCCGGCGTATCGGGGGAGCTGAACTTTACTCAGAAGGCGCTCGCTGGAATCTACCTTGGAACGATCACCAAGTGGAATGACCCGGAAATTGCTGGCGCTAACTCGGGCGTGAATCTCCCGGCAACCGATATCGTTGTAGTGCACCGTGCGGATGGCAGCGGTACGTCGTATATCTGGACGGATTTCCTTTCGAAGATCAGTGACGATTGGAAAAACAAAGTTGGTAAAGGGACTTCCGTACAGTGGCCTGTCGGCCTCGGAGGCAAGGGAAACGAAGGCGTTGCCGGTCTCGTAAAGCAAACGCCTAGTTCGATCGGATATGTGGAATTGATCTATGCGGTTCAGAACAACATCACCTTCGGCAAAGTTCAGAATGCTTCTGGAAAGTTCCTCAAGGCGGATTTGGCCGGCGTTACCGCGGCTGCAGCAGCGGCGAAGGACATGCCGGATGACTTCCGAGTGTCAATCACAAACGAGCCCGGTCCGACCGTTTACCCCATATCGAGCTTCACATGGCTGCTGATTCCGGCGCAGATTTCGGATGCCGCAAAACGCGATGCGATCAAGGGCTTCCTGAAGTGGATGTTGACCGAGGGACAAGGATATAATGAAGGTCTCGCTTACGCTCGCCTGCCCAAACCAGTTATTGAAAAGGAACTGAAGGCTATTTCACTCATCCAGTAGCATGACATCAACGGTCACTACGATTCAGCACGCGGCTCCGCCCTATTCGGGGCCGCGTGCGTTCGTTCGGCGTCTTCGCCATGGCGACGAAATCGCCCACCTCATCACGCTCACTTTCGCTGCCGCGATTCTGCTGATTACTTCCATGCTCGTCTGGGAACTGTGGGTAAACTCGCACCTTTCCCGAGCCAAATTCGGCTGGAACTTCTTTTGGACGCAGACCTGGGATCCAATCTTCGACAATTTCGGAGCTGCTCCGTTTATCTATGGAACGCTTGTTACTTCCATAGTTGCGCTGGTAATTGCTGTGCCTCTTGGCCTGGCAAGCGCGATTTTTCTCTCCGAGCTTGCGCCGCGAAAAATCAGCGACGCTGTCTCATTCCTGATCGACTTGCTCGCCGCCGTTCCTAGCGTTATCTACGGTCTGCTCGGCATTTTCGTGGTTGTTCCGCTGATGCGATCGTGGCTCGGGCCTTTTCTCATCAACACCCTTGGCAAAGTTCCCGTACTCGGGAAGTTATTCGCCGGCCCGAACTACGGCGTGGGCTTTTTTACAGCTGGAATTGTGCTGGCCATCATGGTGGTGCCGTTCATTATTTCCGTCTCGCGGGAAGTACTTCTTACGGTCCCTCGGGAGCAGCGGGAGGCAGCCCTTGCCCTCGGCGCCACGCGGTGGGAATCCACATCGAAAGTTGTCGTTCCGTGGGCTCGGACCGGAATCATGGGCTCCATATTCCTGGCTTTGGCGAGAGCGCTGGGCGAAACGATGGCTGTCACCATGGTGATTGGCAACGATCCGAAAATCAGCGCCTCGCTCCTCCACCCGGGGTATACGATCGCAGCCGTCATTGCCAATGAATTCACAGAAGCAACTGGAGACCTCTACCTGAGCGCGTTGATCGAACTTGGCCTCGTCCTGTTCCTGATGACTTTTATTCTGAATGGACTCGCCCGAATTTTAATCGTCGCCACCGAACGCGGAGGAGGGCGCCCCGCATGAACCGCGCGCTCTTAATTTGGCGGAAATCGCTTAACGTCGTCATGCTCACCCTTACAGGTGTGGCCGCTCTTTCTGTCGTCTCCGTCTTGTTCCTGATTCTCGGTTATCTGATCTGGCACGGCGGTGCATCTCTGAGTTGGAACTTCTTCACGCAGTTGCCAAAGCCAGTCGGTGAAACGGGCGGGGGGATGGCTAATGCCATCGTCGGCAGCCTAAAACTCTTGTTGCTTGCAGCCGTTATCGGTTTACCGGTCGGCCTAATGGCTGGCGTGTACCTTGCGGAGTTCGGCGGCCAGACTTTTTCTTTCGTGATTCGTTACACCACAGACTTACTTAACGGGGTCCCGTCCATCGTCATCGGCATCTTCGCCTACTCGCTGGTCGTGCTTCCGGTGAAACATTTCTCCACGCTTGCGGGCGGCTTCGCCCTGGGAATCATGGTGATTCCCATCACCGTCCGTAGCACGGAAGAATTTCTGCGCGCGATCCCCGGGACCCTCCGCGAAGGCGCGATGGCTCTGGGCGCCAGCAAGTGGAAGACGATCGCCACCGTTGTTCTGCCTGCCGCGAGCGGAGGAATTCTTACCGGCATGCTGCTGGCCTTGGCCCGGGTGGCTGGAGAGACCGCCCCTTTGCTCTTCACCGCCTTCAGCAACCGCTTTTGGAGTCCCGGATGGAGCCAGCCCATCGCCTCGCTTCCGGTGATGATTTACACGTATGCGATTGCGCCATATGATGACTGGCACCGTCAGGCCTGGGCCGCGGGTCTGGTGCTTCTGGGACTCGTACTCCTCGCAAATCTCGGCTGCCGCCTCGCCTTGAATCGCGGGGGCAATGTTCGGAGCGTATGACATGGCATCGGCAACACAAGGGAAGCACCCCGCCGCCGAGCGGATTGCACCGGAGGTCCGGATGACCGAGCCGACACCAACGGGTTCCGAGAAAGACTCGCCGTTGCGTTTTAAGATTTCGAACCTCGACGTCTTCTACGGACCCAAGCAAGCAGTATTCGGCCTCAATTTGAACATTCCCAAGAGCAAAATCACCGCCCTGATCGGTCCATCCGGATGCGGGAAATCGACGTTTCTGCGTACTCTGAACCGCATGAACGAAACCATTCGCAACACCCGCGTGGAAGGCGAAATCCTGCTTGATGGGCAGCATATCCACGGGATGGACGTTGTAGGTTTGCGCCGCCGCGTCGGCATGGTCTTCCAGCGTCCGAATCCATTTCCCAAATCCATCTACGAAAATGTCGCCTACGGTTTGCGCGTCAATGGGTTCAAAGGACGCCTCGACGACTTGGTCGAGCACAGCCTGCGCCGCGCGGCGCTCTGGGAAGAGGTTAAGGACTACCTCAAAAAATCGGCGTTCGCTCTTTCCGGCGGACAGCAGCAACGCCTCTGCATCGCGCGAGCGCTCGCAGTCGATCCAGAGGTTCTTTTGCTCGACGAGCCTTGCTCCGCTCTCGATCCCGTAACCACCGCGAAGATTGAAGAGCTGATGTTCCAGCTCAAAGACAGCTGCACGATGGCCATCGTGACGCACAACATGCAGCAGGCGGCGCGCGCCAGCGATTTCACGGCTTTCATGCTCGACGGAAAATTGATCGAGCACAGCGAAACTTCAAAACTGTTCACGACGCCAACCGACCCGCGCACGGAAGCCTACATCACCGGCCGTTTTGGATGATTCTCCGTGCAGCTGTGGGCCCTGGTTTCCAGCTTTCGAACGAAAGGGACTGAGATTACATGGAACGACATTTTGAGCGCGACCTCGAAGAACTGAAGCAGCGCCTGCTCTGGATGGGGAGCCTGGCAGAGCGTGCGGTGCACCAGGCCGTGCACGCCGTGTTGGACGCCGAAGAGCACCTTGCTGAAATTGTGCTCAGCGAAGAAGACGCGATCAATGAGATGCAAATCGAAATTGACGAACGCGTTCAGCGCCTGCTTGCTCTGCAGCAGCCCATGGCCGCCGATCTGCGTTTTCTCCTGGCGGTTTCGCGCATTAACGGCGACCTCGAACGGATCGGCGATCAGGCCGTGAATATCGCGCAGTCGGCCATGCGCGTTCTTCGTCATCCCCAAGTAAAGCCGTATGTGGATCTTCCGCGGATGAGCGAGCTTGCCGAGGGTATGGTGCGCGACAGCTTGAATGCTCTCGTCCGCGGAGACATCGATCTCGCTCGCAGTGTGCTGCAGCGCGACGATCAGGTGGATCGCCTGCGCGACCAGCTCTTTCGCGAGCTGCTTACTTACATGATGGAAAATTCCGCCGTCGTGTTCGCCGCTTTTGAGTTGATCCTGGTCGCCAAGAATCTCGAGCGCATCGGCGACCATGCCACGAACATCGCCGAAGACGTCATCTACTTTGTCGCCGGCCGCGACGTCCGCCATCCCGCTCTCGACCGCCGTTAGCGACGGGACAGCGCCCGCGCTACTGCCGAAATACCAATAGGCAAACCAGAAAAACGGTCGCTGCCTCGAGCGCTCCGAGTGCCACATCCAAGAAGTAGTGATAGCGGCCGAGAAATGCGCCGATCGCGACACTCGCGGCGACCACGAGGAATATCGCGCCGGTCACCGGCAAGAATCGCGTCAGCACCAGCGCTACCGCGGTCGTTGAAGCCACGTGCGCGCTCGGGAACGTAATCGCGTGAATGCTCCCGCGATTCAATATTTCAAGATTCAGTTTGCGCACCTCGTTCGCAGCAGTTCCGAATTCCCCAGCCCGCTCCGGAACGAGGCGAGGCGGCATGGCCGGCACAAAGATCGTGATAGCAAAGCAGATGTCGCTCGCAAGCACGACCACAATCCAGTAAAAGTTCGCCGCCACGCGGTGGTGCCCGAGATACAGAGCGGCCAGTCCGATTGGCACCAGCGG
>Ga0209625_1000300_pt1 | contig 12653 bp, 10 predicted proteins | sample JacPin_JW_Ref_M2_FD_187960 | JGI IMG/M metagenome (GOLD analysis project Ga0209625, IMG submission 187960) | Forest soil microbial communities from Algoma, Ontario, Canada - Jack Pine, Ontario site 1_JW_Ref_M2 (SPAdes) (version 2) | ecosystem: Environmental > Terrestrial > Soil > Boreal...
GTTGAGTTCGACTAGATCGACATCCTTGTTGCGGTCCCAGCCGGTTTTGCTGAGTAGTTTTTCGACGGCCTCAACGGGAGCCATCATCACCCACTTGGGTTCGACTCCACTGACGGCTTGAGCAACGATGCGCGCCAGGGGTTTCTTGCCTAGCGATTGGGCGTGGCGTTCACTGGTGACGATTACGGCGGCGGCGCCATCATTTGTGCCGGGCGCGTTCCCTGCGGTGACTGTTCCATCTTTCTTGAAGGCGGGCTTTAGTTTCGCGAGAGCTTCCATAGAGGTGTCTTCGCGAGGGGATTCATCGTATTTAATTACGATCGGCGGGCCTTTTTTTTGCGGGACTTCGATGGGGAGGATTTGCGCCTCGAAGAAGCACGATTTTCGCGCGCGCACGGCTTTCTGGTGGCTTTCAAAGGCGAAACGATCCTGCTCTTCGCGGGTGATGCCGTATTTTTCCGCGACGAGTTCGCCGGTCATGCCCATGTGGAAGTCTTCGTAGGCATCCCACAAGCCGTCATGAATCATGGAGTCGATCAGTTTGCCATCGCCGATGCGATAACCGGTGCGCGCCTGCGGAAGTAAATAGGGACAATTGGACATGGACTCCATGCCGCCGGCGACCACGATTTCCGATTCGCCGAGTTGCACAGCTTGCGCCGCAAGTGCGACTGCTTTCAGGCCTGAACCGCATACTTTGTTGATGGTCATGGCAGCGACGCGCGGATCGCAGCCACCTTTTAGCGCGGCCTGACGCGCAGGATTCTGACCGAGACCGGCCTGCACTACGTTGCCGAGAATTGCTTCGTCAATTTGTTTGGGGTCGAGGTCTGCGCGACGGATGGCTTCGGCAACTGCTTTGGAGCCTAATTCAACTGCTGAAAAATTCGAGAGGCCGCCCTGAAATTTTCCTACCGGGGTGCGAACGGCGCTGAGAATTACCGGTGTTTCCATTTTCGATCTCCGACTATGCGAACTGAACGAGCTAATGGCCGCATAAGAACTTTAGAAATTTTGCTCGTCGGCGCTCGGTCCGTATAGCGCGGGAACGGGAATATCCAAGGTGCGCAAGTACATGGTTAGCTGCGCGCGATGGTGAATGATGTGGTTGAAGCACATGCCACGGATCACGTTGTACTTGGGCATGGCGAATAGGACTTGCCCTTTCCATTTCAGGGTCCAGATTTCGCGGAGTTGCTCGTCTGTCACGCTGGCTATGGCATCGCGGCCTTTCTTGAGCTGCTCATCAAATACAGGGAGCAGGCGTGAATGGCCATCCACCTTGGGACGCTCGCCGCCTTCGATCTCGAAGTCAGACGTCTTGATGGTGGTGACGGCAAAATGCGGGAGGGTGGCAATGTGTGATGCCATCCAACCCAGAGTTCCCGATTTGGGATGGGGTTTCCAATCCCATTTTTCCGCTGGGATGCGTTCGAGGGCCTTGCGGGTGTTGGCGCCTTCCTGGTCCCATTCGGTGATTAGCAGTTCGTTTATCGGCATGTGAGCTCCGGGCATAGCTGAGTGGGGATGACGTCGATTGTACTGGAACACAGGAAAGGCAGGCAAACTTGGGTCGCGGGGCATCGAAAAAATAGTTCGTACCCCCACCCCTTGTTTTTGCGAAAAGAGCTCAGAACGTATTGAAAACAAAGGATTGACGTTGCAAAGAGCGACAAAGAGTCCAGAAGTGGCTGACAATAATGGAGATACTCTGCGCCTAGCCGAGATTCCGAGCTTCGAGGGCAAGGACGGGATGGTGTTTTGACAAGAATGCGACAGGATAGCGGGCGGGTGAACTGCCAGGTAGGAACAATCCGATAGCGTGTTGCGCTAATCACGAGCTATTTTACTATATAGATATATAATGACAAGCTAAATAAAGTGCAGGGCGCGTATTGTCGCTAATGGAGCGATATTTCAGGCGTCCACGCTTTTCGAACGAGCAGATCGGTTGGTGTTGCGTTTCCTCGCGGGGCGCTGGAGAATCGCGGCATGGCTCACCAATTCACTACTTCGTATCTGAAGGATGCGATTGATTTGTTTCGTTATTACAAGCGGCTGGGGGACAACGCGATTGCGCAATGTCCTGACGATAAACTGTGCGCGGAGATCGATCCGGAGTCGAATTCTGTGGCGATCATCGTGAAGCATATGGCGGGTAACATGCGTTCGCGGTGGAGCGATTTTTTGACGACAGATGGTGAGAAGCCGGACCGGCGTCGCGACACGGAGTTTGAAGATGCGCCTGGAACGCGCGGGGAAATCATGGCGATGTGGGATGGGGGGTGGAACTACTTGTTCGAAGCACTGACGCCGCTGACAGATGCGGACTTATCTAGAACGATCACTATTCGCACCGAGCCGCATTCGGTGACACAGGCCATCAACCGGCAGATTGCACATTATTCGTATCATGTAGGGCAGCTTGTTTTTTTGGCGAGGCATTTTGCGGGAAGCGACTGGCGAACGTTGACGATTGCCAAGAAGAAGTCGGGCGAGTTTAACGCACAGGTGGCTTCGGGCGAGAAGTCTCAGCGGTGACCGTCTGACGGAAAGCGGCGACGCGTTCGGCACGCTCATCTGGCGGCACAGTCTCGAGGTGTCGCACTAAAATCTCTGTCATTTGCGATAAAAGTTCCTGGCGCATTGATTTGCTAGGCATTATTCCCTCGCGAATTGAGTTATCAACCCAACGTGCCGACTACAACAGTTTCTTCGTACGGGTTGCACGACGGGATTATGACTGGATGCTTCATGCTGGTCTTCGTACCGCGTTGAGACAACGCTCCTAGTACGCTCAAGGTAATTATCGCAATGGAGGCATGGAAACCTGCTTCGCTGAGAGCCATGCCGCGGCAGTCAAACAAAATGTAATTAGGGTTGAGAAAACGATGGGGGTGGTGAAGGCGTACCTCCAGCTCAAAGCTGTGACTGCTACAAAGCAAATGGCGAGCGCCCAAGCAATGCTTCGCACGCGTGCCAAAATCTCTGCGGGAAGTCCGGCCAGCAGCCACGCCAACACCGCCGCGAACAAAAGAAACGCGGAGAAAAAAAGCCCGAACGCGCTGAAGAAGTCCCAATAAGTGCGGCTAAACCCTTGCGCGTCAAAGTGAATTGAGCGCATTGAGCCAAGAAGGGCATCAACTCCCCATTGGGGATCAGACTGGCGAAAGCCGAGTGTATGTCCTACCGCGAAAAGCAGCAGAAGAACAGCAGCGATTCGATAAAACATAGATGCTTTCATTCTTGCCTCCAGACATCACAGCAGAGGGCAGGCACTATCCTGCCGCGCAGGCTCGAACTGTACCACTACCGAAAACCGGTAGTATCAAAGAGGCGGCCCGGAGGGAACGGGCAAGGGACAAATTGGGGCCTGTTCATCCTGGTCACGCCCCCTGACCTAGAGGACAAGTTCCCCCAGGGAAACCACCAGATCCAGCACGCTTGCCCCAAGAATGTGCCGCGCTCATCATAGTAATAGTACCAGCCCCAAATAGAGTCTTTGGAGGAGAGAAATGCGTAAGTTACTGATGGTGTGTGGGTTGTTCTTGGTTTCGGCAGTGTCTGCGAACGCGCAAGAAGGCCGAGGCTTCGAGGTTTCTGGAAACTATCAATATGTTCGGTTCAATCCGGGCAACGGATCTTCCGGCATCAACTGCCAGGGTGGGTCCGGCTCATTCGGGGCTTATCTGGCGCCGCGGGTCGGCGTAATCGGTGAGTTAGGGGCATGCAAGGTCACGGGCTTGCCGTCCGGCTTGACTTCGCACGAGTTGAGCTATCTCGTCGGGCCGCGCGTCTATTTCCCGACTCGTGGACGCGTGTTTCCGTTCGTCCAAGCGCTCTTCGGTGGCGAGCAGTTCTCTGCCGGCGCAACTGGTTTTGGCTCGGCGTCAAGCAACGCCTTTGCCATGGCCGCAGGCGGCGGGGCCGATGTCACCCTGACGCGGCACGTTTCCTTGCGAGCCATCCAGGTCGATTATCTCTACACCCACTTTGCTGGGGCTGGTCAGAACAACCTGAGAATACAGAGCGGGCTCGTGTGGCGCTTCGGTAGGTAACCAAATCTGAAGCAGCCGTAACAGTGCTCTTTTTCGATGGCTCGGGGCGTACCGCAATTTACAGTGGTGCGCCCCTTCGACTTTCGTTCCCAGTATTCTTCTCTCGTTCGGGTGACAACTGCCTCCGCGCTGGGGACTTAGGGCTGCGATGCCGCACGCCTAGGGCGATTCGGTGTCAACTTCGAAAAAACGAACTCCTGAAGGACACCGACGAGAGACGTCTCACCAAGTCTGATTAGCGCCGAGGAGACCACGAACCCGGATCCGCGGCGGTCGTTCGCGGGAAGATAGAGGGCTTGCATTCCGGCGCCAGCAAAACTTCCGATGACATTCGAGTAATTGGGCTGCCAGTGCCCATTATCCCCTTTGCATATCACCGAGCTCGCCACGGCATAGAGAATCCTGGATCGCTTGCTACCGCTTCCTTTGTAGAAGTAGCGTGGATCCTGCTTGAGAACCGAAGGCATTACCGCCCCTCCGATAAACGTTGCGGCAAAAACATTGGCGTAACTTGCGCCGTAGCGCTTTGCATACCCTTGCGCTCCCTGTCCGTACGCGCTCCAACGATCTCCGGCCTGGCTAATCCCCGCCACGACCCCAACCCCGACAAGCGTGATCGGGTCACTAGCCGATTTCCACGCAAGCTCAAACTTTTGTTTCGCCGTGAGAGGAGTGGAAATCGGTTCGTAGCTGACATAGAAGTTCGGGATCACTCCGAACACCCGCTGCTTTTCTTGTACTTTGATCTGCACGTCTGCCAGTTCCTCTGGCGTCAGTCCAACGTGCACCTCGGTTACCTGAGTGGGGATGACCAACATAATGAGCGGAGTGACGTAGACTTCTCCAGACCGCAGCGTTCCGGAGGACTCCTGCGACGCGAGACCCGGGGATGAAATTGTGAGCTGGAAGGGGCCCGGGGCGACATTGGAAAACGCGAATAGCCCGTCCTCGTCCGATGTTACCTCCAGCCCTGAAGATTGGCCTTCACGCGTAAGCTTCACGACGGCTCCGGCAATGTCGGCTCCGGATTGATCAACAACCTTGCCTCTGATGGTTCCCGCTTGGTGCTCAGCGTGTTGCTGCCCTCCGGCGGAAGCCTGCGTTCCCTCTACGTCAGCCAGTGCACTCTTCGTTGTTTGGTCCATCGGAGGCTGTTGAGACCATGCGGGAAAGCCGCAAAGCAGCACTGGCAGGCTCAGCCAAACCAGCTTTCCAAGGCCCAGAATCAAGCTCTCTTTCGCAGAAACCAGGGACATTTCTTGCTTTCACCTCCCGCTCCTAGGTCGGGTCGTCAGAATTCGATGCTGCTGCGGCCCTCTGAGATACATACTTGTTACGCTGCTCCCAGTTCTGAGAGCTCCCTTGCGAACACGTCGTACTCTCAGCCTATGTATCTAGTGAAAGTTGATGATGGCGTTCGACCGTGCAGCAGTCTCCCGGTAAAAATGCCAGTGTGGTCTGACGCATGTCATCGGGGGCGAAAATTGGTAGCCACGCGAGGATGCAGGTCAGGAGCGGGCCAAACTCCGATAAGTTTGAATGTATAAGTCGGTGGAGGGAGCGCTTGGTGTACAAAAGCTGAACTGGCGACCGCGCTGATTCAAGAGAAGCAGGCGGGGGCAACCGCGACGAAAACTTTAAACGTGGTTCGTCTATTCACGAGCATTTTCATCTTCAGGAAGAGGTTTACGAGGTGATCGAGGGCGAGCTCGAGATGACCATCGACGGCGTAGTCGAGATCGCCAGAGCTGGCCTGGTTGCGATCGTGCCAAGTAATGTACGCCATTCGGTCAAGGCCCTCACCGATGGCCGGGCGATCATCGTTGACTATCCGTTGAGGCGCGAATTCGCTTAACCACCCCGGGGCAACTTGCGCTAACTTCGATAAGGCGCTCACCGGACAAATACTTTAACCAGATTCACAGCTTGCAATCTCTTCAAGGGCCATGGGAGTCTTGATTTTGGCTGCCTGGCCTTTTTGTTGCCAGGTGTGATGCAGCTAACGGATTCTTGATCCACTTGAGCATTCAGCTGCAATCCTCTGGTGATTAAGCGCCTCTACCGATATGAGAATTCTGTGCTTTTCACTCTATTTTTTACTCGCGACGGTCTGCGCGAGTGCAGCGGCGCGTAGTGCTACACCGGTCCTTCCAGTTGGCAACTGTGCAGCCAGGAATGCTCAAGATATTTCGGCTTCACCGCCGTTACCCACTCAGCAAACCGGAACGCCGCAACACTCCGCGGACAGTCCCTCCGATGTCATCAGCAAAAAACTAATCCCGGAGTTTGCCGAGATAACTCCGACTCTGTACCGGGGTGCCCAGCCGCGCAAACGTGGTTTTGAGGCCTTGGCCAAGATGAGGATCCAAATCGTCGTCGATCTACGAGGCGATCGAAAAGGTGAACGCGAGGAAGTGACCCGTTTGGGCATGCAATACGTTCCATTGCATTGGGAGTGCTCGTTCCCTAAAAACAAAATTTTTGCGGAGTTTCTCACGTTGATCCAGAAAAACCCCGGCAAGAAAATCTTCGTTCACTGTCGTGTTGGTGATGACCGCACCGGAATGATGATTGCCGCCTATCGCATGGCCGATGAGGGATGGAGTGCGAAGCAAGCGATGGAGGAAATGAAGAAGTACGGCTTTTCGTTCACACACAGACGGCTAATTTGCCCGCGTTTATCTGAATATGAGGAACACTTTCCCGAACGCTTTGCGACTAAGCCCGAATTTGAAGAACTTCGTTCAAAAAAACAACCTTCCTGAAACCCAACATCACAGCCGAAACTGTCGCGGCTCCTCGGGCAATCAGGCATTATGTCGATCAATTTGTTAAGGACTTTGCGCCGGTCATTACTGGGAATCTGGCCTCTGCGCAGTCCATCGTGCTCAACCCGGGAACGGCTGTGACAGAGACTCGATGGTGTCATCGGGGTCTTCACGTAGAGCGGAGTTTTCGCCGTTCAGACTCAATGCAAGTTTCCGCGGCTTCGCTTCCTCTTCGCCTGCCAATTGGATAGACTATGGAGCGGATGGCTACCCTTTTTGAAATGGGATTGCCGGCGACGACGAGTCTCCTGCTGGATGTAAATGACGCGCAGCGGCGCGCCATCACTCATGGCGCGGGGCCGCTGCTGGTTATTGCGGGGGCGGGAACGGGGAAGACGCGGGTTATTACCGAGCGGATTCGGCACCTGCTGGAGACGGATGCTTCGCTCGCGGGCGAAAATATTCTGGGGCTGACCTTTACCAAGAAGGCCGCCGGGGAGATGAAGGCGCGGGTAGTGAAGGCGGTGGGGGAGCGGGGCAAGGACGTTACCTTGGCGACGTTTCACTCCTTCTGCGAGGCGCTGCTGGTGGAACTGGACCCCGGGCGCGTGATTCTGGATAAATGCGATCACTGGATTTTATTGCGCCGAAACCTGGCGCGATTGCGACTCGAGAAATATCGCCGGCTGCCGGACCCGGGACAGTTCCTGAATGATTTTCTGGAATTTTTCAGCCGCTGCCGGGATGAGCTGGTTTCCTGCGAAGATTTCCAAGCTTATGCGGATGGCTTAGGAACGAAACTGGAAGCCCAGCGCGCGGAGCTGGAGGAGGACACGTACGCGGAGCGCGCCGATCAGGTGGCGCTGCAACAGGAAATTGCCCGCGCGTACGGGGCCAGCGAGGGATTGCTACGCGAGAAGAATCGCGTATCGATTAATTCGCTGATTACGGGCGCGGTGGAGTTGCTGCAGAGAGATGCGGCGCTGCGAGAAAAGCTGCGGCAGCGTTACCGCTACATCCTGGTAGATGAGTTTCAGGATACGAATATTGCGCAAATCGAGCTGCTGGATTTGTTGTGCGCGGAGCCGCGAAATATTTTTGTGGTGGGCGACAACGATCAGGCCATTTACCGTTTCCGTGGAGCTTCGTTTGCGAGCTTTTCTATTTTTGAAAAGAGATTCGCGGGGTTGAAGGATACCGATGATCCGAGCCGATACCGCGTGACACTGGCGGAAAATTACCGGTCCACACCGAACATTTTGCGGGTGGCGACGCACGTTATCGGACAGAACGCGCGCAGCGAGCGCTTCCCTCCCAAGGTGCTGACGACCGCGCATCCCGAGGGGGAGAAAATTCGCATCGCGGAACTGGCGAATGCGGATGAGGAGTCGCGGTGGGTTACCGGCGAACTGCAACGGCTACACCGCGCGGGACACCGCTGGAAAGATTTCGCGGTGTTGTACCGGCAACACGCGCATCGCGATCAACTGGTGGAGGAACTTTCGCGGGCGAAGATTCCGTTTGTGATCAGCAAGCTTTCGATTCTGGAGCATCCGCTGGTGCGCGATGTGGTGTCGTATCTGCGGCTGATCGCGGCGCCGTATGACGATGTGGCGTGCGCGCGGGTGCTGGCTGCTCCAGCGTGGCACATGGAACCGGAAGACCTGGTGAGGCTGACGCAGCGGGCTTCGAAGAAACGCGGAGCGGCGCTGATCGACATTTTGCAAGCACCGCAGACGGAGCTGGCTTTCGATGCTTCGCAAGCTTCGGTACAGGTGCTGCTGGATTTTCTTTTGGCGCAACGAAAAACGATTAATCGGCGGAGCGCGAAGCAAATTCTGGGCTCGGTGATTGATTGGCTAGAGATTCGCGAACGCGCAGCGGTGCAGGATCGCAAATATGTGGCGCGGCTGGCGGAATTTGTCTTGGAGTGGGAACCGAAGAGCGATACGAAGGGCTTGGCGGAATTTCTGGAGTATCTGGATTATTTCGACCAGGCGGGCGGCACGGTGAGCCTGGAAGACGATGTTCCCGGCGACGCGGTGCAGTTGATGACGGTACACGGAGCGAAAGGACTGGAGTTTCCGCATGTGTTTTTGCTGCGGCTGAATAATAAGGCGTTTCCGGCGTCGGAGCGGACCCGGGTATTTGAATTCCCTGCCGAACTGATGAAAGAGGGTGCGCCTGCAGAGCAGTTTCATATTCAGGAAGAGCGGCGGCTATTTTACGTGGCGCTTACGCGGGCGCGGGAACGGCTGACGATTACGACGCTGACGGACAAAAAAGGCAAAGTGCCTACTTTTGTCGAGGACATCGTGATGGATCCGCTGGTGAAGCGGCGGGACGTGGTGCAGATGGCGCCGCGAGTGGCTCCGCGGGTCGCGAGTGACGATATTCCGAGTAGCAGCGCGGTGGCGGCTTCGTTGTTTCCGGCACCGATTGATCCGCCGCGAATTTTTTCGCGCATTGCATCTTGGGCGGAAACATTTCATCCGCCTTCGCCAGAGCCGCTGAAGCTGAGCCCTTCGGCGCTGGATAATTATCGCCGATGCCCGCAGCAATATTTGTTTGGACGGTTGTGGGCGCTCGAAGAAGGGCCGCGAGGGACCTTGACGTTTGGGCGCGTGGTGCACGACACGATACGGCGAACGCTTGCGGAATTGCGCAAGGGCAACAAATTGCCGTTTGAGGAAGTGCAACGGATATTCGAGACGGAATGGAAGTCAGCGGGCTTTGAAGACGATTACCAGGAGAACGAGTACAAAAAGGATGGGCTGGAACAGCTGAAGGTGTTTCATGCGGCGATGCTGGAAAGCCTGCCGGAAATTCTGGAGCAGGAAAAAACATTCGAATTGCCGATGGAGAACAACGTGATCATTGCCGGGCGCATTGACCAGGTGAACGCGTTGGGGCGCAACGACGTGGAAATTGTGGATTACAAAACCGGGAAGCCGAAGAAAGATCTGGATGCCCGGCGCGATTTGCAGTTGAGCATTTACGCGTTGGCGGCAGTGGAGATATTCGAATGGAACCCGGTGCGGCTGGTGTTTCACTATCTGCAAAATAATCAGATTCAGGCGACGACGCGGGATGCCAAGGTACTGCAGGAGGCGCAGAAGATTGTGCAGGAGGTGGCGGCGGATATTCGCGCGGGGCAGTTTCCGCCGAAGCCGGGGTACCTGTGCCGCAATTGCGCGTACCGGCCGATTTGCCCCAGCCATGAGGAAGCCTTGTGCTCGTAGACGGAGTTGGTAAACGGAACTCTCGAGGCAGATTTTAGGCGACGGAAAACAAGAAAGGGCGCTGCGAAAAAATCCGCGGCGCCCTTTTTTTCAATCTGATTGAGGTGCTACTTACCTTTTTTTGTGGCGGTCTTCTTTGCTGGCTTCTTCTTCACAAACACCTCCGCAATTTTCAAATGGCCGGAAAAAATACGCTCGGCCCGCTATAGTTGTCTCACAAATAGCGCGCGCACACTAGCAACAAAAAAGAAAATTTTTATTTGATGGTTTAGAAAGCGAGGGACTCGGCGGGAAACGTGGCAATGAAAGCATTCAGAGAGAAGCGCCCACCCTTTGCAAAAAAACGCAAAGGGTAGGCTACCCGGAACATTGATATCAATTAGGGTTAATTAATGGGGAGCCGCGCCGGCGTAGTAGCCTTCGCGGGCGTCGACGGTGAGACCTTCGCGCTTTACGCGAACTTCGATGGTGTGATAATCGAGCGCGCGATTCGTTCCGGTTGGCGAATAGGCGAGAGTGTATTGATTGCGGGCTTCTTCGGTGACGCGGGAATAGAGTTCTTCCATGGTGGTGCGCTTGGCGGCGAAGTACACGTCGCCTCCGGAGTCATGGGCATAATCGACGAGGCGGCTGAAGCGGCGTTCGAAATAGGCGCTGCTGACGGCCACGCTATAAACGGAGATGCCATAACGCAACAACTCTTTTACGGTGGATTTGTAGTCGTGGGTATTGGTTCTAATTCCGTTGGCGCCGTCGGAAATGAGAAAAATGATTTTGCGGCGCTCGCGGCCGCGATCCTTTAGGACTTGCGCGGCGCTGTAGACCGCGTCGTCGAGGGCCTTGGTGGTCTGACCTTTTACGATGTTAACGGTAGGCGCGACATTGGGCGAATCCCCGATGGCGGAGTGGCCGTTGATTACCGGGCCATCATTCATCGCCGGGGAAGGCGGCGCCACGGCGGGTTCGGTGTCCAGCTCGGTGCGCTTTATTTCGGTGAGCAGTTTGTCCTGATCCTTGGTGAAGCCTTTGCCTTCATGAAAAAACTGATCAAAGCGGCAAACGTAGGCTTCGTCGGCGGCGCTGATGCCGGCAACGATAGAGCGCAAGCTGGCGGCGACCTCCTCGGCGTCTTTCCGTTTTAAATCGTTGTCGATGAGAATGACCATGGAAAGGGGGAAAGCCTCGTTGCTGAAATAGGCGATGCGCTGCTCGACTTTGTCTTCGAAAATGCGAAATTCGTCTTTGCGTAAGTCGGGTACGAGGCGGCCGGAGCTGTCTTTTACGGTGACGGGTACAATGACCTGATTAACGGGAATTATGATTCTCCCCTGGCGATTGGCGGCGGCATCAGTATCGGCGGGTGGCGGTTGCTGCTGTTGCTGCTGGGCGTCGGGGGTTGGCGCGGGCGTATCTGGCTTAGGTTCCTGGGCGTTCATAGAGACGACGGGGATGAGCAGGGTGGTGAGGGCGAGAATTACGGTTTTTCGTAGACTTTTCATGGGCCTCAAGCCAAACTTCCTGTCGGATTTAGCCTCTCGAGTGTTGCGGCTACACATCCATCCCGTCCGTTCACGGCATCGTAGATGCATGCTGGCCGCCAGAGGCGAGCAACAGCGGATTTCTTACAAAGGAAAGTATACATGGGTTCTTTGAGCAAGCTTGTGAGGGTGTGGGTTGCACTGAGCAGCGCGGCAACGCTCGCGATGCCAGCAGTTCCGCAGGAGGCCGGTGGTCAAGGACCGGTGATCAAGTCGCAAGTGAACCTGGTCAACGTGTTCGCGACGGTTCGAGACAAGAATAAACGGATTGTCGGGGACCTTAAGCAGGAAGACTTCAAGATTATTGAGGATAACCAGGATCAGAAGATTGCGTTTTTTTCGAAGGAAGTGAGCCTGCCGATTACGCTGGCACTTTTGCTGGATACTTCCGGCAGCGAACAGGACATGCTAGGGGCGATTCAAGCGGCGGGCAGCCAGTTCCTTGACCGGGTGCTGCGCAAAGGCGATGAAGCGCTGGTGATGTCGTTTGACACGGACGTGGATATGCTGTCGGACTTTACGGATGATCGCGCGCAGTTGGATCGCGCGGTGCGACGGGCGCGTATCAATACTCCGGGCGGAGGAATGATCGCGGGGAATCCCGGGCCGATTGGCAACCAACAGATGACTGGGACGGCGCTTTATGATGCGATTTACCTGGCGAGCGGAGAAAAATTGAACACCGAAGCAGGGCGCAAAGCGATCGTAATTGTTACTGATGCGCAGGACGAAGGCAGCAAAGTCAGGATTGAGGAAGCCATTGAGTCGGCGCAGAGAACGGATTCGGTGATCCACGTTTTGCTGGTGGCAGACCGGAGATTTGGCGGCGGGAATGGCGGGGTGGCGAAGCGGCTTGCGGATGAAACCGGCGGGCGAATGATTTCGGTAAACTCGGAGAAGAAATTAAAAGAAGCGTTCGATGAAATTTCGGACGAGCTGCGCAGCCAGTACACGCTGGGCTATTACCCGAGTAACGCGGCGCGGGACGGGAAGTTTCGCAAAATTAAAGTGGAAACGAATAATCACGATTTGAAAGTGCTGGCGCGG
>Ga0209625_1000301_pt1 | contig 12642 bp, 13 predicted proteins | sample JacPin_JW_Ref_M2_FD_187960 | JGI IMG/M metagenome (GOLD analysis project Ga0209625, IMG submission 187960) | Forest soil microbial communities from Algoma, Ontario, Canada - Jack Pine, Ontario site 1_JW_Ref_M2 (SPAdes) (version 2) | ecosystem: Environmental > Terrestrial > Soil > Boreal...
CGCAAGCCCGTGCCTTTTTCCGAATATTGTTATCCGCTGTTGAAATATAGCCGTGAGACTCACTTCGTCTACAAATACCGTGATTGGCCCTCCGAATCTTCCGCGGCCGCCTCGCGCGTAGTTCAGAGTGTGCGGCCATGATGGATTTCATCCTCGAAGCGTGGGTGAGCAGCCTGATCGAATTGAATAAGTTTCAATGGGTGCTCGGGGCAGGCCAGCCCTGGAAACCGGGTGCGAAGCTCAAGCTGCTTTTCGCCGGCTACAACGGAACGCGCAATACCGGCTCCGATGTGCGCGTCGAAGAAATGCTGCGGCAGGTGCGTCGAATTCTCGGGCTGCAGAATCTCGAGTTGAGCGTAATGACGCAGAATTTCGATCTGACGTGCGGCTACTTTGGCGACGCGAGGCAGGTTCATTTGCCGGACGTTTATCCGCCTTTTTTGCACTCCGAGGTGCGGAAGAACGATGGCGTGGTGGCGTGCGAAGGCTCAATGTTCAAAAGCAAGTTCGCCAATGCGCTTACCACGATGATGATCGGATCGCTCGGCATCGCTTCTGCGCAGAATAAGCTGAGCGTAGCCTTCGGTGCCGAGGCCGGACAGATGGATCCGCCCCTGCAAAAGATGTGCAAGCGCTACTGCAGCGATTCGCTCGTGATTACGCGCAACGTCGAATCGCAAGAGGTGCTGGGCAAGCTGGGCGTTCCGACCGAGCTGGGAACAGATACGGCGTGGACGTTCGAGCCTCACGGACCGGAATACGGACGAAAGGCTCTGCGCGATGCGGGCTGGGATGGCGCGACTCCTGTGCTTGCGGTATGCCCGATCAATCCGTTCTGGTGGCCGGTGAAGGCTTCGCTCGCGAAGTGGGCCGCGCATTCCGTTGCAGGCGCGTATGCGAAGAGCTACTACCGCACGATTTATTTTCATCGTTCGGGTTCGGAAGTGGATGCGTCCTACGAAAGATATTTATCGGCAATGGCGGCCGGAGTGGATCGCTACAGGAAGTCGCGGCGCGTGTTTCCCGTGATGATCGGGATGGAGATGCTTGACCATGACGCTTGCGAGCGAGTAGCAGAAAAGATCGGCGGAGCACCCATCTTCTCTTCCGAAAAGTACGACATGTATCAGCTTGTGAGCATCCTGCGCGCGACCGGCCGGATTCTCTCCTCACGCTACCACGCGATCGTCACTTCGATGCCGGCCGGAATCCCATCGGCTGGAGTGACGATGGATGAGCGGATCCGCAACCTGATGCGCGAGCGTGGACATGAGCATTTGCTCATGCGCGTGGACGAACCGGACCTGGCGGACAAGATCGTCGCTGCGCTCGAGACGCTCGACGCTCAGGCCGACGAAATCCGCGACGCGATGCCCCGCACGGTAGCGCGCAACCTGCAACTAATGGCGCGCATGGGCGTTTATTTCGAAGAACTCGTGGCGCGTCGCTTCCCTGAATTTCCAGTGCGCCAGGGCGTCCTTAGCTGGGAAGACTATCTTCCGCCGCTAAGCCCTGGGCTTTGCCGTTTGGTGGAAGAGCGCGGCGACGCGGTCACAGCTTAAATCCAAAGGGACAATGACGTTTCTCGAAAACATTTTTGACCGGCTACACCGCTCGGCAGGCGAGCCTGTGCTCGGTGAAGTTCGCGACGGGAAGATTGTCTCCGTTACTGGCGGCGAACTGCTTGCCCTCATTCAGCAAGCGCGCAAATTTCTCGTCACTCGTGGATTCAAGAAGGGCGACCGCTGCGCTTTGCTTGCGCCCAACAGCATTCGATGGGCTGCGCTTGACCTGGCAATGATGGCCGAGGGAATCATCGTAGTTCCGCTCTATGCGCGCCAAGCTCCCCCCGAGCTGGCCGCGATGCTGAAGGATTCGACTCCGGTTCGCGTCTGCTGCTCGGACGCCGCACTCGCCGCGGAAATTCAAAGGCTCTGGCCTGCCGCACCGAAAATCTCGCTGCTCGACGGTATTTTCACCGGTGAAACGACGGCGCCTACGAAACCACTAACCCACGTGGATTCCGATCCGCTCACGATCATCTACACGTCCGGCACTTCCGGTGAACCAAAAGGCGTGGTGCTGAATGCCGGTAACTTGAACTTCATGCTCGAACGCACAGGCGCGCGCCTGGACGAGTTGATGCTAGAGGTAAAAAAGCCTAGCGGAGAGCCTGAGCGAATTTTCCATTACGCACCGTTTTGCTTCGCGGCATCCTGGATCTTGTTGCTCACGGCCCTTTCGCGGAACAGCGTGCTGACGCTCTCAACCGACCTCTCGAAGCTCTCCGATGAACTAAAGCTCGCCGCGCCGGACTACTTCCTAAACGTGCCCACGTTGCTCGAGCGCGTGCGAGGGAAAATCGAAGAAGCAGTGCAAAAAAGAGGCGGATTCGCCGCCAAGGCATTTTCACGCGCACAGCATGCCTATGCGAATCGGCAACGCGGCCTGCGCACTTTTGCTGATTCAGCCTGGTTGCGCTTGGCGGGCAGCTTGATGTTTCCGGCGATCCGCGAAAGCATTGGCGCCAATCTCAAAGCTTTGATCTCAGGCTCCGCGCCCCTGTCTCCTGAAACTCAGCAATTCTTCCTGATGCTGGGAATTCCCGTACTGCAAGCGTACGGTCTCACCGAGACTACTGCGATCTGCACGCTCGATGTTCCAGGCCATGTCGAACCGGGACGAGTGGGCCCCGCGATTCCGGGAATTGAAATGTCGCTCGGGGAAAACGACGAAATACTTGTTCGCGGTCCGAATGTTTTCCCCGGTTACTGGCAACGGCCCGAAGCTACAGCGAAGGCGCTTGAAGGCGGGTGGTTCCACACCGGCGATCAAGGTGAAAGGGATGCGAATGGCAACTGGCGCATTTCGGGGCGGCTCAAGAATCTTATCATCCTGAATTCGGGCCATAACGTTGCGCCCGAACCGCTGGAGGAAGCACTGGCCCGCGAACTTCCCGAAGCCGCGCAGGTGGTCATCGTAGGCAATGAGCGCAGCTTTCTCGCGGCGCTCGTTACCGCGCAGCCAGCGAACGGTTTGAAAGCCGAGCGCGTTCAAGCCGCGTTGGATGCTGCGAATGCTGGCTTACCGCATTACAAGACGATTCGCGCATTTCATATTGTCGCGGAACCACTGAGTATTGAGAATGGCATGCTGACAGCGAACGGAAAGCTGAAGCGCGACGCGATCATGGCACGCTTCGCCGCCGAGATCAAGCGGCTATTCGAGAAAAAGAGCGCATGAAGAGTTTCCGGGGCGAGACGCTTTCCTGGCAGATGGCCGATGGCGTTATCGAGCTGGTTCTCGACCACCCACCATGCAATGAGATTGGCTCAGCCACGCTCGCCGAACTTGAAAAATTCACTGCTGCGCTTGACGCGCTCCAAAAGGACTGCCACGCGTTGATTATTTCCAGCCACCGCACTGAGGGTTTCTGCGCCGGCGCCGATTTGCGCGAGTTGTACCACCGCTCGCGGGCGCTGCCGCCTGCGAAGCGCGTTGCCGGCGTGCGTGACTTCGTTGAGCGGATTCACCGCGTGGGAAATACGATTGATGCGGCACCGCTTACGACGATTGCTGCGGTGCACGGAGTTACGTTCGGCGGCGGGTTTGAACTTGCGCTTCTTTGCGATTTGATCGTGGCGGATAAAATGACTCGATTCTGCTTTCCCGAGCTGCGGCTCGGCTTGATTCCGAGCTTTGGCGGTATTCCCAGGCTAAGACGCGACGTCGGAAACGGCGTGGTGCGCGATTTGCTGCTGACGGGGCGCAGCATCAACGCGTCGAAGGCGCAAGCGATTGGCCTTGTGAGCCAGGTGACGGCGGAGGGTGATGCGCTTCGAGTCGCCCGCGCAACCGCAGCGCAGGTGGCGAAGTTTGATCGCGACACGACAATTGCCGCGAAGAAATTCATTAAGCCGATTCCGTACGAGGAGTTGGAGCAAGAAGTGGATATTTTCTGCGATCTGTTCACGCGCCCGGCGGTTGAAGCGGGGCTGCGGAAGTTCGTCGAGAGCACCGACGCGCTTCCATATCTGCCGTGACGAGTGAGGCGCGCGAGGTTCGTCAAGATTGCCGCACCTGTGGCAAGATAAGCTGACATGAGCACAATTCAAACAACCACAGACGAAGTCCTGCGGCTGGCATCGGAACATTTCAAAGTTCCGCTCGAGAAATTGAGCCCGGACGATGATTTTTTTAAAAAGCTTGGGATTAACAGCCTGCAGGCGCTTGACCTGCTCACGCGCATCGAGCAGCATTTCCGTATTGAGCTCCCCGACTACGAATTACAGGGCGTGAGCGATTTCCGCACCCTCGCCGAGCGCATCCAATCGCGCCTCTGATGCTTGACCTCCGGCAATATCAATCACTGGGCGAAGCCCTGCGCGCGGCGGTTGAGCGCTGGCCGGAGGAAATTTGTTTGATCGAAGCGGACCGCGAACGCGAGAACACTCGAATGACATACCGCGCGTTTGGAGCGGCGGCTTTGTCACTTGCAAGCGGCCTGCAAGGGGCCGGATTTCAGAACGGGACGCGCGCGGCAATCATCATGACGAATCAGTCGAAATGGCTGATTTCGGCTTACGCGATTCTCTTTTGCGGCGGTGTGCTGGTTCCTCTCGATTACAAATTGGCTGCCGATGAACGGCTGCAACTCCTGGCACATTCGAAGGCTGAGTTTCTCGTCGTCGAATATCATCTCTGGCGAGCCATCGCTCAGGCGGACGGCTTCAAGAATTTGCGGGCGCGAGTTGTGCTCGTGACGGAAGCGCCGGAGGGCGGTGAGCTTTACGGGGCGAAACGGTGGGAAGATTTTCGCGGAACAGTTGCGGCACGTTTTGTTCCGCGAGCGCGCAAAGATGCGGCTTGCATTGTGTATTCATCGGGGACAGGAGGGCGGCCGAAGGGCTGCGTCCTGACACACGAGAATTATCTCGAGCAGTGCATGGCGCTCACCGCGCTTTTTCCATTTTGGCCCGGCGTACGATACCTGAGCATTTTGCCTACGAACCATGCGATTGATTTCATGGTTGGATTCATCGGGCCGTTCACGTGCGGAGCGACGGTGGTTCATCTACGGACGCTACGGCCGGAGTACATTCGCGAAGCCTTTACGCGATACAAGATTACTTACATGAGTCTCGTGCCGATGGTGCTGAAAAACCTTGAGAAGGGCTTGCGGCAGCGCTTTGCGCAATTGCCGTCCGGCAGACGCAAGATCCTGAACGCGCTGATCGCTGCGAATCGCGCGCTCACGCGATGGCGCCCGAAGCTGAGGCTCAGCCGGGCTTTGCTAGGCCAGGTGCACGAGGCGTTTGGGGGTGAGCTGCGCGCGCTGTTTGTCGGCGGAGCCTTTACCGAGCCCGCGACGTTGCAATTCTTCTACGATCTCGGGATTCCGGTTGGCAATGGCTACGGTTGCACGGAAGCTGGGACGGCGATCACGTTGAATGATTTCAAACCGTTTCGCGCTGACACGGTTGGGAAGCCTCTGCCAGGCATGGAATTGAAAATTGTGAATGCGGATGCGGAGGGAATCGGCGAAGTGCTCGTTCGCAGCAAGACCGTGATGTCGCACTATCTTGACGATCCGGAAATGACGGCGGAAACAATTCGAGACGGTTGGCTGATTACCGGCGACCTTGGACGCGTTGACCGCGACGGCCATTTGCAGCTCTTCGGGCGCAAGAAAAACATGATCGTCACCGAAGAGGGCAAGAATATTTACCCGGAGGACGTGGAAACCGTTTTTGAAGGCTTAGCGGTAAAGGAATTCTGCGTGTTTGCCGCCAATTTTCTGTGGCCAGCGCGAACGATGGTGGGCGAAAAGCTTGTCCTGGTCGTTCATCCTGAACCCGGCGCCCCTGTCACAAACGATTTGGTCGCGGAAATTGCCGAGCGCAATCGTCGCCTGCTGAACTACAAGCGGATAAGCGGCTATCTTGTGTGGGATCGCGACTTCCCGCTAACGGCGTCTCTAAAAATCAAACGCGGCGAGCTCGCCGAACAGATTCGAGAATCGCTCGACCGCTCGGCAATGGTGGTGTTGTGACCGGAACGCGTCGAATTCACGGCCTGGATTGCATCCGGTGAAGGCCCGGTTTCTGGCGATCGTAAATCCAGCGGCTGGTGGAGGAAGATGCGGACGGCTTGCTAACGCGGCACTCGAGCGCGTCCGTGGCGCTGGTATCGAGCTGGAAGTTGCAAGCACGAACCGCGCCGGCGAAGCCACCGAACTAGCTCGAAGCGCCTATCAGCAAGGCGTTCGGCAATTCCTCGCGGTGGGAGGCGACGGCACTGCGTTCGAAATTGTGAATGGGTTGTTTCCTGAAGCGCTGTCGAACGGGCAGCCCTCTTTGGGATTCCTGCCACTCGGCACCGGCAATTCATTTCTGAAGGATTTCACAGCTCGAGGTGTGGAACACACCATCGAGGCTCTCACGAATGGAAGCCGGCGCGCGTGCGACGTGATCCGCCTGCGGCACTCCGAGGGCGATCTCTATTATCTGAATCTCTTGAGCCTTGGATTTCCCGCTGACGTCGGCGAGCTTGTCAATCGCCGGTTCAAGCGTTGGGGCCAGTTGGGCTACATCGCAGGCGTATTTGTTCGTCTGGCCGGTCTGGAACATTCGTCTTTTCCGCACCGGCTCAATCAGTCCGGCGAATGGGATCGCCGCCGTGCTCTCTTCCTTTCTTTCAACAACAGCAAATTTACGGGCGGCAAGATGATGATTGCTCCCAACGCAGAAGCGACGGACGGGCAGATCGAATACGTCCGCTGGGGACCGATCAGCCGCCTCGGACTCATCAAAATGCTACCGCGGCTCTTCACCGGCACGCATATAAATGATCCGCGTGCTTCGCGGTCGTCTGCGGAAAGAATTGAGCTGCAAATCGATCGACCTGTGAACGTGATGATCGACGGCGAAATTATGCGGCTGGAGTGCCGTTCGCTCGAGATCCTGCCATCGGCGCTGGACGCGATCGTATGAGAGATGCGTATCTTACGATTCGATCGGCGCTTTTGTGGGCGGTCAGCGGGATTCACTTTGCGGTCGTCTGCACGTTCCTGGTTCTTCTTGGCATCTTCATCGATCCGCGCAAGAACGACTGGCCGCAGCGCGTTTTCTTCCGCAATATTCTTCGCCTGGCCGGCGCCAAATTTGAAGTTGTCCGCTCACCGGGCTTCGATCCCGGCAAAACGAGCATTTTCATCTGCAACCATGTGAATCTATTCGATCCGTTCGTGATCTATTCGGCGATACCGCAGTTTGTACGCGGCTTCGAGCTCGAATCGCATTTCCGGATTCCAATCTACGGTTGGCTGATGGGCCGCTTTGGAAATGTTCCTGTGCCGGATAAGCCGAGCCGCGACGGGCTGGAAGTCATGACGCAGCGCGCAAAAAAGGCTCTCGATTCCGGGGTCAGCCTGATTGCTTTCGCAGAAGGATCGCGGACCCGCGACGGTCACGTACAGGAATTCAAGAAGGGCACCTTTAATATGGCGCAGAAATTTGGCGCCCCGATTGTGCCGATGAGTATCGTCGGGTCCTATCAATTCTTCCGCACTGGCCACTGGATGCTGCATCCCGGAAAAATCACGGTCTGTCTGCACGATACGATTGACACGACGAAGGTCGATCGTGGTGAAGTGGACGCATTACGGCAGCGCGTGCAGGACATCGTCGCAAAACCAGTGGAAGAATCGCTGAAGTAAGCGAAAAAATCAGGAAACCTGAGAAGCGTTCGCTTCAGGCAGGGTTCGCCCGGCGCGCAGCTCTTGCCAGGTATAAACCACGCGGTGAACCACGGTGAGAGTTGAGATCGTTGCTATCACCCACAGCACCGGCGCCATGCGCATGAACACACCACCCATGATCAGCAGCACAAGCCGCTCCGGCCGCTCCATGAACCCGACTTTGCACGACGGAATTACCGATTCCGCGCGGGCGCGGGAATAGCTCACCATGAACGAACTCGCCATCGCCACTGCCGCCAGCATCATGTAGAACGGGCGGCCGATCAGCGTGTAGTGAACAACGAGCCCCATATAAAGCGCGAGATCCGAGTAGCGGTCGAGCGTCGAATCAAGGAACGCGCCGAACGCGGTCACACGTCCTACGCGCCGCGCCACTTGGCCATCGGCCATGTCCAGAAAGCCTGCTAGAAATAAAATCGCGGCGGCCGCTCGAAAACGACCCATGGCAAACATCACCGCTGCCCACGAATTCACGCCAAGTCCGAAAAACGTGAACATATTTGGCGTTATGCCTGTGGCGGCAAGACCGCTCACCACATGACGGAGCAGCCATCCACCGCCTTCGCCAATCCAGTAGGTTATGGGTCGCTGTTGTTCTTTTGGGCCGTTTGTCATTGTGGAAGAGTCTAACTCAAATCATACACTGGAAAATTCCGTCGATAGCGAGTCCGCAGCAGCTCATCGGCTTCGAAGCGACATTACTGGCACATTGCCGACGAAGTGCAATTTGGGCTCGGTGAATTGCTGCACGTCTTCCGGCGAAAAGCCGGGCGCGACCTCGCGCAACATGAGCCCGTCCGGCGTCACATCAATGACGGCCAGGTCCGTGATGATCGTATTCACGCATTCGATCGCGGTCAGCGGATAGGTACAGCGCTTCACGATTTTCGGTGAGCCGTCCTTTGCATTGTGTTCCATTGCGACGATGAGGCGTTCCGCACCGACGGAAATGTCCATCGCGCCGCCGATGTTTCCCGCACCCTTAGCGCCTGGCACGCGCCAGTTCGCCAGATCGCCCGTCTCCGACACCTGCAATCCGCCGAGGATACAAATATCGAGATGTCCGCCGCGAGTCATCACGTGGGCATCAACCTGCGAGAAAAATGATGCGCCGGGAATCAGCGTTACCGGCACTTTCATCGCGTCTACCAGGTCGTAGTCTTCTTCTCCCGGTTTCGCGCGTGGACCCATACCTAGAATTCCATTTTCGCTGTGGAAATAGACGGTGATGTCCGCAGGGACGTACGGAGCGATCAGATTCGGAATGCCCCAGCCCAAGTTTACGTAGGCTCCGTCGGGCAATTCGAGGGCCGCCCGTTCGGCGATTTGCTCGCGAGTGAGCCGAGCGCTAGACAAAGCGAATGCCTTTCGCTTGCACGATTCGATCGACGTATATCGAGGGCGTGACGATCGTTTCCGGATCGAGCGCCCCAGTTTCCACGATCTCATCCACTTCCACGATCGCCGTTTTCGCCGCAGTTGCCATGATCGGGTTGAAGTTACGCGCCGTCTTGCGATAGACCAGATTTCCAAGCCGATCAGCTCGATGCGCCTTGATGAACGCATAGTCCGCGCCCAGCGCCTCTTCAAGGATATAGCGCCGGCCGTGAATGATGCGCTCCTCTTTGCCGTCGGCAATCTCCGTTCCAACGCCTACCGGGGAATAAAACGCCGGAATTCCCGCGCCGAACGCGCGCATACGTTCGCAGAGGATTCCCTGCGGGACTAACTCGAGCTCAATTTCGCCGGCGTCGAATTGTTCGTGGAAATATTTCGCACCGGGCCCCGGAAAAGCTGCGATGACCCGGCTTATTTGGCGATTCTTGAACAGAAAACCCAATTCGCCGTCGCCCGTGCCGCAATTATTGCTGATGACTCTCAGATCGCGTGCGCCCTGCCGCGCCAAGCCTTGAATCAGATTGTTCGGGAATCCGGCGCCGCCAAAGCCGCCGAACATAATTGTCGCGCCGTCGGGAATGTCCGCAACAGCAGCGTCGACCGAGGAGAAAACCTTATTTTTTTGACCCATTTCTCGCGAAGGGCAAGAACACCCGGGTGGTGTCGGACTCTAGCCCGTGTCGATTCTATGTGATTTCCAGCACTTACGAAACGGCGAAGCGGGAAAGACCAACGGCCACACGCAAAGATGGGTCGCGAACAGGAGATGATTAGCACCGATTCGTATTGCGACTTCGGGGCACGTGCGGACATCCAATTTTTTAGTAGAGAAAATTGATATGGTCGCAAAAGCCGTCAGGAGGAATTAAATATATGAGTACGAGGACGTTTGCCGGCGTAATTGCCGGATTGTTGCTTGCAGTTGGAGGGGCCGTATCGCAAGCGCACGGCAGTGAGATGGATGAGGGGACGACCATCACGTTCGCGCAGCCGGTCGAAATTCCAGGCCAAGTGCTTGGACCGGGATCGTATTACTTCGTTCGAGTCGATAACGGGAACTCGTCGGACGTGAACTTGATTCAGATATTCAACAGCGAACATACAAAGGTCATTGCCACGATTCAGACGGCGACGACGGAACGGCTAGACGCGTCCGGGAAAACCGTTTTGACGTTTGCGGAAGGCGCGAAAGACGGCCCGCCTGCATTAAGGGACTGGTTCTACCCGGGCTCGCTTGAAGGGCATGAGTTCTTGTACCCGAAGCGAGAGGAAAAGCACATCGAAGAGGCGAAGCAAATCGCCGTAGCGGCGGACGAGAAGGGTGAGGTTCGGGTCCGCGGAGTGAGCGGCGACTAAGACAAGCTGGAGTCGCGCGAAGAAACGAGATTGCCGGCGGCAGATGAAACGCGGCCGGCAATCTTTTTGTTTGCGTCGTTCGACTGCAGGTATCGGGCGGTCGTCAATAATTACCGCGTCGGTGCTGATTCACAGAGGCTTACCGGTGGAGAGAGCCTTCAGCGCAATCGAAGAAGCGAGGGGTTGCCCAGTGCCCGACACGCAGGAGCAACGAGCATGGGTGGAACACTTGTCATCTCGCCTCAAGCCGTGCAGAGAGTGATGTTCAGCCGCATCTCGCTCTTTCCCCTTGGCGACGCATGGGCTGCGGTCAGCGAAGCTGTATATCGTAGTTGACCGAAGGGATATCGCGATAAAATCCAAGGATCATGCCCGCGAGTCCGTGGCGAAGATTTGGGTCTCCTGAACCTGAGCGAGAATATGTTGCCTTGCTGTCCTACCTTCCGCTGAAAAGCTACTGGCGGATTCCTCTTTTCTTCTTCCATACAATGCAAGTAGTGAAGCAACTGGCATCAGCGGAGGGCATGCTCGGCTATTCGGTTCTCGCTCGCCCGCTCTCGAGGCGATTCTGGACGCTCTCCTCTTGGATGGACGACGCGACACTGCGAACTTTCGTTCAGTACCCGCCTCATGTGCGCATCATGACTGCTCTCGCTCCCCACATGGGCGAGACCAAGTTCGTGCGATGGACGGTTAAAGGTGCTCAACTGCCCCTGAGTTGGGATGACGCGCTGAGCCGACTTCCTCTCTAAGGCAACCCTGCCCGAGCGTTCGCATTATAATCCGCTTAAGAATCATAACGCGCAATGAACCCAGTTCTTCAGCCACAACTCCGCGACGCCGATGTGAAAACGCTGCGTGTCTGCACTTGGCGCGAGAAAAACAGAAACGCCCGCCGAAGAATGGGTTATAAACCGTTTAATCAAATGCCTACGACGAAGCCGCTTGCAGCTCTAATCGCGCTGACAATAATCTCTGCGGCTAGGCGCTAGGTGATGGCGAAGATTTCAATAGGATGGGGCTACTTGCTCGAACAAGTCCACATTTGCTAACGTGCTCCTGACGCCCCGGATGTTTTTCATGGAGGTGAAAAATGAAATTGAGAACCTTCATTATCATCGCCGTAGGAGTTCTGGTGACTTCGGGCTTGATTCATCTCAAAGCGGTAAAGGCTGAGACTCCAATCGTCTTCCCATCCTTCCTGCTGGTGCAGTCGCAGACTGACTTCGGTGAAAACTTCGGTAAAGACTTCGGTGAAGATTTCGCGGTGTCCAGTGGGAAACTATTAGCTGTTCGCGCCGATGGTTCTCATGCTGAATTCCTTCAAATGGAAGACCCGCGACACCCGGGTCCCGGCAATTACTTCTTCCTTAAAAGTATCTCGGATTTCGCAACCGGGAAGGAGACGTTGATTTACGACCCAGTTGCAGCAACTTCAACCACCGCTCTTCACGATGACGGCAAGTACCCATTTCGCGTCAAGCCCGCTGTAGCCTGCCAAGGTATTCCTGACGGCAGTATCCTGGGCTATGCCGTAACCCGAAACGACCATCAGGAACTCCCTCCCGAGACGGCCGGTTTCGGTCCAAAACCGGTTCGGATTACAGAATCACGCTGGTTTGCACCTGCGCTTGGCTGCTCCGTCCTGAAGTCTACGTTCGTTTGGGAGAAGTTCGTTTCTGGTGCGTGGGTACTAGAGGTGCAATCCGACATCACCACAACTAAGGTACGCATCGGTTCAGTAGACTCATACTTTGCAATTCCACCTGGCTATAAGGAGATGTCCTTCAGTGAGAGTGACGACTTGAGGCACAGCAAATTTCCATCGTTCTACCCGGTGCTCTCGGCGGAGCGTAGAGCATCTCTGGACAAAGCGTACTACGGGAATCAACCCTGAAAGTGGGCGGCACGACCTAAATCTTTCTTACGCATAACCATCTCGCGGTGAGTTCTCGCCCTCCCGAGGTTTCGTCAGTCGTAGTGGCTAAATGAAGTCAGTGGTCACGTAGACCCGTTTATGCCCACAGTGAGGGCATTCAAACGCGCTGCCACCGATCGGCAGAGCCGGTTTAGCCGGAAAGAGAAAACCCCACATCGTCTTGTCATCATCAGCGATAACTGACTCAGCG
>Ga0209625_1000302_pt1 | contig 12638 bp, 10 predicted proteins | sample JacPin_JW_Ref_M2_FD_187960 | JGI IMG/M metagenome (GOLD analysis project Ga0209625, IMG submission 187960) | Forest soil microbial communities from Algoma, Ontario, Canada - Jack Pine, Ontario site 1_JW_Ref_M2 (SPAdes) (version 2) | ecosystem: Environmental > Terrestrial > Soil > Boreal...
AGCGCAAGTGGCATTTTCAATTGGTGCACCACCCGCTGTGGGACATGGATATTTCCTCCGCGCCCATTCTTGCGGACATCACCGTCGATGGAAAAGCCGTCAAGGCCGTGGCCCAGCCGTCGAAGCAGGGATTTCTTTACGTCTTCGATCGCGTGACCGGCAAACCGATCTGGCCGATTCCAGAACAGCCAGTGGAGGTCGGCAACGTGCCGGGCGAGTGGTATTCACCCACGCAGCCTTTCCCGACAAAACCACTAGCCTACAGCCGCAATGGCGTCTCCATCGACGACTTGATCGACTTCACGCCTGCACTTCGCGAACGGGCAAAAGAGATTGCCGCAAAGTTTCACCTCGGGCCGGTCTACACTCCTCCGACCGTGAGCAAACTGGAAGGTCCGCTTGGCACGCTCACGATGGGGACTGCCTCCGGAGGGACGAACTGGCCCGGCGGCTCGTACGATCCCGAAACCCACAACGTTTATGTTTATGCCTGCAACTCCTGCATCGAACCCATCGGGCTGGTGCCGGCTCCGAAAGAAATTTCGGATCTGAACTACATCGCGGGAACCGCGGGAAAAGAAGTGGAGATTCTGCACGGACCGGGCGAGAACGCCGGAGCCGATTCTCCCAAGCCGCCGAAGAAACGGGCTGGCGGGGGTTTCGTACGCATGGACGTCGATGGATTGCCGCTGATCAAGCCGCCATACGGCACGATCACAGCCATCAATCTGGATAAGGGCGATTTTGTGTGGCAGATCGCTCACGGTGAGACCCCGGACGTCGTTCGCAATCACGAGGCTCTTAAGGGCTTGAACATCCCGCGCACCGGCCAGGAAACGTACAACATCGGGACGCTGATCACCAAGACGCTCGTGATTGCCGGCGAAGGAAATATCACCACCACCGCGGATCATCCGCGCGGCGCGATGTTGCGCGCCTACGATAAGGCCACGGGGAAAGAGGTCGGCGCGGTCTACATGCCGGCTCCGCAGACCGGATCGCCGATGACCTATATGGTGAACGGCAAGCAATACATCGTTGTTGCCGTCAGCGGAGGGCCTTACTCCGGCGAGTACATTGCCTACGCGCTGCCATCGACGGGGGAATGAACGCACTATCACGCGGATGTTCCATCCGGCAGGAAGGCGATGACGACTCGGAGATGAGAAACGCAGCGGCAATAGCGGGCCTACTGGTGATCACTTCGCCGCTTTGCCTGCTTCGGGCGCAAACGCCAGCGGCGGAGTCGCGCACCGTGTGGGACGGCGTCTTCACCGAGGAACAGGCCAAGCGCGGGGAACCGATTTATCGCAAGGAATGCGCGGCTTGCCACGGCGACATGCTCACCGGCGGGGAATCCTCTCCTCCGCTGACAGGCGGCGCATTCCTCGCGAATTGGAACGGCCTCACGATGGGTGACTTGTTCGACAGAATTCGCAAGACCATGCCGCAGAGCGCTCCGGGCCGCCTCACCCGCCAGCAGGATGCGGACATTCTGGCCTTCCTGTTGAGCGTCAATAAGTTTCCGGCCGGGAAAACGGAGCTCTACCGGCAGTCGGAGATGCTCAAAGAAATTCGGTTCGAAGCGGCGAAGCCGGCTGCCAAGAAATAGCGAGAATGAAAATTTGGTTTCGAACGCGTCAACACAAACTCGGATTTCGAGATTTCACGCACGGAGGATTGCTTTTATGAAAAAAATGCTTCCCGTACTCTTAATTGGCGCGGCACTTCTCGGCTACATGGCCGGCTACGCTTCAAAATCTTCTCCACAACCCATTCTCAGCGGCCACTTCGACGATGTTTCCATGATCCCCAGCGCCAACGCTCAGGAGAACAAGCCCGAAGTCATGCCATTCAATTTTAATTCTCCGCGTGAGCCGCAGTTGGCACCGGACGCTCCGCCCGTCACGTACTGGAACATCGACGACATTCGCAAAGCGCACACCGATATGGCCGAGAGAGCCGCCAAAATGGTCAAAGAGGCCGGCAGCGGAAGTTCCCAATCGTTTGGCGGCGGGCCGGTGCACGTCCAGACGCGCAACTTCAGCATGTTTATGCTCTACCGCATATATCGCGACAAGCCCGTCCTCAGCTTGACCAAAGTCGACAGCGTTCTTGATGACGCCGAGCAGCACGCCGGCGCCTACGATTTCTATATTTTCACCGGCGGCACGGGCGAAATGATCCTCGGCGGAAAAATCGCTAACCGCCAGAACCTTAAGGATAAGGACGGGGTCATCCCAGGAGAATACCGCGGCCAGCCGGTCGTCGGTGGGCAAACCTACAAAGTGAAAGCCGGCGATTGGCTGCTGATTCCGCCTGACACGCCGCACCAGCCCAAGCCGGATCCCGGCGGCTTCAGCTACTTCATCATGAAAATTAACGTTGGCGTTTATCCCTGGAGCCTCATTCGCTAGTTAAATGCAGCAAGAGGACCACGCGGCGCGCGGCACTCAGCGCAGCTCGCTGGATTCCACGCCTTTCTTGCGGGCTTCGTCGAGGAGTGCGTCGATTTTGGACTCAAGGTCTTTCTTCTTGTCTTGCAAAGCGCGCATTTGGACCTCGATGGGCTCGCGCTCGTAGCTTTTGTTGAGCTTGATGCCGCTCGCGGACGTCGAGGGTTCGCCTTCGCTGAAGTTCTTCAGATCAACGAGCTGTTTGTCGATGCCGGCGACCTCTCCCTGCAACTTGTCGAGTTGCTTGCGAACCGATGCGACATATTGTGCGTTTGCGGGCTTGGAGGATGCCGGTTTCGGCTTGTTCTTGGGGTCGCCGACGACGGAGACGGCGCCATTCGCGCCGGAGAGGTTTTCGTTGGTCCAGACTTTTTTCGGTTTCTTCGTTTCGGCAGGTGGTGTGGAATCCTGGGATGGGGCCGGCGGCGCAGGGGCACTGGCGTCCTGAGATCGCGCGGCAGCGGAGAAGGCCGCGAAAAGCGCCAAGATTATTGCGAATGAGAGCGAACGGGGCATGCAGCCTCCAGCCTCTCAAGGTCGAGGACTCTATCGTCTTAAACCCATTCTAGGAGGAAAAGTTTCACCGATCGGCGGTGTCGGTGCGCTGCTTGTCCGACTCGGCAAGCCCGAGTTCCTGGCGAATGGCTGCAAGGGCTTCCTTAGGCGGGCCGATGTAACGGTAGCTTGAATAAAAGGTGCGCTCGTGGACGGAGAAGCTCGAAAACAATTTGCGGCCGTCGAAATCGTATTGCGAAAAGCTCGCGAGCCACAGCCCAGGCTGAAATTCGTAGCGCTCCTGCATGAAGTGGCTGCCCTTGTAGATTTTTCCCAGAAACAGCCCGACGGAAATGTCTTCGGTGACGTTGCCTTCGACGCGAGCAAGTTCGCCGGAGGCCTCATCGACCCACACAAAGCCGCGCACCTTGAGGAAGATGGCGCTGAACCGTGAGGTGGGTTTGAAGCTCGGGTTGGGCTCCATTTTGTATTTGGAAAGCACGCGGTCGCCGCGCGGCTCGTAGGCGGCAAAGGTGAACAGGAACGCATTGTGCGTCGCGTCGATGAGGTCGTTTCGATCTTTCTTTTTCTTTGCGTATTTTTCCAGGGCGTCGCGCTGAGATCCGGCGTCGTTGACGAGCTGTGTCAGCACGCGCGCCAGACTCTCGAGATCGGCGCGATAAGCAGCGGAATCCTTGGGTTTGCCATCTTCGCCGACGGGAATCCGGAACATGCCCGTTCCCGAAGGAACGACGCGCAAGATTTTTATCGCCGGGGGAGCGGGATCGTTGAGATTCTTGCGGGTCTCGACGCGTTCGATGCGCTCGTACAAGTCGAGGGCGGCTTCGGCTTTCTTCTGGTTGGCGATGACCCGGTTGAAGAAATCCGGTCTCACCGGCCCGATCGCGGGCGTGGAATCCGGTACCACGGATTGCGCGGCGGAGTCAGCAGCGAAAGCCAAACACAGAACCGCGACGGAAATAAAAGCACGTTTGAGCATGATGCGAAGTGGCGGGAGGGCCGCCAATGTCCACCCTGATTTGATTCGCATTGGTACATAATTGTTGTACACCGCCGGAACGCCGGAATGTACTTGTGGATGTGAATGTATAACTAACGGATCGCTCGATCCGCCAGGGTCCTACGGCTTTGGTTTTTCCGCAGGCTTTTGCTGTTGCTGCTGCGCCTCTTCCGTCCAGGGCGGCACGATCCCGTTCATGCGCGCGTAGGCGATGGATTGGCCGAGATGCTCTCCAAAATGACCGGTGATGGCGATGAAAGAACCGCGCAGGGTGGTCTGACGGTTGAACAGCTTTTGCGGCTTGTCGGCATCGGCGTCGTTGAGGGCGGTGATGGCGTTGCGGAAATGCGCGAAGGAGTCCTTCATAGCCTGCAGGACTTTAGGCTTGTCACCAGAGAGGCCCGTGATGGCCTTGAGATCGATGCCTGCCGGCGGGGCGGTGCCCAGTGCCCTGGCAATGCCATAATTTGCCGCAGTAATGTGGGTAAAGACTTCGCCGACCGAGCGAACGCCCTCGGCGGGACGCCAAGTGTACTTCTCCGCAGGCATAGCCTCGGCCAGGCGCACGTAGCGCTGCTCGTAGTAGGCGATCTCTTCTAGGAATTCGGCGCGCAGGCCGGTTGTTGGAGTTGCCGATGCCATGGCAGGGGTCTTACGGTCGGTGCTCTCCTGGGCCCGGCCAGAAGGTATCAAGCTCTGGGCAAGTACCGTAAGTCCAAGAAAATAAATATACTTACGACGCATTAGTTCCTCCTTGCGATGCTGGCTCTCGCGGTCCCGGCGCGCCATCTTCTTCCCCAACGCGCCGCCACAAGGCGGTACAATAGGACGTACGGCGCCTGAACCCCAGCGATTAGACCGGACCGGGCCTAAGGCTACTCCAGGAAACGCTGATAGCAAAGCGCCGTTCCACACGTCTATACACCAAGGAACGAATCGACGTTCTCAATCGTCTTAGCTATAGAGGGTCGGAGGTCTGTTTGGGTGTAATTCCCATGGAAGGGCTTGGTGCCATCACCCACGTGGCGCCGCGGGCGCAAGCGTCCCTGAAACGCGGCCGTTTCCGGAGCGCGCTGATCACCATGCTGGAGACGCTGCGGCTCTCCCTTGACGCCCTGCGCGCCCATAAGCTGAGGAGTTTCCTGACATTGCTCGGGGTCATTCTGGCCGTAACCACGCTGGTCGCGGTGATGAGCGTAGTCGCCGGACTCAATTTTTACGTGGCCGATCGCATCGCCAATCTCGGCGCAAACGTCTACGTTCTGAACCGCTTCGGCATTATCACCAGTGAAGACGCCTGGGTAAAGGCGCAGAAGCGGCCGCTGGTTACCCACGAAGAGCTTGTCAATCTGAAGACCGGCATGCGCACCGCCGGCCAGATCGCCGCCCTCCTCGGCACCAACTCCGACGTGCGGTACGGCAACGAGCTGCTCGAGAACGTCAGCATTCTGGGAGTGACCTCCAACTACTCCGATATTCGCAACGTAAACGTCGCCGCGGGCCGCTTCCTTACCGCGTCCGACCAGGAGCATCGCTCCCCGGTGTGCTTCATCGGCGCGGACCTGGTCAAGAAGTTTTTCTCCAACGTGGACCCCATCGGGAAATCGATTCGCGCTGGAACGCACAGCTATGAAATCATCGGAGTCGCGGCGGTTATCGGCAGTGCGCTCGGGCAATCGCAGGATAATTTCGTTTTTATCCCGCTGGAGACCTTCAGCAAGGAGTGGGGCACCCAAAGAGATTCACTGGTGTTGTTTATTCAGGCGCAGAACGCGGAAATGATTTCTGCTTCCGAGGATGAAGCGCGCATGCTGTTGCGCGCGTGGCGCCACATTCCCTGGGACGGTCCCGATAATTTCGGCATCATTGGGTCTGATTCCATCATGGGGCTCTGGCAATCTTTGACGGGCAATCTGTTCATGGTGGCCGTGGGATTGACCGCGGTGTTCCTCGTGGTCGGCGGAATCGTGATCATGAATATCATGCTGGCCAGCGTGACTGAGCGCACGCGCGAAATTGGATTGCGGCGATCGCTGGGCGCCAGGAAAAAACACATCGTCCTGCAATTCGTGACGGAATCGGCGGTCCTTGCGGCCACGGGCGGCTTGATCGGAATCATTCTTGCCTACGCGCTCGTTGCCGCCGCGCGCGCTGCAACTTCCATTCCCATGCGCACGCCGATGAGCGCCGTCATTCTTTCGCTCGCCGTTTCCACGGGCGTAGGTCTTTTCTTCGGCATTTACCCGGCGATGCGCGCGGCGAAGCTGGATCCTATCGAGGCCCTACGCGCGGACGGCTAAGGAATATTGCGTCCCGTTCGAACGGGCTCGCAGGAAAACGACCATGGCGCAACAGCACGGCGAAAATCTCAAGCAGGCGATGGATACGCTGCGGGCGCACAAACTGCGCAGCTTTCTCACCGTCTTTGGCGTCGTCCTCGGCGTCAGCGTCATCATGCTGGTCGCCGCGCTCATCACCGGCTTCGACCAGCAAGTGCAGGAAAGTATCAAGCAGTACGGCGCCGATACCGCTTTCGTCTCGCGCTTTGATCAGGGCCCCCACAACGGCCGCCGCCCGAAAGACGAACGTGAACGCAAACCGCTGACCCTCGAGGATGGCCTGGCAATTAAAGAGCTATGTCCGGCGGTCAAGGACGTCACCGTTTTCATCAACTGGTGGGAACAGTCACATTCCGTGCGGACCAAGAATGGTGAAGTTACGGCCATCGATTATCGCGGCGTGCAGCCGAATTTCGGCCAGGTCTATGCCAATGCGGCGACGTTAGCCGGCCGCTTCATCAGCGAAGGCGACGACCTGCACCGCGAAAAAGTTGTGATGCTTGGAGAAAATGCTGCCCCGGTCCTTTTTCCCAATGTTTCGCCAATCGGCAAGGACGTGATGATCGACGGTTCGACGTTTCGCGTCATCGGCGTCGTGGAAAAGCCCAAGGGAATGTTTGGCCAGGACGACGAAGACCGTCGCGTGCTCATTCCCTACAGCACCTTCCGGAAAATTTATCCGGGCGCCTACGAGCATAGCATCCGCTTCCAGGCCTATCCCAACCTGCTGGATCAAGCAGTGGACCAGGCGACCGAGGTGCTCCGCCGCCGCCGCAACGTTCCTTACAACGGCAAGAATTCGTTTTCCATTCAGACCTCCCAGCAGATCGTGGATGAATTTCACAGCATTCTCGGAATGGTTGCCCTTGCGACATTCGTCCTGAGCGGAATCGGCCTGCTCATTGGCGGCGTGGGAGTGATGAACATTATGCTGGTCAGCGTGACCGAGCGAACCCGCGAGATCGGCATCCGCAAAGCCATCGGCGCAAAGAGCGGCGACATTACCTGGCAATTCTTGCTGGAGGCCATGGCGCTCACGGGAGTCGGCGGCGTGCTCGCGCTCGTCCTGGTGAATGGCCTGGTGCTGCTCGTGAGAGTCGGCTTGAAGTGGCCTGGAAGCGTGCCGGTGTGGGCGGCGGCCACGGGAATCGTGGTCAGCGTGGGCGTGGGGCTGGTCTTTGGCGTGTGGCCGGCGATGAAAGCGGCAAGACTGGATCCTGTCGAAGCGCTGCGGTACGAGTAGCGCGGCGAATTTTCTTCTTATCCAATCCCAAGCATTTTCAAATCGAAATTACTTCATCAGAGCAGAAGCTTTTGCAGTTGCGGCGGCGCGTTCGGAAGCCGGCATGGATGCCGCGGGCCAAGTAACATCCAGGGCCAACTCGCGGCGGACAAGCAGCCTGGAATGGCGATTTACATGGACGGCCAGCGCATTTGCCAGGTCAGAACGAATTTCCGCCAGACCTTCCTTTTCCAGGCGGAGACTCTTATCCGGTTTGTACAGGGCAACGCGGAATTGATGCGGTCCTGCCGGAAGCGGGTGCTCGAAATGGATCGGTTCGCCCGGCGTGGTGCTCACCAAGTTTGTGGTGAAAAGTAATTCGCGATCCGCAAAGATGGCCAGCGTGCCTTCTTTGACAGTCGAAATAATTTCGATGTGCAGGTTGGGGGCGGGGGCAGTCTGGGCCGCAGATTCAGACGCCAGAGACGGAGCGGCAATGAAATTAGGAGACGAATTCCCTCGGGAGTCTCGTGAATCGCTGGGTTCCTTCGCTGGAGGGGCCGCAAGCTTCGCCAGGCGAACGACACTCCGGTTCGGGCGTTTTTGCGCCACTTGAGGAAGGGGCTTAACTTCGATGCCTGGCTGCGGGGCTTCGATTCCAGTTAGCAATGTGTGGGCGAAGGCTTCCGAGGGCACTCGCGGTGGAGAAAAATGCATTGAAGGAGCAGGGGGAACGACGAAGCGAGCGCGGAAGGGACGGGAGACCTGAACGGAGGCAGCGAGAAGCAAACAGGCAGCAGCGGTGATCCAAACGTCGCGCTGTCCGACCGGCTGCGACCACCAAAAAGGCTGCTTGGTCTTGGGCGCCGCGGATGGAGGGCGCGAACGCGCTAGAGGATAAAGAGCGGAAGCGAGTTCGTCGCAGGAAGCAAAACGATCTTTGGGGTTTTTTGCCAGGCACCGCGCGATGATGAGGTCGAGCGCTTGCGGCACCGCTGGATTGTGCCGCGAGGGAGGCACAGGGTCGGCATTCAGAATCTGGGCGCAGACGGCCCCGAGAGAAGTGCCATCGAAGGGTTTTAAACCTGTCAACATCTGATAGAGAACAATTCCGAGAGCAAACTGATCCGAGCGCGGATCTGGAGGCTCACCCTGAATCTGTTCGGGCGCCAAGTACGCGGGGGTACCCATCAGCAGGCCGGAGCCGGAAATCTGCGATGCAAAGCGGGCGATACCGAAGTCGCCAAGTTTCACTTTGTTTTCCGCCGTCACGAGGATGTTGCCGGGTTTGACGTCGCCGTGAATGATCCCGGCACGATGGGCTAGCGCGAGAGCCCCGGCCAGATCGGCAGCCCAGGCGCAGGCACGCTGGGTTGTCAGGGCGGACGGACCGAGATGATCTTCAAGCGTTTTGCCGGCGACGTACTCCATCACCAGGAAGGGAGTACCCTGCTCATCGATTCCGACGTCGTACAGCTGGACGATGCAAGGATCGGAAAGCTGGCCAATGATCTGGGCTTCGCGAAGGAACTGCTGCTTGACGTCTTCGCCGAAGCCGTTCAAGAAGGTTTTGCGCGCGACGATGCGGCCAATGAGGTTGTCCCGCGCTTTTTCGACGCGACTCGTGGCACCCGAACCGAGGTGTCCGAGACTTTCGTAGCGCTCCTTTTGCAGTGTAATCATCATGCAGAGCGCAGTAGACGCGCAGCGCGATCACGCAGACCGTTGCCGTTGGTTTGCGGCGGCGCTTGCGGAGTGACTTTGCGGCGAGCCAGCGGATAAAGTGCTTCGGCGACAGCTTCGGTAGTGGCGTAGCGGGCGGACGGATCTTTTGCTAAGCAGCGGGCAACGACTCCATCAAACCCCGCAGGCAGCGAAGGATTCGCATGCGAGGGCGGCAGCGGCGTCGAAGAGAGGACCCGGCCGCAAATGCCCTGAAGGGAATCGGCGTCGAATGGCCGTTTGCCCGTCACCATTTCGTAGAGAACGACGCCCAGGGAAAAAATATCCGAGCGCGCGTCCTGGGGTCTACCCATGATTTGCTCGGGGCACCAGTAGGCGGGTGTACCGACGAGCGGTGTGGCGGCTGAATCGCGGCTGGCTAGCCGCGCCATGCCGAAATCCATCAGCTTTACGCGGCCATCATCGGTGATGAGCACATTCGCGGGCTTGACGTCGCCGTGGATCACGCCCTTGCGGTGCGCCGCACCCAGCGCGCAAGCCACTTCCGCGGCCCACGCGGAGGCCCTGGAAAACGGAATGCTGCCCTTATCCAAAATGCGATCGAGGGGCTGACCTTCCAGAAACTCCATGACCAGATAGGGCGTTTGCGTGGCTTCGTCGATGCCCATATCGTGGAGCGTGATGATCGAAGGATGGGAAAGCTGGCCGACGACGCGCGCTTCCTGAAGGAACCGCTGGCGGGCCGCGCCGGTGGCCAGTTCCCTTGGGAAGAGCTTGATGGCGACGGCGCGGCCGATCAGGGAATCGTGGGCGCGCGCCACGCGGCCGTTGGCGCCGGTGCCGATGATTTCGAGAATTTCGTAGCGTCCAACTTGCAAGAAGTTCGCTCCCTCAGACTCGATGAATCCTCGTCGATAGAATGATGGAGGAATGGGATGTTCTATTAAATGAAGCAAGCGTCCTGTTGAGAAGGGTACGGAAGTACTACTAGAGAAGGGGTTCTAAGTTCTTAGTTTTCAGTGTTTAATCGGGAATAAGAGCCTTCGTGTTGGGGCATCCCCCTATAATTCTCAAGGCATTGGGTACATTCATTGGTGGGAAGCCCCCTAACCAACAGTCGTCCGATAGGAGTGACAATTTCCGATGGCCGACAGGCATACTGTTCAAAATGGAACAGTTTTCCAGAATCTTTTCATTGCACTCTGTCGCCATGAGAATAAGAAACTTGGCGCCAGAAATGTTCCTATCCGTCCCCTGTCCTACCTGTAGGGTAGCTTCTGGGAAGCGCTGTTTGCTGCATTCAGGTGCTCCGCGCTTAGGACCACACGTGGACCGGAAGCTTTGCGCGGCTGAGGCGATTAAGGCGAAAAGAATTCCCCGTGGTCCTGGACATCCGTAAATCCCCTTTCGACCAACAATCCGAGATGTGCGCCGTTAAGACCTGTTCCCAAGAGTGATTTGGAAGTATGCCGCTTTCCAACAAGCACGAAAGTTTTTTGATTACTCGTGCAGGACAACACTGAGTAAGGAGCTGTGGACCTGAAGTCCGCCATTGTTGTATTGGATGAAGCCGAGTTTCCTGAATTTGTTCATGAAAAAGTTGACTCGGGAGCGTGTTGTGCCAACCATTTCCGACAGCATCTCCTGGGAAACTTTGGGAAGCATCTTTTCTGGCTGGGGTTCCCGGCCATACCGGGCGAGCAGCAGAAGAGTGCGGGCCAGCCGTTTCTCGCTGGAGTTAAAAAGCTGATCGATCAGATCCTCCTCGATTCGGATGTTCCGTGAAAGCATATAAGACACGAAGCGGTCGGAGAAAGCATGTTCAGCGTGGAGCACGCGAATCATCTCGCTTTTTTCAATACCGAGTAACGTCGTGGGTGTAATCGCGGTCGCCGTCCCCATTCGAACAGACTGACCTGCCATGGCTCCTTCGCCAAAAAAGTCTCCTGGTCCCAGAATCGCCAGGACTGCTTCTTTGCCGACCTCATTGACAACGGAGAGCTTTACACCGCCCTTTTGAACGTACATCACACTCTTAGCGGGATCGCCTTGAGAGTAGATTTTCTGCGATCCTCGATATTCAACAACTCTTCTGGCTACGCCGGCCGAATCGAGAAAAGCCTGGGCATCGAAACCGAGCTTTTGCTTGAGTTTTATTTTGGATTTGATCTTCCCGGAAGCCGTGGATGCCCGCATAGAGACACCACCTGATTAGGTATAGCGCAGCCATGCCATCCTCGTCAAGAAGTTCTTGATGTTCCTGATTGGTAGCGTCCAGCTCGAGTCGGTTGCGTAAAAGAGAACAATTGTCTTCAGGCTGAAACATGCTAAGAGGGCGGGCCTAAGTGCCCTACGGCCCAAGAAGTGGGCGCTTCAGGTGTTTAATATTGGACAGCAGACAAGGACATGGGACCCATGGTTGGTCTAGGAGGGCTAGAGCAACGCCGCGTCGGACCCATTTTCATATTGCAATCGTAGATACTTGAGTCTACTATCCGACCGCTGTTGTCCCAGTTAAGAGGCGGGGACTGGGTTAACGGTAGCGCTCTCAGCTTCCTTAGACCTATCGTTCCCAATGATTCCCGCTCGTCAAGTCCTGCGTACTTCTGTATTCCGCCATCTCTGGAAAGCCCGCAGGCGGTGGTGGCACATGTTGCACCAAGCCGTTTTCCATTCCAGGAGATTCACCTCCCGAGTCGAGACGCACGAGCGCGTGTGGGTCGATTGGCGGTGTATTGGACGTGAAGACATTTCACGAGTTCGGAATTTGAGCCTGGGTGGTCTGTTTGTCGAGACACCGAAGAAAAGGGGAGTGGGTTCGACGGCCAGGCTTGAATTTCTTGTCCAGGAGGGACAGATCAGGGCCGACGCAGTTGTGCGGCGTTCCGAGCCCGGTCGTGGATTAGCAATGAAGTTCACGGCAGTGAGTGAGGAAGATCGCCCGCGCCTAGAAGCATTGATAAGCAGGCTTCGCTATTGGTCCTGATTTCTGGACATCTGCCAGGGCACGTCTCCACCCCGCCCATACCCGCCATCTGGTAGTGACTCATTTCGGCGCGATAGGGTTGCGTTCGATTTCTGCAAACAATCGGCTCACTTTGCAAAGGAGCAGCCGCCTCCGCTCAAGGTCTTTCGTCACCTTGAGCCTCAAGAGGCTTTGTTCAAGCTCTGCCAATAGTTCAGCAAGTTCGCATAGTTCTTTCTCAGTCATACAGAATGAGATTATGCCAATTCATTACGCTGTTCACTTCTTTGAAAGCTCGCCCTTGAAATGACTTTCAACATCCTCGCGGCTCAGCGGGTTTCTTGCCTTACTCAATACAACAGAATAGACGACTTCATTTCCTTCAAGCTGCGCGGTGAGAAACGCCCCGTCTTCCGCCAGTTCCTGGTAGATGAATTTCACTCTTCTGCCGTCTTCA
>Ga0209625_1000303_pt1 | contig 12626 bp, 11 predicted proteins | sample JacPin_JW_Ref_M2_FD_187960 | JGI IMG/M metagenome (GOLD analysis project Ga0209625, IMG submission 187960) | Forest soil microbial communities from Algoma, Ontario, Canada - Jack Pine, Ontario site 1_JW_Ref_M2 (SPAdes) (version 2) | ecosystem: Environmental > Terrestrial > Soil > Boreal...
CAGCTACGAGCCCAGCGTCAATGCTTCGGGAATTGGCGTCGCCGTGAGGGACGGGATCGTTACGCTGACGGGCCACGTGAGCAGTTACTGGGAGAAATGGAATGCGGAGCGCGCCGCTTTGCGCGTGTCTGGCGTAAAGGCACTCGTGAACGAACTGGAAGTCCGTCTGCCTACGTCCAGCGAACGCACGGATGAAGATATTGCCCGGGCGGCGGTCAGTGCTCTGGCCTGGTCCATCGCGGTTCCAAAGGATCGAGTCAAGGTCAAAGTATCCAAAGGGTGGGTCACGCTAGAAGGATCCGTCGACTGGAAATTTCAGAGCTCAGCTGCGGAATCGGCCGTGCGGCACCTGGTGGGCGTGAAGGGCGTCACCAATCTGATCGAAGTGAAGTCTCGCGTAAGTCCGGCCGAAGTGAAGTCGGCGATCGACTCTGCGCTGAAACGCAGCGCGGAACTGGATGCGAGCCGGATCACCGTTGACGTCGACGGCAGCAAGGTGATCTTGCGCGGCTCCGTTCGCTCCTGGGCGGAGCGCGAGGAGGCTGAACGAGCTGCCTGGCGGGCTCCCGGCGTAACTAGCGTCGAAAACCACATCACGATCGGCACAATGTCGGCAGCGGCGTAAAACAATCACAGACCGGCCGGAAATCCGCCACGACGGATCGGTATTTTGGGATGGGAAGTGCGCGTTTCGTGACGCGCAGGGTTCATGCTGCAAAAATTTACTTGGGAGGATTCCAATGGCAGATCTTACACGCAGAAACAATATCAGTGAGCTTTTTGATTTCAGGCGCGATTTCGACAGCCTATTTAACCGGTTTCTGACCGGGTCGGCATCGACTACCGACCTGGCGCCGGCGATCGGATTCGTTCCGCCCATCGAAGTTCGGTTCGACAATCAGGACAAGAAATACCACGTGCGCGTGGCGCTACCGGGCGTGGATCCCAATGAGATTCAGCTCAACTTGTACGGTAACCGGCTGACGATCAGCGGAGAACACAAGAGCGATCAGGAGAAAAAGGATTCTGACTATGTCCACAGGGAGTTTTCCTACGAACGCTTCGAGCGCACCGTTGTTCTTCCCGAGGACGTGGATACCGAAAAGCTGAGCGCGGAATTTAATAACGGAATGCTGGAACTGACGGTGCCCGTCAGCTCCGCCGCGCTTCCGAGAAAGATCGAAATCAAGAATCTGCCTCAGGCACAGGCCGGGCAGCAAGCAAAGAGCCAGCCGCAGCAGACGAATGAGGCGCAAGCAAAGTCCGCCGGCGCCAAGTGAAAAACAGGACGCCGGGACAAGGGGATAGACTGCAACCGGTCACGGTCTGAACGGAGGTGCCGAATGCGGAGTTGGTTGCAGCAAGTGGAGCTTGGGTATCGGCCGAATGATCGGAGCGCGGCAAGCATCCTCGATACCTCGCAACATCTGAACGGAGCGTTTAAGGAGTCGCGTCGGGACGCCCCGGCACATTCCACAATCAGCTCTGAGGCAAAGGGCCGTCGACAGCAAGACAGTGAGACTGACGGCCCCTCAAATCGGAAGCGCACCGAGACCGCGGAGCAGGTCAAAGGCAAAGACGCTTTGGTCGCTTTCGACGATAAAGAGCTCAGTGCCTGGGTTATGCGGTTGGGAGAGGAGCGTTCGGGGCGATTTCTATGTGCTCTTGCGGAGGCCGTGATGAAGGCGGATGCAGACGACTATTCCGTTATCCGACCGGCACTGCTCGACCTGAAGCGCAAGCATCGCCATGGTGGACCAAGACCCGAAAGAGTCGTCAGCTCGATCGCCAGAAAAAAAGAAAGCAACCATCATTCGCCGCCTCAAAGCAGGGGCCAATGAAAATCACGACGCGCATCGGTTCCAATATCTTGTTGCTCATAGTGCTTTTACTGATTCCGTTCGACCTGGTTCAGGTCGATGGGTTCTGGGGCCGCCCGCACAAACTCAGCGCAGCAACCGAGCAGTCAGGCCAACAATCGCAAGTCACGGTTCCCACCAGGCCCCCGAACCCACTTTACAAAGGTGAGCAGATCCCGCAACCGCCGGAAATCAAGTTCACTCCCGGCACTCGCACCGTGACGATCGAACTGCAGGTCCAAGACCCCAACGGATATTTTCTGCCAAACATCCGGAAAGAAAATTTCGCGGTTTACGAAGATGGCGTGCGGCAAAAACTTGAAACCGTGCAAGTGGAGCATGCCCCGGTGTCTGTGGCATTGCTGTTGGAGTTCGGCGGACGTTATCACGAACTGAACAAAACACTCGGTCTTGAAGTGCCACAGATAGGACGCGAATTATTGTCGGTAGTAGGTAAGGACGACAAGGTCGCAATCTTTGCGTACGACTCAAAGCTCCAAACTCTATCCGATTTTGTTCCAGATCCCGGAAAGCTGGACACGGTTTTCGATCGCCTTGGAACTCCCAGCATCTCCGAAGCCAATTTTTACGACGCGCTCCTCGCTACGTTGAACCGAACGCGTGAAGTGAGCGGGGGCAAGGCCGTGATAGTCGTTTCCAGTGGTATCGACAACTCCAGCCAGGCGAGTTATCAGCAGGTCCTGCAGGCTGCCAAGGACTCAGCGGTGCCAATTTACACGATCGGTCTCTCGCTTGTGATGGAGAGAGAGGCTGCCGTATTTGGACCCACGGCTCCTTTTGCTCGCATCGACTGGAATGCCGCGGAAAAACAGCTGGAAGCGTTAGCCAAGATTTCCGGAGGCCGTGGCTACGTCCTCGACTCCGACCTGCAAATCCCCGCAATCTACGACGACATTATGGAAAATCTCCGGTTGCGGTATGTGATCACGTATGTGTCTTCCAATCCAGCCACGGTGGGGCCGCCTCGTAACATTCGCGTCGAGTTGATCGATCCGGCGAGAGGAACGCCTCTTAAGATTCACGATGCCACCGGCAAAGTGGTGCCGGCAAAAGTTTATGTTCGCGCTTCGTACAAGCTTGAAACGGCGGGCAGCTAGCTCGCCATCGATGGCACGAGCGAAAGTTTTAGTTGTATAGGAGGTTTACGAATATGCGTTCACTAAAGATGCTGTTGGGATTGCTTCTCCTGTTTGGCATCGCAATAACCGCAGAAGCCCAAAAGGTTTCTATCGACTATGACCACCAGGCGAACTTCTCGGATTACAAAACCTTCTCCTGGATCAGACCCCCGCACTTTCGAGCGGACCCGCTTATGGATCAACGCATAATCGACTCCGTTAATGCGGCGCTCACTTCGAAAGGCTGGCAATTCGTTCCCGAAGGTGGGGATGTCGGCATCGCGGCCCATGTAGCCACGCGCGAGAACCACACGTTGGAAACTCTCTACACCGGTTTTGGCGGAGGCTGGGGATGGCATTTTGGCACTGGCTTCGGAACAGCACTCACCACTGACCACGCCTACGAGGTCGGCACGATCATTATCGACATGTTTGACTCCCGGACAAAACAGCTCATATGGCGCGGACTGGCCACAGAAGCGTTGTCAGAAAAGCCGGAGAAGGACACAAAGAAAGTCGAGAAGGCGATCGACAAACTATTTAAGAACTTTCCACCGACGAGATGACCAGCTGCGAATGCGGCTGGCGCGACGACTTGAGCTAATCGAGTTGTCCGGCTTATTTGTCGGTGTGGATGTTTCGAACCTAAACAATGCGGCTCCAAAAACGGGGTCGTTGGAGGGATGCTCATGAGCAGTGCTGCAGCTAGTTCTAGTTCTGTTCCTACAATCGTTAAAAAATCCTTGGGATGGTCCATTGCAATCAGCGTCGTGATGATCGTGGCCGGAATTTTGGCCATGATCATACCACCTGCCGCAGGCCTTGCCGTGACCGTCTTCGTGGGCTGGGTGCTTGTTTTCAGCGGCCTGCTGCATTTTGTATATGCCTGGCAAAGTCGCGAAGCGCGCGCAGCTCTTTGGGAAGTGCTCGTCGGTATCCTCTACGTTTTCATCGGAGGCTACTTGCTCTGGAATCCGATTATCGGCTTGGCTTCCCTTACCTTTGCGCTCGCGGTTTACCTGTTTTTCGAAGCCGTGCTGGAGTTCATTCTGGCATACCGATTGCGGCCCGCGCCGGGCTCAGGCTGGCTGGCGGTGGACGGAGTGATCACGCTAATTCTCGCCGTCTTGATCTGGAGAACATGGCCCTCGAACACACCTTGGGTGCTCGGGTTGCTCATAGGGATCAGCATGTTGTTCAGCGGCGTAGCCCGTTTGATGCTTTCGCTGGCTGCAAAGCATGTCGTCGAAAAGTTGGCTTGATCGTAGCGTGAATCAGAAAAGCGATTCGCCAGGCGCCCGGCCGATTTCCCGCAAGAGAAAGGCTGGGAAATAAGGTTGTGTTCGGAGTTGTGCTGCGGCTAAGGCGGTATGCTTCTTAGCAGCGCCGGATGATTTCCTATCGCTCTGAATATTATGACGATGAACGCCAACCTCACTTGCTCTGATCTGGAAAACACTCACTGGGATCAGGCCGAGGAGTTCAAAAGTATTGTGCAGCACGCTCCGAAAATGACGTATGCAAACGTTCGGGGCGTTCAACCGGAGAGTTTTCGCAAATGGGCCCTGAGCGAAGGAGCAGTGGACTTTAGTCATGATAACTGGTTAAGTTCCGAAAAACTGTCCCAGCCTGCAAGGACTGGGAGCAGCTTGAGAGAAAATAACCGAACCACCTGTGAAACGTGTATGAGACGTGTTGAGGGTATGCTCGATACGATCTAAGTCCTTCTCTTTTGTGGGCGTGGTAGGTTGGGACGGAAGAGCTCTGCGGTTTGAGCCTTCCCGCTCGCGCTTGTGCAAATCGGTGTGGGCCGTTTCGCGCCTAGCAAAAGAAACGTGAGGGCTAGGCTGCGAAAATCTATGGTTTACTTCTCACGACCGAGGCGCTATGGTTCGTGTCGGCTAAGACTCCGGCTAAGAAAACAGCGGAGAATTTGCCCCAGTGCAACTGGTAAAATCAGCCGTTACCGAGAGACGCTCTTTTGAAGCCAGTGATTTAGCCAGTATTAATGGCGTTTTGGGACGCGGGTTTTAATCCCCCCTCTCCGCCAGAATTCCATCATGTTGCAAGCAGCCGACACGGATGCAGCGACCCGACGACTGGCAGTCGCTACAAACGTGCGGCTGAAGGGTCGGTCTTTGAAGTCTACTTACCGCCGTCGCCATCTCCTGTGCCACCCTGAATTCTGTAAGGGGCGGTCATGATCCGGGCGGCCACTCCGTTATCGACAGAGACTCCGTAGTGAGCGGTGAAGTTCTCTTTGACCACAGGGAACGACTGGGGCTCGTTGACTGCCAAGGCCATGCCGAGAGGAAAATTGTCGAAGGCCAGCACATAAGGCTGATCTGTGGCCGTGAATTGAATGACATCCCCCTCATCGCACTGAACATCCTGATTGCTGGGCTCACTATCGGTGATGCTGATGGCGACTGTAGCACCTAGTCTTCCAGATTTTGCTTTTGCTGGTTCTGCCATTTTGTCTTCTCCTTATTTGAATTTACTTTTTGACTGTGGGCCTAAAATTCGGGTCGGAAGTAAGACTCTGCAGATCCCAAATTGATTTCAAATCCTCCATGGAGAAACCTTTCTCGAGCGCTTTTCCGATGTATTCAATGGCGATGCGGCGATCACCCAACTCGTCATACGCCTGCCCCACATCCATCAGAACTCTTGGGTCATTGGGATCAAGAGCCAGAGCTGCCTGGATGCGGACGAGGGCCTTTTCCCTCAACTTTTTTCGCGCATAAAGGTTCGCGAGAGCGGACTGCACCTGGGCATCCCTTGGCCGAGTTCTCGAGCTTTCCTCCGCAAGCTTAGTCTCGGTTTCTCGGGCAAGCGCGGCGCGGTCTTTCTGCTGCAGCCAGTCGTAAGCGGATGCCAAATTCTCCCAGACGCGGAAATCGGAACTATTGATTTGCAGGGCCTTTTCCGTTACGGCGGCGGAGTCACTGTAGCGCTTTTCCGTAAGATAAAGCGAGCCCAGATTCGTATAGGCGGCATAACTGGGGCTAAGCGCTACAGATTTCTTCAACGCCTGCTCCGCAGCGGGGACCATTTTCGGGTCGCCCATGTCGAGGTAAGTGTTCCCGATGTTCATATAAACTTCCGCATTGTCTGGAGCCAAATCGTTCGCCTGCTGGTAAGCCGCGATTGCCTCCTGGTACTTCTGATGGCGGTCGAGAAAATTACCGAGGCGGTTGTAACCTTCCCAGGAATCCGGCCGCAACGCCGCCGCTTTCTTGTAGGCGGCTTCGGCATCGGCGATCCGCCCAGCGTTTTCGTACGCGCGGCCTGTGCCGGCCAGAGCATCAGGGTCGCTTGGATTCAGCTCGAGGGCGCGACTGAATTCCTGCAATGCTAAGTCGTATTTCCCGCTCACATCGTGCAGGCGTCCGAGAGTGACGTAAACAGCCGGAAGGCGATCATTGAATTGGACGGCTTTCTGGCAATTGGCTGAGGCTTCTTCTATCCACTTCGGATTCCGGTCGAGCTCGTACTTCGCGCGATAGGCTTCGCCTAACTGCGCATAGCCGAGAGCAAAACGGGGATCGGTTTTCACGGCATTTTGCAGCGTTTCGATTGCCAGATCCAGGTTTCCGGGCTTGTCGTAGCGCTGCATGTAGCCGAGGGCTTTCAGGTAATCCTCATAAGCTGCCGGAGTCACGGAGCCGCCGGTGTTGCGGAGCATCTCGGCGGTAACGGTGATGTGCATCAGGCGCGCGAGCCGGGAGACGGCTTCGTCCTGCAAGGTATAGAGGTCGCCGGCGCGATCCTCGATGCTCGCGGAGCCGATCTGGCGCATGTCTTTTGTGTCGATCAGATTGACGGTGAGGTGAACGTCCCGGCCGTCGCGCTGGATGCTTCCTTTTACCACCATCGTGGCGCCAAATTCGCGCAGCGCGCCCTCCGGATCGTTCACTTTCCGCCGGCGCACCTCGCTTGCGGGAACCACCCACAGCGATTGCTGACCCACGTCGAGGTTCGACAATTTGCCCGCGAGGCTGTCCATCAACCCTTCGGCGAGTGCTTCGTTGGCCGGATTGTTGCCGAAATTGTCGAAGGGCAGGACGGCGATATGTTTCTGGCCGCTTGCGGCCAAGCTGCCCGCGAACCGCTGCCGTACCGCGGGGACAAAGGAAAGTCCGGCCGCGGCGACCAAAAGCACGGCCCCTGCCAGGAGCACCCATTGCATTGCGGACCGCTTGCGAGGCGCGGGTCCCCATGCGGAGTTCGAAGCCTGTTCCACGTATTTCTGAAAATCTGCGGGGCGCACGGATCGCGTTACCGCTGACGGATCGGGCGCGGCAGCAGGCTCTGGCAGCCGCGAGCGAATCGCGCGCAAGTCCGCCAGAATTTCCGCGCATGTCTGATAGCGGCTCGCCACGTCCTTCGCCAGCGCGCGATATACGATCTGTTGCAGTTCAGCCGGCACTCCGTCCATCGCTTGCGGTGGCTCATTCAAAATCGCCACGATGATTGATGGCACGCTATCGCGGTGGAACGGATTCTTTCCGAGCAGCATCTCCGCCAAAATCACTCCGAACGCCCAGATGTCCGCTCGTTGGTCTACTCCCCTGCCCAACACCTGCTCGGGCGACATGTAGCCGACCGTACCAGTCGTTCCTCCGGTCTGTGTCATCGTCGGCGTCATCACGATGCGCGCGAGACCGAAGTCCACGATCTTCGCCGTGCCCCGGGCAGTGATCATCACATTCGACGGCTTCACGTCGCGGTGAACAATGTGGTGGGCATGTGCGTCAGCCAGGCCCTCACCGATTTGAATGGCCATGTCCACCGCATCCCGGAACGCCAGCGGGCCGCCGCGGATCTTTTGCGCCAGCGATTCGCCGTCGTAATACGCCATGACGATGAACGCGCGTCCGTCCCCCGTCTCTTCGATCCCATGAATCACGCCGATGTGCAGGTGATCGAGCGATGAGGCTGTCTGCGCTTCCCTGAGGAATCGTTCCTTGTCTTTTTCGCTGGCGTTCAGTTCCGGTGGGAGAAACTTCAGCGCAACGGTGCGCTGGAGCTTCAGGTCAAGCGCCTTGTAAACCACACCCATCCCGCCCGCACCGAGCTTGCCCAAAATTTGGTAGTTGGCGACGCGCTCTCCAGAACTGAGAGCGCTATCTGCCTCGGACATTTCGGCTCCCGATGGAACCCGCAAATCGGAAAGGGGGCGCGCCTCGGCCCGTGGCCCGTTTCACGCCCGCGTGGGGTTCAGCGACCAGCGATAATATGCTTTCGCGTTTGCGGGACGCAAGAGCGCACGCCAGTAAACCCTACTTATTGGGGAATTTATCGTTGTGACTAACGCAGGACTACTGGCTGGCGCCCGACGGTGAAGCCGCCGATGAAGGGTCGAAGAATATGTTGTAGAGCAGAGCGATCGGCAGACTGGTAGCGAGGCACGCGGCCATCAGCAAACCCATTCGGCCTATTGGCTTATAATTAGGTGGCGGTAAACTCGATGTCTGCAGACCCGAATCGCAAGCCTTTTTCAGGTTTTCGCAATCCTCTCCTCTATACGTCGACCCTGTTAGTCATTGCGCTGATCTATGTCGGCGGCACGTTTTTTGTGAGGCGGCAACAGAATCGCGACATCGAGCAGCGCGCAGCGGCTGCCGCGGCAGCCAAAGAGCGAACGAATGACGAGCTCACCGTCGAACAACTTGGCGGCAGCGAATTCAAGATCCTGAATTTTTACGCTACGCCTCCAGTGGTTCACGCAGGAGAGACGGCGCAATTGTGTTACGGCGTCTCCAACGCGAAGACCGTGAAGCTCGAGCCGCAAACAAATGCGGTCTGGCCCTCGGTGAGCCGCTGCGTCGAAGTGACTCCAAAGAAAACCACGGAGTACACGCTGACGATTGAAGACGGCAACGGAAACTCAAAGACCTCAACGCTCACGGTCCAGGTTCGCTAGCGGGTTCGTATTGAACTCATCCAAGCACTGGACCCGCTGCGAATTTTTCTGCCCAGCGCACTCGCGCCGTCATCTGCATGGTGATGAAGAGCGTGAGAATCGCTCCAATGGTGATTGCGAGTCCCGTGAAGCCTTCGAAGAAAAAGGCGTACGAAAACAAAATCAAATAAATCACCTGGGCGAGCCCCGCTTCGAGCGCTGCGAATCGCATTCCCACCACCAGACGCAAGTAGCTCACGAGCAAGAACACGGAAACTGCCGAACAGATCGCGAACGCCAGGTGTATCGAAATGTGGTCCACCAGATAGGCCATCAGCAAGTGGAACGAAAAAAAAGCGCATGCGAGAAAGAAATAGTTCATCGGGTGCAGATTGATGCCGCGAATCGTCGTTAGAACGAAGAGCACAAAAAAGAAAAACAGAAGCGATACGGGAGCGAAGTAGCTGATTCGGCCCGCGAGCGGACCCGGCTGCAGTTTCTGCGGAAGCGCGAGGCCGATTTTGTATCCGGATACCAGATTCTTGTAACTCCAGACCAATTCCGAGCCATTGCCGGTTCGGTTTTCATGCGTCGGCGAAAGGATGTTCTCGGGAAAATCGAAATGTTTGAAATCCGTGGTGAGCCGCAGCTCGAAATCGCGGATTTGGCTCACCTGGCCGCCAAAATTGTAGCGCCAGGTATCCAAACCTTGCGAGCGGTAACCAACGTTGAGCACCGCCGTCTGATGCGGCAGCACCGTTGTACTTCCGTAAGTTTCAGTCTTTTGGTTTTCCAGGACAAGCGGAGAGCCATTCACGGTCAAAACCATATCGTCGTAAATCGCCTGCTCTGCCGGCAAGTGGAGCGTGAAAGTCACATCGCGCAGCTGATCGTCGGGATTCACGAATTCGTACACGCCGGCGAATTGCACCTGATATGTGCTGTACCAGAGAAGACCCTTTCGACGGTAATCGGCGTGCAGCGAGGCACTGACGCGGCTCTTTTGCGGGGGCAGAGCGATTTGACGCCGGTCGTCGATCGTCCGCAGAATTTCTTTGCCGTTCTCAACGGCGGGAACTTGACGCCTCGATCCCTCGACATATGTCGCGGTGGGCGGAGCCTGTTCCTGTGGCGCGCCCCAGGACGACGCTACTTTGCCCCGGAGTTGTGAATCGGACGAATAGGTGCGGTAGAAAATAGTGCTGGCAAGAATGGCCCAGGCGATTGCGGTGCAGAAGAAGATGAAACCGATTGCGGCGATGCGTTTGCCCATTGGAGTTCTCCCTTGGAATCGGAACAAAGTTCCGCCCGCCGCGAAACATAGCTTGCCTTAAATTAATTTGTATTGTCAAGTACTTTGTAATATGGAGTTAACTGACCCACTTGCGCGCAAGTGCAGCTCGCGAACGAGTTGTTCTTGGAGTTCTACGACGGGGTCGACCCAGCAAGAACGGCAGGAACTAACTGTGGCCGCCGCCCAGCTCGCGCACGATGTCGCCGACGAATGACTTCGCGTCGCCGAAAAGCATGAGCGTCTTGTCGAGGTAATACAGGAGATTATCGATTCCCGCGAAGCCGGGGCTCATGCTGCGCTTGATGACCATCACCGTGCGAGCCTTGTCCACATCGAGGATCGGCATGCCATAGATCGGGCTGCTCGGATCGTTGCGCGCGGCAGGGTTCGTCACGTCGTTTGCGCCGATCACGAGAGCCACATCCGTCTGCGGAAATTCCGGATTGATGTCTTCCATATCGAGAAGCTTGTCGTAGGGAATGTCCGCTTCGGCCAGGAGTACGTTCATGTGCCCCGGCATGCGCCCGGCCACTGGATGAATCCCGAATTTCACGTCCACGCCGCGCTTCGTGAGCGCGTCATACAATTCGCGAACCTTGTGCTGCGCCTGCGCAACCGCCATGCCGTATCCTGGCACAATCACTACCTTACTAGCCGCTCCTAGAATTGCAGCCGCTTCTTCGGGCGTCGCGCTTTTCACTGGTTTTGCTTCTTGCCCGGCGGCGCCTTTCGCTACTTGCTCTTGCCCGAAGGCACCGAACAGCACGTTGGAAAAAGACCGGTTCATCGCCTTCGACATGTTCACCGACAGAATGAACCCGGAAGCCCCGTCGAGTGCACCGGCGATGATCAACAACTTGCTATCGAGTACAAACCCCATCGCCGCGGCCGACAGACCTGCGTAAGAATTGAGTAGCGACATCACGGTGGGCATGTCCGCGCCGCCAATCGGAACAATCATCAGCACGCCGAAGAGAAGCGAAACTCCGAGAATTCCAGGAAAGAGACGCATATGCCCGGGATGCGTCACCAGCACCGCAGCCCCGGCGACCGCAATGGCTAATACCGACAGGTTGACGAAATTCTGTCCCCTATACGTGATCGGCCGCTGCGGCAGCACCTCTTCCAGCTTCCCTGCCGCCATCAGGCTTCCTGTAAACGTAAGCGAGCCGAGAATCACTTCCGCCGACAGCACGGCCATCATGAAGGGAGGCACATTTGGTGCACGCAGGTAGAATTCCGAAGTGCCCACCAGCGTCACACAGAGCGCGCCGAACGCGTGGCTCAGCGCCGTTCTTTGCGGAACAGCCGTCATATGCACCAGCCCGAGGGGCACGCCGATGATCGAGCCGAGCACCAGACCGATCGCTATCCCGCGATAATCCACAATTCCGTGATGCAGCAGGGTGCCGACGATCGCGAGTAGCATCCCCACTTCGCCGGCCCACACACCGTGCCGCGCCGTTTTCGGCGAACTCATCAATTTGAGCGACAGAATGAAAAGAACGGCCGCCAGAAGGTAGATGATTTGAAGTAAGAGGTCGGAGCCCGCGAGGGAATTCATGATTTCGTAGGCCGGCTCGTCTTGAACATTTTCAGCATGCGGTCGGTAATCAGGAAGCCGCCTACGATATTGCTCGTCGCCGCGACGATTGCGATCGTGCCCAGGATCGTCGCGAGTGTGCTTTTGCCTTCGCCCGCAAGAATAATTGCGCCCACTACGGCAATGGCGTCGAGCGCGTTTGTCAGTGACATCAACGGCGTATGCAGAAGGGGCGAAACGCGGCGAATTACCTCAAATCCGATGAAAGCCGCCAAGGTGAACACGTAAAGATCGGTCACCAGATCTGACTGCACCATCAGCTTCCCCCCTTCCCAGCGGTCGCCAGAGCCGGCAGCGACAAGAATTCACGCACTCGCTCATTCACGATTTCGCCGCCTCGCGTGAGGAGCGTGCTTCGAACGATTTCGTCATCGAGTTTGAGCTGCAGCTTTCCATCCTGAACCAGGTATTGCAGAAACGCAGTGATGTTACGCGCGTACATCTGGCTTGCGTGGTACGGCACGGTGCTCGCGAGATTAATTCGCCCGATGATCGTCACGCCGTTTGCTACCACTTTCTCGCCGGGTCGCGTCAACTCGCAATTCCCGCCGCGCTCGGAGGCCAAATCGACAATCACTGAGCCGGGCGCCATCCGCGCCACCATGTCCTTGGTCACCAGAACCGGCGATTTCTTGCCCGGAATTACCGCCGCTGTGATCACGACGTCGCTTTCGCCCACCACGCGACCCAGCAGATCCCGCTGCTTTCGGTAGAATTCTTCGTCCTGCGCCTTCGCGTAGCCGCCCGCGTCCTGCGCATCCCGGTGCTCGCTATCATCGTCCCCGTGCTCGCCATGATCCTGAGCGATGCGGCGTTGCCGGGC
>Ga0209625_1000304_pt1 | contig 12586 bp, 9 predicted proteins | sample JacPin_JW_Ref_M2_FD_187960 | JGI IMG/M metagenome (GOLD analysis project Ga0209625, IMG submission 187960) | Forest soil microbial communities from Algoma, Ontario, Canada - Jack Pine, Ontario site 1_JW_Ref_M2 (SPAdes) (version 2) | ecosystem: Environmental > Terrestrial > Soil > Boreal...
CGGCAAAATTTATAATCTCGATGTCGTGGTCATTCCCACCAATCGCACGCTGATCCGCAGAGAGTATCCGGACGTTGTTTACCGCACCGAGAAAGAAAAGTTTGAAGCCGTGGTGAACGGCATCATGCAGGAAGACAACTCGCTCGCCAACGGCATCCGCCAATATCACCAACGGGGCCAGCCGGTGCTCGTCGGAACGATCTCCATCGAAAAATCCGAGGCCATCGCGGAATTGCTGAAAAAAGGCGGCGTCCCGCATCAAGTACTTAACGCCAAGCAGCACGAGCGCGAGTCGCGCGTCGTCGCTCAGGCTGGACGCAAAGGCGCGGTCACCGTTGCGACCAACATGGCCGGCCGCGGCACGGACATTTTGCTCGGCGGCAACCCCGAGCAAATGACGCGCGATCATTTTCTGAAAAATAAATTGGCTATGCCATACGCTGCAGCGCCCGCGGTAATCGGCGCGGATCCCGCCGGCGGCAACGGCGCGCAGCCCGCGGTCCCGATGGTGCTCTTCCAGCACGAAGGTAAGATTTTTCAAGTGCCGGCGGATCAGTGGAAGCCCGTCATCGATCAATTCGCCGCGCAGTGCAAAGCTGAACACGACGAAGTCGTCGCGCTAGGCGGACTGCACATTCTTGGCACGGAACGCCACGAGGCGCGGCGCATCGATAACCAGTTGCGTGGCCGCGCGGGTCGCCAGGGAGATCCCGGCTCTTCGCGTTTTTTTCTTTCGCTCGAAGACGACCTGATGCGCATTTTCGGCGGCGAGCGCGTGAAGGCTCTGATGTTCCGCCTGGGAATGACCGAGGGCGTGCCCATCGAATCCGGATTGATTTCGCGGCGCATCGAGAACGCGCAAAAAACCGTCGAAGCGCAGAATTTTGACGCCCGCAAACATTTGCTCGAATACGACGACGTGATGAACAAACAGCGCGAGACGATTTACGCGATTCGCCGCTCGGCGCTGGAAGGAAAAGACCAGCGCGATTACGTCCTCGGCATCGCCGAGGACATCGTGCGCGAACTCGCCGAAACGTTTTGCCCGCGCGAGCAGCATCCCGATCAATGGAACACCACGCAGTTCCTCGCGGAGAGCAACGCGCAATTCGGCATCGACATGAAGGCTGCGGGCGCCGACCCAGCGACGCTCAGCCACAACCAGCTTGCGGACGCCGCGGCCGCGGCCGTCACAAAACGCTACGAAGAAAAAGAAAAACAGTTCGGAGCGGACCTGATGCGCTGGCTCGAGCGCCGCATTATTCTTGACGTGGTGGATTCGCAATGGAAAGACCATTTGCTTTCGCTCGACCATTTGAAAGAAGGCATCGGCCTGCGCGGCTACGCGCAAAAAGACCCGATCGTCGAGTTCAAGAAAGAAGCATTCACGCTTTTCGAAGACATGATGGCGCGCATCGATAACGAAACGATCCGCTATCTTTTTCACATTCAGGTGCAGCAGGGCGAGCAGCCGCCTTCGGGTACGCCGCAACCTTCAGCTCCGCCGCAGCCGACGCGTCCTCGCGCTGATGCTGTTGCCGCCAGCGCCGCGGCGCGCGCCGGCGAACCGCAGCATTTGCCCGCCGTGGCACGTGAAATCGAACGCCGCCAGCAGCGCCAGCAAAAAGATTTGCAATACCAGACGGGGCCCGCGCAGGCTGAAGCGCCGAAGCCCGTGAAGGTTGGCGCGAAAGTCGGCCGCAACGATCCTTGCCCCTGCGGCTCAGGAAAAAAATACAAGAAATGCCACGGCGCCAACGCGTGATGCATCAGCGAAAAGGAAACTAAATGCCACCAGCACCACAGCAAATGCCGGAACGACAGCCGATCCCTGGCGTAAAAAATCTCGTCGCGGTGGCCAGCGGCAAAGGCGGCGTCGGCAAAACCACTGTCGCCGTGAATCTCGCGCTGGCGTTGGCGAAGCTCGGCCACAAAGTTGGTCTGCTCGACGCGGACGTTTACGGACCGAACGTGCCGATTATGCTGGGCGCGACGCAGCAGCCGGAGGCCACGAGTGACAAGCACATCATTCCCGTGCAATCGCAAGGGCTGAAAATGATTTCCATGGGGCTGCTGAATCCCGGCGATAAGCCCATGATCTGGCGCGGGCCGATGCTGCACAGCGTGATTACGCAATTCCTGCGCAGCGTGGAATGGGGCGAGCTGGATTACCTGATCATAGATCTTCCACCGGGCACGGGCGATGTGCAGTTGACGCTGATCCAGACGGTTGCCGTGACCGGCGCTGTACTGGTGACCACGCCATCGACCGTTGCGCTCGCGGATGTACGCAAGGCTATCGAAATGTTCCGCCAGGTAAATGTAGAAGTGCTGGGCGTGGTCGAAAACATGAGCACGTTCGCTTGCCCGCACTGCGGCAAGTCATTGGACATTTTTGGCCATGGCGAAGGGGCGAAAACCGCGCTGGCTTACGGCGTTCCGGTGCTTGGCGAAATTGAAATTGATCCGCGTATTCGCATCGGTGGGGATACTGGCAAGCCGGTGGCGGCGCTTGGTGAAAACGCGGCGGGGGCGAAGAGTCTCTACAACGTCGCGCGCGCCGTCGTGGCCCGCCTGGCGGAAGTGGCCGGCACCACTGGCGGCCCCGCAGTCCAGATCGATTGAAGCTTCACGCTTCTTTTGCTTTGGCGGGATTCTGCAACGCTTCGATCTTGGCGAGAAGACAGTTCCGGCAGAGGCATCCCTTCACATCGGCGGGCATTGGGATTTTTGGCAATTCCGCGCACCAGCAGCCGCCTTCCGGCTGGCAAGTCATCGCGGCTCCGCATTGTGCGCAGCGGGTTTCCACAGAGCGATGATGGCGTAGTTGCGGCGCGGCGTCCAGTAGGGCGAATTTTGAGAGTAGCGGACGGAAAAGCGGCAGCAAGCTGCCGCGCTCCCAAATAAGAAACGGCCGCCGCGTTTCCTTGTCACTGGGTAAAGCGGATGATATCTTGACGTGATTCGTTGTGCGTCAGAGCTTACGCAGGCGGGAGGGGCAAGCCCCTCCCCTACGACGATATATCGTGCGCCTGCAACGAGATAGGACCGCGTCGGGCTACGGTGATTTTAGCCCAAAGACAAAGGACTCCATTGGCTCGACAGCCGGACATTCGGCCTTACAAAGGGAAGCGGCCGCAAATCGCGGCTTCGGCTTACATCGATCCGGCCGCGGTCATCATTGGCGATGTGGTGATTGGCGAGGATTCGAGCGTCTGGCCGTGCTCGGTGGTTCGCGGCGACGTCCATTACATTCGCATCGGCGCGCGGACCAATATTCAGGACGGCTCGATTTGCCACGTGATGCGCGGGGAGTGGCCTCTGATTCTAGGCGATGACGTCACCGTCGGCCATTCGGTGACGCTGCATGGCTGCACCATCGAGTCGCGCTGCTTGATCGGCATGGGCGCGGTCATTCTGAACGGCGTGACGATTGGCGCGGGCAGCATCGTTGCAGCGGGTACCCTCATCACCGAGCGGACCGCAATTCCTGCGGGCAGCTTGGTCATGGGTTCGCCAGGAAAAGTAAAGCGCATGCTGACGGGGATCGATCAGGCGTCCATCGACGAGTACGCGAAGCGCTACGTCGGCTACAAGAATATTTATCGCGAGGGACCCCCCGAGTGAGCGAAGGCGCTGTCAAAAAAGAAGAGAAGCCGCGCAAGTTTCAAGCGATCCGCGGCACACGCGATCTCCTGCCGCCCGAGACCACTCTGTGGAACCGCGTCGAGCAAACAGCTCACGAAGTTTTCAGCACTTTCGGCTTGGGTGAAATTCGTGTGCCTATTTTTGAATCGGCGGACTTGTTTGCAAGGTCAATAGGAGCTGAAACAGACGTCGTCTCGAAAGAGATGTATACATTTATCGATCGTATGGACGATCAGCCTGAGCTTGTAGCGAAGCTGATTAGCTCTACCAGGGAAGCGATGAAGCACGCTCCGCCGCAGCCAGAAAAAGGACAGATGTTTTTGAGTCGTCCTCCAGAAGAACTGCGGGGCCAAATACCACTTATCAGCCTGCGGCCCGAGGCGACTGCGAGTGTGTGCAGGGCGTACATCGAGCACGGGATGCAGCAACTGCCGCAGCCGGTGAAGCTGTATTACATGGGGCCGATGTTCCGGCGGGAGCGGCCGCAGAAGGGGCGCTATCGGCAGTTTTATCAAATTGGCGCTGAAGTGTTGGGCGGAACGGACGCGCCGGCGATTGACGCTGAAGTGATCGAAATGGTCATGACGTTTTTCGACCGGCTGGAATTGCAGGGCGTGCAGCTGGACATCAACTCCATCGGGGACAGAAATTGCCGGCCGAAATACGTCGAGCTGCTGCGGGCGGAACTACTGAAAGTAAAGGACAAACTCGGAGCGGACAGTCAGCGGCGCATCGAGACGAATCCGCTGCGGGTGCTCGATTCCAAACTGGAAAGCGAGCAGGGCATTATCGCCACGCTGCCGCGCATCGCCGATCACCTCTGCGAAGAGTGCGCCGCGCACTACGCGGCTGTTAAGCACCAGCTCGAAATGCGCGGGGTGATTTACCGCGAAAATTGGCGGCTGGTGCGCGGGCTGGACTATTACATGCGGACGACGTTCGAAATCACGGTGCAGGGCCTGGGCTCGCAAAATGCCGTCTGCGGCGGCGGGCGCTACGACGGACTGGTAGAATTGCTGGGCGGGCCGCCAACCAAGGGTATCGGCTTTGCCATCGGCGAAGACCGCTTGATCTTGTCGCTGCAGGAGAGCGGCAAGGCGCCTGCCCAGCAAGGCCGCGACGTCTACATCGCCTGGATGGGTGAACGAGCCCACGCGACCGCCATCCGCGCGGCGAAAGATTTGCGCAAGGCGGGCTTCAGTGTGGAGCTGCCGCCGGTGGAGCAAAAATTCGGCAAAGCCCTCGGCCAGGCGGATAAACTCGGCGCGAAGTACGCGCTGATTCTCGGCGATAATGAAGTATCCGAAGGCTTGTGGACGCTGAAGACGCTGGCGGACGGCTCGCAAGCAAAGTACACCGAACCGGATTTGCTCGACCATTTGCGCAAAAGCAAGGCGGTGTCATCCTGAGGCTATCCGACGAGGATAGCCGAAGGATCTCAACGTGGGATGCATCCAGGTGTATCCAATCGGGTGAGATGCTTCGCTTCGCTCAGCATGACAACGCAGGGAATTCGAGAGGACAGGGACCGTGCTGGACTTTCTGGGAAACTTGAAGCGCACACACTACTGCGGCGAACTGCGCGCCAAAGACGAAGGACGCGACGCGATTGTGATGGGCTGGGTGGCGCGGCGGCGCGACCTCGGCAATTTGCTCTTTCTCGACGTGCGCGACCGCACCGGCATCGTACAGGTGGTCTTCAACAAAGAGACACAGGCGGTGGCGCATGCGAAAGCCGAGCAAGCGCGCGGCGAATTCGTGGTCGCCGTGGAAGGCAAGGTCCTCAAGCGCCAGAAAGCCAATCCGGAATTGGCCAGCGGAGAAGTCGAACTGGTTGCGGCGGAGCTGCATATCTTGAACAATGCCAAGACGCCGCCCTTCCCGATCGAAGATGAAATCAACGCGGCAGAAGAGACGCGGTTGCGCTTCCGGTATCTCGACCTGCGCCGCTCGAAGCCGCACCACAATCTCGCGCTGCGCCACAAGATCATCCTCGAAATTCGCAAAGTCATGGACGAGATGGGCTTCCTCGAAGTGGAAACGCCCATGCTCACGCGCTCGACGCCGGAAGGCGCGCGCGATTTTCTGGTGCCCAGCCGGATTCATCACGGACAGTTTTACGCGTTGCCCCAGTCGCCGCAGATTTTCAAACAGATCCTGATGATCGCGGGGGTGGACAAATACTTCCAGATCGTGAAGTGCTTCCGCGACGAAGACTTACGCGCCGACCGCCAACTGGAATTCACGCAGCTCGACCTGGAAATGTCTTTTCCGCGCCAGGAAGACATTTTTCATGTGATCGAACAAGTGATGGTGCGCGCTTGCGCTGTTGCGGGCGTCAAGGCGGAAGCGCCGTTTCCGCACATGCTCTATAAGGATGCCATCCGAAAATACGGCAGCGACAAGCCGGACCTGCGCTTCGGCATGGAGCTACGCGAAGTGACGCATTGTTTTCCAGCCGAGGCAAAAGAAAAGCTGCAGATCGAGGGCAACGTTTTCGCCTTTGCGGCGCCTGGCGCCGCAGGCTATTCGCGCAAGCAGCTCGACGAGTTGACTGAGAAGGCCAAGTCGCTCCACGCGCGCGGCGCCTATTTCGCAAAAGTGACGGCGGAGGGTCTGACCTCGACGGTCGAGAAATTGATCGGCGCTGAAAACGTGAAGAAGCTCGCTGATGCTTGTGGAGCGAAAGCGGGCGATCTCGTCGTTGCTGTTTCCGCTAAGGAACAAATCAAGGGTACAGAAGCTGCCGCTCTCGTCGCGGGCCAATTGCGGCTGCACCTTGGCGAAGCGCTCGGCGTGATCGACAAATCGCAGTGGAAATTCCTGTGGCTCACGGGCTTCCCACTTTTCGAATGGAGCGAATCCGACAAAACCTGGGTGAGCGCGCAGCATCCCTTCACAGGCATCGTCGACGAAGACCTGGAAAAACTCGAATCCGCGCCGTGGGAGGTGCGTTCCAAGGGCTACGACCTCGTGCTGAATGGCAACGAACTCGGTTCTGGCAGCATTCGAATCCACCGCCAGGACATTCAGGAGCGTCTCTTCAAAGCGCTCGGCCTGTCCGAAGAACAATTGCGCCGCCGCTTTGGCTTCTTCCTCGACGCGCTGACTTATGGCACGCCGCCGCACGGCGGCATTGCTCTTGGCATTGATCGCGTCGTCATGCTCCTCGCGGGCGAAAAATCCATCCGCGAAGTGATCGCCTTCGCCAAGACCACCGCCGCCCAAGATTTGATGGCCGACTCGCCGTCCAGCGTCGACAAAGAACAGCTTGATCAACTCGGCGTTGCTATCAAGCCCGACGCCAAGAAAGCGGCGGAATAGAATCTAGAATGGACTGTCTTTGGGCACTTAAAAAGGAATTCGATCCTTTCGGGTGGGTCATTCCTGGCATTGGAGCAATCGGTATTCTTCCTATCTTCCGATGCACATTCTATCGGTGTCCTTACTGTCGCTGGCCTTTTAAGATTGCGTGGGGATCATCAAATAGCTTACTGGGTGCAGGCGAAAGATCATGCTGGCATTGCAAGCAGGTCTTCTGGGACGGATCGAATGAGTGGCCGGAAATGAGCAGCGAGGACCGGCGGCTTTTTCTACTCCCGATTACGATTGCCGGTTACATCGCGGCAGTTTTGGTGATTTCCGGCTTGTATGGCTACTTGCTAATGCTCCCCAAGAACTCTGCAAGTCGGGGTGAATTGCTATTTTTGATTGTGCTGGCCCTGCCAATCGCTCTTTGGTTTTGTTTTCGCGGGGTGCAGGTGATTCGGTCCGTTCACCGCTATAATAGCCGCGGGAATTCACCAGCCGCATGAGCCGAATACGCATATTACCGGAGGCGGTGGCGAACAAAATCGCGGCGGGCGAAGTTGTCGAGCGGCCGGCGTCGGTGGTCAAAGAGCTGCTGGAGAATGCCATCGACGCGGGTGCGAAGACCATTCGCGTCGAAGTGGAAGTCGGCGGCAAGCGCATGATTCGCGTGATCGACGATGGTCACGGGATGGCGCACGACGACGCGCTGCTGGCGTTTGAACGCCACGCCACGAGCAAGCTCCGTTCCGCTGACGATCTGCTCTCGATTGCCACGCTGGGGTTTCGCGGGGAAGCTTTGCCGACCATCGCTGCGGTATCGCGACTGCTGCTTGAAACGCGCGACGAAGCGGAAGCCGAAGGCACGCGCATCGAATTCGCGGGGGGCAAGCTGATTAACGTAAAGCCGGCGGGTTTGCCCCCGGGAACAACCGTCAGCGTGGCCGACATTTTTTATTGCGTTCCCGCGCGCAGAAAATTTCTCAAGTCGGATACCACGGAGCTGGGCCACATCGCTTCGCTGGTGACGCACTACGCGCTGGCAAATCCGGGGAAGCAATTTATTCTCACCACTCCAACGCAGGAAATTATCAACTGCCCGCCTGCGGAAAAACTGGCCGACCGCGTCTATCAGCTCTTCGGAAGGCAAGCGCTCGAAGAGCTGGTCGAAATCCCACCTGTTTCCGCGCCATTCCGCGCGGCGATCACGGAGCCGGAACTCGAGCCGGAAGAAGAAAAATCATCGCTGACGGTGAGTGGATTTACGTCGCGTCCGGACATACAGCGGATGAATCGCAACGGCATCTACATTTTTGTGAACCGCCGCCTGGTGCGCGACCGGCTGATTCTGCACGCGATTCACGAAGCGTATCGCAACATTCTGCCACCGGCGGTTTTTCCCGCGACGCTGCTTTTTCTGGAGATGCCCTACGACGAAGTGGACGTCAATGTGCATCCCGCAAAAATCGAAGTGCGCTTCCGGCGCTCGCAATTTGTCCACGATTTCGCGCGCGATGCGATTCGCCAGGCATTGATGGGCGCGCGGCCCATCGCAAGTTTTGCCGCCGCAGCCGCGGCCGTTCCGCAAACGACAGGCTTCGGGAACGGTCCGTTTTCCGGCAGAATCACGCCCGCACCGGTGGAATCGGGCGTGCCGCGCGCGATCATTCCACCGATGGAAGAAATCGGCGTGGGCTCCGGCGTCGGCTCGGATGGCGGATTCGATCTCACGGTCGCGCCGATGCAGCCGGTCGAACAGCGGATTCCATTCACTTCGGGAACAGCATTTGGCGCCAGTGACGCGCCGGCGCGGATTTCCACCGCCGGGAATTGGGCCGCAAATCTTGCCGCCCCGAGCGCTGACGTTCCCGCGAGCCTTCCACGTCCGGAACAAATCGCTGACCTCAAGCCGCTGGGGCAAGTCAGTGCGAGTTTCATCGTCGCGGTGAACGGCGAAGGACTGTGGATCGTAGACCAGCACGTGGCGCACGAGCGCGTGCTCTTCGAGCAGCACCTGGAAGCGCGCCGCGCCGGAAAAGTAGAAGCGCAGCGCATGCTCATGCCGCTGGTGATTGAATTGTCGCCGCGGCAGATCGTCACGTTTGAAAAGATCGCGGAAGAATTGTCCGCAAACGGCTTCGAAGTCGAACCCATGGGGCCAAAGAGCGTGGCGATCCAGGCTGTGCCCGCGGGAGTCGGCGCGCCGGACGCGGAAAAACTACTCACCGAGATTCTCGACGGCCTCGAGCGAGAGAACGCGGCGATTTCAATCGAAACGTTGCAGGCGAAAATTGCGGCGTCCACCGCTTGCCACGCGGCGATCAAAGTGAACATGCCGCTGGAACAATCGAAAATGGAATGGCTGCTGGACGCGCTGTCGAAAACCGATTGCCCGATGAGCTGTCCGCACGGACGGCCGGTGGTGCTGCGGTATTCCATGAAGGAAATTGAGAAAGCGTTCCATCGGATTTAGAAGAAGTGGCGAGTGGCTAGTGTCGAGTGACGAGCGGGAGAAACGATGAGCGACACGCAGAAAACGGCGGTCATTTTCGGCTTGGCGAACAAGCGCAGTATCGCCTGGGCCATCGCCCAGAAACTGCACGGAGCCGGCTGGCGGCTGGCGATTTCCTATCAGAATGAACGCATGGAACAGGAAGCCAAGGATTTGATCACCGATCTGCCGGGGGCTGAGGGCTTCATGTGCGATGTCTCATCGGACGATCAGATCGCCAAGGTATTTGAGGAGTTCAAATCGCGCTACGGAGTCCTTCACGGCATCGTGCACAGCGTGGCGTTTGCTCCCGCGGAAGAATTGAAGGGCGAGTTTGTGAACACCACGCGCGAGGGATTTCGCATCGCGCATGATATCAGCGTGTACTCGCTCGTCGCCGTATCGCGAGCGGCAGCGCCCCTGATGACAACCGGCGGAGGCATCGTGACGCTGACGTACTACGGTGCGGAAAAAGTCGTGCCGAAGTACAACGTCATGGGGGTAGCGAAAGCCGCGCTGGAAGCCAGCGTGCGATATCTGGCCAGCGACCTGGGGCAAAAGGGTATCCGGGTAAACGCGATTTCTGCGGGGCCGATTAAGACGCTGGCAGCTCGCGGAATCTCCGGCTTGGGAGACATGCTGAAGGCGCATGCCGAGCGGGCGCCGCTGAAACGCAATGTCGATCCGGGCGAAGTCGGAGGAACCGCGGCATTCTTGCTCTCTGACGCAGGTTCCGGCATCACTGGCGAAACAATTCACGTCGATTGCGGCTACAACATCATGGGGTTTTGAGCAAGTGAACAGCCCACAGTTCACAGTCAACAGTGCCGCACTGAATTGCGGATAATATTGGACCACAAATTTCCATTGTGCACGCGACTCATGGCTAAGTTCCGCGGTCTTGTGTTCCTAAAGAGCACACCGCCAGGAGTGGCGGTGCCACGAATATGGCCAGACTCACAATAGCCATCGACGGCCCGGCGGGTTCGGGGAAGAGCAGCGTGGCGCGGCGCATTGCCGCGATGCTCGAGTATTTGTATCTCGACAGCGGAGCCATGTATCGGGCGCTCGCGCTAAAGGCGCTCAGAAACGCCGTCCCAGTTGACGATGAATCCCGTCTCGTGGCGCTGGCGAAGGCGACGCACATCGAGCTGAGGCCGCCGACGCTCGAGCAAGAGGCCGCTGGCGCGAAGAACTGTGTGTTTCTGGATGGGGAGGACGTAACGAAGGAAATTCGGACGGCCGAGGTTGCACAGGCGGCGTCGCGGCTCGCCACGATTGCGAGAGTGCGCGAAGGGCTTGTTGCCGAGCAGCAGCACGCCGGCGCGGGTGGCGGCGTCGTGATGGAAGGGCGCGACATCGGAACTGTCGTTTTCCCCAAAGCCGAGCTGAAGATTTTTCTGGATGCTTCGCCGGAAGTGCGCGCGGAGCGCCGCTGGAAAGAGCACCAGGAAAAAGGCGAACGAATTACGCTCCCGGAAGTGTTCGACGAAGTGATTGAGAGGGACAAGCGCGATCGTGAGCGCAAGGTTTCTCCGCTTGTGCGAGCGACCGATGCGGTGCTGGTGGACAATACGGCAATGGGGATCGAAGAAACTGCGCGGCTGATTGTGATGCTGGCGCGAGAACGCGAGAAAGAATTGGCGGGAGCCGCCGGAGGGCAACCGTGATGCGGACACTCATGATGCTGGCGCTTTCCCCAGGCAGGCAGCGAGCCGCTTGTGATGCTTCTAACCTATCAGTCTTGGAAAAACCCAAGGAATCCGCCACCCGCTGAAAAACGATCCAGGCTCTGTAACTCTCGCTCCCCTTCCTTCGTATTCAAATAGTGACCACTCCCGTGCCGCCCGCGAACTGGTGGTACGCGCGCGAAGGAATCGGTAGAGTGGGTGGGAGTATTCTCCAAACCTATGCTCGCCGTGCGTGACAATCTTGTGCAGTGCCTCAGCGCCTTGCGCGCGCACAAGCTGCGCGCCTCGCTCACCATGCTGGGGCTGACGATGGGCGTGGCCACACTCATCACGGTCATGACCATCGTGCAAGGGGCAAACGTCTACGTGGAACAAAAGATCGCCAATCTCGGGACCAATGTCTTTCAGATCGCGCGCACTCCCTTTGCAGTGACCGATTTCAACATCATTATCAAGGCGCTGAAGTTCAAGAAGATTGAGCTGGAGGACATGCGCGCCGTTGCCGAAGGCTGCCTCGCTTGCAAGGAGGTCGGCGCCACCGCCAGCGGCAGCGTGCACGCGAGATACGGCAACAAAGAAGTGACGGACGTCAATTTCTACGGGCAAACGCCGAACATGGCGGATATTGACACGCGTACCGTAGAGTTTGGCCGCTACTTCACGGCGGTGGAAGCCGAGCACCGCGCTGACGTCTGCTTGATCGGCGACACGCTGGTGCAGCAGTTGTTTCTCGGCATGGATCCCATCGGGAAGAGCTTTCGCGTCGGGAACGACGAACTCAGGGTGATCGGGGTCGTAGAGAAAATCGGCAGCGTCCTTGGGCAGGACCAGGACAACTTCATCATGGTCCCTCTGCCGGTGTTCCTGCGCATGCAAGGCGCGCACACAAGCCTGACGATCAACGTCAAGACGAACACTGGGGATTTTGAAAAGGCGCAGGATCAGGCGGACCTGCTCTTGCGCGCGCGTCGCCACCTCAGCGGCAAGATGGAGGACGATTTCTTCATCGGCACGAAAGAGAGCTACATGGCTTTGTGGCGCAGCATCAGCTCCGCGTTTTTCGGCGTGTTCATTTTGGTGAGCGCCATTTCGGTGGTCATCGGCGGTATCGTCATCATGAACGTGATGCTGGTAAGTGTGAACCTGCGGCGGAGAGAGATTGGCGTGCGGCGCGCGGTCGGCGCGACGAAGCGCGACATCCTGAGGCAGTTCATGGTGGAAACCGTCATGCAATGCATCGCCGGCGGAGCCTTGGGCATCTCACTCGGATTTTTGGTGGCGCTAGCGCTTCGCACATATACGCCCTTCCCAGCGGCGGTACAAACTTGGGTGGCGGTGATGGGAGTATTTCTGAGTTCGGGGGTCGGATTGTTTTTCGGCATTTATCCGGCGGTGCGTGCGTCGCAACTCGACCCGATTGTGGCGTTGAGGTACGACTAATGGCGAT
>Ga0209625_1000306_pt1 | contig 12562 bp, 14 predicted proteins | sample JacPin_JW_Ref_M2_FD_187960 | JGI IMG/M metagenome (GOLD analysis project Ga0209625, IMG submission 187960) | Forest soil microbial communities from Algoma, Ontario, Canada - Jack Pine, Ontario site 1_JW_Ref_M2 (SPAdes) (version 2) | ecosystem: Environmental > Terrestrial > Soil > Boreal...
AGTTATAGTTTACGAACACACCTTGGACGTACTGCGGATCAGGCGAAGCATTCGTCGCAGGCGCGCTCGAAAAGGGGTTAGCAGCGGGCTCGCCGGGACTGGTGGCGAGAGATGCCAGCGAAGGTGAATAACTTGTAGAAGACGGTGACGCGGCAGCTGCGGAAACCGCGCCGGATGAAGACAACGAAAACGGAGCGGCTAGCAGCAGAGGATTTGTAGAGCTGCTTTGCGCGCTAGAAGCGCCGGTGACAAACAACACGAGTCCCAAGAGACAGAGAACATGTCGCATCGCCCAGACCCCCAGAGTGACAAGTACCTCGTCCTGCATCCATAATTTGACATGAGAACGGCCCGGCATGTCCACCCAAATTCTCTCTCTCTTCCGCGAATCACTGCCGCGACGAGGCGCTTACGCACCAGCCAGATCCACGATCTTCCCGCCGCGGAATACAGGATAAATTCGAATTGAGTTTTCATTCATAAGAGCCAAGCTAGCACCGTGATTCTCCAGGGATGTGAGCGTCCCCGAAGGAAGTGACGCGATGGAAAGAAATCCGCAATTCCAAAAGGTGAAAAAGACTCAGGAGGCGCTGCGATATCAGTTTATTTCGACGGAGCTCGATCTGGCACTCACGTTTGCTGACATCGCTCGCTCGACAAATGATGAAGCTCGCTCGGAGCGAAATCTTGACCATGCCAAGAAAGCGCTTCGGTCTGCAAGACAATTGCTAGCGGAGGCTATCCTGACGCCAAGCATGAGCGACGACATCAACGAGAAGTTGAAGAAGCTGAAACCCTTCATTGACGGTGGCCAACTGCATTCGCACCATCACGAAGGGGAATAAGCGTCGTGCGTCGTGCGTCGTGCAGACCGTTCGGCAGGTCAGGCGCTATGACCAGGTCCGGAGTGAGTTGCTGAGTTTTCTCGAAGGCTTCCATTCCACTCTGCGCTTCGCCGCAGGTTTCCAAGTCGGTTTCTTCATTTCAGAATAAAGCGTATTCCCAAAACAAGTTCTTATCCAGTACTGATAAGGCATAAAATCGCGCCGTTCGCTCTCCCAGCTGGCTTTCCACGAAAAGGTCGAGAGATGGCAGCCAAGCGCCCCAAGTCCAAACCGTCAAACACCAAAAGAAAAAACTCAGGCTCGTCGCCGGCACCACAAAAAGATGATTTTTTGATTGCAGCCGTTGGCGCTTCGGCCGGGGGCGTGGAAGCATTCACAGAGCTGTTGACGAATCTACCTGCGGACACGGGCATGGCGTTCGTCCTGATTCAACACTTGGACCCGAAGCACCAAAGCCTCCTGAGCGGTTTGCTTGCCAAGAAATGCACGATGCCTGTTGTCGAAGTCACAAAAGGCATGCGCCTCGAGCCGAATCGTGTGTATGTAATACCCCCCCAACGCGACGATGACGGTCGCGGACCACTCGCTACAACTCGAGAAGAGAAGCGAATCGGGAGGAACGCACATGCCGGTGGACCTCTTCATGCGTTCCCTGGCCGCGCAGCAAGGAGTTCGCGCGATCGGCGTAATTCTTTCAGGATTGGGCACGGACGGAACGCAGGGAATGGCGGAGATTTAGGCCCACGGCGGAGTGACGTTCGCGCAGGACGAAAGTTCGGCGAGATATGACGGAATGCCGCGGAGCGTGATCGACGCTGGATGTGTCGACTACATTCTTCCGCCGAAGAGTATCGCTCACGAACTGGCGCGGATCGCCCGCCATCCGTACGTAACACATGCTTCGAGCTCTGACTCGGCTGAGATTCCAGTTCAACAAGGCAATGGGCTCGCAACGGTGTTTCAACTATTGCGCCGCTCGACCGGACTCGATTTTGCGCACTACCGGCAAACGACGATTTTGCGGCGGATTCAGCGGCGCATGGTGGTCCACAAAATCGACAAGCTCGAGCATTATGTTCGGTTCCTTCAGGCGAATCCCAACGAGATTAAGGCCCTCTATCAGGACATGTTGATTAACGTTACAAGCTTCTTCCGGAATCTCGGTGCGTTTGAGGCCATGCGGACGCAGGTTTTTCCCGAGATCGTGAAGGGGCGTCGTTCCGATCACCCATTACGTATCTGGACTCCCGCTTGTTCGTCAGGCGAAGAAACCTACTCTGTTGCAATCACTCTGCTGGAGTATCTGGGAGACAAGGCTGCCGGAAATTCGATTCAGTTCTTCGGCACGGACGTGAGCGAAAGCAGCGTGGCACGCGCCCGAAGCGGCGCCTATCCGGATAACATTCAAGGAGACGTATCATCCGATCGCCTGCGGCGATTTTTCACCAAGATCGAGGGCGGATACCGGATCAGCAAAGCTATCCGGGATATGTGCATTTTCGCGCAGCACAACATTTTGAACGACCCGCCATTCTCCCAGATGGATTTGATCTGCTGCCGGAAACTGTTGATCTATCTCGAGCCAGCCCTGCAGAACAAATTGATTTCCTTATTTCACTATGCCACGAGGCTAGGAGGATTCCTCGTACTAGGCAATTCCGAGGGCATCGGCTCAGCCACTACCCTTTTCGCGACGGTGGATCGCAGCCACAAGATATTTTCAAAGAAAGCGACGGCGGTGCGCCAGACAGTGAGCTTTTCGCTGAACCGTTCGTCTGGACAGATTGACTCTGGTTCGACCCGAATGCCTTTGAAACAGACGGACTCGGTCTGGAACTATGTCGAAGCGCAAAAGGAGTTTGACCGCCGCGTTTTGAGCGAGTATTCGCTCGCCACGGTGTTCGTCAACGACGATTTCGAGATCATCCACAGGCGAGGCAGCGTCAACCGTTTCCTGAAGCTCATGCCTGGCCGAGCGAGCCTAAGCATATTAAAAATGGCGCAAGAGGGGCTGTTGCTCGAACTACGCAATGCCATCAGCCGGGCGAAGAAAGGAAACGTCGTGGTGCGGAAGGAAAATGTTCAAATCAAAGACGGAGACGGCGGAGGCGAGAGTTCTTCAGCCCACCGGCAATTCACCCGAACGGCGGGATTTGAAGTAACGCCTATAAACGTGCCCAGTCTGAAAGAACGTTATTACATGATTGTTTTTCACGACAAATCCGGCGAGAGAGGAACGTCGCGAGGCGCGACGCAGCGCCAACGGGAAAGTGGTTCGAAAGAACCCACCCCGCAGATCGCAAAACTCCAGCAGGAACTTGAATCTGCGAAAGAATACTTGCAGTCGGTAATCGGAACGCAGGAAGCCACGAACGAAGAATTGCAGTCCGCGAACGAGGAGATTCTTTCGAGCAACGAGGAACTGCAAAGCACGAATGAGGAATTGGAGACAGCGAAGGAAGAACTGCAATCGGCGAACGAAGAATTGACGACGGTCAATGATGAGCTTCGTGGCCGAAATTTGGAGATGACGCAGGTAAACAGCGACCTCACGAATCTATTGGGCAGTATCGAGATTGCCGTGGTGATGATCGGAAGCGATTTGATGATCCGCCGATTTACTCCGGAAGCGCAGAAATTTCTGGGGCTTATATCGACGGGCGTGGGGCGTCCGCTGCTAAACATCCAGCCGACGATCGGAATTCCGGATTTTCAGGCGCTGGTGATGGAGGCAATGTCCACCGTCCGGCCTATCGAGAGGGAGCTGACCGACCCCAACAAGAATCATTACCTGCTGCGCATCCTTCCGTACCGTACAATGGAAAACAAGATCGACGGAGCGGTGATTACGATCAGTCACTTCGGCTAGAGCGGTGGCGGAGGCTAGCTAGAAACTTCTGTTGGCCTGGCGCTCGACGGACGGCGTGGTAAAAAAACTCATTACCTACATTTCGATGGCGCGCCCGCCCAGATTCGAACTGGGGACCCTCTGCTTAGAAGGCAGATGCTCTATCCAACTGAGCTACGGGCGCGTCGGGTTAGCTTTACGTTATTTTAGGACATTTGGGGCTTGCGCTGGAAAACTTTGCAGTCGTTGGAGTCGAGGACGGTAGCGCCCAGGGCAGGCGCGCTACCAGCGCTGCGCTACCCGGCGACCTCGAACGCCAGATCGAGGCGTTCATCGAGCACTACAACCACCGGCGCACGCTCCACTCGCCCGGGCATGGCTGATCACGGCCGAGTGATGCGCTGCATCAGCTTCACCGCGCAACTGGGGCGAACTTGGAAGTGCCGGGCTGTAGCGTGCGTTTATCCGCGCTTGGTTTGCGGCGTGATCCGCACGGATCTGTGAAGCAGATACACCACGAAGAATTGGAGGACGGCGAGAAAGAGCGGCCCAGCGCATTTCCCAAGATCATGCTCAAACAGACCGATTCCGGCATCCAGCAATTGCATGGCGCCGGCGAGCGCACCCAGGATCAGCAACGCAGGCGTCGCCTGCTTGTAGATCGCCCCCAATATGAACAAAGCCAGAGGAATTCTGGGCGCCGCCGCGTACATCGCCAATAGCAACGACACCTCCGTCGGAACGGCGGCAGGGACCAGGTATTGCGGACGGATGATCGCCGCGATCGAAAAGCCGCTCGCGACCAGGACATTGATTGCCGTGACCACCGAAGCCAGCCGAAACGCCATTATTGTTGTCATTGATTCCTCTCTCTGAGTAATCCCATTATTGACATGAACTTCCTCTCTTCCGTTGTGATGTTCAGGACGTAGCCCGTCGGCTCCCGCCCAAAAAACATTAGTTCTGCGTTTAGTTGAATGGCGAGAGAGACGAGTAGAGGCTCATTTCTCAGCGCCACCTTTTCCTTACTTCCCTGCCCCTGCGGAATTCGATGCTGACTTCGTCCAGCCTCGTTTTCAATGCGCTGTCGAGTTTGCAATCCGCGGCGGCCAGGGTGTCGGTCAACTGCTCGACGCGGCTTGCGCCAACAATGACCGAAGTAATGGCAGGATTCGCCAGCACCCAAGCGACTGATAAGGTCGTGATTGGCGTTCCATGCTGTTTGGCGATTTCCTGAACCCAAGCAACTGTTTCAAATTCGCGCTCGCGCCAATACCGGGTACGTCAGCGATATCGATGAAGTTAATTCCTGCCTCAGCCGCCTTATCGAGCATTCGATGCGCCTCCTTTTCATCCGTTTGCTTTCCGAATGTTCCCGTTCCGAGGATCATGCGAGAGACCGTTAAGCCGGTCTGACCAAATTTCGTGAACCGCATAAGGACTCCTTACCGCTAGCGAGAAAAAGGCTGCTCCCGCCCAGAACCGATTAATGATGACAATCATCATCATTAATGATATCCTGTCGTTATGTCAAGCGATCTAGAAGGAGCGTAAGATTGCGTTTAACCAAAGAACAAGCCGAACAAAACCGGCATCTCATTGTCGAAACTGCATCGCGGATGTTCAGATTGCATGGCATGGACAATGTCGCCGTCGCCGACATCATGAAGGAATCCGGCTTTACACATGGCGGATTCTACAACCACTTTAAATCCAAAGATGAGTTGGCGGCTGAAGCTATTGCTTCTGCATTCGATGTTGTCGCAAGTGATTTATCGGAAAAGCTTGCATCCGGAAAACATCCACAAGAATCGCTTTCATCGTTCGTCGCGCGATATCTTAGTCCTCCGCATCGCGACACTAAATCTGGAGGATGCCCAGCATCAGCCTTGCCCGTCGATGCCGCGCGCAATGGAAAAACCGTTCAAGCTGCTTTCGTCAAAGGCATTGAAACCTATCTCGATATAATCGCCGCGCAAATGGGTGGAGACGAGCAGGAAGCAAGGCAACAAGCTATAGCTTTGTTTAGTGGCTTAGTGGGCGCAATGATGCTGTCCCGTGCCGTGAAAAAAAGTGATCCGACACTTTCCGACGAACTACTCAGTTCAGCACGGAAAATTTTAAAGCTGAAAAATTGAAATATGCCGAGAGATCGCATTCCGGCGCGGCCGGATATCTGTCGCCGCTCAGAGACAAATGCCGGGAGAAGATTCAAAGCACGGAGGAGACGGACATGAAGCGACGGATCGTGTCAGCGTTGTGCGTAGCGGTTGGAATTGGTTTAACGCTCATGATGCCGGAGGTGCAGGTGCATTCCGCGGAATGAAACGGCTTGTCGCTGATCGCTTGTCGCTGGATCGATTGGAGCGGTTTTTTGGGCGTGGGGCGCTTGTCTGCCAGAGCCGAACCTGCTGCGAGAGTGTATCCTCGCTGATTCTGCAGGCGTTGAATTTGTCTCCGTTTAGAGACGCTTCCGAACGGGCCAGAGCCGCTGTTCGAGGCGCCAAAGCTCACTAAATTCCTTTTTCACAGAGTCTAAGGGCCCAGTGCCAAAATTTGTCGCACTGGTCGCTTATTTGCAGTAGATCGCGATGAGGGACCGGGGAAGAGTCCGCCCACAAGACGAAACGCCGCAACCCATCAACAAATGAGCTACATAACAGGAACCGTCACCGACCTGGAAACGTCCCGTGACGAAGGGACGCGAAAGACGTAGAATCAAGCTACATTCGGAAAGATTGGGGAAGCCCCCAACCGCGGCACGTGTGAACCATGGCACCGGCACAGACAGGAAGCTCGCTCGATCGACTGGAGAGGCGGCAGTGTGCCCGTCACCAAGTGAAGTCGCTAGCTTACTTAGATATCGGCGCCGATAATGGCGGAATTGTCTTGAACATCAGCGAGAGCGGGCTCGCCGTGCATGCAGTGAGCATCCTGCCGCCGGAGCCTGTCGTTGACCTTCGCATTCAGCTTCCCAGGTCATCGAATCGGCTCGAAGCAAAAGCAAAAGTAGCGTGGACGAGCGGGACGAAGAAAGAAGCGGGGTTTGAGTTCGTTGACTTGCCTGAGGACGTGCGGTTCCTGATCAAAGAATGGCTTGCGTTGGAGAACTTGGAGCCGGTTTATGTCACCCGGGAAAAACGACGTCTTCAGAGTCCATCGGCGGGGGAGCCACCGCCAACAAGACGAATCGCGCGCAAGGATAAATGGACGAGCCTGGTCTCGGAGTTGATGTCAATTCCCGCGGGGATCGATCCCGTTATGGAAAGCCCGGGAGCTCCCGCACGCCCGGTAACCGTTACGGAGTCCATGCCTGTCAAGGAAACGGCTGCGCCTGCGCCGCTCGGTCTGGATGCGAAGGTAGCGAGCAAGGAATCCGCGGGAGCTACAGCGGCGCGAGATTTTGGACTCGCCGAGTCGCTCCTGCCCTACGACAAACAAGCGCGCTCGGAATCCAATTCGATCACAGCACCGGATCTGACTGATCGACCTGTTTCTCCAAATCCGACTGTGATTGGCGATCAGCAATTTGGCAGAAGCGATGCAGAATCGGGTCTGCCGAGCGACAAGTTGCTCAGATCGCCACTGCATTCGGTCGCAATTGTTCCAGACCAGGGCAACGAGACTGAGAACGCGAAAGGATCTCAAAACCGGCAGGAATCTGACTCAAGCGCTGCAGAGGGAGATGATTTCCTCAAAAGGGCGCGCGAGCTGTTTGGCCCCAAAGGGCTGGCAAGACCTGAGCCGGAAGCCGCTAATGTTGATGCTGCCTCGATTGCGAATCCGGCTGAGGCGGCGCCGGCGGATCTGCCTGCCGAAGACAAACCGAAAGAGCCTGCGCTGCCCACCCCAACGTCAGATTTGATTCCGACTTCCACGCTGTCGGGCGAAGCGTCCGTTCCAAATTCGCTTGGGCCTGTTATAGCAGTTCCGCTGGATCCAGATGCACGACGGGAAGAGTCCAAACAGGATTCATCCTCTCCGCCAGAGCGCGGTTTGGATCCGCGCAGTTTTCTGGGCTTACTGGCGCTATGCGTATTGTTGTCGCTAGTGTGTCTTGTGTTGGGCATTGTAGTTGGCCGAAGGGTAGCGAAGCATTCGCTGGGCACCGCGGACTCGCGCCATAACGGCTTTGAACAAACTTCACAAATCGCACAATCCTCACAAACGGCGCCGGCGGATGTGCCGGCCAACGCGACTTCAAATCAACCGGCGCCCGCTGCATCGATATCGCCCGACCAGAAACAGGGATTGCCATCCGGGCACCTATCGCCGCTCGAAGCAGCGCCCCATCGAACCACGGCGTCTCGGTCCAAAGACGATGCTGTGGTTTCGTCCCAAAACGGGATCGATGCCCCAGTTGAGAATGCAACGGTCGATCAGTCCACGGTGAAAAGTGACCCCGAGGGATCGTCTGCAGCAAACGTGAGTTCGAATGAAGCATCAACCATACCGCCTCCGGAAGTGTCGGTAAGCGCCTCTTCACCCGGTGTTCGAGTCACTCTCCCGCCAGAACTGAATGCAGCACCGCCGATACAGCCGCCGTTAGATCGTCTGGTGGCTGCTCACTTGATTTATCGCATGGAGCCTTTCTATCCTAAGGAGGCGTTGCAGCAGCGCGTTGAAGGCACCGTAAAAATTCACGCGACTGTGGGACAGGATGGGAAAGTGAAGAATCTCAGGGTCATCAGCGGCCCAGCTTCGCTTACTGCGGCGGCGCTTGACGCCGCTCAATACTGGCGGTACGTACCCGCGCTGCGAAACGGACAGCCCGTGGAAACTGATGAAGACGTCAGCATCGAGTTTCACCTCCCGCACTAAGTAACGCCGAAAGAATTTTCCTCGTATTTCATCTCACCTTTTGAGAATTCAGGTTACGATGATGCCCACGACAGTTAATCGTCTCAGGGAGAGTTATGAACGAGTATCGCAGCGTCGAAACAAAATTTTCCGACTCACTGGGTCTGAAAAAACGCCCGGTCGCGGTGAGATTTTTGGACGCTCCGCCAAATGGTGTTCCAAAATTCGAAGGGGCGGAGCCTTCTGGCTGCAGTTTTTGGCGAATTGCGGCGGCCGGAAAGACGTTTTACACCGTGCCCGCGGACCACTATAACTGCGCAATCGGAAGCCATACGCACAACATTCCTCTGCCACCGGAGCGCGCGAAAGAGCTCGAACAAACGCTTTCTTTCATGACGGACATTGGCTACATCAAGCTGGAAGAAGTTCCCGGCATCCCGCAGCTCGCCAGGATGCCCGCCGCGGTGGTTTATTCACCGCTCGGAGAAGCGCCGGTGGATCCGGATGTTGTGATCTTCTCGGCGCCCGCAGCGCAGATCATGTTGCTCCAAGAGGCGGCTCAACGTGCGGGGCGCGCATCGCACTTTCCGATGCTGGGGCGTCCGACTTGCATGGCGATTCCGGCGGCGATGGCGAAGGGAGCCATCATTAGTTCCGGGTGCATCGGCAATCGAGTCTATACGGACTTGGCAGAGGGAGAGCTGTACGCGATGGTGCCGGGAAAAGATGTGGAACGCATCGCTAATGAACTCGAGACGACCGCTTCGGCCAATGCGAAGCTTCATGAGTATCACAGCTCTCGCCGCCAGGAAATTTCGACGCAATAGGCATGGCGATTTGAAGGCGCCGTGGACATGCGGAATTACTGAAAGAGAGGAGTGCGATGGATCGCGAGCATTTTTATTCCATCATGAATGGCGAAGGAACGCTCGATTACGAGCTCTACTTGAATACGAAGGCGCTCCTTTCTTGCCAGAAGGATTTCAAGGCTTTTTGCAATGCGGATGAATTGCAATTCCAGTTGGTTCATCAAGTGGAAGAACTCTGGATGAAGTTGATTGGCTATACGCTGCTTGATATCGATGATTACTTACAGCAGGAAAATACGAATCGCGTGATCACTCTTTTTCACCGCGTTCATATTGCGATGCGCCTCTTGATTGACCAACTCGCGCTGCTCGAGACAATGTCACCAAAAGAGTACCAGGAAATCCGGTTGCAGCTGGGGAACGGCAGCGGCCAGGAATCGCCGGGCTTTCGCTCGCTGCTGAAGATGCATCCGCACATCTGGCTGTCGTTCAAAGAGCACTACCTCGACAAGCACAATCAAACGATCGAGCAAATCTACAACTCAAATTACAGCCATTCGGACGCGTATGTGATAGCCGAGGCGCTGGCGGAATTCGACGAGCTGTTCCAGCGATTTCGATTCGTTCACTTGCAATTGATTCAGCGAACCATCGGGATGGGATCAAAGTCCTTGAAGGGGCGGTCTGTAGAGTTGCTGAACGAAGGGTTGCGCGTGCGATTTTTTCCCGAACTTTGGGATATCCGCCATCAGATGACGGACTCGTGGGGCGCGCAGTACGGCAAAGTACGCGATTCAATCGGCGGGCACTGAATGGCGCGTTAGGAATTGCTGCGAGCGAATCCCCAGGCTGTTCCTGACAGGCCGAGTATCACCAGCGCTGATCCAATTACTGCAATGGCCTGCGGACCCATGCCTCGGTTCCACGTTTCAAGAAACACGCCGAGAGGAAAGATCACCGCGCCGGCAAGAAGCGCGATCGCAAGATACACACGAATGCGCTCGCCGAATTCGACGCGGTCAAACGCGATTCCCAGGATCATAAGCAGTAGACCCAAGCCGATCCAATGTCCGTGCGCGTCCACCTGCCGGACATACACAAAGCTTCGCGATGCTGCGTCGGCTAAAGCCGTCTGCGATTCCGTCATGCGATTGTCGGCGGCACGCACAAAGCCTGTGGCGAGTGCCGAGCCTAATCCATCGAGAGTTTGATGCTCGATGAACACGGCATACCAGATGCCGTAACCCATTCCCCAGATCGCGAGCGCGAGTCCGCCAAAAATGAGAAGCTTGCGTGACGTCCTCATGACGCAGCCGCCGAATCGATTTTCCCCGTGTAGCGCCAAATCCCCACGAGCATTCCAAAAAGCGCAATGATCACAAGCAAGCCTCCGACGTCCGCGAAACCGCCGGCCAGCAAGCCCCACTGCAGCTCGAGCAGAACGAATACAGGCAGCGCCAGCGAACCAATGAGCAGTAGAACCGCCCAAATGCGGCGCCACTCTTCACGAAGAAACACGTACGGTTGAAAAAACGCGAGGAGAATCGCCAGAATGCCGAACTCGATCACGTGGGCGTGCGCGGCGACATTGACGGCCTTGGCGCCCTGCAATTGGCCGTAGTCGGCAACCGCCTGAAGCGGCTCTGCTGAATCGCCGGTCGCAGCACGGGTCGTCATTGCTGAGAGCAATTCGCTGTCTCTCGCTTCGTAGCGGAAAAGATGCGCGCCTGCGTAATAGCTTCCGTGAAGAAACCCGATAAGAATTAACACCGTTCCACCGCTGAGCAATGCACGAGCCGGCCAACTGCGATCGGTAAGAAGTTCGTCGGAAATTCTAACCGGCGTCTGCGCGCGAAAGTATTTCGCAAGACCCGCCAACTCACAAAGACAGACCACCCAAACGAAAAATCCGCCGAGATCAGCAAATACGCTGGCCCATCCGATCGCCACAAATGGGCTTCCTGCTAATCCCACGTAGTGAATGAGAAAGACCCCGACTGGCAGCAATATCGCTCCCGATAAAAATAGTTTCGCCAGAAACTTCTTCGCGGACTCAGAAAACGCCACATACGGCTGCAGAAGTGCGATCAAAAGCGCGATGTACCCGAAGCCGATCATGTGTGAGTGCGCGTCCACCTTTGTACCGCGATTTTCGAGCAAGCCGCCGATATTCTGAAAAGCGGCGCCAGCAGCTTGGGGATCATGTGAAGCGACGGCCCGCGTGGCCGCAAGCAGGTTCTCGCCGATTCTGTTCGCGTTGGGATGCAGAATAAATGCTGCAAAAATATCGCCGAGGATCATTCCACAGAGGATCAGTGCAATCCCGCCAATGACGAAAATTCGCCGTGCGCTGAACGGCGCAAATCGATCTGCGGATTGCGCTACAGAAGCGCCGGAGCCAATTGCTCCCTCGCGAGCGCTCATTGCAACCTCGGATTTGCGGATGTGACCAGGATCACGGGTTCTTACGCGGACGCGTGAGCGCCGACGGAACTCGACCGAAAAGCAGGAATCACGCGCTCGGCAAAGAGCTGCTGCGTCTTGATCGACTTCCAATGCTCGATCCCGCCAAAATTCGAGACGATCGCCAGCTCTCCGATTCCGCCCTTCGCTTCCACCGCTCGTATCTGATCGATGACTTTCTCGGGCGTGCCGATGATCAGGTGAAGCTGCGCGGTTTTCGCATTGAGCCGGGCGAGATCGAGGCGGTGCTGCTGCGGCATGCGGGAGTTGCGCAGGCTGCGGTGATTGCGCGGGAGGATCGGCCTGGGGAGAAGCGGCTGGTCGGCTATGTGGTGGCGGCAGGGGATGCGGCGCCGGAAGCGGCTTCGTTGCGCGGCCATGTAGCGCAGAGCCTTCCGGACTACATGGTGCCCTCGGCGTATGTGGTGCTGGAGCGGCTGCCGCTGACCCCCAACGGCAAGCTCGACCGTGGTGCGCTGCCAGCGCCGCGGGTGCGCGCGCCTGCGGTGCGGCGCTCTGCGCGCACGCCGCAGGAGGAGATCCTGTGCGCGCTGTTTGCGGAAGTGCTGGGGGTAGCGGGGGTTGGGATTGAGGACAATTTCTTCGAGCTTGGCGGCCATTCGCTGTTGGCGACGCGGCTGATCAGCCGCATCCGGGCGAGCCTTGATGTTGAGGTCGCGATCCGCAGCCTGTTTGAGGCGCCCACGGTTGCGGCGCTGGCGGCACGCTTGGGGGAGGCGGCGCCGGCGCGTGCGGCGCTGCGGGCGGTTGCGCGGCCTTGTGAGGTGCCGCTGTCG
>Ga0209625_1000307_pt1 | contig 12548 bp, 10 predicted proteins | sample JacPin_JW_Ref_M2_FD_187960 | JGI IMG/M metagenome (GOLD analysis project Ga0209625, IMG submission 187960) | Forest soil microbial communities from Algoma, Ontario, Canada - Jack Pine, Ontario site 1_JW_Ref_M2 (SPAdes) (version 2) | ecosystem: Environmental > Terrestrial > Soil > Boreal...
GCACCAATAACCCCGTTTCCTTGTCGAAGTACAGCTTGATCGCCGAGCCGCCCGCCGTGGTCCCCTCGATCACCTGAACCGGCTTATCGTTGATCGTGATGGCCGGAAATCCGCTCCGCCAGTTCTTGAACTCCTGCTTGATCTGCGCTGGAAACGCGAGCCCCGCATCCACCCGCGCTCCCTCGAGGTCGCCCCCCGTCAGCGGCATCAGCGGCACGGGCTTATCCACCGCCGCCACCCAGGCTTGCTGCCCGTCATACACCGTGGTGTTATCTCCGGCCAGCGTGTGCACCACCGTCGTGCGCAGTCCCGGCTTGGCGTAGTAATCGATCGGCACCTTGGCAAAATCGGTGTCGAATCCCGTATATGTTCCTTTGCCCACCAAACTCGTCAGCTTGGCCACTTGCGCCGCTCCGCCCAGCGCCTGAAGATACTTATCCAGAATCTGCTCCGCACTCGGCTGGTTGGCTCCATTCAGGTTCAGGATTTCCACTCTGTCTGGATCTTCCGGCGGCGGTGTCCCGTATTGCTCGGCCAAACTTGGCGTCACCTCCGGCCTCTGGCTGCCCCGATGGCAGGTGTAGCAGGTGATCTTGCGCTCGCCCCCGAAATCCGCCTTGTTGATGGCGTTTACCATCACCACCATCCGCCGCGCCGTGTTCTTCAAAGCCGTATCATCGGCATAGCGCGCCCAACTGCCTCCGCTTTCCGCGGTATGGCAATCGGTGCAGTTCAAGCTCAGCGAGGCGGCAAAGAAGCCCATGGTCCCCAGAAATTGATCCACGGAAATGCCTCGCAATACCTGAATGTTTTTGAAGGCATCTTCCGCCAGCTGAGGCTTTTGTTCCTGGCCGCGCGCCCATCCTGCTCCAATCAGGCAGACTGCCAGCGTGGTCACCGCACCGCGGATCGCTCCCCTCGATCCGAATTTCATGTACCCTCCCTCTTTGTCCTGTTTGCGGAGCTTCGTTCTGCCGATCTGATCGCTCGCATGCGCAATTTTCTCCAGCTCTCGATAGAGCTGGACGTGTCACCTGCAATTTTTTCGTTACGCCGGCTCGACACTATACACCTGGCTGCCCCACACACGCAATCCGCCAACTGAAACCGGCAGTGCGCGTGATCTTCTGAAAGCGCGAATCTTGACCGTCAAAATCGTCGAGCGTATGCTGCGGCATTCACAGAGGACAAAGCGGAGCGCTATTTCTTCCGCGCTGCCTCTTTGAGATCCGACTCTGTGCTGCAAGGCCCGATTCCACAGGAGAACCTAATGCGAAGTCCAGGGAGCAGCGTCATCATGGCCGTGGCCGCAGTCCTTGGGCTTTCGTCCGTTGCGTCGTCCCAAACGCCCCAGCCGCAAGCAGTCGGGAAAAATTCAGAATGGATGTATAACGGCCGCAATAGAGTCGTAGGCACCGGCGGGCCTGCTCCAGTTCACGATTTGAACGGGACGTGGGCTGGGCCTCGTTCAGGGGCGGGGGTGCCTGATTTCAAAGAAGGAGAAATACCTTCGCTAACCCCTTTGGGGCAAAGGCTGTTCAGTGAACGTAAAAGTCTCGGGAAATTCAGTCCTGCCGCTACCAATGACCCGTTTGTCAGGACCTGTGATCCGTTGGCGTTCCCGCGAGCCGACGTCGACGAAATCAGAGGAATTTCGTTCACAACGATGCCAGATCGCATAATCGTGCTCTACCAATTTCAGCAGGTTTGGAGAGAGATATGGATGGATGGGCGCGCACTTCCGAAAAATGTGGGAGCCGCGGAGAAAGGTTCACCTGATCCGCGATTTTTCGGATACTCGGTGGGTCATTGGGAAAGCGACCATACTCTCGTGGTTGATACCACTGGGCTGGACGACAGAACCTGGCTCGACCGCGACGGGCATCCACATAGCGTGCAAGCGCACGTACAGGAACGCTTCACCCGCACCGACCACAACGATTTGGAACTGGCCATTACCGTGGACGATCCGACGATTTATGCCAAGCCCTTTTCTCTGGGAACCGTTTATCTCAAATGGATTCCCAATCAGATCTTCGATGAGAAGCTGTGTATACCGTCCGAGACGATCGAGTATTTGAAGGCAGTTGGAGATCCCGCCGGCAGCACCATACCAGCCAAATAGCCAAGCAAGCGCTCATCAATTCATCGGGACGCCGCTTCATTGCCCTGCATCGGTTGACTGAGGCAATTCACTCTTATATTCTCTGAAACAGGTTGATCGCGGCAAATTTCGTTCCCGAGGTGGCGCATGCGAAATAAACTTATACTTCTGGTGATTGCCTTCCTTGGCTTGTGTAGCGCTGCCTTCGCACATCATGGAGCCGCGGCTTACGACATGAGTAAGCCCGTCGTCATGAAAGATGCCGTTGTAACCAAATATATCTGGGCGAATCCCCACACGCTTGTTTTTTTCGACGCCAAAAATGACAAGGGTGACACCACACATTGGTCCGTGGAGCTGGGTAGCCCTTCGGCAATCGCCCTGATGGGCTGGAACAGGACTTCGCTCAAGGCCGGCGATGTCGTCACGGTTTACATGTTTCCTGCTAAAAATGGTAATCCGGTGGGGCGCATTAACAAGATTGTTCTTGCCGACGGCGCGCTGCTAAGGGACAGCCAGACGGGAGCAGACAACGGCGGGCGCGCCGATAACGACGTCAAGTAGTTCGCAGATTTTACGCGACTTCAGTTTTTTGTAGCTAACATAGGGACCGGCACCTTCCGGTCCCTTTCGCTTTTTAGTTGTGGAAGTGGATCAGATCGAGCCCGCAGCCAAGGCGTATTCCGTCATCGAAGCCGCACTCCGAAACTACAGCAAGGTGGTGGCAGGGCGCGTGGCAAGCAGGGGGAAGCCGCTTCAATTGAAGCGGCTTCCCCTTTTGTCATTTTTTGGCGGGATCGAGTGACCTGGGCTATTTCGCCCGGCCTTTATATCCGGTCGGTTCGGTACGGATTCGATAGACCACGCCGCGCCCGACAACATACAAATAGTGCTTGTCGGGACCTGCGAAGCCACAGTTCTGCGGCGGCATTTCGTAAGGCGCTTCAATGTCTGCCAGGTGTTCGCCCTTGGAGTTGAACACCTGAACCCCGGCCGGAGTGGTAGCGTACAGATGGCTCTGGCTGTCAATGCAGAGGCCGTCGGCTCCGCTCACCAATCCGTGATCGGTCTCCTGCTTGAGGGTATATTTGCCGAAATTCTTACGGTTCTTTAACGTTCCGTCGGACTGCACATCATAGGTGAGCAGATAGGAGCCATCCCAGTCGTTGACGTAAAGGAGTTTTTCGTCCGGACTGAGTGTAATGCCATTGGGCCGATTCACGTCGTCGGCTACCCGGACGACTTTCTTACTGTTGGGCTGGATGTAATACACCGCCTGCGGCAAATCGTCCGGTGATTTTTTGGCGCCAACCTGATAGCAGTCGGTGAAATAAATGCCGCCTTTTTTATCGACCACGAGATCGTTGGGCCGGATATACGGCTTGCCGTCAAAGCTGTCGGTAAGCGTTTCGGCGCCATCCTTGGGATAGATCAGACTGACCTTTTTGGTGTATTGCGCGGCAAAAATACGGCCCTTCGAGTCCATCGCCAAGCCGGCAGCCTGCTCGGAGTTATCCACTAACGTGGTCACGTTCCCATCGACATCCACTTTGGCGAGGCCGCCATTTGCAGTAACGAGAAGGCTGCCGTCGGGCATACCCACTCCGCCGTCGGAGCCGCGCAATCCATTTTTCACGACTTCGATCTTTGTTCCGGCTTTGACTACACCTGGAATGTCCGGTGTGACCTTATCGGTGGCGACCGCAGTGTCTTGTTGTTCGCCGCGGCCGGCACCTCGGCCTTGACCTCGACCCTGACCGCGGGCCTGCCCGGCGCCTTGCTCGGCTTCCTGGGCGACAGCTGCCATTGAACACGTAAGCAAAACCGCAAGCACTAAAATTGCTTTCGATTTCATGCGTCATCCTCCTACTGCTGGTCTTCGTCGCTCTGCGAACGAGCGCCGAGTTAAGACAAAAAAATGCTCTGCATTCCTTCGGCAGCGAAAGAATACCGCAAAGCCGATAAACTCTGAATCCGCCAGTTTTAGATTATCTGCAATCGCTAGCGCTTCGCGCTGCTGACTTCCTTTTTATCGGCAGTAACCGGACGCGAAGAAACGTACGCAACGATCGCCACCATATCGTCGGTGGTCAATTTGGCGACCACAGGCTTCATTAACTCCGTCCAAATACCGTGCCGATCGCCTTGTTGCATGTCATAGAGCTGGCGCGCGAGATAGCTGGGCGAACGGCCAGCAATCCCTGGCACCGGGCCCAAGCCTTGCAAATCCGCGCCGTGGCAGTTCGCGCAGGCAATCGTTTTCCCGCCGCCACCATTGGCCAGCGCTTCGCCCTTTTTCACGCTTCCCGACGGGACATAGGCGGTGAAGGGCGAGTGGTCGTCGCGCAGAAGTTCGGTGCTCTCGGTATTATCAGGAGCTTCGATGATGCGCTTGGCGATGGGCTCTTTGTCGTTGCCTTCGAGTTTCAGGAACATGCCCCCAGCAATGCGCGTCTTTGGCACCGTGTTCGTCTCCACCACCTTGATCCACGGAGTCCATTTCATCGAGCCAAAATAATCGGCGGCGGCTTTGATCTCATCGTCCGTCATGGCCTTCGCGAACCCGATCATGAGGTTCGTGTTGCCCTTTCGGGAATCGGCGCTCTTTCGGGCGCCGTTCTTGAAGTCATTCATGGTTTGGATGAAGTAACTGGTAGGCAGACCCGCGACGCCGGCGTTTTCCGGCCTGCCCTTGCCGTTTGGATAATGGCAGAGGCTGCACGCAAAAACATTCGCTTCCTTGCGCCCTTGCGCCACAATTGGCGGCATCGCCGGATGGTCATTCGGATACCAGTCGGCCGGCCCGGCATTATTACGAATCTGAGTTAGCGTGAAAGCCAGCGTGCTGCCGGGAACATGCCGTAGCGAACCGTCATCTTTGACCGGAGCGGCGGCCGGCGGAGCGCTGGCTTGTTCGCCTGGCGGCGTGGTAAACCCATAAGCCCAGGGAGGAGGCGGCTCAGTAGCAGCTATGAGCACGCCGATGGTAATAACGCAGGCGAAGCCGAGGGCCAAACCCAAATTCACAGCACCGCGGAAAGTTCTCATAAATCGCCTCCGGATCGTTCAGTTCGCGGCAGCACAAAAGAGCGGCCATGGTGCCGCCAGTGCCGGACATGCTAGCACGTCTGGGATTGGCGCGTCACGGTTCCAGAAACGATTTGGGGGTCTCGCCGGGAAGCTCACGTTGACTTGACGCGAATTTGCGACGTTCGAAGTGTGCGTGCTAGCATCGTTGAGATTTGGAAAATTCTTCACTGAGTCGATTTTTATAGGTAAGGTCCATGACAAACCATCCCGCGACGAATCGCGTCTGGTTCATAACCGGCACTTCGCAAGGCTTTGGCAGGGAACTCGTGCGTGCCGCGCTGCAACGCGGTGATTCAGTCATCGCGACTTCACGGGACCCGCAAGCGGTGACCGCAGCGTTTCCGGGTGCAGCGGATCGCTTGCTAACAGCGTCAATGGATCTGCGCGATATGTGTGAGATTTCGACCGTTGTCGAGCGCACCATTAAGAAATTCCACCGCATCGATGTTTTGGTCAACAATGCCGGCTATGGCGTGACTGGCGCCGTCGAAGAAGCCAGCGACGCAGAAATCGCCAATGTTTATGAGACGAATGTTTTTGGGCTCCTTCGCGTTACGCGCGCTGTCTTGCCTCACATGCGGAAACAGCATGGCGGCCACATCGTTAATCTTTCCTCGATTGGCGGGCTCACCGGCATGCCTGGGTGGGGAATCTACAATTCCACCAAATTTGCTGTGGAAGGCCTTTCCGAGGCACTCGCGGCAGAATTGGCGCCGCTGGGCATTGGAGTAACCATTGTCGAACCTGGTCCCTTCCGCACGGACTTTCTCGGCGGCTCGCTGGTAAAGGCAGCAAACAAAATGCCAGATTACGAAGCCACCGCAGGCAAGACGCGCGCCAGCGCCGCCGAACGCAACCGCAAGCAGCAGGGCGACCCCGCGCTCGCCGCGGACGCCATCGTTCACGCGGTCACCTCGCCGAACCCGCCACTCCATTTAATACTGGGGAAATTCGCCTACGACCGCATGAGTCAAAAGCTCGATGACTTCCGCAGGGAAATGGAAACCTGGCGCGCACTCGGTTTGGGCACCGATTTTAAGAGCTGATCCGATTCACGCCCGGCGGACATCCATTTGGGCGCGGAAAGCGGTCGGCTGGCTGCGAAGGCGACTGCTCCCGAGAATGGCGATCGAAGCGCAGAGCGCGGGCGCCATTCCTGCGAGGAAGATTCGCTGCGGAGTCCAGCCCATCGTGAGCAACATCCCGCCGATCGCCGGTCCGACGATGGACCCGACGCGGCCGACTCCCAGCGCCCAGCCGACTCCTGTTGAGCGCACAGTCGTAGGATAGAAACCTGCCGCCAAGGCGTTCAGACCGGCCTGCGCTCCCTGAATGGCCACGCCGAGCACAAATGTGACTGTCATCATGATGGCAAATGAGTGCGTCAAAAACGCCAGGGAGCCGATGAGCAGTGCAGAGATCGCGAATTGAGCCAGCAATGTCGCGTAGGCGCCAAAAGAATTCATCACGCGGCCTTCGGTGAGCGCTCCGGTAATTCCGCCGAGGCTGAAAAGCGAGACCGCGATCACTCCCGCGGAGACGGCCTGTCCCGACTGCCGCAAAAGGGCCGGCAGCCAATTCACAATGAAATAGAGGATCAGTAGATTCATGAAGAATGGAATCCACAGCAGAATTGTCCCGACGGCACGATCTTCGGTGAAGAGGTGCCGGACCGGAAGGCCTTCGTTCCGCTCCTCCCGTGCCGCAACGGCAGGCGAAGACAGATTGAGCTCCGCCGCGCTGATTTCGGGAGCGATTTTTCGCATGATTTTGGAAATTTCGCGAGCATCTTTTCCGCGCGCGGCGAGGAAACGCACGGATTCAGGCAGCGCTTTGATCAACACGATCGCGATTGCGAGCGGCAACAAGCCTCCGAGATAGAAAACTGACCGCCAGCCCCAAAGCGGAATCATCTTGTAACTAGCCAAACCGCCGACGAGAGCGCCGAGGGGCATGCCGCAGAAGAGTGCGCCGACAAAGACAGCCTGCAAACGCTTGGGCGAATACTCGGAAGTAAGCGCGACGACGTTGGGCATCGCGCCGCCTAGCCCCAGTCCCGTCAGGAAGCGGAAGAGGATCAATTGCTGGAGCGAAACAGCACGCGCCGTGAGCAGCGCGAAAACCGCAAAGGTGAGCGCCGAAAGCACAACCGGCCATTTGCGCCCCCAGCGGTCCGCGACCGGACCCATCGCCATTGCCGCGATCATCAAGCCGATCAGCCCGGCGGAAAATACGGGACCGAAGTTCTTGAGCGGAATGCCTAGACTTTCTGAAATCGAGGGCGCTAGAAAACCGATGCACTGTGTATCGAAGCCGTCCAGCAAGAGCACCAAGCCGCACAAGGCAATCGTGGAGATTTGAAATCGGCTTAGCGGGCGCTCGTCGATAATCTCGTTTACGGTGAGCGCGCGTGTGCGGGCGCTATCCACGGGTGGTCTCCCTGTGAGCACAGAGTGTAGAGCATTCGCGAAGTTACTACCAGAAGCGCGGCTTCGTTCTCGCCAGAACCTCGTTTTGCGGTGTCATGGTTCGCGCATATACTAGGCCGCTAGAGTTTGCTGGTCGGCTCCTCGATCGCTTCGAGAGCGAACTTCTATGACACCCGCACCAAGCAGCTCGCACGCAACCGAAACCGCGCAGGCTCTCGGCGCTCCGGCCAAAGTCAGAATCTGGCACATGAGCGCTACGGAATGGCTGATTTGCGCGGTGGCCTGCGTCGGTTTTGCTTTCGATACCTACACGCTGCTCGTTTTGACGCTGATCGTGCGGCCCGCGCTCAACGAAATGCTGCCGCCGAACTCCGGGCCGGCAGTTGTCAATCAGTGGATCGGAATTCTCTTTTATGTTCCCGCGATTGCAGGCGGCGTGTTTGGCCTGCTCGGCGGCTATCTGATCGATCTGCTGGGGCGCAGGCGCATCCTGATGTGGAGCATTTTGCTCTACGGCGTGTGCACGTTTGGGACCGCTTACGTTACAAGTCCAGGAGAGTTTTTACTGCTGCGCTGCGGGACGTTCATCGGCGTCTCGGTGGAATTTGTGGCGGCGACGGCATGGCTCGCGGAGCTGTTTACGCGGCGCGAACAGCGCGAAGCGATCATCGGCTATACGCAAGCATTTGCCTCGACTGGCGGGCTGCTGATCAGCGCCGCCTATTATCTCGCCGTGACCTACAGCCTGCGCCTGCCGCTGATCCACGGCGGGCACGAGGCCTGGCGTTATACGGCGATGTCTGGGCTGATCCCGGCGATTCCACTGATCGTGCTGCGGCCATTTCTTCCGGAGTCGCCCATCTGGAAACGAAAGAAAGCCGAGGGGACCCTGAAGCGGCCGAGCTTTGTGGAGCTTTTCCGTCCGGCATTTCGCAAAACGGCGCTGATCACCTGCTTGATGATGGCCTGCTCCTATGCGGGATCGTTTGGGATGCTACAGCATTTCGCCAGAATTATTCCCGGCACGCCGGGAGTGCGAATCCTGCCCGTGTCGGCACAGGAGCAACGCGTTGGCGCATTACAAGGCGTGCAGGAGATGGGAGGACTAGCCGGGCGCTTCCTGATGGCTTTTCTGGCGGTGCACATTTTGAGCCGGCGGCGCTTGCTGCGGCTATTTCAGCTTCCTGCGCTTTTAGTGATTCCACTGGTAATGTTCATTCCGGCCGTGCGGGATCGGGACATGTCCACGGCGGGAATATTTGCGCTTGGATTGCTCACCGTGGCGCAGTTCAGCTATTGGGGAAATTATCTGCCGCTGGTTTATCCCACGTACCTGCGGGGCACGGGCGAAGCTTTCGCCGCGAATATCGGCGGCAGAATGCTGGGCACTTCGGCAGCTTTGCTTGTGACTTCGATGGTGCGATTCATGCCGGGCGGCAACGCGAGCCGGCAGCTAAGCTATGCAGCAGGCATTGTGGGATTGCTGTCGTATGTGGTCGGGTTTGTGGCCAGCTTCTGGTTGCCTGAACCGTCTCTAGAGGCGACACCGGATTAATTCATTTCCTATGGCGTCTTCAGCCGAATGAGGCGGCGGGCGTTGCCCTCGTAGATTTTGCGACGGTCTTCCTCGGAAACATCCAGGACGTCCACACAGCGAATCGTTTCCCGGATATAACCGGCACCTTTTTCGGGATCGAACGGTGAGTCGGACGCGAATAGGACCTGGTCCGCGCCAAAGAAATCCAGTCCGCAGCGAATTGCAGGACCAGAACCAAACGTCGCCGTATCCGCATAAAACATTTTGAAGTATTCCTGGGGCCGTTTTTTCAGACGGCGCAGATAAACCGTCAGATCTTCTTCCTCGGTGCGCGCGCCCAGCTGATCGAGGCCGGGGCCGGTGCGTCCTGAAAAATAAGGGACCATGCCTCCCAAATGGTGCGTGATGATTTTGATTTTGGGGAAGCGATCGAATATGCCGGCGAAGACCATGCGCGCCATAAAAATACTCGTTTCGTAAGGCCAGCCGAAAACCCACCAAAGTTCGTATTTCGATTTTTTCTCGGTCTGATAATCGGGGAAGCCCGAACCGCGCGCCGGATGCACCCAAATCGGCACGTCCAGTTCGGCCGCTTTCTCGAAAATAGGCAAGAAATCGGGTTCATCGAGCGGGCGGCCATTTACGTTTGTGAAAGTCTGCACCCCGGCAGCGCCAAGCTTGTTTACGGCACGCTCGATCTCCTTCACCGCGGCAGCGGGATTATTCATGGGCAGCGAGGCGATGAATCCGGCAAAGCGATTGGGGTGCTTGGCTACTAATTCGGCTAAACCATCGTTGGCGATTTCGGCGAGTTCTGGCGATTTTTGCGGATCGGCAAGGGCTTCGATAGGCGGCAGCGGCATGCAGGGCACCTGGATGTACTCGCGGAACTCATCCATGATGCGGAAGCGAACATCGAGATCGACAAGGGAAGGAATTTCCGTCACACGCTTTTTGATCGTGACACCACGTTCAGGAAGAGCCAACATGCGGTCATAGAATTTTCTGGGAAAGATGTGGCAGAAGATGTCAATTTTCATCAAGGCCTCGAACTATTTCACCCCAAAACGGCAAGAGATGTGTAGCTATTGAAAGCGCGGTGGAAGCTATCAAGGGCACGGAGATAAGTCAATCCATCGGCAGGCCGACGTAATTTTCAGCCAGCGACTGTGAGGCCGCGCGCGAACTTGTAAGATATTCGAGCTCGGCAAGCTGGCGGCGCTGATCGAAAGCGTTGTCATCGTGAAAACGATGCAGCATGGACGTCATCCACCAGGAGAAGCGTTGCACTTTCCAAATGCGGTCCAAGCAGGTTTCGGAATATTTTTCGAGCAAGTCCTTCCGCCCCGAACGATAGAACTCAGCGATGGCGCGAGCCAAAACGCGGACATCGGCAACTGCCAGATTCAGGCCTTTGGCGCCGGTCGGTGGAACTATGTGGGCGGCATCGCCGGCAAGAAAGAGACGGCCGTATTGCATGGGCTCGACCACGAAGCTGTGCATTTTCGCGACATTCTTCTGCAGGACTGGCCCCTCGACTAGCTTCCAGCCTTCTTTGGAGGACAAGCGAATTTGAAGCTCCTGCCAAATCTTCTCGTCAGGCCAGAGGCTAAGATCCTCCTCCGGCGTGCATTGGATATAAAGGCGGCTGATCTGTGGTGTACGCATGCTGAGCAGGGCGAAGCCGCGCTGGTGATAGGCGTAAATCAGTTCCTCTGAGGATGGCGGCGCCTGGGCGAGAATGCCCAGCCATGCGAAGGGATAATCCCGCTGGTAAACAGTGAGAGCACTTGCGGGAATCGAGGGACGGCAGATGCCGTGGAAGCCGTCGCACCCGCCGATAAAATCGCAGACCAATTCCGCTTGCTGCCCTTTATTCTGGAAAAGAATTCGGGGATGTTCGGAATCAAAATCGTGCACGCTCACGTTTTCGACTTCAAAGAAGATCGGGCCGCCGCTCGCGTGACGCGCATCGACGAGGTCTTTTATGACTTCGCCCTGTCCGTAGATTGTGATGGAGCGGCCGGTCAAGTCCGCGAAATCGATGCGATGCGTGCGGCCGCAAAAACGCAGGTTGATGCCGTGGTGCACCAGTCTTTCGCGCTTCATTCGCTCGCCGACGCCCATTTCGGCGAGCAAGTCGGCGGTGTTTTGCTCAAGTAAGCCCGCGCGAACGCGCTCCTGGCAGTATTCGCGGCTGCGTGATTCGAGCACCACGGACTCGATACCCTGCAAATGCAGCAAATGGCCGAGCACGAGCCCGGCGGGACCGGCGCCGACGATGCCGACTTGAGTGCGGATCTGCTTCATATGCTCGGGACGGCTGCTTTATCCCGCAGGAACGGCAGCTCCGGAAAGAAATTCGCGGAGAGCAGAGGTGAACTGAGACGCAGCTTCGATATTCGATAAATGCGACGCGTCGAATTCGAGGTAGCGGGCGCCGCGAATCATCGAAGCGAGCGAGCGTCCCTGGGCGGGAGGAGTGGCGGGATCGTGCGTGCCGGAAATAACCAAAGTGGGAGCGAGCACCCGAGAGGCCTGCTCGGTAAGGTCGGCATCGCGAATGGCTTCGCAGCAGGCGATATAGCCCTGCGGCGGCGTGTCGAGAATCATCCGCCGGACCCAGGCAACGACTTCCGGCGATTGCGCAATAAATCTTGGCGTGAACCAGCGCTCGATCGCGCCAGAAACGATTGCGGGCATGCCGCCTGCCCGAATCGCGGCGACGCGAGCGTTCCAAACCTCAGGATTGCCAATATGCGCGGCAGTATCGCAGAGGACGATGCGAGCGAAGCGGTCCGGAGCATTTGCGCCCAGCCAGATTCCCGCCTGCCCGCCCATCGAAAGACCGCAGAAGTGCGCGTGGCGAATTTCGACCGCATCCAGCAGCGTAAGAATATCGTTGCCGAGTTGTTCCTGCGAATAAGGCCCGGGCGGAACGGCGGAAAGCCCATGGCCGCGGGTGTCGTAACGGAGGATACGAAATTCGTCGCGTAGCGCGGCGACCTGCGGATCCCACATCGACAGATTCGTCCCCAACGAATTGGAGAAGACAATTACGGGCGCCCCCGGCGTCCCTTCCAAGCGGTAACGAATGCGGACGCCATTGGCTTCTATAAAAGGCACGGTTGATCCTCAATCAAGTTTTCTGTTGCGCGTTCATTTCTTTGCGCTGTTGCGAGCGGACAATACCCTTTCGGTCATCTCCTCGGCAGAACCGAGATAGTTCGCAGGATCGAGCAGACGAGACAGTTCGGCGCGAGAAATATGGCCGCTGACGTCCGGGTAGGACAGAAGCACGTCAGCGAAATCGCGCCCGTCCTTGACGGCGCGCCTCGCGGCTTCTTCGACGATCTTGTGCGATTTTTCCTTGCCCAGCAGCTGCCTC
>Ga0209625_1000308_pt1 | contig 12546 bp, 15 predicted proteins | sample JacPin_JW_Ref_M2_FD_187960 | JGI IMG/M metagenome (GOLD analysis project Ga0209625, IMG submission 187960) | Forest soil microbial communities from Algoma, Ontario, Canada - Jack Pine, Ontario site 1_JW_Ref_M2 (SPAdes) (version 2) | ecosystem: Environmental > Terrestrial > Soil > Boreal...
TATGAAAATCCCTCAACGTCAGGCAACGTAGAGACTCTTGAAGCTAACTCCTTTGAATTCAGCACGACTTGGTTTGCGACCCAGGGTTTTTCGACCCTGGGAAAGCGGGAAGTCTTGAGGAGAGAGGAGCCACTGGCAAAACCCGTTTGTGTGGCGCCCGCCCCCCTTACCAGACCTTGGCAAGATTGTGCAGTCCCAGGAGATAGTCGTCTTTCTCGATTCTGCTTTCGACGCCAAACTCCGCCAGGATGGTCATCATCTGCCCCACGGGAAGTCCGGCAAGCTCCGCGGCCTTGCCTAGAGAAGCCTCTCCCTTTTTGTATCTCTCAACGGCAAGCAGGACTCTGCCGCGCGTGACCAGGTCGCGCACGGCTTTGGACAGGTCGCTGCGCTCTTCTTTCGAGATCTCAGCGAGAAACTCGTAGTTGTCGCGATCCATGCGGATACTCATCGTTTTGGTCATTCGGGCACCTCCAATTTCAGCCTCGCATCTTCGATGATCGAATTCTTGTAACGTCCGTATTTTGCGAGTGCCGCGAGTCCGGCAAATGCAGCGCTACGATCGAGCAAACCTTTTTCGCGGCTCCGAAGCAGGATGCCCACAGCGGTGGTGAAGGGAATACCGAGCAGCTTGCAGGCATTGATGCCGTTCTTATCATCGATGCCGACGATGCGAGCTCTTTCCTTCTGGGCCAGCGCAATGGCTTCCGCTTCGCCCTGGCCCAAGCTAAAGTCCGTTTGCAACCTTGCGACCAGCCTCCTGTTCTTCACGAGGATAACTTTGATTTTCGACTCATCCAGGGCTTTTTGGATCGTGAGCGCATCCAGGCTCTTCTTCGCGGCACAACACTCCCTAGCGACTTCCCCTGGAATAGCAACCTCCAGCTTGACGCCAGCCAAGAATGGGGCGAGAAGTTCGGCCCTGGTAATGAGGATTAGCGTGGATGCGTCAATAAGAAACATTATTACAATATATTACGAACGTAATACTACCATATGTCGGCTGCGGATGGCAAGCCCCGCGCAAGAATGCGCGACCCGCCCAGGCCCGAGGAAAGAGGAAGAGAGATTTCTCTCTGCGCAAGCCGACCCTTTCGCAGGAGTGCCGCGAATAGAAGGGCACGATATATCGTGCCCCTACAAAACAAAATTGAAGAAAAAAACTTTTTGCGCAACCTGAGGCAACGCGCTGGCATCCCATGGGGAGGCAGAAGTTAAGAAGGCCCGTGCGGAAGTGCGCGAATGTGCAATTCGGTGCGGACTCCTGGCTTCGGCCGCCCCAGCTTCATCCTCAGCCGTCGTCCCGGCCCGTGTAGTTCAGCTGATCGGGCCTTACCGGTCCGTGTAGTCCAGTGATTCCGGGCCTTACCGGCCTGGTCAGCTCATCCGGCCACACCAGCCCGTCCAGCCAATCCAACTAGGAGGGTCGTAGCATGCAAACTCTGAGAGTAGCTGTATTTGCGTTGTGCAGTGCGCTGATCACCATGCTGTTTGGGGCCACACTCGCCCCGAGCGCTCGAGCGGATCAGTGGGACAGAAAAACCATCGTTACCTTCAGCGATTCGGTGGAAATCCCCGGGCAGGTTCTGCCGGCGGGGACGTACGTCTTCCGACTGGCCGATAGCCCGACCGACCGGCACATCGTCCAGATTTGGAATGCGGATGAAACGCAAATCCTGGCAACGACCATGGCCATTCCAAACACCCGCTCAGAACGACCCGGTAAATCCATTTTCGAATTTGAGGAGCGCGCGGGCAGCTCGCCCATGGCCCTCAAAGTGTGGTTTTATCCGGGAGACAGCACGGGACAGGAGTTCCTCTATTCCCGATCGTCGTATTCCAGGCGGTAGGGACGGTTGACGCCAGGGATGAATCGGGAAATCCCTGATGCACGCGGATGGGGGCGGGGTTTTCATCGGTACGCGTGGAAGCCCCGGCCCCACGAAAAGCACGGGTCTAAAGACCCGCCCCTACAAAGAACATGCGACGGCGCGTTCCGGTGCGCTTGGCAAATCGCTTGGGGTTTGCCAATCGAGGTCGTGTAAAATCATTTACCGGGGGACGGGCCCAATGAGGGATGAGAACACCAAGCAGGCGGCGCAGGAATACCTGGCAGCGAAGCTGACGGAAGAAGAGCAGATCTATGAAGAGACGCACAATATGGCATTGGCGGTGGCGCGCTCTCCCCTGGTTTGGAAGAATGTTAAGGATTCTATTTTTGAGAAGTGCAGCGAGTGGAATGCGGTGACGCAGGAAGAAACGCTTACGTGCAAGGAAACGGCGATTGGAGATATCAGGATTTGGTGCGCGGCCCGGTCGAAACAGATGACGGTGCATTACGATTCCAAAAAACTTTTGATCACGGTGAAGAACTCGGGGCGGCTGGAACATGAAAAAGACGTGATCCTGCACATCGAAGGATACCGGACAGGCGCCGACCGGGCCGACCGGGATGTTCACCTGGTGAGGAACGAGCAGGCTGTGAACATCGACATGTTGATTGTGGGCGAACTTCGCGTGTTGACGGGAATGAAACGGCAACGGAACGCTTAGGGAATGAGAACGAGAATACTTTCCGCACACCGCGCTCTTTAGAAAATCAGAGTCTTTGTGGTTTGAGCTGGTAGTGGCCGCCCCTTACGGCCTGCGCTTGGGGTGTCCCAGCGAAGGCCGATGCGGCGGGTGTCGAGAGAGAGAGAACAACTAAGCACGAAGCACCAGAGAGATTTCTCTCTCCGTAAGCCGACCGTTTCGCAGGAGCGAAACGGGAAGAGAAACGTCGGCTTGCTGCGTTCGAAATGACCGGGGGTGAAAGCTATTCGGAGGCGCCGAGGGGGAGGAAGTATTGGGTGCCTTTAACGGGTTCCTGGAGGCGCTTGAGGAGGAGCTGGAGGTCTTCGCTGCGCTCGACGAAGTCGATGTCGGAAGTGTTGATGACCAGGAGATCGGAGGCGGCGTAGCGGAAGAAGAAATGTTCGTAGGCGCGGGCGACTTCCTCGACGTATTCGGGGGAGATGCGGGACTCCTCGCGGGAAGCTTTCTTGGCGATGCGGGCGCGGAGGACTTCGGGATTGGCCTGGAGATAGATGACCAGGTCGGGAGCGGGAATGTCCGCGGTGAGGGCTTCGTAATAGCGTTCATAGAGCTTGAGCTCTTCGTCGTCGAGATTGAGATTGGCAAAGATGCGGTCTTTTTCCATGAGGAAATCGGAGAGCACGGGGCCGAGAGCTTCGACGGCGAGAGCTTCGCGGAGGCGCTTGCGGCGCTCGATGAGGAAGTACATCTGGGCGCGAAGGGCGGAGCCGGGCTTGGCGTTGTAGAAATCGGCGAGGAAGGGATTGTCCTCGCAATCGTAGATGCGGCGGGCATGCAGGCGCTCGGCGAGGACGCGGGCGAGAGTGGTTTTGCCGACGCGCAGCGGGCCTTCAATAACGATGAAGCGGGGAGGCTGTGGACCACGCTGGGGATGGCGAGCGCGCTTGGCGGCGGAAGAGTCGTTGCCGGGCATGGTTTCGTGTGACTCGCGGGAGGGCCGAGGTCAACAGGCGGATTATAGCAGAGTGGTGGAAAGAGTCATCTGCGTTCGGGGCACTCTGGATGGGCGGTAGCGCAGGGCCAGGAATGTAAAAACATTTTCACATTTAGGGCCTAGTACTGCCGTTTGAAAAGCGGCAAACGGAGGGGCTAGAGAGGCGTACTAATCGGAATGAGACCGATAGGCCAGTGCTGCCTGACCATTTGAACAGTAAATTGACCTCATTGCGAGTGGGGACGGACTTGCAAGACCCACGGGCAACACTGAGGTGGCAAATGGTCCTTACAGCGCTGCTGTTGATCTGTTCCATCCCGCAGATGGACGACACGGCGAAAGTGGTTAACGAGTCTCCCGGGGTGGTTTCCGATAGCGCGGCAAAAGATTCTACTCTAGTCGCGTCCCTGCCTTCCGCGCCCGCACCCAAGGTGAATGCCGATCCGGAGCCCATGACGCCGAACCCGGCGCCGCCTTTTCGTCCGGTGAAGCCGGTGTTTACCCGTCCAAGCGAAACGCCCCAGCAAAGGAAGATTTGGTATGGATTGGCGCTGGCGGGACACAGCGGCGCGGCCTTCGACGCCTGGACAACGTACCGTGCGGTTTCCGGCGGCTACGGGCGGGAGGCGAATCCGTTCATGCGACCCTTTGCAAATTCGCGTGCGATTTATGCGGCGACGCAGGTGAGCCCGGCGTTCATGGACTTCCTGGGCAAGCGGATGATGGTGAGCCAGCATGGCTGGGTACGGAAGATTTGGTGGCTGCCACAGGCGGCGGGCGCGAGTATGTCGTTTGCGTCCGGTGCGCATAATGTCGGTGTGGTGCACTAAGAGTTCCCTTAATCGCCCAAACGGAAAGCGCCCCGGTGACCCTCCTCACCGGGGCGCTTCTGTTTTTGGCAGGCGCAGCGTCGTGCCGCGCGCGATGCCGGGCTACTTGCCGACCACGACGATGACGAAGGAGCCGGGCTTCATCTTGCCGCGGCGTTCACCCGGAGCAGGCGGATCGAAGTCGGCGGCCGGGAGAAAGATGTTGTGGGTCTTGAGGTCGAGACCCATGGTGCGGGCGGACTTCTTCGTGGGGACATTCTCGACAACGGTATATTTGTCAGGGGAATCCTCGTGGATGACCGTAAGGTTGCCATCGCCGCAGGAGGCGAACACGTAACCCGTTGCGGGATCGAAGGCGCTGGCGTCCGGGCCCTCGCAAATGGCGGGCGTGGCGACAACCTTGCCGGTATCCGCGTTCACGACGGCCATAACTTTTTCATCGCAAACAGAGAACAGGCGGCGGGTCTTCAGATCCATGGCCAGTCCAGAAGGCGACTTGCAGGGTGCAAGCGGCCAGTGGTGGAGTTCCTTGAGATTCTGCGAGTCGAGATGGTGGAGCGCGGAGGTATCCTCGTTGTTCACATAGACGGTGCCCTTGCCGTCAGCGACGGCAAATTCGGGCTTGCCACCTAGATCGATGGTGCCTACCACGGTGCCATCCGCGGCGTTGATCGCGGTGGCGTTCTTGCCGCGGCCGTTGAAGGTGAAGACGCGCTTGGCGACGGCATCGTAAATGATGGCGTCGGGATTCGCATCTGTTTTGACGGTGCCGATGGATTTCAATGTTTTGAGATCGAAGATGGTTACATCATTCGAACGGCCGTTGCTGGTGAAGCCGCGGCCGAGGTCGGAAGCGACGGCGATGCCATGGACGCCTTGGGTGTCGGGGATGTCGCCCACGACGGCGTAGGTGTCTGCATCGAGAACCATCGTGTGAGTGGCACGCGACACGTAAACACGGCGGGCTTCGCTGTCTACGTAGACGTAGTCCCAACCGCCCTCGCCGCCGACCGGGACGGTTTTGATGACGTGATAGCCGCTCGCGCCGGGCGACGGCGTGGCCGCGCGGGAGAATGCTACAGCAGAAAAGATTATTGCCACAGTGAGTGAACCGAGGATGGTGAAGAGGGTGAAACGCTTATGCATGATGTTTTCTCCCATTGGTTTTCTATCCCTTGCTTGAGCCTGGTGTAAACACTTATATTGCGATGAAGATAAACGCAACATAAATGCGAGGGGTTGGGCCACTACTTCGATTTGTGCTGCTCGAACCAGCCCGCAATATAGAGCATTTTGGCGATATGGTGGCTGGGGCGGCGGGCGATGCCGTGAGGCTCTTCGGGGACGCGGACGAGGACAGTATCCACGTTGAGGAGTTTGAGCGCTTCGTAGAACTGCTCGGCTTCGGAAATGGGAGTGCGATAGTCGGCTTCACCGGTCATGACCAATGTGGGCGTCTTGACCTTGGCGACGAGATTGGTGAGGGAGCGCTGCATATAATTATCGGTGTTCTCCCAGGGAAGACCCGGGAACCAGTATTTGGTGATGAATGGAATGTCGGAAGTGAGCGCGAAGCTGTACCAATTGATGACGGGATAGAGAGCAGCCGCGGCGCGGAAACGATCGGTGTGCTCGATGGTCCAGCAGGTGAGAACGCCGCCGCCACTGCCGCCGGTGACGAAGAGATTGTTGGTGTCGATGTAGCCCTTGGCGATGACGGCGTCGACGCCGCTGTTGAGGTCGGAATAATCGTCGCCCGGATAGGCGTGATGGATGAGATTTGCAAATTCTTCGCCGTAGCTCGTGCTACCTCGAGGATTCGTGTAAAGAACCACATAGCCGCGAGAGGCCAGGACCTGCTTTTCGAAATCGAAACGGTCGCCATAGTCGGCGAACGGACCGCCGTGAATCTCAAGAACAAGAGGATACTTCTTTGTTGGATCGAAATCCGGAGGGTGGACGATCCAACCCTGAATCTTACGATTGTCTTTCGATGATTCGAACGAGATCTCTTCGACGTGACCGGGCTTTTTCTGCGTGAGGAGTTCTTCGTTGAGAGAGGTCAGGACTTTCATAGCGCCGTTGTTGAGGATAGCGACATCGCCGGGATTGTCTGGACGCCCGTAAGTTAGGGCGATCATGCCCGTACGAGACAGGGAGAAGGTGCCGCTGCCGCCGGCGCCGGTTGTGGCAGCGAGGTGATCGGCAATTTTCTTGCAGGTTCCGTCCACGAGACAGAAGCCAACTTTGGAATCGCCTTGATCGTCGTAGCGGAAGTAGATGCCGGTGCTGTCGGGAGCCCATTGCGGGTCCTGGACGTCACGATCGAGCTTTTCGTAGAGGGAGTGCGCGCCGGTGCCATCGCGGTTCATGAGATAGAGTTTTGTGGTCTGGTGACCCTGATAGCGATCGTCGAAACCGGTGTAAGCGATAAATTTTCCGTTGGGAGAAACGGCCGGCGCATTATCCGGCCCTTTACGAGTGGTGAGAGGGCGCAAGGAACCGTCGGTGACATTGAATTCGTAGATTTCATCATCGAAGTATTCGTGATCGGATTCGGGATGGCGGTTGACGGAAACGAGCAAGTACTTACCATCGGGGGTCCAAGAGGCGCGCGAGGGACCGAATTCATTGCCGCCGTTGGGAAAGTCGCCGTTCGTGACTTGCCGCGGCGCGCCACCTTCTGCGTTGACGACAAAAACCTGCATGTAACCGGGCTTCAAATAGCCTGTGCCGTTGAATCGGTAGACCAAACGATCGTAGACGGTGGGAGGATCGGCCCACTTCGCGCCGGAAGGCGCGGCAGGCAGATCGGCGATATGCGGACCTTTGCCCGGAACGAGAGACGAGAAGGAAAGCATTTTTCCATCGGGGGACCAGGCGATGGCGTCGGGGGCCTGCTCGAGATTGGTGATGCGCGCGGTCTGGCCGGTATCCATCCAGCGGACGTAAAGCTGCTGTTTGCCGTCAGCATCGGAGAGGTATGCCAGGCGCAGGCCGTCCGGCGACCAGCGCGGAGAAGCGTCGCTGCGGTTGCCGGTGGTTAGTGGGCGATGATCGGTTCCGTCTGTATTGATGATCCAAAGATTCGAGTAGCGCTTGTCGGTCATGGAATCAGCGAAGCGGCGCACGTAGGCGATTTTCTTTCCGTCGGGAGAGATCTGCGGGTCGGTGGGAAGCTGCAGCTGGAACTCGTCCATGGCAGTGAGTTTATGAGAACCATCCTGCGCCCATAGGACGGGGCATGAAGCAATTGTCAAAGTTGCAGAAAGAAGAGCGACAAAAGTGCGCACTTTAGGTGTCATGGGAAAGAGCCTCCTGGCGCGGGGGAGTTAACAACGCGAATGCCGCCATGTCAAGGTGAAGGGAACAGAGAAATGGATGCGGCGCGAGCGTTTCGTCGACACTTTTGTTCCCTTCGTGCGTTTCCGGATCCCTGAACCAATTCAAATAGTGCGCGTCCATCGAACATCCTCACGCGCCCAATCTATCGCATCGGAGGATCACATCGCTCATCGCCCTCTCCTCCTCCTCCATGAGCGCGGGCTCCATTTTCCCCTCACGGCCCTCCGCGAAATTCAATTTCCGAGTGCTTTGGATTTTCGTGCGCCGCGGTGGTGCGCTTGACGAATAAGATCACGTCAAAGCTGTGTGGAGTTACAGGGCCGAAATATGCGTCGGGTGCACTCTCGCTGTAAATCGCCCCGATACTTCTCATTGGTTGTGGGGTATTCAACCACTCTGCAACTGCCCCGCTCGATGGCGCGCCCCGCAGATCAACGGCAAAGAGGGGAATTTCCGCGGTCGCCAGGGCCGCATCCAGCGAACCCGGAATTGCCGGACCTACCGTGAATTGGCGAAGCCCTTTGCCTCTCTGCAGCGCTTGAAAAGAACCCTGGTCAAAAGAAAATCCACATACCACCATTTTCTCCCCGTAAGTCTTCCGGAGGACCATGCCCATGGACTCCCCCTCTCCGAGCGGCGCCGTGGACACATGTCCGTTGTGCGCCCATAGCATGATTTTTGACTCCGGCCCCTCCTGGTCAAGAATCCATTCCACATTCGCAGCCATGGCCTGGTCGCGAGGCGAAAAGTTGCCCGACCGGTCCACAGAATGCATCTCCACAGCCTGCCGCACAATCTCCAGATTGTGCCGAGCCAATGTCCACTCTTCGAGCGAGGACGCCTCCACGTATACGTTCTTCCGGCGTTCAAGCAACCCCAAGAAGGATTCAATCATCCCCTCGGTCTTTTGCCAGAAGTATTTCGATTTGTTTGCAGATTCGCGTTCCCGGTTGGCATCGCTCAAAGGAGCAAGCAGCGTCGAGGCCAGTTTGGCTTCTCCGGGGTCAACCTTTTCCAGGTACCGTTCCGCATTCCGCACTGCCACGTGCGCCACCTGCATGTCGAACCCAAAAAACTTTACCTTGTTGGTGTGCTTCGGATCTTGGTTGTACTTGCGCATCCATCGGATCATGTCCAGCATTTCTTCCGTGTTCCAGGTCCAAAAATGCAAACCGTCGAGCGCCTCCACCGCATCACTGGTACCGTTCAACACATAATCGTTGATCGCCAGGGATTCCGGCCAGTTGGCCTCAATTCCGAATACAGTGAAGCCTTTTTTTTCGACGAGAAACTCCAGCATGCGGTGCTTCAGTTGGAAGAATTCCCGGGTGCCATGCGTCGCCTCTCCCATGGCAACTATGCGTGCATTCCCAATGGTTGACTCCATCTGACGCAGGTCGTCCAGCCCGCTCTCGGGACTGGTACTGTCCAGAGGTATTGCAGCGCTCTTAAACCACGACGTGACTTCGCTCGGAACGGAAATCGAGGAGGGAGATTTAGTCGCCTGGCCCAGCAGAGTCGGGCCAACAAGCAGTTCGAGAACAAGACCCCCGAGCGCCAAATAGCGCCTTATGGCAACGTCGCTGGCCATTCTTCACTCCGCCATCCAGCGACAATTCTAGAACAGGTGAGCCCTCGGCAAGGATAGAGTTCTTCCCAGCTGCGGTTCGCCAAAATTTTAACCGAGCTTAGTCAATGGGCTTAGGCCGCGTTCCAGTCTCGGAGGTCTTACCGTGGCGCGCCATCTCGATGGGCAATCGGGTTGGGTGCAGATAGAGAGGGAAGAATGGCACGGAGTTTCTTGCAAGCGAGACCAGATAGGGCGCCTAGATTCAAGGACGGCGGACGCCACTGGTGCGCGATTCTGTTCGATGATCGAACTTCTAGATGCGCAGGAGTATCCGGCACGCCAACGACGTACCCTGATGGATTGCTCGTTGGCGAGTTTCGACGTTACAGAATCACAGATGCTTCCTCAAAATTCAGCCGAGGATTGCGTGGGTGGAGCTTGCTTGAGTCTCCATAGCCCAGGTTGCAAAGAAGATTGACCTTCCACTTGCCCTCAGGAAAGAATGCCGCATTCAGTTTATCCGCGTCGAAACCGGACATCGGTCCGCAATCTAACCCCAAAGCGCGCGCGGCCAGGATGAAGTATGCGGCTTGCAGTGAACTGTTGCGGAAGGCGTTCTCCTCAATTAGAGGTTTATTTCCGACAAAGTAGGAGCGGACATCCGCTTGCGGAAAGAGCCTGGGAAGATTCTCGTGGAATTCCGTGTCCCAAGCGATGATGACCGTGACGGGAGCGGCCATGGTTTTGTCGACATTGCCGGGCGCCAGAACCGGCTTGAGGCGCGCCTTGGCGCCTGGAGTTGTTAGAAAAACGAATCTGGCAGGCGAACCGTTGGCACTGGTAGGCCCAAGACGGGCCAATTCGTAAGCCTTGTGCAGGCGGTCTACTGGCACGGGTTCGGGAAGCCACGCGGAGTGTGTCCTCGCTTCTCGGAATAGCTGATCGAGGGCCTCCTGCGAGATCGGGGCTTTGACGGCAGCAAGACTCGGTGGTGCGGATGGATTGCTCATTTTGGTTCTCCCTTTTTTAATAGGTTCCCTTCTGTAACCGTGAATTCCCCTCACAACTCTCCCGAACGGAGCAAGATCAGGCGCGCTCACTGCGAGCGACGGGCGTCAAGGCTGAACGGTCCTGCGCCGAACTGAGAAATAAGCAAGGCGCCGCCGAGCATGGCGACATTCTTCATGAACAGAATCATTTGGATCTGCGCCATCATGGGATCCTGCACCAGCCAGAACTTGTGCATCATCAAGGTGACTGAAACCAGGAAGAGCACAATGAGCCAGCCGCCAAGTTTTGCGCGATAGCCCAGCAAAATGCTGAGGCCGCCAGCGATGGACAGCACACCAGAGAGGGGAACCGCGATCGAAGCCAAAGGAACGCCTGCCGAAACCGCATACCCTATCGTCTGCTTGGAGAAATGATTGGCGCCAGCCATCAAGAAAATCAGCGCGAAGAAAAACCGCCCTAAAAGAACCACCACACCCTGAGTAATGCTTCTCGTTTCCGCACCGCTAGAAATTGCCATTGAATTCGTTGCCATGTACTTCCTCCTTATGCGCCTTTGGATGAGCTGAGGCGCATTACGGTTACTTTAAATAACTACTTGCATTTGTAAAGTAGGAACGCTAAAGTAACCAAGTGAGGAGCTACCATGCGACAGTCCCCGATAGAACCACCCCATTGCCCCTTCGGTGAGTTGCTGGAGGTCCTGGCCCGGCCCTGGACCATGCACGTTCTGTGGGTTCTGAGTACGAACGGCCCCACGCGCTTCGGAGCGCTACGGCGGCAAGTGGAGGGGATTTCTTCGCGGGTGCTGACGGAGCGCCTCCGCGTTCTGGAGCAAAAGGGCTTCGTCTTCCGCGACTATGAGCCGACCATCCCCCCTTCAGTAACCTACAGCATCACGAATCGCATGAAAGACATCAGCAAGGTGTTGAGCGGGTTAGACGAACTGGCGCGGAAGTGGCAGCAGGAGGACACCCATCTGCGCACGAAGGCGGAGGGCGGTAAAGTCCGTGCTCGGCATGCGGATGTTCGAGAAGGCGTTCCTGCTTAAGTATTCGTGACGGTGCGGCTTCCGCTTGTGACAACTCTGAGTCGTCTCGGCGCGGTCTCACGGCAGAGCATGCCGGACGCCGTACATGTAGCCGGTGAGAGTGACATCGATAGTGTGCTGCCATACGTCAAGACGAACAGTGATGACGTCGGTGTCTCTGCCGATATTTTGCGCCGAGAGATCGGCGGCGACGTTGAACAACCCGTCCAGCTCCCAAACTCTTTGACGGTGGAGTCGATGAGTTGCGCGAACGAGGCTTCCTGAACGCAGGCAAGGCTAGCGCGACGCGGGGAGGTATTCCGCCGGCAAGGGGTTTTGGGCGCTTTCTTCCTGCCAGAATATCGTGAGGATCCACCAGCGGCTCCCGTCGAAGAAGAGTTGAAAGCTGTTGATGCCACGGGCGAAGGGAAGTGTGTCTTTCGCGTCGTGGCGCGACTCGTAGGTGCTAAAAGCTTGTAAAATGTTTCCCCAACGTTCAGTGTGCCGCGCGATTTCCCGCTCAAAAAAGCTGTTCTTCTCGAAATACAAACTGGCGCGATCGACATAACCCTGTGGAGTAAATGCAGTTGCGCTGAAACCCCCTTCTTTCTTGGGAGCTGTGCGTACTAAGCGTGCGTCCGGATAAAAAAGTGAATGGAATCGATCCCAGTCACGCTTTTTCGTGGCCGGGCCGGAGATCACTTCATAAGTTGCTGCCATAATCGCGTCGGGCGAGGCGACGTCAGAAGGCTTCGCGGCGGGCGTTGGAGGCGCCGTTACATCTTGTGGAGAGGATTGGAGCTTGGATTGGTTTTGTGGACAGAGTGACGTAATGCTCGCAGCCGCGGAGAAGAAAAGAACAAAAACGAAGTTGGATCGTGACATTCGTTCCTCCTAGAGTCGCGGCCCCATTTCAATCAAAGCATGCGCCCTTGCCAACAAACATCTTAAGTCATCAACGAGAGTAATTACATTCCTCGGAGTTGCCAAAGCAATATCTCGGGGTTCGTCGGTCTTGCATACAGGCTGTTGAGAATTTGATCGTCCGCGTGATCTGCGCACATCATTCTCGTCGTTGCAGATCACGTCCCCAAGCGACACTCAGCTTGAAAAGGCCGCGTAACTATCACAGAATGGGAATGATCCCCGGTAGCTCAACGGTAGAGCATTCGGCTGTTAACCGAAGGGTTGCTAGTTCGAATCTAGCCCGGGGAGCCAACTCCCTGTTCAATCA
>Ga0209625_1000312_pt1 | contig 12458 bp, 12 predicted proteins | sample JacPin_JW_Ref_M2_FD_187960 | JGI IMG/M metagenome (GOLD analysis project Ga0209625, IMG submission 187960) | Forest soil microbial communities from Algoma, Ontario, Canada - Jack Pine, Ontario site 1_JW_Ref_M2 (SPAdes) (version 2) | ecosystem: Environmental > Terrestrial > Soil > Boreal...
ACCTGGCGCGTTGGCAACGCCACGGGAACCACGTGGCCTGCCGCGGAATCGGAAACGTAGAGAGTTTCGGTGTCAGCTTTCAGCGTCCCAGATGATGGGGACGATCCCAACATCAAGAAATCCCCGATTTCATTCGTCTGCGTGTTTAGAACGAGCAGACCATTGGTGTCGCTGGCCGTGATGTAAAGTTCGCCGCCGTCCGGCTTAAGGATCAAATCGCTGGGAGTGCCGCCGATGGCGACGTTGGCGACGAGCACCTTTTGGCGCAGGTCGACGACGGAGATGTCATTCGAAGTGCCAGAAGTGACGAAAGCTTTCGAATTGTCCGGCAAGATTGCGATCTGCTCGGGCTGACTGGCTACGGAAATGACGCCGAGCGAGGCGAGCGAGTTGGCGTCGAGGAGTGAAATTGTGGAATCGTCGCGATTGGACACGATGAGGACCTTGCCATCTGGCGTTACACGTGCAATCCAAGGGCGACGACCGGCGCGCCCACGCGCCACAATGGCGCGCGAAGCACAATCGATTGCGACCACCATGTTCGCGCCGGACGCCGCGACAAAGGCGCGCTTGCTGTCTGGCGAAAAATCGAGCGCGTATGGCTCAGCGCCGACCGGGATGCGCGCGACGATTTGATTGGATTTGACGTCGAGAACCCACGCGTAGCCGCCCGCCGAGCTGAGCCCCCAAATTTCCTTGCGCGTTGGATGTTCGCGGACGCCGCTAGGCCCCGGCCCCACAGGGATCGTGATGAATGGCGCGAGCTTGACGAGATCGATGATCGTAAGCGTGCCGTCGGCGGTGTTGCCGACGTAGGCGAAAAGATGCAAGTCGGGCCGAAGGAACGAGGGGCGAAGTTCGAGCGCCACTTCGCGAGTGGCGAATCCGGCGAGAATCACGAGGAGAAAAATGAGTCGCCAGTTGAGGCGGATCTTCATCGTGCGCTTCTGTTAGTTCAACGTGCGATGCAGCACGGCAGCAATTTGCCGGCACTCTTCTGTGAGTGCAACGAATTCGCCGGGCAGAATGGATTGCATGCCGTCGGAAAGGGCACGGTCGGGATCGTGATGAACCTCAACGAGAAGGCCATCGGCGCCCGCGGCAACAGCAGCGCGCGAGAGCGGAAGAACTTTGTTGCGGCGTCCGGTGCCATGGCTCGGGTCCACGACAATCGGCAAATGGCTGCGCCGCTGTACGGCCGGAATCATGCTCAAATCAAGCGTATTGCGCGTGTGGTCGGAGAACGTGCGAACGCCGCGCTCGCAGAGAATCACGTTGTAATTGCCTTCGGACATGATGTATTCGGCCGCCATGAGGAATTCGTCGAGGGTCGCGGACATGCCGCGCTTGAGGAGCACGGGCTTACGTGAGCGGCCAGCAACCTTAAGAAGCGAAAAATTCTGCATGTTGCGGGCGCCGATTTGAATCACGTCCGCGTATTTCTCGACCAGCTCGAGCGACTCGTTGTCGATCGCTTCGGTGACGATGCCGAGACCGAATTTGTCGCGCACTTCGGCGAGAATTTTGAGACCCGGCTCGCCCAGGCCCTGAAAGCTATACGGCGAAGTGCGCGGCTTGTATGCGCCACCCCGGAACAAACGGGCCCCTGCCGCTTTCACGCGCTCGGCGACAATGAAAGCTTGTTCACGCGATTCGATTGCGCACGGGCCTGCGACCATTGCGACTGCTGGACCGCCGAAAGTGACCTCGCCCGACGGCGTGAGAATCCGGACGACCGTATTTTCTTCTTTGATGTCGCGGCTGACGAGCTTGTAGGGCTTGCTGACCGGTATACATTCGCCGACGCCTGGCATCGACTCGAGCGAGCCGATGTCGACAGCGCCCGTGTTACCTGTGATTCCGATTGCGGTGCGTACCGCGCCAGGAATCGGATGAGCCTTGAATCCCAGCGATTCGATCCGGTCGCAAACGGCGCGGATCTGCTCCTCGGTCGCATGGGATTGCATGACTACCAGCATTCAGCATTCCCCCGGGAATTCGCCCGCCTGAAGGCGGCCGCTACAAGAGCGGTTCTAGTGTCCGCGGGCGAGCTGACGAGTCTACTGCATTGGGCGGCGACGCCGCAATTGCGGCGCACACTTCGCTATTTGATTACCAGGCCAAGGAGGCGCGAAAGCTCGATCGCTTGCGCCGGAGTGACAATTGCGCCAGCAACGTCCTCGGCGCGAACGACAATGCCATCAATATCGGCGCCGCGAAAATCGGCTTTGCGGAGCTTGGCTCCGGTGAAGTCCGCGCGATTCAGCATTGCCCGCGTAAAGATCGCGCCTTTCAGGTCGGCGGCACGGAAATCGGCGTCTTGCAGTTGCGTCGCTTGGAACTCGCAAGCGCGGAGAACTCCGGAATTGAACTGGGCGTAGCGGGCATCGCATTGCTCCACCAGCACGTCTTGCCATTTGCATTCGAAGGTCTTCATTCCTGTTAGACGGCATTCGAGGAATTCGACACGGCGTGCTTCGAAACCTAGCAGTACCGTATTCGAGAGGTCGCATTTGACCAGACGGACATCGCGAAGCTGTAGCGACCGGATTTCGCCTTGTGCGAATGAGATGTGCTCAAGAACGGAACTTCGGAGCTTGAGTTCCTGCAGCTTACGACCGGAAAGGTCGATTGCTTCGGCGCGCGAATCTTCGAGAACCGAGCCGCCAAGAAGCGAATCGATCGAGAGGGCGCTCAGTGGTTCCGCCCTCTCTGGAAGATCGGGCAGAGTGCGCGTGGGAATGATTTCGCTGCGTTTCATGGCAAAGAAAGCATAGCGCAGATTAGGACTCGACGCTGGAGGGGGAATGGAGACAAGGAAACAGGAAGCGAGGACCAGAAATCAGCAACAAACGAGTGCGCGGTGCGGCGTTCGAGTGGAGGCCGATTGACGAATCGGCTGTGCACAGTATAGTTTCGCAGGGGGACCTGAACCGATGAGCATTAGACGAGTTGTGCCGGACATCGTGTCGACAAGATTTGACGAGAGCCGCGCGTTTTACGCGGATTTTCTTGGCATGCGAAAGGCCATGGATTTGGGATTCATTGTTACTTTCGTGTCTCCGAGCAACGAGACCGCCCAGGTGAGTATCGTGAGCCAGGGGGAGGGCGACGCCGGCGAATGGCGTAGCGCTATCGATTGAGGTTACCGATGTGGACGAAATGTATGCGCGCGCCAGGGAACAGGGCCTGGAAATCGTCTATCCGCTGACGGATGAGCCGTGGGGCGTTCGACGGTTTTTCGTACGCGATCCAAACGGAATTGTCGTGAATGTGATGATGCATGTGCCCAAACCAAAGTAGTGACCAAGGACTTGAGTATCTTTCAGCTGTATTTCGACGGTAAGCGCTGGTTGGATTCTGTTTGTGATGTGGAAGGGAGAACGGCCGGAGAATCCAATTTCGTTCCCTCCCGGAATTGCTACCCTAAATATGCAGCCGAGATAGCGCATCTTCGGCATGAAAAGTCCCATCTAATCTTTGCGGGCGCGATTTAAGGTTTGTTTCTGACCGTTTGCGCAAGCGGCGCGAATCGGTTAAAATGCTCGATTAAGCAATCGCAAAAATGGCGGCTGAGGCGCTCTCGAAACGCTCATTAGAGCTACGGTCAACGTGATTTGAAGAGCGGCCGGCCATCGCGAGATAGGCTGTAAACCATTGCTGTAAAAGCAGTTGGAGCAGCCCGGAATCTGAGGGAATGGCGGAAGAACAGGACCGAATTGCACTAGCCTTCGACGCTGCCGACGAATACCGCCCGGAACCTCCTCCCGTACCTGAAATTCCTGCCTGGAAAGACGGCAGCATTCGGATCGGCATTCACACCTCAATTGCTGGAGATATCTCCGGCTCACTCGAAATTGCTCACGACTTGGGCGCGAACGCCCTGCAGATTTTTTCGGCAAGTCCGCGCATGTGGGGGAAGGGCGCCTCGCGAATCGCGGATGCAGATGCGGCGCGCTTTCGCGATCGGCGCAAGGAACTGTCGCTCGGGCCGCTCGTCATCCACGCAAACTATCTGATCAATTTGGCATCACCGAATCCGGTGTTGCGGACGCGATCGGTGCAGGCCTTTCACCAGGAAGTGGTGCGAGCGTTGGCGCTGGGGGCTGATTATCTTGTGATCCATCCGGGAAGCGGGCGCGACGGGGACCGGAACGCAGCGGTCGGAGCGATTGTGCAAAGCTTGCGGCAGTCGCTGCGCGGATTGAAGCTGGGCGATTTGAGAATTTTGCTCGAAAACACCGCGGGACAAGGGACTTCGCTCTGCTGGCAATTCGAAGAGATGAAAGCGATCCTTGACGGGTGCCGTGATTTGGATATCGGCGTTTGCGTAGATACCGCGCACGTGTTTGCCGCGGGGCACGATATTCGCAGCGCTGAAGGTCTCGAATCGGCGTTGCGGCTGATCGACAGCACGGTGGGGCTCGATCGCGTGTTTGTGTTGCACGTAAACGATTCGAAGACGGTGCTCGGCTCGCGCGTGGACCGGCACGAACACATCGGCAAAGGCAAAATCGGGATGGAAGCGTTTGGCAGGATTTTGAATCATTCGCTGCTGGCAGGGCGCGCGTTTATTTTGGAGACGCCGATTGATAAGCCAGGCGATGACCGGCGAAATGTCGCGGCGCTGTGGAAGTTGGTTGGGCGAGTGGTAAAGGCCACAGGGAATGGGATGAAGCCTAGGAGAAAGAGAGCAAATCGAGCCCGGCGGAGAGGAAGTAAAGGCGGTACAGGAAGTAAGGGAAAGGCCGCGGGGCGGAGGCGTCGAAGTGCAAGAAGAAAGTAGGCTCGTAGTTGAAGGCGAGAACGCGAGGAAAGTGAACTTGGCAGAATACGATCCCCAGCAGATCGAATCGAAGTGGCAAAAAATCTGGCAGGAACAGGGTGTGTTTGACGCCGTCGATGGAGACACGACGCGCAAGAAGTATTACACGCTCGAAATGCTTCCGTATCCATCCGGCACATTGCACATGGGCCACATGCGCAACTATACGATTGGCGACGCCGTGGCGCGCTACAAGCGGCTGTGCGGGTACAACGTGCTTCATCCGATGGGCTGGGATGCGTTTGGCCTGCCCGCCGAAAACGCGGCGATCAGCCACGGCATCCATCCCCGCGAATGGACGAACGCAAATATTGCGGAGTTCCGGCGAGTGCTGCGGCGTTTCGGTTTTAGCTATGACTGGCGGCGCGAAATTTCCACCTGCGAGCCGGAATACTACCGCTGGAACCAATGGTTCTTTCTGCGAATGCTGGAGAAGGGAATCGCGTTTCGCAAGAAGAGCAAAGTGAACTGGTGCCCGGACTGCGCGACCGTGCTGGCGAACGAGCAGGTGATTGACGGCTATTGCTGGCGGCACGAGACGACGATGGTGGAGATCCGTGAGCTGGAGCAATGGTTTCTCCGCATTACCCAATATTCTGATGAACTGCTCGACGAAATGAAAGAACTCGAACGCGGGTGGCCAGAGCGCGTCCTGACGATGCAGCGCAACTGGATCGGGAAGTCACGCGGCGCGCGAGTTCGGTTTAACGTGGCACAGATGGATGCCCTGTCCATCGAGGTGTTTACAACTCGCATCGATACAATCTACGGAGCAACGGCGCTCGTGCTATCGCCAGGACATCCGGAAGCACTGCGGCTCGTAAATGGCGTTCCTGGTCAAAACGGGATGGAAGCGCAGATCGCAGCGATGCGGCAAAAGAGCACGCGCGCTGTGGATGTTGCGACCGCCGAGAAGGAAGGGTTCTTCACGGGACGATTCGCGATAAATCCGTTCTCGGGCGAGAGCGTGCCGATTTGGATTGCGAATTTTGTTCTTGCAGAGTATGGCAGCGGCGCGCTGATGTGTGTTCCGGCGCACGACGAGAGGGATTATGAGTTCGCGGAAAAGTACAATCTGCCGGTGAAAATTGTGGTGCAGCCGCAGAACGGGCCGCCGTTGCGCGTTGATCGCATGAATGAAGCTTTCATCGAATACGGGCGGCTCGTGGATTCCGGACCCTATACGGGCCTTACGACTGAGCAGGCGCTCGACAAAATGGCGTCGGATGCGAAAGCCAAGGGCTTCGGCGAGGCGCAGACGACGTATCGATTGAAAGATTGGGGAATTTCGCGGCAACGGTACTGGGGCACGCCGATCCCGGTCGTGTATTGCGAGAAGGATGGAATTGTGCCGGTGCCGGACGATCAGCTGCCCGTGAAGCTGCCGCTCGACATCAAGCTGACAGGCGAAGGGCAGTCGCCTTTGGCGCAGTCGCCCGAATTCGTGAATACGACGTGCCCGAAATGCGGCGGTCCAGCGCGGCGCGAGACGGACACGATGGATACATTCATGGATTCGTCGTGGTATTTCTACCGTTATACCGATCCGCACAACGATAAGGCGCCGTTTGATAAGGAGAAGGTGCGCTACTGGTTTCAGATCGACCAGTATGTGGGCGGTATCACCCATGCGATTCTGCACCTCCTCTACTCGCGATTTTTCTGTAAGGTGATGCGCGACCTCGGACTGGTAAATCACGACGAGCCGATTGTGCGCCTCTTTACGCAGGGCATGGTGCAGAAGGGCGGCGTGGCGATGTCAAAGTCGCGCGGAAACGTGGTAGGCGCGATCGAGATGGCCGACAAGTACGGCTGCGATACAGGCCGGATGTACACGCTTTTTGCCGCGCCTCCGGAGAAAGATCTCGAGTGGGACGAGCAGGGAATTGAGGGGGCGGCGCGGTTTCTCAAAAAGGTATACCGTCTGGTGGAACAGCATGCGCCGAGGCTGCGGGCAGTGGAGGTTGAACTGGTCTCTAAGACCGATCTGACGAACGCCACGGCGAAAGAAAAGACGCTGGTTCGCAAAACCCATCAGACCCTCAAAAGCGTAACCAACGATTTCGAGCATCGCTGGCACTTCAACAAGTCAGTTGCGCTACTGATGGAGCTTGTGAACGAATTGCACGCGCACGAGCCTCTGGATGTGGATCTGAATCCGGTGATTTTGAAGCGAATTCTCGACGTAATGGCGCTGATGCTTGCGCCGATGACGCCCCATATCGCCGAAGAACTGTGGGAGATGCTCGGCAATACGGGCGGAATATCGAAGGCGAAATGGCCGCACTATCGGGAAGATTTGACGCGCGAAGAGCAGATCGAAATCATCATCCAGATTAATGGACGGGTCCGCGGGAAGATGATCATCGAAGAGAATTTAAGCGAGGATGAAACTCGCGAGCGAGCACTGGCCGATGCTCGGATTGCGCCGTTGATCGCGGGCAAGCAAATCGTGAAAGTCATCGTCGTGCCGAAGAAGATCGTAAATATTGTCTTGCGATGATCCTTGGGAGCGGCGGTACGGTAGGGCCAGTCGATACGGGAGCTATGCTGAGGTGAACCGGATGACTCCAGACGCGGGTGCAGCACTGAAAACGACAAGTGGGGTGCAGGATCTTGAAGACGCCCACGGGACACTAAGCACGCGTCACGGAATTGTGGTGCTGGATTTTGGCGGGCAGTATACGCAGCTGATTGCGCGACGCGTCCGCGAGCAGCAAGTGTTCTCCGCAATATTGCCTTGCACAGCCGTGCTGGAAGAAATTCGCGCGCTTGAACCCGTAGGGATCGTGCTATCGGGCGGACCAAGCTCGGTGTATGACGCTGATGCGCCCGTCTGCGACGCAAAGGTGTTGCAGATCGGCGTTCCGGTGCTCGGCATCTGCTATGGCATGCAGTGGCTCACGCACATGCTTGGCGGAAAAGTGGTTCGCGCGGAGGCGCGCGAATACGGCCCAGCGCAACTTGATATCGAAAAGCGCGATTCGACGCTCTTCACCGGATTACCCGCCAGCTTGAAAATCTGGAACAGCCATGGTGACCATGTGGTCGGGCTGCCGGCGGGATTTCATGTAACCGGCCGCACGGACAATGCCGTAGCGGCGATCGAAGATTCGGCACGCCGCTACTACGGCGTTGAATTTCATCCGGAGGTGAATCATACCGATCGCGGGCGCGACATCCTGCACAATTTCGTGTTTCAGATTTGCGGCGCGAAAAAGAACTGGAACCGTGCCGGGTTTATCGCCGCGACCGTCGAAGCAATTCGCAAACAGACGGAAGGCGCGCGCGCTATCTGCGCGCTAAGCGGCGGCGTGGATTCGGCGGTGGCGGCTGCTCTCGTGCATCGCGCGATCGGCGACCGGCTCACCAATGTTTTCGTCAATAACGGAGTGCTGCGCCAGAACGAATACGAGGAAACTCTCGAGCTGCTACGCAATCGGCTCGGTCTGAATGTGATCGGCGTCGATGCGAGCGAGCGTTTCTTGGCGCAGTTAAACGGCATCGCCGATCCGGAACAAAAACGTAAACGAATCGGCGCCGAGTTTATCGCAATTTTTGCCGATGAGGCGCGCAAGCTGGCCACAAAGTCGAACGATCTGCCTGTGAAATTTCTCGTCCAGGGCACTCTATATCCCGACGTCATCGAATCTGTCTCTGTGAAAGGCCCTTCGCAGACGATTAAGACGCATCACAATGTCGGCGGTCTGCCGGCCGATATGCCGTTCGCCCTGATCGAGCCGTTGCGTGATTTGTTTAAGGACGAGGTCCGCCAGATCGGCAGGGAATTGGGTTTGCCCGAAGAGATCCTTGTGAAGCATCCGTTCCCGGGTCCGGGATTAGCGGTAAGAGTCGTGGGCGAAGTGACGCGCGAGAAGCTAGAGACACTTCGGCCCGCAGATGCAATCGTGGTGGAAGAAATTCGGCGCGCAGGACTTTACGAAAAAGTGTGGCAGGCGTTTGCAGTGCTTCTGCCGGTTCAAAGCGTAGGCGTAATGGGGGACGGGCGAACGTACGGAGGCACCATCGCCGTGCGCGTCGTGGAATCACAGGACGCGATGACGGCCGACTGGGCGCGCCTGCCGCGCGAAGTGCTGGAGCGAATTTCGGCGCGAATCGTGAACGAAGTGGCGGGCGTGAACCGCGTCGTTTACGATATCAGCTCGAAGCCACCGAGCACCATCGAGTGGGAGTAACCCCGAAGCCCACTCTTATGCAGCAATCCCCGGAAGACTTAGCGGTTCGCCATCTTCTGAGCCATGTACACGAGCAGCCGGCGGTCGCCTTCATCGCAACGACCCATCAACCGGCGCAAGCGGCCCAGCAAGCGCGCATCTTTGCCCTTGCTGCCCCATGCAATCTCGTCAGCGGATTTACGCTTCGGAAGATTGGGGAGTTCGGGCGGTTCTTCTCCGTCGTAGAACAACTGGTAGAGCGGAAGTTCCATCGCTCGAGCCAGTTTTTCGAGCGTCTCGATGGCCGGTACGGTGTGGCCATTTTCGACGCGCGAAATGTAACAACGAAGAAGTCCGGTGCGCTTCTCGATGTCACCCTGGGAAAGTTTTTTTGTTTCGCGTAGCAGGCGGATGCGATCACCAATTATCATGGCGGGTATTGTTACATGAAGTATTTTCTTGTTGCAAGCCGAAAGTTGGTTTTCCGGCCTATCTTGACCAGTAGTCAGCGAAATTTTTTCGATGTAACCTGAACCCGATGCCTGACGTCCCAAAGAATGTGGCAGCCAGCGCCTCCACCGTCGCGATTCCTCTGAGTCGCCGAAGTAAGGGCGAAGAGGAAAGAGACCTAGTACGACTGGCCCAAAATGGAACAGAGGCCGCGTTCGAGGAGCTGATTCGACGCCACCAACAGCGCGTTTTTGCTCTGGTGGGCTCGATTTTGCGGCGGAGGGAGGATGTTGAGGATGTCGCTCAGCAGGTTTTCCTCAAGGTCTTCATCTCGATCAAGCGCTTCGACCTGCGCTCGGCCTTCTCGACTTGGCTTTACAAGATCACGGTAAACGAATGTTGGGACTACCTGCGTAAGAAGAAGGTGCGGCCTCTCGTTTACGAGGCGGATCTTTCGGAAGAGCAGGTGTCCCGTCTCGACGGGATTGTCTCGGCGGACCGGCCTGTAAGGGGTGCGAGCGAGCAGGCCGAAGTGAAGGAAACGCTCGATTGGATGCTCGCGAAATTGCCGGAGCAGGACCAGCAATTGTTGATACTCAAAGAGATGGAAGGCTTTTCGGTGCAAGAGCTGGCGGAAGTCCTCGGCCTCAACGTGAATACGGTAAAAGTCCGACTGTTCCGTGCGCGCTCCCGCTTAATGGATGTTTATCGCCGTCGGACGGGTCCTGGTACGAAACCAGGAGCCCACTCAGCAAGTGCTGAAAGGAAAAGGTAAGACTATGGATCGCAAGTATGAAAGCCCGGCCTGTAAGGGATACGAAGCTCTGCTCGAGGATTCGATCTCGGGTGAAATTGGCGGCTCCGACGCAGTCCGGCTATCCGAGCATTTGAAATCATGCCCAGGCTGCCGAGAGGCTCGCGAACACGTTGCCCCGAGTTCGCGCCTGCTGCGTCTGGCCGAAGCGTCCGCTGATCCCGGCCCCGGATTCGCCCGGGACGTCATGGCTCGAATCCGCACCGATAAAGATGTGCGCGTCGAGAGGGGGTTCTGGCAGCCACTGGTTTCCATGGGATGGCGTTTCGCGGCGACGGCGACGGTCGCGCTGGCTCTCCTGGTTGCGTATGACACGACGTCTCACGTTCAGCAGCCAGCTCAGGAGACAGCCACGCTGGACGCGGTTCGCATCCCGGACATATTTTCTCCCGATCCAGCGCGTGTTCCGAGTAGTCGCGACGAAGTTCTAATGATGGTGGCGGAAAATGAGCATGGAAAACACTAAAACGCGCCGCGAGGCGGCCTTCCTGGTAATTATCGTCTTCGCGCTCGGCGTCTTGCTCGGCGGACTGGGAACGCATCTATGGGGCGAACGGGTCTGGGGCCATCAGACGGCGCCAAAAACTCGCGATGCAATTATCTCCCGGCTGACGCATGAGGTGGGCCTTACACCGGAACAGCAGAAACAAGTCACCGTAATCGTCGACGACACCCGCGCCCAGTGGAAAGCGCTTTACGCTCCCGTTGACGCACAGAGGGAGCAGATTCGGCAGCAGAGCCGGGAAAAGCTTCGCGCGCTTATGACTCCGGAACAAAAAGTAAAACTCGAGAACTTCTTCCGCGAGCTCGATGAGCAGCGTAAAAAAGATGACGCGGTGCGCTAACCTTTTCCCGTCGCGGTCGCCCTCCAGGCTTAGCTCTAGCCACGTTGGCTCGAGCCGCGTTTAACCTCTAGAACGGCCCAGCCCTAAAACGGAATATCTTCGTCGGAAATTTCGGGTCCGGGGCCGGCAACCTCATCTGGCAGCGCCCCGCCCTCGGTGTCGGGATCGAATGCGCGTCCACCGGGAGCACCCGATCCGGTAGCTGACCCGGCGCTTGCGCCCGCCGCAGCGCCCTCGGCCCGGCTCGTCAGCATGCGCATCACATTAGCGACGATTTCGGTGGTTGTGCGCTTCTGCCCATCGCGCTTGTCTTCCCATTGGCGAGTCTGAATCCGCCCCTCGATGTAAACGAGCATCCCTTTTTTCAAATACTGCTGCGTGATTTCCGCGAGCTTGCCCCACAGCACGATGCGGTGCCACTCCGTGCGCTTCTGGCGCTCGCCGGAGCGGTCCTTAAACGTCTCATCGGTCGCCAGTGTAAAATTCGCTACAGCCTGCCCACCGGACGTGAATCGCGTCTCCGGATCGCGCCCGAGACGTCCCACGAGAATTGCCTTGTTGACTGACATGCGTGTACCGCCTGTTTTGAAAAGTGAAGTAATCGCGAGTATAGCCGAACTGCATCAGCTCGGTTAGAAAAACTACGCCCCGCACAAGCCTCGTCGGTGCTAGGCGTGAGAGAATACCGGCCGAAGCTTCGAGGTCTTACTGCCTGACAGTCGGATTCTCATTTGACGCCCAGGGAATCTTTATCCGGTAATCTCGTCTCGCCGATCCTCCAGCCAACAGGTCGAAACATTACGCGCCGTCGTCGATACTTCTCAAAAGCCAAGAGAGGTTTATCGTCATTAAAATACGCTGCGACCTGCTCCTTAAAGGCGTCCGAGTCTTGCCATAGTCCAACCGTGACATAGGACCTGAAGTCGCCAAATGATTCTGGGTCCAGATGCCAAGTGATGTATGGAAAATCCGCGATCTTTAGAGAATCGCTCAAGAACTCTGCCATTAGCCCGGTGCGATCAGTGATTGGGTTCTTTGTCTTCCAGTGCTTAAGAAACGCATTCCTGCTTGTTTTGTCTGGTTGATTCGCCAGTGAATAAGAGCAACGATCATCCGTTTTCTCCATTTTCTCGCGGGAAAAGTCTGTCAATAATTTCCTCACGGAGAGCATATTTCTGAAGGTCATCCTCACAACAGCGCCCGTTCTTTACATCATCCTTTGGAATTAGAAATATTCTAGACTCATCAAGACGCATGGTTTGCTCATCGCCCTCTAGCTTGACGATTGCGAGAGCATGATAAAGCGGCGGGAGACCGGCGACGCGAATTTGATAGCCGTCCTCCTCTAT
>Ga0209625_1000314_pt1 | contig 12431 bp, 14 predicted proteins | sample JacPin_JW_Ref_M2_FD_187960 | JGI IMG/M metagenome (GOLD analysis project Ga0209625, IMG submission 187960) | Forest soil microbial communities from Algoma, Ontario, Canada - Jack Pine, Ontario site 1_JW_Ref_M2 (SPAdes) (version 2) | ecosystem: Environmental > Terrestrial > Soil > Boreal...
CGAACGGCCGGCATGGAATGTGACGCCGATCCGCCAGCCGCATAAAACATGATCGAGGGCCGGTGCGGCGCCATTCGGACGCCGCACCGGGAAGCCTTCGTTCCGGCTACTTCGCGGCGTCCTGCAGCACCGGCTGCTGCGCCGCCTTCAGCACCGCGAAAGACGCGGCCAGTAGCAGCGTAGCCACCGTCAACACCGTTTTTCGTAGACTTTTCATAGTCCTCAAGCCAAACTTCGTAATGAAATTATCCCCGCGAATGATTTTGGCCACGCATCCATCGCACCGCTTCGCGGCATCCTACAGAGCGGCAGCACCCCGCGGGGTTTTTCCGGCCGGGCATCTCTCGCCAAGGAAAGTATACATGCGTTCAATGCATAAGTTTTTGATGCAATGCGCGACGGCAACGGTTGCGGTGATTTTGGCCCTTCCCGCCATGCCCCAGGAGGCTGCCCCACAAGGCGGCACGATCAAGTCCCAAGTAAACCTGGTGAACCTGTTTGCGACCGTGCGCGATAAGAACAAACGGATCGTGCCCACTCTGAAGCAGGAAGATTTCAGGGTTTCCGAAGACAATCAGGACCAGAAAATCGCCTTCTTTTCTAGAGAAGTGGCCCTGCCGATCACGCTGGCGTTGCTGCTGGATACCTCAGGCAGCGAGCAGGACATGCTGAGCGCCATTCAGGACGCGGGGAGCCAGTTCATCGGCCGCATCATCCGCAAGGGCGATGAAGCGCTGGTGATGTCCTTCGATGCCAATGTCGATCTGCTCTCGGATTTCACGGACGAGCGCGGCCAACTGGAGCGCGCCATTCGAAAGAGCAGAATCAACGTGCCGGACCAGGGATCCATGGGCGGAAATCCCGGTCCGATCGGATCGCGGCAAATCACGGGCACGGCCCTCTACGACGCCATTTACCTGGCGTGCGGCGAAAAACTCGCCACGGAAGCCGGGCGCAAAGCAATTGTGATCGTCACCGATGCGCAGGATGAGGGCAGCAAAGTGAAACTGGACGAAGCGATCGAAGCGGCCCAGAGGACGGACACGGTGATTCACATTCTACTGGTGGTGGACCCGCGCTATGGCGGCAACCCCGGCGTAGCGCACAAACTCGCGGAGGAGACCGGCGGACGCATGATCTCCGTTCGGTCGGAAAAGAAGCTGATGGAAGCCTTTGACGAGATTTCCCAGGAGCTCCGCAGCCAGTATACGCTGGGCTACTATCCGACCAACTCGGCCCAGGACGGGAAATTCCGCAAAGTCAAAGTGGAAACCACCGAGCACGACCTGAAGGTACTCGCCCGCAAAGGCTACTACGCTCCAAAAGGGTGAGCCTTCCGGGGTCTTCGGCGGCAACGCCGCAGGCTGGTTCCCGCAGCAGATGCGCTGCGTCCGTGTTGCCGCCCAGGTCGCTCGATATAGCTTCGAAGCAGCCCGAATGAATTACCAGCGGTTTTCCTTGCAGCAATCGGCGGTGTAGTCCTAGGCCTTAACGGGCTGCTCGTACACCGCCTTCGCGTCCACTTCGTAGTTTTCGCCATACTTGTCATGGTGTCGCACCCACGCCATGCCGTGCTTCAACCCTGCTTCGTCGCGTCCCTTTGGCGTAAGGTCCAGCCAGTTGTACGCCCCGATGAGGATGTCCAGCCCGCGAGCGTAGCTCGAATAGGTGTGGAAGATGTTGCCGGCCCCATCTTTGTAAAACACGCTCGTGCCAGGCCGTTCCTCGCTTGGGAATTTCTGCATGGAATAGTTGTAGTACACCTGGCCTTTCTCGAGCTCCTCCTTGGTCATCGACACCTGATAGTCGTAGTTGAAGTCGGTCGCATTGGATGACACCCAATGGAACCGCCAGCCCATGCGCTTCTTGAACGCCTCGATCTGCGCCAACGGCGCGCGCGAAACCACCACCAGCCTGACGTCTCGCGCCGCAAGATGCACCAAGCTGCCGTCGATATGGTCCGAAATGAACGAGCAGCTCGGGCAGCCTTCCTTCCAGTCCGGACCGAGCATGAAGTGATACACAATCAACTGGCTCCTGCCGCCGAAAAGATCGGCCAGCGATTCCTTGCCTTTCGGCCCATCGAACGTGTAGGCCTTCTCGACCTTCTCCCAGGGGAGTTCCCGGCGTTGCTCGCTCAGTTGATCACGCAGCCGCGAGAACTCCTTTTCCTTCTTCAACAGCTCTTTTCGGGCGGCAAGCCATTCCGCCTGCGACACGATTTTGGGAAGTGTTGCTTTGCTTGTTGCCATGATTCGTTCTCCCTTCCATTACGTTTTCGGACTGATTTTTGCAGAACTAGGCGAACGGATTTTCGTCCGCGCTGGGGCCGTAAATTGACGGCACTGGAACATCAAGCATCCGCAGGTAGACCGAGAGCTGCCCGCGATGGTGATAGATATGATTCATGAGGATTGAGCGAATGAATCCGACCCGCGGGACCGACATCAGGACCCTTCCGTTTTTCGTCAAGCTCCACATGGACGAGAGCCGAGCGTCGTCCATCTTCTTCAGTGTGTCCTTCGCACTTTCGAGGCTCTTAGCGAAAGTTTCCAGGACTTCCTGGCGGTTCTTGGGCTCCGGCTGTGAAAAGTTCGGGGCTTCCATGCTGTCCGGCACCGCTGCCGCAGCAACGCTGGCCTGCACGGACGCAATGTGCAGGGCCAATTGGCCGAGCGAAAAGGATTTCGGGTGGGGTTTCCAGGCGAGTTTGTCGCCCGGGATTCGATCCAAGACTCGCTTCGTCGTTTGTGCTTCCTGGTCGATCTCCATCAAGATGGAATCTACAAGTCTCATGACTTCTCCTTTGTTCTATATCCACTCGCGCATTCTCTGAACGATCCGTTTGGAAGGTAAAATGGGCTTCGCGTCTGAACTTCTAGCTGCTCGCGGCCTGCGCCTTGGGTGCTTGGGTTGCCTGCTGCATTTGTGCGAGCACTTTGCGAATGGCATCGTTGGACCCGGGGCTGCGCTTTTCTCTCCAAGCCTCGAGGCGCTGGCACTGTGTTTCCAGATTGCCGAGGAAGTGCGGGCTGCTGAACATCGCGCGCCACGCCACGATCACCGGCTTCACCTGTTCCCACACGGCCCATTGCTCCCCGTTGCTTTCGAAGAAGAAGTCTTCGTCGATAAGGCCGCGGTTTACGATGCTCGCCACCATTTCCCAATAACCGAGCACCATGCGCATGTAAGTGTTTTCCTTGCTGCCGGGAGGACACACGCGCATCAAGTCATCCGCAGTTTTCACGTGGAAGTTGGCCGAGAACCAATCGCGCGCCTCGCGCAGCCGGGGCTCGCGCCGGTCCTCATACAGACGCAACATCAAATTAACTTGTTCGTTCGTTACTTCACCCATGTTTCCTCCTTTGGATTTGACTTCTGGAATAGTTTCTTAGTGCCCTTCTTCACGCCCAACTTCATCACCATGAGCGTGGTCAATCCGCCCGCCGACATCAGGCTGCCGACCATCAGCGCCGCACTAGCCATACAAAATGGACACATAACTTCTTCCTCTCGCCGGGACGACGCCCGCCGCGTTGCCGTTCACCGCAAACGCGACGCCTCCGCCCGCTTCCGAACGCCCTCATGGATATGCTTCCAGCCACCGGTTACTCCTTTCCGGTGGTCGTCCAAAATCAGTCCAAGCGCGGTGTGATGAAAAACGATCAGTGTCCCGCCATCTATTTCGCTGAGGCGATACTGCAGATTCGACACGACCGGATAGGACATGAACAGCGGCCCCGTAATCTCAAGCAACGTCGGCCGCTTGATGGCCTGCACCACTCCCCAGAAGTGGCCGTTGTTGTCGCCCAAGTCGCGGTACCACCTGCCGCCCGGCCACGCCTCGAGCTTCATCGGCATGGGTTTGGCTTCAGTCGTTTCGTTGAACGGCCCGAGTTGCTCCAGCAGCGCGGCAAACGTCGCCTCCAGCGGGGCGCGAACACGGATTTCCTCCGTAATGCCCAGTGTCAAATCCTCAATTCTTGTTGCCGTCGTGATCATTTTTCCTCCTTGAAGTGAAATCCGGTCCCGCGTCGTTTGACGCATTGTTTTTCCGCTCGGCGCGTTCTTTCACGCGGCTTAATTGATGACGCCAGTATCGCTCAAACGTTTCCGTCCACTCGTGAAGGGGCCGGATCGCTTCCGCGTTCGTTCGATACAGCATGTGCCGGCCGTCGCGCCGCACGTTGACAAGGCCCACCTCGAGTAAAACGCGCAGGTGTTTCGAAACCGACGGCTGCTCCAGCCCCAGCGAGTCTACAATCTCCCCCACGGGCCGTTCTTGCAGGGCAAGATAGTTCAGGATTGCCCGCCGCCGCGGCTCCGCAACCGCATTGAACGCATCCGACGTTGTCGCTGCCCGTGCCATGAGCCAACAATACATTCCCATATGGGCATATGTCAAGTACTTTTTTTCCCTTCTCCATCGCCCTTCGCCCTAGCCTGTCATTCCCAGCGGAGCGAGGGATCTCCCTTCCTCTTTGGTTTCAGCACACCTCGGGCTGCGGGGTATCTTACGAATTCAGCGTGATACACTAACCCGCGCAAAATCCGGTCAAATGAGGGAGGAAAGACATGCTCCTCGACGCCCGCCCTGACCCAATCACCATCGACACCGAACGAGCGGCGCTACTGGTGATCGACATGCAGAATGACTTTGGAACGAAGGGGGGAATGTTCGATCGTGCCGGAATCGACATCTCGCCGATTCAAAAGGCCGCCGCGCCCACGGCGAGAGTCATCGCCGCCGCCCGCAGACGGAGAATGAGAGTTATCTACCTGAAGATGGGGTTTCGCCCCGACCTATCCGATGCCGGCCCTAAGGATTCTCCAAACTGGATAAAACACCAAGCCATGCACGTCGGGGAGGGGGTCCAAGCACCGGACGGAACGCAAAGTCGAATCTTAATCCGTGACACGTGGAATACAGAGATTGTGACTGAACTCAAGCCGCATTCCGATGATATTGTTATTTGGAAAAATCGATTCAGCGGCTTTTATCAAACCGAGTTGGACAGCGTCCTCAAGCGCCTGAACGCTGAAGTCCTGGTCTTCACTGGATGCACCACGTCCGTGTGCGTGGAGTCCACCATCAGGGACGCGACCTTCAGAGACTACTCACCTGTCCTGCTCGAAGACTGTACCGCCGAGCCGATCGGCCACAATCTGCCCACAAGTAACCACGATGCATCACTCTTGCTGATCCAATGTTTGTTTGGCTGGGTTTCCCGTTCAGACCAGTTCATAGAGGCGCTCGAGACGCGCCCTTCCACAGCTGCGGCACGGCCCTAACGCGAACAGGCCCCGGCGCCCCTTGAGTGGTCCGCCCGTTCGCTTACGTATTGCTCCTGAATCATGGCGCATCGGAGTTGACGCGCTCGCTAGCGGATCGATCGCCCTCCGTCTCATCGACGTATTCCTTGATGTCCGCTTCAATGGTGAAGCTCTTAGCCAATCTCTTAGTCAGCCTGCTCTCGCGTCCTACCGAGTTAGGTCGCCGGAACTACTGTTCGGCTGTTCAAGGAAGGGCTTGCCTGTGTTCTCTAGCTTTTCTTCGAGCCGCGCAGTGCAATCGCAATCTCCGCAGGCCCAGGGCTCGGAGCCGTTCTCGTCGCGGCATTTGCGCCGGTCGTGGGCGTCCTGCACCTTCACCAGCTCAAAATACTCCTCCCAGTAAGGACGTTCTTCCTGGAGCGGAGTGGGACAGTAGCAGACTTCGACCCAGCGCACCGTCTGGTCGGCACAAACCCTCGCCTCATTCATGTTGCGCAGGTATTCGCCCTCGGCAACTGAGCCGGCGCCCAACGATCCGCGCTCAATTGCTTCCATCAGCGTTTGCCGGCAACCATCTTTCACCCGCGCTCGCACCAGGTATCGCATACTCAATGTCGCGGTTCCTCTAATCCGCAAAAGAGGACCGAAATAATGGGATGTGTCCCCCGGCTAACTCTTCGGTTCAACGATTTTCCAATAGGAATCCTTACGAACGATTTTGCCATCTCTGAATTCCAGCAGGTCACAACCACGAACATGGATCTTCTTTCCATCTCTCGTCGTGCCCGTTAGCGTCCATCGGGACACGCCGTGATCGCCCGAAAGCCAGTGTTCATCGTCTCCATAATGCACATCGGGGATGCCTTCGAAGCGTGTCGCCAATCCCTTTCGCACGTCTACTTTGCCAATATACCGCTGGCCCCAGGGCTCTGGTCCGCGAGGCATCCTGAGTTCGCAATCTTCCGCAAAGAAATTCATCACCGCATCGAGGTCGTGTGCGTTGAATGCGGCAACAAATTGCTTGAGCGTCTCAACCCGTTACAGGGTGCTGGGCTGTCACTCTCGGTAGGCCAACAAACGCCAAAACGCACAGGACCGCAAAGAACTTCGGCCACTTGATTTTCATCTGTTCTCCTCAGCACTGCGGGAGCCTATCACCCGAAGCTACACCACCCTAACTGCTCGACGCCGCCCGACGCAAGCGCCGCCAGCCCCACAATAAGAGAACGGCCGCCAGGGCAAACTCCACAGGCGATGAAAAGCTCGCCAAACTCCATTCGCCATTGAGATCTGCGTCAAGCGGCTCTCCCGGATTGATTAGAATCTTTCTGTGTGATCCGGCCGGATATTGTCTCGCCCAGTATTCCATCCAGGACCGCATCGCGCTCTCAAATCCCCGGTCAACGGTGGTCACTGTAGGTCGGCCATTCACCAGATAACGAATCGTCACTGCGGCGCCCCACACAGTGCTGCGCCGCCCGCCGCTTCCCTGAATCCTTGAATAGACTTCGGACCGCTGGACTTCCGCATCGGCTTGCGACCAACGGAGCAGGCGGCTGGCTTGCGTCATCGCCAGCCACGCCACAAGAATCATTAACATCACTGAAAGCCAGATAAAGCCAAACGCCACAAGTTGACGCCCGGACCGGCGGGGATTCGGTTCCATCCTTTGTTGAAGAGTCGTCGCCATTTAGAGATGGCCATATCCTGACAGCGGCTGCAAGCCTGAATTTACTATCGCATCAGCTAAATCGCGCCCGGCGCGCATCCGGCTGCCCTCTTTTCTGATTTCCATTCTCTCCCTGCTTCCATTCCCCGGTAGTGGGCCGGTTTTCGATTATCAGGCGCCCTCGGAGCTAGGTCAGCAATTCCCGAGACGCAGACTCCACCAATAGGAGAAGATGGCGTCGGTGGAACAGATTCCGGCTATGCGTTACGAGCTCTTACCGAGGCCCGTTCCAAATTCGAACGGTCCCAATTTCCAAGAATTGCTCCTGCTTCATAGGTGCTCTGGCAAAACTCCAGCAATAATTGCCCTGGAGTCTCCGACGATCGAACATCGTCATACATCAGAAAGAACTCGCTCTTGTCCGCACTATAGAAAGCCTTCGCCGGGCGCACGTGTTGTTCCTTAAATCCCGCCGGCTCTGGCGCGGCATACGCGTAGAAGGCCGCATCCTTCACGATCTCACCATCACCAGGCCAAAATCCCACGCTAATTACTTCGTGCGAGTAAGCTTCTTTGGTGATCGTGTCCGCGTCCGGACGCTCCGGTGCACGCCTACCGGAAAAGCGCGTCACCGCCAGATCGAAACTGCCCCAGAAGAAATGGACGGGGCTGACCTTGCCAATGAATCGTGAGCGAAATTCCCAGAAAACGGTGTCCACGCTAACGAGAATCTGCCAGAAGCGGTGCGCATATTCGCCATCGTATGCCGCATGACTCTCATCCAGATTGAATCGAACAGGCCGAGGCACTTCCACAGGCATGGGCCACACTTTCACATCGATGCCAAGTGAGTGCAGCGCGCCCATGAATTCCGAATAGAATTCCGCAACCGTACGGGGGACGAGGCGGAAAGCCCTGCTTTCTCCGAGACTGGTGGCAATCTCCAGGGTGTGAGCGATGAAATCGAAGCTAACCTCAAAAACTCCCTTCTCATAGGGTATCGGTGAGGTCGTTAAACCGCGAGCGGTGACGTAGAGAGCCGATCCCCACCAATGGTTGATCTGCGGGCTAAGCGCTAGACGGACTTTCCCAACGATTTGGGTCCACATGTGTAGGGTGGCATAGGTATCCTTCCATTCAGCGAGCGGAAGAGCTGGCCAGGAATCAGAATGTGTCATGCGAACTCCCTCCTGTTCGGAGCGCGTCAAGCGTGGAACCTCTTCGAAGTTCGGCGCACCGAGACGGACTGCTTTCGTCCAAAACACCAACCGAGTAAAAGTTTATATCATAGCCGTGGGCCGCGCTGACCCGCTTGGGATTTGAGCCGCTCCACGCGGTCACTCGCCTGATTGACCCACAAATCGAAGACGAGCCCACTACCTATTCCCGAACCAATTGACCGCAATCCCCCGACCGTCTACCATCCTCGTTTCGCTCCGCGCCCATGCTCAACGAAACCATCGCCCACTACAAAATCCTCCGCAAGGTCGGCAGCGGCGGCATGGGCATCGTTTATGAAGCCGAAGACACCAAACTCGGCCGCCGCGTCGCCCTGAAATTTCTCCCGGAAAACACGCGCCGCGATCCGCAGTCTCTCGAACGCTTCCTCCGCGAAGCCCGCGCCGCCTCGGCGCTGAATCATCCCGGCATTTGCATTATTCACGCCATCGAAGAACACGACGGCCGGACCTTCATCGCCATGGAGCTGCTCGAAGGGCAAACCCTCGACAAATTGATCCCTCTCGGTTCCCTGCCGGTTCCGCGCACCATCGACATCGGCATCCAGCTCGCCGACGCCCTCGACGCCGCCCACAAAAAAGGCATCATCCACCGCGATATCAAGCCCGCCAACATTTTCGTCACCGAGCGCGGCGCCGTCAAAATTCTCGATTTTGGCCTCGCCAAACTCCTCCCCGAGCACCACGCAAACCTCGCCGGCGAAACCCTCGACGATCCCCAAACTCTGCTCCTCACCAGTCCTGGAACCGCCGTCGGCACCATCTCTTACATGTCACCCGAGCAAGCGCGCGGCGAGGAACTTGATGCTCGAAGCGACCTCTTCTCCCTCGGCGGCGTGCTCTATCAAATGGCTACAGGCAAGCAGCCTTTTCCTGGCACTACCAGCGCCGTCGTCTTCGACAACATCTTGCACAACGCTCCCGTTGCTCCCGTCACCCTCAATCCCAACGTCCCGGCCGAGTTCGAGCGCATCCTCAACAAGGCCCTTGAAAAGGATCGCGACGTTCGCTACCAGGTCGCCGCGGAACTCCGCGCTGACCTGAAACGCCTGCAGCGTGAGATCGATTCCGGCAAAGTAGCTTCCGTTTCGTCTTCTTCTCCACGGGTCGTCACTGCGGAGCCTGTTCCGGGGCCATTCACTGCAACGCCGCAGCTCCCACGTTCGCCATCAAGCAGTTCCATCCTGATCGCCGCCGCCGGCAAGAACAAGCTCGGCACGGGCCTTGTGCTTGGAGCTGTTTTCCTCTTGCTCGTCGCCGCCGCCTTCGGTGTCTACTCCCTCCTGCCCCGCAAGAAGGATTTGCCCATCGAAAGAATGTCGATCGAAAATCTCACCAACAACGGTCACGTCGCTCTGGCCAGAATTTCCCCTGATGGAAAATATTTGCTCCACGTACTGGACGAAGTAGGCCTGCAGTCCCTCTGGCTCCGCCACATTCCCACTGGCAGCAACACGCAGGTCGTCACGCCCGCGGCCACGCGCTATAGCGGTCTCACCTTTTCTCCCGACGGCAATTACATTTATTTCGTCCGCCGCGAGGACTCCGAGCAAGCTATCGCTTCCCTCTACGACGCTCCCATGCTTGGCGGAAGCCCGCGTCTGCTCATCAAAGACGTCGACAGTCCCATCGCCTTTTCTCCCGATGGGCAGCACTTCGCCTACTTGCACCAGCACGGTGATTCCGCAGTGATCGATCTGAAGATCGCGCGGCGCGATGGCTCGTTCGAGCGCGATCTCTTCCACCACAAAGATGTTCTTACCGATAGCCTGACGCTTTCCTGGTCACCCGATGGCAAAACCATCGTGGTCCCCATCGTCCAGCCGAACCCTCAAGATCTCGGCGGATTCCTTGCCGTGGATGCAGCCAGCGGCGAGACGAAGCAAGTGGCTATTGCCAAAGATCGCATTTATAAGGAACCTGCATGGTTTCCAGACGGCAGCGCTCTGCTTGTCTCAGCCCAGACGGCTGCCACCGGCTTTCTTCGCGATCAGCTCGGTATCGTTTCCTATCCCGGCGGAGATTTTCGTCTGTTGACTACCGATACCAACGGCTACCTTCATCCCAGCATTTCCGTGGACGGCCAGAGCATTGCCGCAAGCCAGGTCCTGGGAAAATTTGAAATTGCCATCGCTCCCGCCGGCTCACCCGAAAAATTGACTCCCATCAAACTCCGTTCCAACCTCTCCACCTGGGGCTGGGATTGGACTCCCGATGCGCAACTCCTGGTCGTCCAGGGTCCGGACATTCTCATGGTGAATCCGGCCGGAGGAGACCGCGTCGTTTTCTCCGAACCCCGCTATCCCACGGATCAGGTGACCTCCTGCGCGAACGGCCGCTACATTGTCTTTCGAACGCTCCGCCGGTCGGGCGGCGCGGAAGCGAATTTCTGGCGCGTCGATTCGAACGGCACGAACTTAACGCGCCTCACTCTCGGCCTGAACGAACGCGTACCCGCTTGTTCGAATGACGGTAAGTGGTTGTACTACCTTGACGCCGCTGAAAACCATTTTCTCAAACGAATTCCCATCGAGGGCGGCTCGCCTGAAACAATCATCAAATCTCCTGCCGAGCCTTACGCCCTCTCTCCCGACGGAAAAACGGTTGCCACCTTCGAAGTCCGCGAAGCGGATCACACGGTCATGCTGGTTTTGTATTCTCTCGTGGATGGAAAAAAATCGGCGTTCGAATTCGACCAGCGCGGCTTGCCCAGCCTGGCCTTCCTGCCTTCCGCAAAAGCCGTTGTCTACGTGGTGCGCGAAAAAGGCGTAGATAATTTGTGGATCCAGCCGCTGGATGGAACTCCGCGCCGGCAACTGACGCATTTTGCGGCGGAACGAATTGCCGGCTACGCGTTTTCGAAAGATGGCTCGCAGCTAGGGATCAAGCGCGGGCACTCGGAATCGGACGCCGTGCTGCTACACAATATTCCCCGCTAAACATTCCGCACCTTCGATTCGGGGCACACACCTTTTCAAAAATGGATTTACTGAGCGGCGCCGCCGGGGCTCGGTGTCAGCGGCACGTTGGCGTTGGCGCGGGCGAAATAGCCGCGGCGGGCACGCACCTGGTAGCCCTTGTGCTCGGGCACTTCGATGCGAATCTTGTGGTAGCGGCCATCGAGGACATAGTTCGTCGGCAGATAGGCGATGGAATACTGGTTGCGAAGTTCGTCCCCGATGTCCTGGAACGACTGATCGAGATCGTCCACGTGATAAGGAAAAAACGCGCGGCCTCCGGTTTCCTCGGCCAGTTCCTGGAGAATCTTGTCGCCGTCCGTGAGGTGATATTTGCGGTCGCCCATCTTGCTCGGATCGGTCTGCGACAGGGAAATCCATTGCGTGCTGGTGCTGATGGTGTAGATGACCACACTGGTGCGCTGGGCCATTTCGATGGCGTCCGCGCGCGTGTGTGTCGATAAATTATCTTCGCCGTCGCTGATGAGAATCATGACGCGGCGCACCACGTCCGGCTGATCGCCCGGCGGGCGCGGCGGATGGCTCAGCTCTTTCACGCACGCTTCATAAATCGCGTCGTAGATTGCGGTGCCGCCGCCCGCGCGCGTCTTGGTGATCTGGTCGCGCAGCGCTCCCGCATCGCCGGTGAATCCCTGGACGATTTGCGGTTCGTCGTCGAAGGTCATCACAAAAGCTTCGTCTTTATTGCGGCGCAACACGCTGAACAGGAAATTGACGGAAGCGTCCTGCTCGAACTTGATGCGGTCGCGGATGCTGTTCGAAGTGTCCAGCAGCATGCCGATGCGCAGAGGCAGATCGGACTGCCTGCTGAAATAACGGATTTCCTGCGGAGCCTTGTCGTCCCAAATCTTGAAGTCGCCCTTTTCCAGCTCAGGGACCAGCTTGTTTCGCCGGTTGAGCACGGTGAAAAGCACATCGACGAGGTTGACCACCGTCTTGATCGTTTGGTCGCTCTGTTGAGTGGGGTCTTGCTTCGGTGCTACCGACTGTGCTGGCGCCGGCGCCTGAGGCTTAGTGACCGGCGAAGACGCTTGCGGCTTGTCCGGTGAAGATTGCTGCGCCCGGTCGGCGATAGGAAAGACCAACAGCGCCAACGCCAAAAAGATCGAAGTGATTGTCCGTCGCATTTGCATCGATTATAGGTATCCCGCCAGCGCAGCGTCAATTCGGCTCTGCGGTTCTCCCGCAGCGTCACAAATTTTCTTCAAATAGTCGCCGAGTTCAAACGGCAGGACCGCGCGAACTTCAATCCACGCGCCGGTTCGCGGCTGC
>Ga0209625_1000315_pt1 | contig 12431 bp, 12 predicted proteins | sample JacPin_JW_Ref_M2_FD_187960 | JGI IMG/M metagenome (GOLD analysis project Ga0209625, IMG submission 187960) | Forest soil microbial communities from Algoma, Ontario, Canada - Jack Pine, Ontario site 1_JW_Ref_M2 (SPAdes) (version 2) | ecosystem: Environmental > Terrestrial > Soil > Boreal...
TACCGATCCCTTCCTCCAGGCATTTGGTGCCCACTGGCTACGGTTACGTCTTGCCTGACCAGAACGGCTGGAGCCGCTATCTCCACTTTCAAGCCGCCTGGCTCGCGGTATTGACCGGATGGCTATACACCGTCTCCATTTTGTTTACCGGCCATTTGCGCAAAGACTTGCTTCCAGGTGGGTCCGATCTTTCGTGGCGTTCGTTCTCCACCACAATCGCGAAACATTTGCGCTTCGAGCGGCCGGCTGAGTCGGAAGCCTGGTCGTATAACCTGCTGCAACGCCTCACCTATCTCTTCGTGATTTTCGTTCTGTTCCCATTAGTAATCTGGACCGGCCTGGCAATGTCCCCGGCCGTTGTTTCCGCGGTTCCCGCGACCGTCACTCTGTTGGGCGGCCAGCAATCCGCGCGCACCATTCACTTCTTCGTCTCCGTATTTCTCGTGCTCTTCCTGCTTGTCCACATCGTGATGATTTGTCTCGCGGGATTCAGGAGCCGCATGCGTGCCATGATCAGCGGCCGTGCGGCTACACCTATGGAGCGCACATGAACGATCTCTCGCGCCGCAAACTGATCATCAGCGGACTCGCCGCCACCGCAGGCGTATCGGGTCTGGCCGTGGCTGCGCGCATCGCGCAAGAGTACGGACTCGTCCCGCCCGATCACGGCGGACTCTACGGCCCCGGCGAAACGCTGACCTACGCTTCTCAACGCCTGCTGACCAGGCACTCGTTAGCCCGCGAATTTCCTCGCGGCAAAATTTCCAATCCTCCGCTCGCCAACGAAATGCCGCCCCTCAATGAAGCGTTCAAGCGCCATCAGGCCGCAGGATTCGCTGACTGGCGCGTATCCGTCGACGGTTTCGTCGACCACCCCGCCTCCTTTTCGCTTGCCCAGCTTAAGAGCTACCCGTCTCGCAGCCAGATTACTATGGTGCAGTGTGAAGAGGGCTGGTCGTATATCGCCGAGTGGATCGGCGTGCCTCTCTCGCATGTCCTCGATGCCGTGGGCGTCCGCCCGCAAGCCCGCTACGTTGTCTACTTCTCCATCGACCCCGACTGGTGGGATAGCATCGATATGGCCGACGCATCGCATCCGCAAACTTTTCTCGTCTATGGCATGAATAACAACGAACTCCCCGTCGCCAACGGCGGCCCGCTTCGCATTCGCCTGCCGCGCCAGCTCGGCTACAAAAGCGTAAAATTCATCACCCGCCTCACCATCACCGACACCCTGAAGGATTACGGCAAAGGTTCGGCCTCCGCAAATCCCGAAGGCGGAAGCTATGCCTGGTACGCCGGAATCTAACGCGTCGTCTACTCCGTAATCGCTCTAACTAACGGGGCACAACGATTCTGGGTGGCTTACCCCCTTTGCGTTTTTTGGTTCTCGCAAAGGGTTTACCCGCCGTGGCGGGAGGGTCCTAAAGTTTCCTAAATTATCAGGCGGGTGGCCCAGATATTGTTCACTGAAGCCGAATTTGGGTGCCCCACGTGCCGGGTTTTGCACGTGGGGTCCTTGACTTCGCTTTTGCCTGGAATCTAAACCGGGCGGGTGGCACACCGTTTATTTATCAGAGGACTCCGGGTGGCCTACCCCTTTGCAGGTTTTGGTTTTGCAAAGGGTGGGACGCTGGACTTTCCCGGCATTATTCGCGCAATTAACGCCCTACCGGTAAACCACGCATCCGCGCACTTCCAGATCCACGAGCCACGACGGCGGACTCAACGGCTCCACCCACCGCAAATCCAGTTTCTCTAACCGAGGCAGTTCAGCAATCGCATCAGGCAAGCGCGCTAGCGGATTACCGCGCAGATCAATCTGCCGAAGTTCCTGCAGTCCACCAATCGATTTTGGCAGTGCCGTCAACTTATTATTCCTCAGGTGCAGCTCTCGCAAGCGCGCCAATCGCCCAATCGAATCTGGCAGCGACGCCAGGGAATTGTCCGATACTCTAAGCTCCATTAGCCCCGACATACTCGACACACATTCCGGAAACACCGCAAATTTGTTCTCGCTGATATTCAAATACCGCAACTTTGTCAGCCGTCCAAGAGACGCCGGCAACTCACACAATCGGTTGTCGTGGAGATACAGAAAGTCAGTGAGTCCTTCGAGATCGCCAAGCGCATCAGGCGCCCGCGTCAACGCATTATGTCCAAGGTCCAGCATGCGCAGCCGCGCAAGCCGCCCTAGCTTTTCGGACACCTCCGACAGCCCATTCTCAGCCAGCACCAGAGTTTCCAGATCTGTCTGCTCCCACACAGCATCCGGCACCCGCCCCAGCTGCTTCTTCCACAAGTTCAAATGTCGTGACAAATCCCGCACCAACAAATAAGCGCCTCTCGGCATTCGCCGCCGTGAATTGTCTATCCTGCGTTTGAATCCCTAATGTCTTATTTAGAACAGATTCACGCGGCGCACCTTTGTCATGATCTGGGTCCGGGATGCGTCTTATTAGTCACACCAATAACGATGAACCACGTCGCGCTCGATCCGCACATTTATCGCGCGGTGCCAATCACGTCATAGGCTCTCGAAGGGATCCATCTCATGCTCTTGTCTCGCCCCATTTGTCTCATTTTGACTGGCACGGCAATGTTGATTTTGATTTCGAGCCGAGAAACACGGGCGGTTCCCAGTTACAGCCGTCAGACCGGGCTTCCGTGCGCAACGTGCCATTTCGCGCCCCCCGAACTTACTCCCTTCGGACGAAAATTCAAGCTTGACGGCTACGTATTCACCACCAAAGCGGAAGTAACAGACGACAAGAAGGGTCACAATGCAGCATTAGCCATACTTGAGGCGTTTCCGCTCTCCGTTATTTTTGATGCGTCGTTCACGGAAACAAAATCGCCTCAGCCTGGTACGCAGAACGGTAATTTTTTATTTCCCCAGGCTGCATCGCTTTTTCTGGCTGGCAAGTGGGCCAGTCACGTCGGCAGCTTCGTGCAGGTCACCTACGACAGCCAAGGCGATCACTTCAGCTGGGACAACACGGATATACGTTATGCGAACGCCACTTCGCTATTTGGCAAGCCGCTAAGTTACGGCGTTACGTTTAATAACAATCCTACGGTCGAGGACTTGTGGAACAGTACGCCAGCATGGGGTTTTCCCTTCACTGGAAGCAACGTGGCACCTGGGCCGACTGCGGGCGCTCTAATTAATGGCGGCTTAGCGCAGGACGTCGCTGGTGTCGGAGCTTATGGCATGTGGAATGAGCACATCTACCTGGCGGGAACCATTTATCGCTCCGAGCATATTGGTGCGCCCCAGCCCAACGCCGGCACAGGCTTCCCGATAAATATTCGCGGGGTAGCGCCCTACTGGCGCGTCGCCTATCAGACTGTAAAAGACAACAATTCGTTGGAAGTGGGAATGTACGGTCTCCATCTGAAGAGCACTCCCAACGCGGTCACCGGACCCGAGGACAGCATTACCGATTGGGCTGTGGACTTTCAGTATGACCGCACCATCCCTCAATTCAACAACGACGTCCTCTCCATCCGTGGGAGTTATATTCGAGAGAATTCATCTCTGGCGGCCACTTTTCTGGATACAGGCACGGGTCCCGGCGCGTCTTTTCCGCGACATCACCTGAATACTGTGCAAGGAAACATTGAATATCACTTCGGAACCAAACTTTCTGGAACGGCGGGATTGTTCAGCGTCAATGGCACACCCGACCCGGTGCTGTTTCCGCAAGCCGCGGTTTCCGGCAGCGCCAATGGCGACCCGCGAAGCAACGGATACATTTTGAATTTGTCCTGGTGGCCTCAACAGAACATCGATCTTGCCGTGCAGTACACCGGCTACAAGCGTTTCAACGGCTTGCAAACAAATTATGACGGCGCAGGCCGTGATGCTTCAGCCAATAACACAGTGTATTTGCTGGCGCGGTTTGTCTTCTAGGCCCGAGCATCCGATTTGTGTTACGGAAACAGCATCCAATAGGATTCGCATTCAATAGGGAGAAAACTTATGAAACAAATTTCGCGATTGGTCGTGGCGACCGCATCTCTTGGCTTCGTTACCCTGACATTGTCAGGCCTTGTTCAGGCGCAAAACGATGCCGAAAAAATATACAAGACTAACTGCGTCCTGTGTCATGCGCCGGACGGGAGTGGCAATTCTTCTTCGGGTAAAGCGCTGAAAGCCGAGGACCTGCGATCAGGCCTGGTGCAAAAAAAATCAGACGCTGAGCTAGCGGCGACGATCACCAACGGCAAGGGCAAGATGCCCGCCTTCGGAAAAAAGCTGAAACCCGAAGACATCACACAGTTGGTTGCCTTCATCCGTGCGCTGCCGAAAAAATAGCTAAGTGATGCGAAAGGCCTAGGAATCGTAGGTATAGCTGTTTTCGTGGACAAACATGGGCGCAGGACGCGCTGATGCACGGGGGAAAATTCTAAAGGCGTGACTCAATACTCCACAACCGCCGGACCATCACCGCAAAACCGGCGTTCTTTTTTCGGTACGCTGCTAACGGTTGGTTCCGTGTTTGTAGGAGCCCTGCTCTCCGTCCCTTTAATCCGCTTCGCGATTTTTCCGCTCATACGCCGAACCACCGAACTGAAGAGCTCGCCAGTCGGATCGCTCAGCGAGTTCAAATCGTTAACAGAGCCGGCCATGCGCACTATTCAGATTGAGCAAATCGACGGCTGGCGCAAGACCGTATCCGAAAAGGTTGTTTACGTCACCAACGATCAACAAAACCAGCTCCGCGTGCTGACTTCTATATGCCCGCATCTCGGTTGCACAGTGCCGTGGAACAAGGAAAAGAAACAGTTCATTTGCCCGTGCCACGGCGGCACTTTTTCTGCGGACGGATCTCGCATCAGCGGACCATCTCAACGAGGCATGGACACTCTCGGGACTTCCGTTCAGGGCGGCCAGCTGCTGGTGCGCTTCCAATATTTTCGGCAATTAGTGTCCAATAAGGAAATCGTCGGCTGAGCAAGGATCATATCCGGATGCAGGGAACGAAAATCGAACGCAGTGAGTCTGCCGCTGCACCGCTCAAAGCGGGTTTATGGGGCTGGCTCGATCGCCGCACTGGCGTGGATGCCGTTCTTCGTTCTGGTTTGTACGAACCCATTCCGGGCGGAGCGCGATTCGCTTACGTTTTCGGATCCGGTCTTTTATTCATTTTTATCTCTCAGGTAATTACCGGCGTTTTTCTCGCCCTCTATTACGTTCCATCCGCGGATCACGCGCACACTACCGTCGCATATATCACCAAGGCCGTTACGGTTGGTTCTTTTCTACGTAGCCTGCACGCCTACGGCGCCAGCGCCATGATCATCGTACTGCTCTTGCACCTGTCGCAAACCTATATTTACGGGGCCTACAAAGGGTCGCGCGAAATCCTTTGGGTTTCCGGCTGTGTGCTTTTCGCGCTGGTTCTAGGGATGGCCTTTACCGGGTATCTGCTCCCTTGGGACCAGCGGGCGTACTTTGCCACCGCCGTCGGAACGAACGCCGCCAGCGAAGTCCCCCTGATCGGCGAAACGCTGAAGCGCATGATGCGTGGCGGCACCGAGATGGGCACTCTGACCATTTCGCGATTTTTTGTGGCTCACGTTTTCTTCATTCCCGCATGCATCTTTGCGCTGGTCGCGGTACACATTCTTTTGTTTCGAAAGGCAGGAGCCGCCGGCCCTCCGGATGAAGATCCTTACGAGCCCAAGAAAAAGACGGAGCTCTTTTATCCTCGCCAGGTGCTAATGGATCTGTCCCTCACGGCGTTGCTTATCGTCGGGCTCGGATCGCTGTGCTTTTTTGCTCCCATGCAGTTGGGCCCTCCCGCGAATCCCATTGACGCGCAATACATCCCGCGCCCGGAGTGGTATTACTTGCCCATTTTTCAGTGGCTGAAATACTGGCACGGAGCGGCTTCGGTGGTCGGCATCCTGATCATCCCCATGGTTCTCGCAGTTGCCATTGTTATGCTCCCGTTTTTCGATCGCAGCATCGAACGCCGTCCCTGGAAGCGCCCCGTCGCTATGGGATCGTACGGATTTGTATTGCTCGCACTCGTGGGGCTCGGTCTGCGCAGCCAGTATCTCGATAGCCACGACCCCAGCGTTGCTCAACAACTCGCCAAGCAAAAGGCAGAAGAAAAAGATTATATGCGCAAGCCATTTGAACCCGAGCTGTCCGCAGCTACCCTAGCCGCGGCAAACGTGGCTTTAGCAGATCCTCAAGCAGCCAAAGGCAAAGCCATTTTTGAATCGCAATCCTGCAATGCCTGCCACGGAGACGGTGGTGTCGGCACGGCCGCGGCACCCGCTCTGGTTGGGATCGGCGCAAAGTTTTCTCCGGAGCAACTCGCAGAATTATTCAAGCACCCAACAGCCAAAATGACGGCGGGGGGCATGCCTCCAGTCGATCTGTCGCCCGATGATTTAAAATCTTTGATTGCCTTCGTGGAGAGTCTCAAGTAGGCGGGTGGCCCACCGTTTGCGCTTTGGTTTTTGCAAAGGGTGGCTTGGCTTCTCCGATTCCTTTCAGCTTCCATCGATCGCCAGTATCCCATCTCACAATTCACAATGATTCGAGATTCCTCTCACGGGCCAACAACCGTGATCGATTTCAGCATTCTGACCCACCGTGCAGGTCGCTTCTCATGCGGCGCTACCAGTCTGAACGGACCCTGTTGCGCCACTAGTGGTGCGCCATCCATGGTATCTGCGACGATCACCTCAGATTCCTGAATCCCCGAATCAAGTTCCGCGAGAGAAAAGACCACGCGGTACCCATCTTCCCCCTCAGCGATTACATGAGAGGCCATGGCGCGGCCGCGAAGTTGCTCGCCTAGCGTTGCCCCGGCCCTGCGCAGAAGCTCTTCGAGAGCCACACCTTCGTAGGTTTCCTTTTTCTTATCGTGCGGATTCACCACCGAAAGGGTTTTCCGCGGCATCTTTTACAGATCGGCAACGGTGAGCACCAGAGGAGTGGAAACGGTGCCGCTGATTCGAAGTTCTGCCGGGACTGCGGCAGATGGCGCTGACGTTTTTGGCGCGGAGGGAAGTATATGCGCCAGCATGGCAACAACCAGTAACGGAATAAATGCCGCGATTTTACGATGCGTTGTCGAAGAACTTCTTTCGGGCATAGGGCTTGAAGTGATTCTCAACCCTTTTCCAGCATCACTTCGGTGGACTTGATCACGGCGGAGACTTTGTCGCCCACCTTCAGTTTCATTTCCTCTGCGCTGCGCTTGGTGATTACGCTTTCGATCAGATTCTTGCCTGCGCGTATGACCACATGGGCCATCACGCCGCCAAACTCAATCTCCACAACTTCGCCTTCGAGACGATTCCGCGCTGATAGAGTCATGGCCAAAGAATACGCCTCGCCATTCAAGTAGTCCAGACAAGCAACATTCTTTAAGTGACTCTGGGTGGCCCATCCTTTGCGGTTTTGGTTTTCGCAAAGGGTGGGGTGCCTTGGTAAATTATCGCTCAACGGAACGGGAGTATCCTTGCAGTTATGCAAAGGGTTTACCTGCCGCGGCGGGTGGGCGCTCCTCTCCGATTCTTTTCATTTAGCATCGATCATCCTCGATATTCCGTCTTCCGTGCCGGGAGGAAGGGACATTCGAAAGCATGCGCTATCGTTTAAGAGAAAGTTTAGCCCCCCTGATTGAATATCTCTTGTAGTTAAGCTATCTAACTAGTAAAATGCTCCATGATCGCCGCAGCAACCCTGTTTCATTTTTGCCTGAATTCCGCTCTTGAACGTCCTGCCCCGTCTGGCATCCCGATCCAACACCATCCGGCCGCGGCCTCTATATCATCTATGGCCCCGGAACAATTCGCACCTTTTCCAACGCCAAATTGTTATCTCCCCTTCTTTGCTGCAAAGACGACTTCAATGTTTTCAATCACATACAGTCTTTTCGGTGCCGCTCCTTTGTTCTCAACAAGTTCCAGCCTCTTTTCACCAAAACAGGGGGGTTAGGCGGTATAACCATGCTTCCAAAATCTTTTAGTACCCGCTATTCAAGCTATCTGCATTGTTTTCAGCAAAATACGAACTCTTGCGCACTCTTTTCAACGACAAACCCTTGTTTTCATCACGTTATGAACTCTTTTCGTAAAAACACCCGGGGTGGGGAGGGGTACAGAGTGTCTCCAGCCAACGCTGCGCCCAAAAAGATGAGAACATCATCTAAAGCTGCTTACCCGGCACTTCGCGACCGACCGAGGAGAACTCCACCATGCCGCAACCCCACCGTGTCATCGTCCTGGGCGGCGGCTTTGGCGGCTTGAGCGCGGTGCGCAGACTCAAGCGCGCCCCCGTCGAGGTTATCCTCATTGACCGCCGAAATTTCCATCTCTTCCAGCCGCTTATGTATCAGATAGCTACCGGCTCGCTCTCACCCGGCGAAATCGCCGCACCCTTGCGCGGCGTTCTCAGCCGCCAGAAAAACACTCAGGTCCTGCTCGGCGAAGTCTCCGACATCGATCCCGCCGCCAAAAAAATCCAGCTGCTCGACGGCGCTATCTTCGATTACGACTCCCTCATCGTCGCCACCGGCTCGCAAACCTCCTACTACGGCAACGACTCCTGGCGCGAATGGGCCCCCAGCTTGAAGTCCGTCGAAGAAGCCACCGCCATCCGCCACAAAATTCTTTACGCCTTTGAACGCGCCGAGCGCGCCGCCAGTCACGAAGAGTCCCGCGCCTGGCTCACTTTCGTGATCGTCGGCGCGGGAGCCACCGGAATGGAGCTCGCCGGCGCTCTCGCCGAAATCGCCAACGAAACCCTGAAGAACGACTTCCGCCACATCAATCCCTCTGAAGCTCGCATCCTTTTAGTAGAAGGCGGCCCGCGCGTCCTGTCATCCTTCCCGGAAGATCTTTCCGCCAAGGCCGAAAAGCTGGTCTCCAAACTCGGCGTCGAAGTCATGAAAGGGGTAATGGTCACCAGCATCGACGCCAACGGCGTCACTTTTCGCCGCGGCGACAAAACCGAAAGCCTCGCTGCCCACACCGTCCTCTGGGCCGGCGGAGTCGAAACCACCACCTTCGGAAAAAAACTCGCTGAGCGCACTCACGCAGAAACAGACAAAAGCGGTCGCATCAAAGTAAGTCCCAATCTAACCATTCCCAATTATCCCGACATCTTCATCGTCGGCGATCTGGCTCACTCCACCGATAAAGAGGACGGCAAGCCGTTGCCAGGTGTCGCTCAGGTCGCCATTCAGGGCGGAGCCTACGCCGCCAAAACCATCAAGTCCCGCATTGAAAGCAAAAAAGCCGACGCCGCGTTTCACTACTTCAACAAAGGAGACATGGCGGTAATCGGTCGTGCTGCCGCGGTCGCCAACATTTTTGGTTTCCATCTTTCAGGAGTCATCGCCTGGTTCACCTGGCTCTTCGTCCATCTCATGTACATCGTGGAATTTCAAAATCGCGTAATGGTCTTCATTCAGTGGGGATTTGAGTATCTAACCTTCAGCCGCGGAGCCCGCCTGATCACCGGCCACGCCGCCACAGATTCAATCAAGCAGGCCGGCTCTGTTCGCACTTCCGGCGAAGGCGATTAGTCTTCATCGCAGCAAGCCGTAAGTCGCCGCGCGGCCGGCGCATCGCAAAAAAATTCCTCCCGACAAATCCACGCATCAACAAAAAATAAACACTTCAATTTAAATTCCGCTCGCCAGCAAAACCTGCCCACTCGTCACAGGTGTCCGTTAGCCCACGCATCTTAATAACTCTCCAATCTGTTTTTCACTGAACGCATTCTGACCCTGCCACCAGTAGTTGCGAACAGCACCAAACCCCATTCTGCATCTGCATCGGCATCGGACACCCCCTTCTGTACCTCCGAGCGAACAACACAGGCGGCTTCCAGAGGAAGACCCGCACACGAAATCGGAATGGGGACTATAGTGCCAGTCGCACAAAACAATCTCGTCACAAAAAAGAATTCAGTCGCAAAAAAGAGTCTCGTTGCTTCGCTCTTCGCGGCGCTGCTGCTGTCCGTCGCTGCACCGGCCAGCTTCGGCACCACAGTAAATTCTCAAGTTTGTTACCTGTCATCCGGCACATGGACTAACACTCCATTGGCGCAAGCCCAATCCAGCAGCTTTCGCATCACCTTTGACGTCACGCCGTCCGCTTCCAAGGTGGATGCCGTGCACGGACTGTCTTACGGTCCCGCATCGGCCTACGCCAACATGTCTGCCGCGGTGCGATTCAACGCCGGCGGCCACATCGACGCGCGCAGCGCCTCCACCTATGTAGCCACGTCGTCAATTCCGTATGCCGCGCGCGTCACCTACCATTTCATTCTCGACGTGAACGTTGCGACTCACACCTACAACGCCTACGTAATGCTCGGCTCGGTGCAAACAACCATCGGCACCGGCCTGGCGTTCCGCAATGAACTCGCTCCAGTGTCATCTCTCAACTACATTGCCGCGATGACCACCACGGGCGGCAGCACCTTCTGCAACGTTACTTTGAGCAACTCTTCGATGGCTCCGTCCATCACTACGCAGCCGGTCAGCCAATCAGTCACCGCCGGTCAGATCGCTACTTTCTCTGTCGCCACCACCGGTTCAACTCCTCTGACGTACCAATGGATGAAGAACGGTGTCTCCATCAGCGGAGTCAATTCTTCCAACTACTCCACGCCGGTAACGACCATCACCGACAACGGCGCGCAATTCAGCGTCTCGGTCAGCAACGCTTTCGGAACAGCATCCAGCAACTCCGCGCTGCTTACGGTTACCGCGCCAATCATCGCGCCGGCAATCACTTTGCAGCCGCTGGCGCAGTCCGTTACTGCGGGACAAGCAGCAACTTTCTCCGTGGCCACCACCGGCACGGCACCGATGACGTACCAATGGAACAGAAACGGCTCACCCATCATCGGAGCGACTTCCTCTCTGTACACCACCGTGTTGACGGCTGCTTCTGACAATGGATCGCAGTTTACCGTCCGTGTCCGCAACAGTGCAGGCAACGTGTTGAGCATCCCGGCAACTCTGACCGTAAAAGCGGTTTCACTTCCGCCGGGATGCCTGCTGTCGGCCGGCACATGGGTTTCGACGCCGCTGACACAAGTACAGACCAGCAGCTTCCGCATACAGTTCGACATCACCCCAGTGGCGTCCATCGAAGATGGCGTGACGGGATTGTCGGCCGCGCCAGGCGCCGCATATACCGCTTTGGCCGCCGCTGTGCGATTCAACGTAGCTGGAATGATCGACGCCAGAAACGGTGGCAGCTTCGTCGCCGCCACAGCAATTCCTTACACCGCGGGCACTGCGTACCATTTCATTCTCGACGTGAACGTCGGCACGCACACCTACAACGCATACGTCATGCTCGGTTCCGTGCAAGCCACCATCGGCACCAACCTGGCGTTCCGCACTGAACAAGCCGCCGTATCTTCACTCGCTTACTTGAATGGTTTCACCGTTACGGGTAGCGACACGATTTGCAATGCGGTGACCACCACTTCGACCGCCGCGACAATATTGCTTAATTCCAGCGTAAGCAGCTTGAACTTCGGCAACGTAAACGTGTCCAGCAGCGGCACCCAGAACATAACCATGACCAACGCGGGAAATTCCAGCGTGACCATCGCGCAAGTGATGGTCGCGGGCGCCGGCTTCAACACCACCGGGGCGAGCGGCATTATTCTTGCACCGGAACAGACCACCACACTGGCCTCTACGTTCGCGCCGTCCGCGAGCGGAGCAGCCACCGGCAAAATTACGGTAAGCAGCAACGCCACCAATTCTCCTGCCAGCATCTCGCTATCGGGAATGGGCGTCGCCGCTGTGCCTCACACCGTGGCACTTTCGTGGGCTCCGGCGATTGGTGGAGTAACGGGATTCAAGACCTACGTGAGCATGGTTTCTGGCGGGCCGTACGTTGAACTGGGCGCGGTGCCATCGACCACTCCGTCATACACGGACAGCAGCGTCCAGTCCGGACACACTTACTACTACGTGGTCACCGCGGTAAATTCCACCAACGTGGAAAGCTTGTACTCCAACGAAGCGGCAGCAATCGTACCGTAAGAATAAGTATCCTAAAAAGTCCGGCATCTCCTTTTGTATAGGCTTCAAAATGTGTCAGTACTTTTGGCCGCGAAGATGTGTGCGGCGTGGGGCCCCAAATTCATTTCAATGACCAATATCTGGGCCACCCGCCACCCAAAAAGTCGCGAAACTTATCTTTTAGGCCGCTGAAGAATCCGAAGCTGCTATTGCCGCTCGGCGGTCAGCTTCCCCAAAATACGTGTGAAGAGCGCGAGCTCAATCACGTTGAGGAGTGCATAGTACGCCAGAGGCAACGGTCGGATAGGTCCGATGACGAGGAAGTATAGCGCCGCATGGCCTACCAGCAGCTCACTAAGTGCTGCCTAGAATGTGACCCTTCCCCATGCATACCGAAACCAT
>Ga0209625_1000316_pt1 | contig 12418 bp, 8 predicted proteins | sample JacPin_JW_Ref_M2_FD_187960 | JGI IMG/M metagenome (GOLD analysis project Ga0209625, IMG submission 187960) | Forest soil microbial communities from Algoma, Ontario, Canada - Jack Pine, Ontario site 1_JW_Ref_M2 (SPAdes) (version 2) | ecosystem: Environmental > Terrestrial > Soil > Boreal...
TGCCGGCATCGGAGGTGAGCAGCGCGGCCATAAATTCCACCGGATAGTGGACCTTCAGGTAAGCGGTCTGGTAAGCCAGCAACGCGTACGCGCAGGAATGCGATTTGTTGAATCCGTAACCGGCAAATTCTTCCATCAGGTTGAAGATGCGTTCCGCTTTTTTCTCTGGAACTTTGTTCGCGAGACAACCGGTCATGAACTTGGCGCGCTGTGCGGCCATTTCTTCTTTTTTCTTTTTGCCCATGGCGCGGCGAAGGATGTCCGCTTCGCCCAGAGAAAAACTCGCCAGCTTGTTGGCGATCTGCATCACCTGTTCCTGATAGAGGATCACGCCGTACGTTTCTTCCAGGATGTCCTGCAGCTGTGGGAGTTCGTAGCTGACTTTTGTTTTGCCATGCTTACGATTGATGAAATCGTCGATCATGCCGCCCTGGATGGGGCCGGGGCGGTAGAGCGCGTTTAGGGCGGTGAGGTCTTCGATGCGGGTGGGCTGGTAACGGCGCAAAATGTCGCGCATGCCGTGCGACTCAAACTGAAAGATGGCCGTGGTGTCGCCGCGCGCGAAAAGCTTGTAGGTTTCCGCATCGTCGAGCGAAAGATTTTCGATATCGACTTTGGCGCCACGATTCTTGTCGATCATGTTCACGGTATCGAACAGCACCGTCAGCGTGGTAAGGCCGAGAAAATCCATCTTCAGCAAGCCGATGCGCTCAAGCGCATTCATGTCGTATTGCGTAGTGATTTCGTCGCGGTTGGTCTTATAAATGGGGACAATGTCGGTGAGAGGCCGCGCGGAAATCACTACCCCCGCGGCGTGCGTTGAAGCATGGCGCGCCAGACCTTCCAGGCGCAAGGCCACGGCCATTAAATCCTTGAGGCGCTGATCGCTGTTGATAGCTGCTTTCAGCATGGGAGATTGTTCCAAAGCATCCGGCAACTCGATGCCAAGAGTGGTGGGAATCAATTTGGCGATGCGATCCACCTCGACATAAGGAATATCCATGGCGCGGCCAACATCTTTCACTGCGGCCTTGGCTGCCATGGTGCCGAAGGTGATGATCTGCGAAACGTTTTCGCGGCCGTATTTCTGCGTAACGTACTCGATCACTTCGCCGCGGCGCCGCATGCAGAAATCAATGTCAATATCCGGCATGGACACGCGCTCGGGGTTGAGGAAGCGCTCAAAAATCAGGTTGTACTGCAACGGATCGACGTCGGTGATACGCAACGCGTAGCTGACTAAGCTGCCAGCCGCCGAACCGCGGCCAGGGCCGACGGGGACGCATTGCCCTCGCGCGTAATGAATAAAATCCCAGACAATAAGGAAGTAGCCTTCATAGCGCATCTTCTGGATCATCTCGATCTCAAAAGATAAGCGGCGCTCATATTCGGCAAGACTGTTTCGTAACAGACCCTGTTTCGCGAGACGCTCTAGGTGCGGAACGCGAGTGGCAAAGCCTTCGCGCACCACCATCTCAAAATAACTTCCCGGCGTGTGGCCGTCGGGAACCTTGAATTCAGGAAATGGATTGGCGATGCGCTCAATCTTTACGTTGCAACGCGCGGCAATATCCACGGTGCGGCTGAGGGCTTCGGGCAATTCACGAAATACCTGCGCCATCTCAGCGGCGCTCTTGAAATAAAACTGGTCGGTAGCAAACTTCATGCGATGCGCATCGCTCATGGTCTTGCCGGTCTGGATGCACAGCAAAACGTCCTGAGCGTGCGCGTCGGAGTGTTTCAAGTAGTGGCAGTCGTTGGTGGCTACCAGAGGGATGCCTGATTCTTTCGAAAGACGAACGAGATGAGGATTAACAGTCCGTTCGATATGCAGGCCCTGATCCTGAATCTCTAAAAAGAAATTCCCTTTGCCAAAAATATCGCGCAGCCGGTAGGCATTTTCGCGCGCCTGATCGTATCTTTCTTCCACCACCGCTTCGGTGACTACACCGCGCAAACACGCGGAAAGCGCGATCAGTCCTTTGCTGTGCTTGGCCAGCAGGTCGTAGTCGATGCGCGGCTTGTAATAAAAGCCTTCGAGGAAACCGGAAGAAACCAGCTTGATAAGATTTTTGTAGCCTTCCTGATTTTCGCAAAGTAGAACCAGGTGATTGCTTCCCCGCCCGGCGGGCTCGCCATCGCCGCGTTCCCCATTGGAGCCATTCGTCTTCTCGCCGCGCTCGTGGCGGCTGCCTCTGGCCACGTACACTTCGCAACCGATGATGGGCTTGACGTCGCGCTTGCTGGCTTCATAGAAAAAATTTGCTGCAGCAAAAAGATTTCCGTGGTCGGTGATGGCCACCGCCGGCATTTTCTGGCGAGAAGCTTCGTCAAGCAATTCGCCAGTTTCGCAAGCTCCATCCAACAGGCTGAAATCAGTATGAACGTGAAGATGAACAAACTGCGGCTGACCCATGGACCTCGATTCTAAATCGCTACGCGGATAATTGCGAATGGCATTGTTGAAAACTTTGCCACCAAAAAATTCCTTCGTAGTCACCGGGAATTATTTGCGTGCGTGACTTTTCTTGCTGGACGAACGGCTCGCGGCGTGGCGGGAGGGTTCGCGTTTATCCGTGGCCTTATGAGCGCCCTTCGCTCCTGCTTTTTTGACTCTTTTTGCTTCCGTCTCGGCGTCGGCATGTTTCTGTTTGGCTGCGCTGCCCACTGCAAGAGCAGCCTGAGACTTCTCAGCCGCTTTGGACTTTTTCTCTTTCTCTTTCTTTTTCGGCTGCTCTTTGATGCCCGAAAGTTTGCGCAGCATTTTCTCGCGTTCCTCGGGAGTCTTGCCTCTTCCGGTGAGCTGCATGCCGAAAACCTGCTCGACAATGGCGTCAAATTTCGCGCCGGCCGGCATACCCAGGGCGGTCAATTCGTTGATCACGAGCGGAAGACCGGACCGCAACGGACGCCATTTATTCAGGTACGCGCGAATCTTGGAGACCGCAGCAGAATTATTCGATTCCGCCATAATGTAAGCGATCTGGTCGACAGGCAACTTCTCCAGGAACTTGTACGCCTCCAGCGGAGTGCTAACTTTTTTGCCGGTGAATTCTTTCTGGACACTCTGAACATGCTTGTCAAAGTTCAGCACTTCCTGCGCTTCGGCCGACCGGAAGCCCGCCTTGGAAAGTACGCTGCTCTGCTCCCGATCTTTGAGGCGCGTGAGAATGGCCAGCAGCATTGGCGTTGCGAGACGCGGCCGCAGCCCCGCCGTAAACAAATCTTCCCGGACATTGGAGAGCCGCGTAATCGCGTCGTACCCGGGACGTTTCTTCGCTAGCACTGGGCTGACCGCCTCGAGCAGGTCGTGATCTTCCCAGGCCTTTAACACCACTGCAGGGCGCTCTTCGCGAGCCAACGCGCGAAGTTCGGCGCCGGCATCTTCCGGAGTAATCGTCGCGGGCAATTCCCTCTCGATGGCCAGATCAAACCATTCCTGCGTCCTGGCTTCAATTTTGAAACCCATGCGCGCGGCAAAACGCAGCACGCGCAGGAGACGCACCGGCTGATTGGTAAAAGCGTGAATAGTCAGCGCACGAACTTCCGCTCGTTCAATATCCGACAATCCGTTGGTGGGGTCGAGGAGTAATCCGCGCGACGCCGGATTTAGAGAAATGGCCACTGCGTTGAGAGAAAAATCCCGTCGGCGAAGATCTTCCATGATCGTTGACCAGCGAACTTCCGGACGCGTGCCCGGCCGGATGTAGTGGTCGTCGCGCGCGGCGGAAATACTGCCTTCCACGTCGCCGCTGAAGAGCAATTCGATATGGCGCAATTTGTCGTCTTCGACGAGGGTTTTAGCGCCACCCTTTTCCAGTTCACGCGCGATCTTCGCCGGGTTGCCTTCCACGGTGAAGTCGAGATCACGCAGCGAGGCACCGGTAACCAGGTCGCGAACCGTGCCGCCCGTCAGATAAACATTGAAGCCCATGGCGGCGGACAATTCCTGCACGCGCGTGAGTACAGCGCGCTGTTCCGGCGAGAGCCGGCTTTCCAGCAAAAACATATAATCTGGCATTGCGCTCCTTCTTTTCTCTTCAGGATGTCCGCGCGAAGATTGCGAAAGCACCCGCTATAAATATCAAGGCCCGTCCCGTTGCGCGTACATGCAACATGTTCATGCCCGGGGATGATGCGCTTTATAAATTTGCTTCAACCGCTCTTCCACAACGTGGGTGTAGATTTGCGTCGTGGAAATGTCGGCATGACCCAGCATTAACTGCACCGACCGCAAATCCGCGCCCCGTTCGAGCAGGTGCGTCGCAAAACTGTGGCGCAGCATGTGCGGAGTGAGCGAAACGCGCAACCCCGCACGCTTGCCGTATCCCGACAAAATCTTCCACACTCCTACTCTGCTTAGAGAAACGCCTCTGCGGTTCACAAACAGTGTGGGACTGCCCCTGAGTCTGCCCAACAGCTTCGGACGCGCGTCGCGAAGATATTTTTCGACCATTACGAGCGCCTTGCGCCCCACCGGAACGATGCGTTCCTTGTCACCCTTGCCAATGCAACGAACGCATCCGACTTTGCTATCCAGGTCGCTCACACGAAGACCAATCAATTCGGACACGCGCAGGCCGGTGGAATATAAAACTTCGAGCATGGCCCGGTCGCGCAAACCCAAAGCGGTAGTCGAATCGGGTTGTTCGAGCAGCCGCTCGACTTCTGCCAGCCGCAAATACCCTGGCAAAGAGCGGCGAATCTTCGGTGATTCGAGATTGATACAGGGATCGGCGGTGATCAATTCCTGAATCTGCGCGAAGCGGAAAAAGTTTCGCAGCGTGACCAGGTGGCGCGCTACCGTGCGGCTCTCCAGATTCATCCTGTAAAGGCTGGCCAGAAAATCCACCAGGTCGTCCCGCGAAACGCCTTCGAGGGACAGTTTGCGCTTCTGCGCGAACACATCGAATTTAAGGAGATCCCGCCGGTAGGCCGAGACGGTATTGGATGACAGTCCCTTGTCCACTTTAACGTGGGTAAGAAATGACGAAATGGTGGCCGATATTTCCATTACGGCTCCGCGAACCCGGTGTCGGCCGGGGTTCTCCGGCGAGTAGCAATACCATAGACCTCTTCCAGCTCATGACATCTGAAAAGCCAGGCGGTGCCCAGATAAAGAAGCGTCGCGCCGCCAAGCAGTGCCAGAAAGGTCAACAGTTGCACTAGGAAGCGCGAGTGCATGGTGAACTGCGTATAGTGCATCCCGAACCAGCACGCCACGCCCATAATTGCCGAACATAATGCGATTTTCGCGAAAGAATTGAAAATTTGTCTCCCACCGATTGGACCGTAGCGCAGCCGAAAAATAATGAACAGAGCAAAAAAATCCACGAAGCAAGCGATCGCGGTAGCCAGCGCCGGGCCGCCGTTTTGCACATAGCCGAATAAATATTTCAGGAAAACGATATTCAGGATGATGTTAAGCACCAGCGATATCGAAGCCACCGCCACCGGAGTTCGGGTGTCGTGCGTGGAATAAAAGGCCGGCACGATGAGCTTTACGGATGCCAGCGCCGGCAACCCCACCGCGTAACATAGCAACGCTCTGGCCGTGAGTCGCGTGGACGCCGCCACGAATTGGCCGTGCTGAAAAAGCACGCGGATGATCGGCTCGCGCAAAATCATGAGTCCCAGAGCTGCAGGAATGGTGATGAAGGCCACGATGCGCACGGAAAACGAAAGCGTCCGTTTAAGCCCGGCGTAATCCTTTGCGGCGGCCTGATGGGACATCATCGGCAGAATAGCCGTGGCTACCGCGATGGCATAGCCACCGAGAACCAATTCCATCACGCGATCGGCGAGATACAGCGCTGTCAAGCTGCCTTGCGGCATTTTCGCGGAGTTCACGAAGTAGGTATCCACAAAAAAGTTGATCTGCCCGATGCCGATCCCGAAGAAGCGCGGGATCATCAGCCTCGCCACGTTTTGAATGCCGGGGTGGGAGAACGAAATCCCAAAATCGAAGTGCATGCCCTTTTGCACCAGGGAGGGTACCTGCACCAGAAATTGCAGCGCTCCTCCGACAAGGACCCCGACCGCTAGCGAAATCGCAGGACTCTTAAAATAGTGCCAAACCACGCCAACCGAAAAGAAGATAATCGACAGATTCAAAAGCACCGGGGTCGAGGCCGGCAATCCAAAAATGTGAAAGCAGTTCAAAATGCCCATGGCCAGGGCCGCCAGGCCAATGAAGAACAGATACGGGAAAATTATGCGATTCAATGTGATAGCGTCGTCCCAGTTCAGGTGTCGGGCGGACGCGGGAATAAAGGTATGGATCACCACCGGCGAAAAGACCATGCCCAAAACCGTGATGATCGCCAGAACCAGCGCCAGGGTCCAGAACAGGTTATTCGCGAACTGCCAGACCTCTTTGGGCGATTTCTCGCGCATATAGGTCGTAAATACAGGTATAAAGGACGCGCTCATCGAGCCTTCGCCGACCAAGCGCCGGAAAAGATTGGGGATGCGGTAGGCCAGGATGAAGGAGTCGGCTATATGCGAGGTGCCCAGGAGCAGCGCGTAGCGCTGGTCCCGGATATACCCGAGAATGCGGCTAGCAATGGTGACAAGAGAGATGATCGAGGCGGATTTGAGTATTTGTTTCTTTTCGGTCAACGGGCGGCACTCCGGGCCTAACCCTAATGAACACAGTAGGTTGACAGGAAAACTTGCTTAACATAACATACATCGGCGCTGATTGGCAAATTTTCGCCCTTCCGCGTCGCTGATCGCTAACTCCTTGAAAAATCGCGCCCCAACTTCGACGCACAAAAAAGTGGTGGTTGTCCTTGCGGACAAGAAGTCCCAGCGAGGCTATTTGAATCCCTCCAGGTTGGGCCAGAACGGCCCCATTGACCTGCTCAGCCCGGACGGCGAGCACACCGAAATCCCGTTGGACAAGCTGCGCTCGATTTATTTTGTTCGCGAATTCAACGACGACTTCGAGCCGGAGCGCAAAGCCTTCCTCAGCAGGCCGAAACTGGATGGCTTATGGGTCCGCTTACGTTATAGCGACGGAGAAACCATGGAGGGCGTGATCCCCAATGATTTGCTGAACCTGCTGGATAACGGCGTCCAGATCACCCCGCCGGATCTAAATTCGAACACCGACCGCATCTTCGTACCCCGCGCCGCTCTACGCGAAATCACTGTGCTCGGTGTGGTCGGCATTGCACGGCGCAAGCCGGCTGCAGCGCCTGCTGCGGCGCAACCGCGCCTCTTCAACGAATAGTCCTGGCGAGATTTCGTCCGAACGGCTGGTTATCCCGACCGGACCTACTTTTATTTTGGGGGCAGAGACTTGGAGAATAGCCAGGGAAACAGCTTCGGCTCATCATAGGCCTTATCCCAAGACACGTGCTTAATGCCGGAGTACTCCGTGTAGTGCGCCTCAGCGCCAATCTGCTTCATCGCTACCTGCATTCGTTGGGATTCGGTGACCGGCACGATCTCATCGTCGGTCCCGTGAAATATCCATACTGGCACTTTGCCGATCCTCGCGGCGGCTTCGGCATAACTCTTGGGCCCATCCTCGGGCGCCCATTTTATCAGCTCAGGGTGAGCTTTGAGCGTCGCCGCAGGGGGATGAATTCCCCCGCAAATTACGACCAGCGCCGCAAAGCGGCCGGGATATTTTTGCGCCAGATACCAGGTTCCGTACCCTCCCATGGAAAGTCCGGTCAAATAGGTTCTCGCAGTGTCGCCGTGGAATTCCTTGGTCGCGGCTTCCAGAGTAGCGATAGCCATATCAGCCATAGGAGGCACTACCCACCAAAGATTTTTTCGACATTGCGGCATCACCACAATCGCCGGAACGCGGCTGCGATCCTCGCGGATTGCGGTGCCAATGCCAGTATCAGTCTGCTGAAGGCCATCGTCGGCACGCTCGCCGGAGCCGTGAAGAAACAGGATAACCGGCCATTTTTGCTTGGGCGTCCAATTATCCGGAACGAAGACTTGGTATTTGTAGGTCACGCCCTGCAAAGCAATGCTTCGATCAAGAAAGCCCGTTTCATGGCTTTTTGCGAAGACGGAAACTCCGATCGACAGACAGAACAATAGAAATATGAAGTGGCGAAGCCGCACTTTCTCGTGCCTCCGAATACAGAATTTTAACACGATTTAACATGACTGATAGCTTTGGCTCCCAATCCTTAATGCATTTGGATTGCTTAGTCGCTGCATCTAAGATAGTTAGAAACCGTTCGCACTCGGGGAGTATCTAACGTTAGGAAGGCAATAAGCGAAAAAGGAGCAATGGCTAAGTCGGGACCAATGGGCGAAGCGAATCCAAAATCACCCGAAAGACGACTGGAGCTCGACGCCATGCGCGGGCTGATGCTGGTATGGATTACCCTCACCCATCTGCCGACCGCCGCCAGTACCTACGTCAATCAACCCTTTGGCATCGTATCCGCCGCCGAAGGCTTCATTTTTCTCTCTGCTCTGTTTACCGGCAGAATCTATTTTCGCATCGCTGAACACCATGGCTATCGTGCCATGATCTTAAAGTTGTGGAACCGCACTCTGCGTTTGTACGGCTACCACGCGCTGTTACTGGCTTTTGTCTTTCTCGTCGCTGTACCCATCGCTTCTCGCGGCAACCGCCCGGGTCTCCACAACCTGCTGGATTTTTATTTCTATGCGCCAAAACGCGCCATTGGCGAAGCATTTCTTCTGATCTATCGCCCACCGCTGCTCGACATTTTGCCCATGTACATCATATTTCTGGCCCTTACGCCCGCGGCGCTGCTGATCGCACGCAGGTTCGGATGGAAACCCATTTTGTCGGGGGCTTTCGTTTTTTATTTCGTCGCGCAATTCGGTTTTCGCAGCGCCGAACACAATTTCATGATGCGCTTCATCCCCACCCGAATCCCGCTGAATGAGATGGGCTCCTTCGACCTGTGGGCCTGGCAATTTCTATGGATTGTGGGCGTCTGGTTTGGGGTGCGTTGGGCGCAAGACCGAATGCCGTTAGAGATTTGGGCCAAACGCGTCGTAATTCCGGCCGCCATGCTGGTATGCGCGTTCTTTGTGCTGCGTCGCGAGATTTCGCACGGGTTTGAGTTAGGCGCCGCTGAATTTCTTTTTGACAAATGGCACCTAGGATTCATGCGTTTGGCGAATTTCGCTGCGGCCGCCACCGTGCTTGTGTACTTCCAGTCGGTCTTGAGGCCGTTGGCTGTTAAGCCTCTGGTGCTGATGGGCCAGTCGTCGCTGCAAGTATTTTGCGTACACCTGTTATTTTGCTTTGCAGGACTCACGCTGTTGGGCAACGCCTCCATGCTCAGCGGGTGGAAGCAACTGGGGCTGTTGGTAGCCACCTTCAGTGCCATGTTGCTCACCGCGAAATTGTTCTCGAAGAGCGAGGCCAAGCAAGAACCTCAACCGCAATCAAGCGTATTGCTTGAGCCTGGGCAACCGGCAACACCCGCAGCCTCCGCGCGGTCCGCCGCTGCATAGCAACGGTCGCGCCGAAACGGCCTTTTTTCAACACTCCAAACTGTTGCATCTTTGAAGTTGGGTGGCCCATCCTTGCGGTTTTTGCAACGGAGGGGCTTTTGTTTCTACTAAGGCGTGTCCGGAGAGTTGTGCTTGTGAGTGATTTTTCGCCGAATATCGGGCCAAAACTCTTTAAGAACGATCGTCGCAGTGTCGTACGCAATCTGGCTGCCCCAGACGCTCGCGGTATTCGACAGCGTCTTATCCGCGTGCGGATGATAGCTGTATGTCGAAATACTTGCAGCGATGGCGCTGCCAAACACTTCAGAGACGTTGAACTGACTGCTGCCCGAGTCCGAGCGGGTAACGACGATCCGGCTCATGGCGTAAAATGTGCGATGCCAAAAGCCGCCCTTCCCCAGCTGATAAAAACGCGGATCCTGGTGGAACACCGAGGGAAGAATCGCGGAGGTCCAATAGTTTTCGATGGTGCCATCGGCGGCAGCCGATCCAAAGCGTTTGCCGTACCCAGCCGCGCCCTGGCCGTAACCAGGCTCACTGTTTTCCGCCTGGCTGACTCCGGCCAGAAACGCATACCAGGGAACCTGGATGTAGTCGAATGAAGACCGCGTCACCACCGCGAACTTTTGCTTGGTGGTCAGGGGCGGGACCTTGCCGGCATTCTCCACGCTCAGGAAGTTTGGTAGAGCGAAGAATAGCCGGTCGTTTGAGGTGGCGGGCACCGCCGTTTCGGCTTTTTCCTCGTTGGTCTTCTGCTTCTTCGGTTTGTCTTTGTCGTCCTGGTCGGTCTGTCCCTGCTGGGAGGGCTGCGCAGGTTGCGCGGGGTGCGGTGCGGCGGCCACTTGCTCTTGTTGCGCAAGGGCGGGTAGTGCAATCAGTAGGGTTACGATGAGAGTTGCATTGGCCGATAAACGAAACCGCAGGCCTAAACCGGGTCGGTTGGTCATGCTATTAATCGTCTCACAAGCTCCTCTTTTCCGCCCGAAATCTGCCTCAGATAGTATCCGTTCTACATCTAGTACTGATCCACAGTTCGCCGTAGTGGTATACCCAACGTGCTATTTAACCCGGAAGGGTATGTCCACGCTTAAGTGTTAGTGGCTCGATCTTTAGTAATCGCGCGCGTGGCGCCTCCGCTGAACCCCCACAGGTAATTTCCTTCTGGGTGCCCAGGGAGTTCCCGTCAAATGGCGGTACGGTTTCTCTTGGCCCGGGCGATCCACTGGCGACGCCTATACTTCGCTGCTGACGCTGTGCGAGACTCGCACTGCTGTCAGGAGCATCATTCATGAAGCTATCGGAAATTGCTCGCAAGCTTGGTTGCGTTGTCGAAGGCCCCACGGACACAGAGATTACCGGGGTCGCTGGAATTGACCACGCTAAGCCGGGCCACGTCACTTTCTTAGCCAACCGCCGCTACTTCCCACTTCTAAAAACGACGCAAGCATCAGCCGTGTTGCTTCAAGCGGGCATCACCCTGGAGAGAGCGCCGGGCGCGCCCCCCATTTCCGCGCTGCGCAGCGAAAACCCCTATATGGACTTCGCACGAACTATCGAATTTTTCTACCAGCCGCCGACGTATGCCCCGGGAATTCACCCGACTGCGGTGATTGCCAAGAGCGCGCAAATCGGCGAAGGCGCCCACATCGGTCCCTACTGCTTCGTAGACGAAAACGCGCAAATCGGCCGCAACGCGGTGCTGCATAGCTTCGTCACGGTGTACCGGGGCGCCAAGATTGGCGCGGACTTTTTTGCCCACGCGCATGCGGTGGTTCGCGAATTTTGCGTCGTTGGCGATCGTGTCATTTTACAAAATGGAGTGATTATCGGTGGGGACGGTTTGGGATTCGCCAAACGGAAGGATGGCAGCTGGTACAAAATGGCGCAATCCGGCGCCACGGTGCTCGAGGACGACGTCGAAGTACAGGCCAACGCCTGCGTGGACCGTGCCACCGTAGGCGAGACGCGTATCGGGCGCGGCTCGAAACTCGATGACCTGGTGCTGGTGGGGCATGCTTCGAAAGTTGCCAGCAACGCGATGTTGTGCGGCCAGGTTGGTCTGGCGGGCTCCACGCAGATCGGTCACGGAGTGATTCTGGCGGGGCAGGTCGGCACGGCGGGACATTTGAGCATCGGCGATCACGCAGTAGTTACCGCCAAGAGTGGGATCCCTAGCGACGTTCCTGCACGCACCATGTATTCGGGTTATCCCGCGGTCGACAACCGGCAATGGTTGAAGTCGGTTGCGGCGTTGAATCGCTTGCCGGAATTGCAAAAACGCGTTTGGGAATTGGAAGTGGAAATCGAAAAAATAAAAGGGCGCAAGAGCTAGTTGCGAATCTAGTCCAGTCAGTTTCGCAAACTTAGGCTGCTCCGGGAAATCCTATGGGCCGCTGGTCTGGCGGCAGAGCTGCGGCCAAGGTGTCGTGCACCAGATCGTTCAACTTGTCGCGAGTCTCGAGCGTATACGCCGACGCGTCGATAGGCGGCAAGAACTCCACTAGAATTTCGCCCGGCCGCAGAACGAGCGACCGCTTCTTCATCAGTCGGTGAGCGCCGGAGCACGCCACCGGCACAATGGGCGCGCCCGCTTTGATGGCCATCACCACCGCGCCTCGCTTGAATTTGTGCAACCGGCCGTCCGGGCTGCGCGTGCCTTCCGGATAAATTAAAAACGATTGTCCCGCGCGCAGTTCTTCGGTCGCTTTGTCCAGGCTGGCTATGGCGGAGTCGCGGCCACCGCGTTCGATGGGAATGAAGTGCGCGAGCCGGAATGCTTGTCCGACGATGGGCCAGCGAAAAAGCGATTCCTTCAAAAGGATGGCGATGCGTCGTGGAATCGCGCCGACGATCGCGGGGCCGTCCAGTGTGCTGGTGTGATTCGCCGCAAAAACGCACGCAGCGGCGGGAATACGCTCGGTTCCTTTGACCCGCACGCGCACGCCGG
>Ga0209625_1000318_pt1 | contig 12393 bp, 12 predicted proteins | sample JacPin_JW_Ref_M2_FD_187960 | JGI IMG/M metagenome (GOLD analysis project Ga0209625, IMG submission 187960) | Forest soil microbial communities from Algoma, Ontario, Canada - Jack Pine, Ontario site 1_JW_Ref_M2 (SPAdes) (version 2) | ecosystem: Environmental > Terrestrial > Soil > Boreal...
CTCAGCAGTCAACTGCCCGGGTGGGGGAATGTGCGTAGGAGTACCCCTTTTGGGCATGTTGCGGTTCTCAGGAATCCGCTTTCAGTACGCTTACGATCGGAAGAGGTTCTACGATACACCTATTTCCATCGAAATGGTGTATACTAGGCATTATGGGAAGAACGAATATCGTGATCGATGAAAGCTTGGTGAGGAAGGCGCGGCGCCTCACGCGTCTCAAGACCAAGCGGGAGATTGTGGACCGCGCGCTGGAACTGCTGGTGCGCTCGGAAAGCCGCAAGGGCATCCTTCGGCATTATGGAACGGGAATCTGGAAAGGTGACTTGAAGGCCATGCGCAGGAACCGCCGTTGATCCTGGTGGACAGCTCGGTGTGGATCGATTTTTTCAGTTCAGCCCCCGGCCGCACGGGAGATGAGTTGCGGCGGATGATCAGCGACGCCGAGCCTTTTGCTCTGACGGGGGTGGTGGTCGCCGAGATCCTTCAGGGCCTCACGCGAGATGCCAGCCGGATCGAGCACTATCTTTCCCAGTGGGAGCTGCTCGAGCCACGTGGCTTCCGGACCTACCGAGATGCGGCGGCGATTTTCCGGCTGGGGCGCACCAAAGGTGTGAGTCTAACAACCATTGATGCCCTCATCGCGGCGATTGCCCTGGAGCATCGCGCCAGCGTGTTCACTCTCGACAAGGACTTTTCTCGGATCGCGCGCTTGACGGGGCTCCCGCTTCATCCGCTGCCAGGACCATGACGCAAAGAAGGAGCAGAGTCTTCGCTCTTGTTATGGGTTTTGCATGGCCAACTACAAGAACCTGTTTAGAAAAGCTTCTTTGACGCTAGTCGATAGACTCCTGCTGGTTCTCTGTGCGGCGTCTTTGGCGAATCTCTCTGTGCCTTCTCCTCAACCACTCTGGCAACAACGCGGTGCTGCAAAGCATGGCGAGGGAAAAGTGTCTCTTGACAACGCCTTCGCTCTTATCGAGCGCCACCCAATTCAACAGCCTGGCCGACGGCCCGTTCGGCAAAAGCGCGTCTACGTTTGACTATCAACGCTCTGCCCTGCGTCAAGAAGCTTGCGTTTCTTGGCCTTCATGGCATACATAGCCACGTCTGCCTTCCGTAAGAGGGCTTCGATTCTTTCCCCGTCATGGGGATAGACTGCAACGCCTATGCTGACGGAAAGCAGCGGTCCCATCCCATCATTGGCAATGCCGTCGCAAATGCGTTGCGCCACCTGGTTGGCCGCCTCTGCGCCTGTTTCAGGCAAGACGACCGCAAACTCGTCTCCGCCGTAGCGCGCCGCCGTATCGATGTCCCGGCAGAAGCTCAAAGCATCAGCCACCCGGCAGAGCGCATGGCTTCCTATCAGATGGCCATGGCGGTCGTTGATTTGCTTCAATCCATCCAGGTCAAATAACAGCAGGGCAAACTCCCGCGCTGTACGCTCGGAACGCTTGATCTCCATGTCCAGCACTTCCGCAAGGCGGCGGTAGTTGGCTAGTCCCGTCAGTGGGTCGCGGGCTGCCTGTTGACGCAGATGATCCTCCAACTGACGCTGTTTGGTGACATCCTCAGTGATTACCTCATAGGCGTCCAGCTCGCCCTGCTCACCCCTGACTTCTTGTCCGCTGACCCGGATCTTCAGGGTTGTGCCGTCCTTTCGCTTGCATTCTATTTCGATGGGATCGACTAGACCTGGCTGGCCCGATTGCCCCAACAATTGTGCGCGTTTGTCCGCATCTTGAATCAGGGCGCTCACAAGATCTACGGCCAAAAGCTCCAGTTTTGACGCATAGCCGAGCATTTTCACCATGGCCTCATTCACTTCGAGAAACTTGCCGTCGAGGCCGCAGCGGCAAATTCCGTAGCTTAGATTTCCTGCCAAGGCGCGGTAACGTGCCTCTGAATGCCTCAAGCCATTTTCCGCTCGGTCGCGGTCATCGCGTAGTGCTTTCTCATCCAGAGCCCGATGAATGGCCACCGGGAGATGGCCAATGTGATCCATCTCGATACAATCGTACGCACCTTTTGTAATGAAGTCAGCCACCGTCTCACGTTGCAAGGCGCTACCGACGAAGATTAGGGGGATCTGCCTGTTTGATAGGTGCAGGAGTTCCAGTGCCTGCGTTTCCTGCCAGTTGGGGCTGGGGTGCTCGGCGATGACAAGGTCATAGGCGCCCCCGCCAAGTCGTTCGGTAAACTCGTCGGGAGTTACAACTACTTCTGCGCTGACCGTGAAATGCAGCTTGTCGAGCACTTTCAGGCAGCGCTCTACTTCTGCTATGTGACTATGAACAAAGAGGATGTGCAAAGGCGGATGTCTGCCTTCTGATCCGCTCAGGGCGTCTCGTTTGAGGCGGGCTGGTGGGGTCGAAGCCATTGGGGCCGTGGAAAAATTCACGGGGGCCAGTCCTTCCCATTGCCATGCTGGCCCCGTGAATGTTTCAGTTCTAAGCATCTAAAGTATATGATGGGAGGGTATTAATGTCTGTCCAATATTAGACACTTTGAATTTTATGTTAACTTTTACAGCACAGCAGTGGCGCGCCAACAGCAGGTACACGGACCAGCATGAAGTTGGGCAATTCTCGCAGGGTGGCGCAGACAAATTATTTTGGGATTTTCGCTGGTCTCTCGGAACCGCGGGAGTTTATCATCCGGGCGGTGTCGTCTGCAGGTTGAATACGCGGGCGCCTGACTTGCGACCAGGCCGCCCGTGTTCAGGAAACTCCACTGATGGGCATGCGTTCACTACGCTTGCGAGGGCGCGTTGGGACTTCGCAGCGGGATGAGCGCGCGGAGGCGGGGTTCGCGCAAGTAGAGACCACCCCAGAGCAGTACCCCCAAATACGTCGGGAACAAAACATGGCTGAATAATGGATCGCCGACGCGTAAGTGCGTGGCAATGGCGCCACCAAGATAACCAGTCAGCAGTATCGCGCCAAGAACGGAGGTAATCGGAATGGCATAGAGGGCAGTGGACACCAATAAGGCGATCCCGAGAACTGGCAAGAGGCTGAGGGACCAACCCACATGAGCCATCGCCTCCACGACGGGGGGCGGAGCCGGCTTCACGAATTTAAAGGCCACGTCAAAAGCGAGAAACAAGATAACCAATGTGCTCATGATGCGTCCGGCCCAGAGGCCTTTTTTCGAGAGGGGAGCCGTTTGCGTATCTGATGGCATGAATTATCCTCCGTATGTCGTTGGAACGAAAAATCAACAGATGGTTGAAATCGTTTACCGCAAATCAGGAAAGGCACCGCAGTGCTGACGCCTAGCCGCCGGCAATGGCCCCGATGATGAGAAGGGGCTCTTTCCCCGATGCGATGGCGTCGGGAAGCGGCGTATCCGGCGACTCGAGGGAATGGTCTTCCTCGCAAGCGAAGAAGCGAAGGAACGGACGTCGCTCCTGCGTGACATGATCGCGGATCGTGCCGCAAAGCATCGGATATTGGGCCTCGAGGGCGTCGAGCACCGAGCGCTGCGTGACAGGACCCTTGACGTCAAGCTGCACTTCCGCACTGACGCGCGCCAGCGCCCGCAAATGTCCCGGGAGTATGACGCGGATCAAGGCAGCGTCTGGACCTCGACAGAAAGCACGGCCGGAAGATCGCGGACGATGGGGGTCCAACTGTCTCCAGCATTGGCCGAGGCGTACACCTGTCCGCCGGTTGTGCCGAAATACACGCCACACTTATCGAGCGAATCTACAGCCATCGCGTCGCGCAAAACGTTCACGTAACAGTCGTTTTGCGGCAGACCTTTGGTGAGAGCTTCCCACTCATTGCCTCCCGAGCGGCTGCGGTACACACGCAGCTTGCCATCGAGCGGAAAATGCTCCCCATCGCTCTTGATGGGGACGACGTAGATAGTCTCCGGCTCGTGCGCGTGAACGTCGATCACGAACCCGAAGTCGGTAGGCAGGTTCCCGCTGACCTCTTGCCAAGAGTCGCCACCGTTGTCGCTGCGCATGACGTCCCAATGCTTCTGCATGAAGAGCACGTTCGGGCGCGAGCGGTGCATGGCGACGTGATGAACGCAATGGCCGACTTCGGCATTCGGGTCGGGGATGTATTGGGAATGAAGTCCCTTGTTGATGGGCCGCCAGGTCTTGCCGCCGTCGTCGGTACGGAAGGCGCCCGCGGCCGAGATGGCGATGTAGATCCGGCCGGGGTCCTTCGGATCGAGAATGATGGTGTGGAGGCACAGCCCACCAGCGCCCGGCTGCCACTTCGGCCCTGTGCCATGGCCGCGCAGCCCGGCGAGTTCTTGCCAGTTCTGTCCGCCGTCGGTCGAGCGGAATAAACCGGCGTCTTCTACACCGGCATAGACGGTGTCCGGATCGGTGAGCGACGGTTCAATATGCCAGACGCGCTTGAATTCCCAGGGATGCTGTGTGCCGTCGTACCACTGATGAGTGGTAAGGGGTTTGCCGGTTTGCGCGGAGGTATCGTACACGAACTTGTTGCTCTCGCCTTTCGGCATTCCTTCTGGCGTGGTCCGTTCGCCCGGTGGCGTCCCTGGCTGTGTCCAAGTTTTGCCGCCATCATCCGACCGCTGAATGATCTGCCCGAACCAACCGCTGCATTGCGACGCAAACAGCCGATTGGGGTCGACCGGCGAGCCCTTGACGTGGTACATCTCCCAGCCCGCAAAATGGGGGCCGCTTACGTCCCAGCGTTCGCGCTTGCCGTCCGACGTCAGGACGAACGCGCCCTTGCGTGTGCCAACCAGAACCCGTACTCCGCTCATGACTTACTCCTTGTAGGCTAGACTAAGGATCGCCCGCATAGCGACAGGCAGTGTGCCCATCTTACTTGTTAAATGCAAGTGAAAATATGCTATCGTCGAATTATGCCAAAGAGGAAGCCGAGTGCAAAGTGGCGGTCGGGGTGTCCGCTGAATGCTTCGGTGGAGATATTGGGCGACCGCTGGTCGTTGCTGATCATCCGCGACATGATGCTCCGGGGATTCCGGAGCTACAAGGAATTCCTGGAGTCTTACGAAGGAATCGCGACGAACATATTGGCGGATCGCCTGCGGAAGCTGGTAGCTCATGGAATCATCACAACCGAGCGAGATCGGTCGGATGGACGAAAGCTGATTTACTTGCTCACAGCGAAAGGAATCGATCTTGCCCCGGTCCTCACGGAAATGGTCCTGTGGGCAGCCGGGCACGAAGATACGGGTAACCAAGCGCTTGTCCGCTTGATGCAAAAGGACAAAGAGAAATTTCTGGCTGAAGTGCGGCAACGCTGGGCGGAAAAGAGAATCCGTTCAACGGCTGAGCAGGTCCGAACAGAACGTCTCAGGATTTGACCTGTTCGGTAAGCGCCAATGGAACTCTAGTCGTGCCGCGCCCCGTGGAGGACTTTCACCGCGTGCGGCAACAGGTGGGCCACTGCCTCAAGAGATTCCACCGCGCCTTTGGGGCTTCCCGGTAGATTGACGATAAGCGTCTTCACTCGTACTGCAGCCGTACCGCGCGACAGCACGGCGGTCGGCGTGTGCTCCAGCCCCTTGCGGCGCATTTCTTCGGGAAGTCCGGGCACGATTCTGTCGGCCACCGCCTGGGTCGCTTCTGGCGTGTTATCCCGTGGTCCGATCCCCGTACCGCCGGTCGTCAAGAGAACATCCACGCGCCCGGAATCCGCCACCGCGCGCAACTGCTCGCGGATATTTGCGGGATCGTCCGACACGCGCAACGACGAGGTGACTTCCCAGCCCAGCCCGCGGCAGAACGCGACGACCGCGGGGCCGGACAAATCCTCGCGTTCACCCTTGGTTACGGAGTCGCTGATGGTAAGGACCGCGACGCGCATTAGGAAAGTTTCTTCGGGAGACTCACGGCGCTCCCACCGTATCGCGATTGGCCTCATCCATCAGCCGCATCGCCTCCATCAACAGGCCGGTCGTGTTGCGCGTCGTGGTCGTCTTTGTCGAGGCGTTCGCGGCGTTGAAATCGATTTCAAATTCCCCCGCCGTCCACAACACAACTTTATAAACGGCGTCGTCCCCTTCCACCGAACCGATCTTCGCGTCGCGGCACTGTCCGCTTGCAAAATACAGTTCACACTGCGCGCCATTTTGCCGCACGATCAACCGGCAGGACTTCTGCCCCATCTCCAGCGACTGCATCAGGTCGATCATGCTCATCTCTTCCAGCCGTCCTTGAATGACTCCCGGCCGTGACGCTTTTTTCTGCAGTTTTTCGAGGTGCAGGCGATCCACAACTTTTTTCGTGATGCGCACCAGGTCTTTAATCAAAAAAGGTTTGGTGATGAAATCCTCGACGCCATCCACCAGCGGCCTCAGACGCTCCTCGATGTCCGGCCGGCTGGCCATGAACAAAAATGGAATGTGCCGGGTTGACTCCCGCGCGCGCAGTTTCTCGAAGAGTTGCCTGCCGTCCAGGCCGGGCATTTTGTAATCGCAGAGAATCACGTCGGGTGGCGCATCGACGACCTTCAGGAGGGCGTCCGCGCCGTCAGTGGAAGTCTCCACTTCGCAGACCGCATCAAGCCCCTTCACGATCAACTCACGCACCAGTGGGTTATCATCCGCCAGCAGCAGCTTTACCGTTTTGTGCGCTGCCGTACTCATCGCACGCGCCCCCGCGCGGCCTTTCGCCGATGGAAGTCCCCGCTCTTCCCACCGGTCTTCTCGGTGAGAACGATGTCCGTGATTTCCATCCCTTTATCGAGGGCTTTGCACATGTCGTAGACTGTGAGGGCCGCGGCGGTAACGGCGACCAGGGCTTCCATTTCCACGCCCGTCTGGGCGGCCGTGGTCACTGTGGATCGTACTTCCACGCCATTTTGGCACAGCCGTGCGGTCACATCAATGTGCGTCAGCGGCAGTGGATGACAAAGAGGTATCCATTCCGCGGTCCTCTTCGCCGCCGCGATTCCCGCGATCCGCGCCACTTCCAGCGGATTCCCCTTCGGGTTTTTCAGCCGGCGGACTGCGCTCACGACGCGCGGCTTCATTTTCACAAAACCTCGTGCCGCCGCGGTTCGCGTCGTCACCGCTTTCTCCGACACGTCAACCATCTGGACTTGGCCTTGCTTACCGTAATGCGACAGCTTGGCCATCTAGTCTTGTTTAGACTACGTCCTTCCTCAGTAGCACGGAAACGCTCTCGCCAATCTCGAGCTTTTCTCGGTCTGCTGGCACCACCAAGAAACAATTCGCCTTCGACAGCGCGGTGATATCGCCCGATCCTTGCCACCGTAACGCTTTCACTTGCGGCGCCCGTCCGCTCCACTCCAGCCGCGCGGGCAAAAAATGCGCCAGCCCGGGCTTTTCCTTCAAGGCTTCCGCCAGCCGAGCCTCGACCAGCGGCAACGCACGCGCCTGCGCACCACTCAACAAATCAATCGCGGGCGCCACAAACAATTCGAACGTCACCATCGTCGAAACGGGATTCCCCGGTAAGCCGAACACCGGCTTGCCCTGGCATATTCCAAACACGGCGGGCTTCCCTGGCCGGATCGCCACCGCATCGAAAAAGAATTCCGCGCCCATGGCCTTGAGCACGCTTTCAACGAGGTCGTACTTTCCCATTGAGACGCCGCCGGACAGTACGAGCGCATCTTCTTTCAGCCCGCGTTCTATTTTCTCACCCAAATCCTCGATTCGATCCGCGGCATTTCCCAGGACTACGGGCTCGCCGCCTGCGATTCGAACTTGCGCGGCAAGCGAGACGCTATTGCTGTTTCGAATCTGAAACTCTCCGGGTGTTTCGTCGATCAAAACTACTTCGTCCCCGGATGAAAGGATGGCTACGCGCGGCCGCGTCGCGCATTGCAAGTACGCCGCGCCGACTTGCGCCGCCAGCGCAAGCTCGGCGTAGCCGAGCCGCATGCCCGGAGTCAAAATTGTCCGCGCGGCTGCGGCCTCACTTCCTCTTGGCACGATGTTCTGCCCAGTTTGCGCTGCCCGTTCGAATCGCACGACATCGCCTTCACGGGTCGTGTGTTCAATCATCACGACCGCATCCGCGCCTGCCGGTACCGCGGCGCCCGTCATGATTTGCAAGCAGGTTCCCACGGCGAGTGCTTCCCTCACTGTGTCGCCGGCTTTGATTTCTCCCACACACTTCAGTTGTGCGCCCGGCGCAGCTTCTTTCGAGCGAAGCGCGTACCCATCCCGCGTCGAGCGGTCAAATGGCGGATATTCGCGATCCGTGTGAACTTCCTGGGCCAGCACCAGTCCCAGGGCATCCCACACGCTCACAACGGCGGTAACGCGTGGTCCTTTCCCTTTCCCAACTTGTTCGACGACTTTGTTCCGGGCTTGCTCGTAGGTGAGCATTGTGTGGATCTTTGGCCGCTGGCTATAACCAACGGGCTAGCAGCGTGCCCGCGGGCACAATCGTCGCGTCGCGCTCGGGCCCAGTGGAAATCATTCCAATCTCGACCTGCAGAAAATCCGAAATAAAGCGCAGATAGTCGATCGCCGCTTTTGGCAGCTTCGCGCCATCTTTCAGGCCGTACGTTTTCTCATTCCATCCTGGCAGCGTTTTGTATTCGGGCGTGACGTGCTCGTATTCTTCCGCGAGCGCCGGCATTTCCTTCAGCGGCGTGCCTTTATATTTGTACCCCACGCACACTTGAATTTCCCGCTGGGTATCGAAAACGTCCAGTTTGGTGATCACCAGCGAATCGATCCCATTGATCATCTTCGCGTAGCGCAGGACCTGCAAATCCAGCCAGCCGCAGCGCCGCGGCCGCCCTGTAACGGCGCCAAATTCTTTCCCGCGTTCACGCACTTCTTTGGCCTCGAGATCGGGCATCTCCGTCGGAAACGGCCCGCCACCCACTCTAGTGGTGTACGCCTTCGAGATTCCAAGTACATGCTTGATTTTCGTCGGCGGCACGCCCACTCCCGTCGCCGCACCGCCGGAGGTCGCGCTCGAAGAGGTTACGTACGGATACGTTCCATGGTCGATGTCCAGCATCGTCCCCTGCGCGCCTTCGAACAGCACGGACTTCCCCTCGTCAAGCGCGCGGTTCAACAGTTCCGCCGTATCGCAAATGTACCCGCGAATCTTTTCACCCAGCTTCAGCGTTTCTTCCACTTCATGCGAAAAGTCGATGTCCGCGCCGTAGGCGCCCTTCGCCAGCCGGTTCTTCTCCGCCACCACGTGCGCGGCTTTCTTTCGAAATAACTCCGGCTCCAGCAGGTCGCACATGCGCAGCCCGCGCCGCGCCATCTTGTCTTCGTATGCCGGCCCGATTCCGCGGGAAGTGGTGCCAATCTTGTTCGCGCCGCGCGCGCCTTCCGCGGCTTTGTCCAGCTCACGGTGATAGGGAAAAATCAGGTGGGCGCGATTGCTGATGTGCAGGCGCCCCTTCACTTCTATCCCGGCTTTCGAAAGGGTCGCAATTTCCGCCACCAGCGCCGCCGGATCCACGACCGTGCCCGTTCCGATCACCGCTTGCTGGTTCGGCCGAAGAATTCCGCAAGGAATCAGTTGCAGCACATAGCGGTCTTTCCCGATGATGACCGTGTGCCCCGCGTTATGGCCGCCCGCGACGCGTGCAATGTAGTCAAAGGATCCCGCAAGGTAGTCCACCACCTTGCCTTTGCCTTCGTCGCCCCATTGCGCACCCACTACCACGACCGATTTCATCCAGGCTTTCTCCTCAGGGTAGGACAGGCATTCTTGCTTGTCTCTTCCCTCTCCTCAGCCACACTTCCGCGTCGCAATCATCTCTTCGCCTTTACTGCTTTGGAAGATACTAAAAAACGGCAGGTTCTTATCGTAAGCTGGCCCCGTCCTCAACGCAAGCAAGCGACGGGCGGTGGTCCAGTTTGGGGATTCAAAAGAAAAGGGGCTCGATGGGCCCCGCCGTGCCGTACTTCGCGTAGCATCGCCTTGCTATGGCAAAGACCAGCGATGCCACTACGCGGCCGCTTTAGCGCACTCGTCGACTAAGGAAACGATTTGGAAGCGGGCCAGTTTTCGTTTACGCGACTAATTGAGACTTGGACCGATTGCTCTGATGTAGACTCTCTGTTACCAAACAGATCGGTGTCACTGCGTACCGCGGAGTTCAGGTTGTTATGAGACCGCCAAATCAGACGACCCAATGCGCGATATGTGGAGGAAGGCTGGCGTCCACGGGCGCACTGGCGGGGCAGTGCCCGAAGTGTCTGCTGAAAGTGGGGCTCGGAGTAGGGGCAGGCAATCTGGCGCCGGCGCTAAGGGATGTTCCGCCCGAGAGTTTGCCGCCAGTGGGATCACAGATCGGTCCTTATCATATCGAGGGCCTGCTGGGGGCCGGCGGCATGGGCCAGGTTTACCGTGCTGCGGACACCCGGCTCGGCCGCAAAGTCGCGATCAAGTTTCTCTCCGCCAATGTGGCAGACGCGGCTGGACGCCGCCGGTTCCAACGGGAAGCCCAGATGGCGTCCTCTTTGAACCATCCGCACATTCTGACGGTGTACGACGCAGGAGAGTTCGAGGGGCTACAGTACTTGGTGACCGAGTTTGTCGATGGCGGCACGCTTACACACTGGGCTCGTCAGCAAGAGCGCCCCTGGCGGGAGATCGCCGACTTACTCGCGGGCGTTGCCGACGGTCTCGCTGCCGCGCATGCGGCGAACATCCTGCATCGCGATATCAAGCCCAGCAACGTTCTGGTCACTAAGAGCGGCTATGCCAAGCTGGCGGACTTCGGCTTGGCCAAGCTGGTCGAAGGCGTCACGCCGGACCAGGCAGCGCTCACGCTGACAGAAGAAGTGACGCGCCCTGGCGTAATCGTGGGCACCATCCCCTACATGTCGCCGGAGCAGGCGTCGGGGCGGCCAGTCGATGCGCGCAGCGATATCTTCTCTTTCGGCGTGTTGCTGTACGAACTGCTGGCCGCTCGCAGGCCATTTCCCGGCGCGACGGACCTCGAAGTCCTGCAAACCATCATTCACGGCACGCCGCAGCCGTTGGGCGAGAAAGTTCCGCCGATGCTGCGGATGGCCGTGGAAAAGACATTGGAGAAAGACCCGGGCGATCGTTACCAGTCGATGCGTGAGATCGCCGTGGATCTGAAGCGCTTCACAAGAGCGAAGGTAGCTGAAGCGCCGCCTGAAAAGAAGCCGCGAAGCGCGTGGCTGCCGTGGGTCATAGCCGCCGCTCTGCTGGTGGGAACTGCGGTCTGGGAAATCGTTCGTCCGGCGGCTGCACCGCCCAATCCGCTCGAAAAAGCGCATTTTACGCGCCTGACCGACTTCGAAAGTGTGGAAGCCTCAATCTCGCCGGACGGCAGGTTCGTAGCGTTTGTCTCCGACCATGACGGCCCCTTCGATGTATGGCTGACCCAAGTGGGTACCGGACGCCTGATTAATCTGACCCAGGGGAAGGCGGGCCCGTTACCAGGGCCCTTACGAACCGTGGGTTTTTCGGGCGACGGCTCGGAAATTTGGATCGGCGGTGGTGATGTGGGTATGCGGCTGCGATTGATGCCCCTAACGGGAGGTACGTTACGTAATTTCCTCGGCGAGGAGGCCGTCAACTTGTCTTGGTCACCGGACGGAGAGCGGATTGTCTATCATACCTTCGGTAATGGCGACCCTATGTTCATCTCGGACCGCACTGGCGCAAATGCACAACGGATACTCGGGGACCGGCCGGGAGTTCACAACCATTTTCCTACTTGGTCGCCTGACGGCCGCTGGATCTATTTCGTTCATGGGACGCCGGCGACGAAGGAGATGGATTTATGGCGCATTGACCCTGCTGGCGGGAACCCCGAGCGACTTACGCAACGCAATACAGACGTGGCTTATCCCACGCCGGCCGGCAACCGCACAGTGTTCTACGTGGCGCGGGACGGGGACGGTTCAGGACCGTGGCTCTGGGCGTTTGATCTGAAACGGAAGGATTCGCGGCGCGCGAGCTTTGGCCTGGAGCAATATACGTCCGTGGGAGCCAGCTCGGACGGCCGTAAGCTGGTGGCCACCATCAGCAACCCCGCCGCGGGCCTTTGGAGTGTTCCGATCCTTAGTCGACTCGCCGAAGAATCCGACGTGAAGCCGTTTGCCGTGCCGACCGTACGCGCGCTGGCTCCCCGTTTTGGCGGCGCGTCGCTATTTTATTTATCTTCCCTGGGAACGGGCGACGGACTGTGGCGTCTTCGGGACGGACAGGTCACTGAGATCTGGAAAGGCGCCGATGGCGCGCTGCTGGAGACACCCGCTGTTTCGCTGGATGGGCGTCACGCGGCCATTGTGTTACGGCGGAGCGGGAAACGCCGACTGCACGTCCTCTCTTCAGACGGCGCCGAACTCCAGCCCATCGCGGAAGGAATTGACGTCCAGGGTACGAGTTGCTGGTCGCCGGATGGCAGATGGATCGTCACTGGCGGCAGCGGAGCCGACGGTCCCGGGCTT
>Ga0209625_1000319_pt1 | contig 12390 bp, 7 predicted proteins | sample JacPin_JW_Ref_M2_FD_187960 | JGI IMG/M metagenome (GOLD analysis project Ga0209625, IMG submission 187960) | Forest soil microbial communities from Algoma, Ontario, Canada - Jack Pine, Ontario site 1_JW_Ref_M2 (SPAdes) (version 2) | ecosystem: Environmental > Terrestrial > Soil > Boreal...
TTCCCGCTCGCTACTGCTACACCTCTGCCTTGCAATCTTCGCGATCACTAATTTGTTTGGCGTTGCCGCTCCTTCGCGCGCTCAGCAATCCACGGAGAACCTTCCCCTGTCGGAGGTTCGCCCCGGCATGCAAGGTTACGCGTACACCATTTTTGCGGGAGACCAGATTGAAAAATTTGACCTCGAAGTCCTGGGCATCATGCCCAATTTTCTGGGCCCCAAACAATCCATCATCCTCGTTCAATTAAAAGGGCCCAAGGTGGAGCACACCGGCGTCGTGGCCGGCATGAGCGGCAGTCCCGTTTATCTGGACGGCAAACTCGCAGGCGCTTTGTCACTCAAGCTGGGGATATTCACCAAGGAACCCATCGCGGGCGTAACGCCTATCGCCGATGTTTTGAATCCTCCGGTGCAAACGGCGCCTTCACAACCCGCGCAGCCGTCGCAAAATTCAGCGCAGCAATTCTCGGCATCTTCGCTGCCGAACAACACGGCTGCCAATTCTTCGAATAATTTCGCCCCGCAACAAGTTACTTTGCCTACAGGCTCCGCCTTGGAACCCATCGAAACGCCTCTGGTCTTTTCCGGTTTTCAAGCTTCCGCGTTACGGCAATTTTCTTCGCAACTTCAGGGTTACGGCTTCGTCGCAGCGCAGGGTGGCACCGCGGCCCCGCGACCGGATGACTCGCAACTCAAGCCCGGCGACATGGCCGGAATGGTGCTCGTCCAAGGCGACGCATCCATCAACTCCGCCTGCACCGTCACTGCAGTGCAAGCCGACCACGTTTTCTTGTGCGGCCATCCCTTCTTAAGTCTGGGCGACGTGCAGCTTCCCATGGCGCGGAGCCGCGTGCTCACCACTCTGTCCTCCGACATGGCCTCCACCAAAATTGTAAATGTGGGCGGATCCATCGGCACCATTACCGGCGATCACATCACCGCGGTCACCGGCAAACTGGGTACGTCGCCCACGATGATTCCGCTGGAGCTCACGCTTTCCGTCGCTGGCGCGGAAAAGCAACTGCACTTCCAGCTTGTCAATCATCCGCGCTTGACGCCCATCCTGGTGGCGCTGACCACCTTCAGCGGTCTCACTCAGAATTCGCTCTACGGCGAAGGGACTACCCTGCACCTCTCCGGCGAAATCCAGCTGAAAAATCACGCGCCGGTGCAAATTGAAAACACTTTCGCTCCTGGCGACGCTCTTTCGCCCGACGGTTTGCCCATCGCGCTCAGCATGCAAAGTATTTTCTCGCGTTTGTTCACCAATAATTTTGAAGCCACCGCTATTGAGCGAGTTTCGCTGCGCGTCGATAGCGTGCCCGGGCGTCATTCCTTCACCATCGAGAGTGCCTGGCTGGAAAAAGGCGAAGCCGCTCCGGGCGAAACTTTGCGAGTGCGTGTGTTGCTGCGCCCGTATCGTGGACCCGCTCAAGTAGAAGAAACTACCGTGCGTGTGCCTGACCAAGTCACCCGCGGCACCATGCTGCGCGTGCTGGTCAGCGACGCCGACATGCTCAATCGCTCATCGCGAGGATTCGCCGCCACGGGTGCCGGAGCCTCAGCGAGCCTCGATCAACTTATCGCTTTGCTCAATCGTGAGCGTCGCAATGATCGCCTGTACGTTGGACTTTTCGCTCCATCTCCCACCATGCTGTGGGAAGACAAGGAATTGCCCAACGTGCCTCTTTCTGAAATTAGTATCGTCGACGGACGCCCGGCGCCTGGCACTGTTCAGGTGCTTCGCGAATCGCTTTCGAGCGAATCTTCCATTCCGCTTGGCGGACCGGTCACTGGGGTTATCTCACTCAATCTGCAAATACGATGATTACTTTTGAAAATATACCTCCCGAATTTTCACGCTCGAAATTTCGCTTGAATAACCGTTATTCCCGAACTTTTGTGGCGTGTCTACTCGCTGTTGCGTGCGCCTTCGCAGCCCGCGCCGAGCATACTCGCCGTTGGCGGATCAGCACCTACGAAGAATTTCTAAAGGGCACAGCCCACGGCGTCGCGGTGCGCAGCGATGGCCGCCTGGAGTTAGCTCCAAAGTTCGCGTTGATTGCGGACGCCGATGCATCCTACCTGTGGTCTCTGCGCACCGATGCTAAAGGCGTGCTTTACGCCGCGGGGGGCTCGCCCGCAAAAGTTTTTCGCTTTGATACTGCCGGAAAGCCCACCACAGTTTTTGAGTCGTCCGATCTTTCCGCGCAAGCCATCGCCTTCGACTCGCAGGGCAATCTTTATGTGGGCACTTCGCCCGACGGAAAGGTTTATCGCGTTTCGTCCTCCGGCGAAAAGTCGGTGTTCTTCGATCCCAAGACGAAATATATCTGGGACCTGGCGTTTTCCTCCGACGGCACTCTCTATGTGGCCACCGGCGATAAAGGCCAAATTTTCGCTGTAAATTCCAGCGGCAACGGCGAACTGTTTTATTCGAGCGATGAAGCGCATATCCGCGTACTGGCCTTTGATCCCAGCGGAAATCTTATCGCCGGCACCGAGCCGAGCGGGCGCGTGCTGCGCGTTTCGCGTGCCAACGCGAAAGGCCCGCGCCCAATTAAATCACGAGAAAAATCACAGGATAAATCGGCCGACAAATCAGTCGCCACGGCAGAAGGTTTCGTTCTCTACGAAACCGCTAAACGAGAAGTCACCGCTCTGGCACTAGCGCCTGACGGCACCATCTATGTCTCCGCCATCGGGGAAAAGCAACGCAACGTTACCCCTCCTCCTTCAGCTGTATTTGTCACGCCGCAAGGTACCACCACCATCACCAACGCTCCGCAAGTGCCTTCGCCGCAGGCCACGGCACCTTCCGTGTTTGTGGCCTTCCCGCCCGTAGTTTCTTCCAGCATTTATCGGATTAGCGCTAGCGGCGCCCCCGATGAGTTGTGGTCTTCGCGTGAAGATGTGATTTACAGCCTGGGACTCGGCGCGGACGGGCGGCTGCTAGCGGGCGCCGGAAACAACGGCGCGCTGCTGGCCATCGATTCCAAAGGTGTATTCGCGCAACTCGCCAAATCCGGCTCGGCGCAGATCACCGGAATTTCGCGTGGTAGAGAGGGCAAAGTTTTTGTCTGCACCGCTAATCCCGGCAAAGTTTTCTCCGTTGGTCCTGAATTTGAAGCCGAAGGCACCTACGAATCACGCTCTTTCGACGCGCAAAACTTTTCACAATGGGGCCGCCTGGAATGGTGGAGTCCGCGGGTTGGCGCGAACACAGAATCACGCGCCACCTCGGCCGCGAGGAAATCTTCCGCGCGCGACAACGAACCGCGCGTCGAATTTTTCGCGCGTTCCGGCAACACCGAAGATCCCGGCAAAGAGTGGTCTACATGGTCTGGCCCCTACACGCACCCCGGCGCGGAAATGGAAATTCCGCCTGCGCGATTTGCGCAATGGAAAGCGGTGATTCACGGCGGCCAGCCGGGCGATGGCGTAGATTGGGCCAGTCTGGCTTATTTGCCGCGCAATGTCGCGCCGGTAATCGATGGCATTGCGATCCAGGACCCCGGCGTGCGCGCCAACGCCACTAACATAATGTCCGCCGGCCAGCCCACCACCGTCACGCTAAAATTTCCTCCCGCGCCGAATACTTCCGGCGTGATCGTCACGCAGTCCGGGACCCCGCCGCGGTTCGAACCGCCGCCGCAAGGCGTTCAACAAAAAGGCTACGCCACCGTGCTGTGGAGCGCGCACGACGACAACGAGGATGAGTTGCATTACGCCGTTTATTACCGTGGAGAAAATGAGCAGGACTGGAAATTATTGAAGGACAAACTGGAACAGAAATTTTATTCCTGGGACACCACATCATTTCCGGATGGCGCCTATTACCTGAAGATTGTCGCTACGGATGCGCCGTCGAACCCGCCGGCCACCGCGCTTACCGCGGAACGAATCAGCGAGCGTTTCGAAGTGGACAACACTCCGCCGGTAATCGAGCATCTGCAGGCCGAGTCACGCACCGCGGATAAAGCAAGCTCCATCGCTATAAAATTCATCGCGCGCGATGCCAGCAGCAGCGTTGAGCGCGCTCAATATAGCCTGGACGGTGGCGACTGGATCCTGGTATCTCCTTCTGGAGACATCAGCGACGCCCCCGAAGAACATTACGAGTTTACGATTAGCGATCCGTCCGCCGGAGAACACACCGTTGCGGTGCGCGCTTATGATCGATTTGAAAATGTGGGAAGCGCGAAAACTACGGTAATCGTTTCAGGTTCAAACCGCCGGTAAGCTTTAAGATCGTTCCCCGCAGAATCTCGTCAATATCGTCGCGTACTAAAGCCCTTGCCGATAGGCCCGCGTCGCATCCGCGTGCTCTTCAATTTCCGCGCCAAAACCAATCCGGCCGTCGCCGAACGGCTCGCTTCGAGCGTGCGTCACCCGCGCGGTACAATTTAGTTCCTGCGTCATGGTTCCGCTGACCTCTACAGGTATACGCAACGTAACTTCCAGTTGCATTCCGACGCGCAGCGGCGCCGACGAGGCGAAAAAAAATCCTCCGCGCGAAACATTCAGCGCTTCCGTAAAATGTTCGCTGGTATCCGCGGCAACTCCCAGCGCGCGAAAGCGCAACGGGGTGCGTAAATTGTAACGGGTTAACCGCCGGCGCTCCGGGTCTTTCACTTTTACTTGCTCCAAGCGGGGAAAACTGACTCGCGAGTCTGGACTACGGGGCTTCAAGTCAGCGTAGCAAAGCTGCGGGACACGTCAAGAGACAAATTGACGGGTATCACGCGCACGCGTTCAAGCTCAATCGCTTTGCGCCGACTGGCGCTTCCAGTATTCTGCTGTGCATTGGACATCCAATAATGGCTCCCACAAACTCAAAACACCCGGCGCAAATGGACGCTCATCAAACACCCGCGGCTGTCGAAGATTTCGCGCCTCCGTCATGGGACGCCATCCAGCAAGCACACGCACGCATCGCTCCTAAAATACATCGCACGCCCGTACTGACAAGTTCTTCGCTCAATAAACTCACCGGGGCCAAAATTTTTTTCAAATGCGATAACTTTCAGAAGACCGGTTCGTTCAAAATACGCGGGGCGACCAATGCCATCTTCTCGCTCACGGATGCGGAGGTTGCAAACGGGATCGTCACGCAATCGAGCGGCAATCACGGCGCCGCCATCGCGTGCGCCGGAGCCTGGCGCGGAGTAAAAACCTGGGTAGTAATGCCCAAAAACGCGCCAGCCGTAAAATTTCGCGCCGTCGAAAGTTATGGCGCGCAAGTAATTTTATGCGAGCCGCGGGTCACCGCGCGCAACGAAGCGGCCGAGCACGTTCGCGCCGAGACTGGCGCGTATCTTATACATCCCTACGACGACGATCGCATCATCGCCGGGCAAGCCACCGCCGCTAAGGAACTGCTCGAAGAAGTCGGCGATCTCGACGCCGTTTTTGCTCCCGTGAGCGGCGGCGGCCTGCTCAGCGGCACGTGCCTCGGCGCGAAAGGCCTGCGCGCCGATATTCGCATTTTTGGTTGTGAACCGGAGCGCGCCGATGACGCCTATCGCTCGCTCACCAGCGGCATACTACAATCTCAGGATTCCAGTGACACCATCGCGGATGGTTTGCGGGCTTCTCTTGCGCCCCGAACCTTCTCCATCCTGAGAAAACTTGTGGATGGAATTTTGCTGGCCAGTGAAGAAGAAATTATTTCCGCCACGCGGCTGGTGTGGGAGCGCTTGAAGATCATCATCGAACCATCGTCCGCAGTGGCCATGGCTCCATTGCTACGGCCCGGCGCCATCGCGGCCTTGAATTTGCCGCCGCGTCCGGATGGACGCGCGCCTAAACTTGGCATGATCTTTTCCGGCGGTAACGTCGACTTATCGTCGCTGCCGTTTTAGTTTTCCGGTGGCGAGAAATATAATTCCGGAAATTACGTTTCCCGCAGTTTCAATTTGCCGGCCGCTTTATTTTCTTCCAGAAAAGCTCGCAAATCCTGCGTGGCGTCCAGTAGGCGCACCCACTGCTCGTAATAAAGGGTGACCGGAAAGCGTCCCAGTCCGTAGACACTCACACCACCCTTTTCGCCTACACGAAATTCCAGCGCACCGGTGCGCCGCCCAGAGCCTTTCTTTTCCAGCTCCGCTATTTTTGCTTTCAGTTCTTCGTAAGATGGCTCGGCCATTTTTTCCTCCGCTAAATTCGAATGCCGCCGATTATACCGGACCCGCCCATTAGTGTCCGCACCGAACGGCGCGCGCTCACGCACCGGCGCACTCCTGGAGCCTCGAAACGCATAAGCGGCTACTTCAGTGTGATTTTTTGCACCAGCGGCAAGTCTTGCGAAGATCCTCCCGCCATGAACGAATAGGCTCCTGGCGGCATCTTCCAGCTCTCCGACCCTTCATCAAAAATGGACAGATACGACGCCTCAATATTGACGGTCACTTCCTTGCTTTCGCCGGCCTGCAACTTAACTTTGCTCCAGCCCACCAGCCTTTTTGGTGGCTCTCCAGTATCCGCGGGAAGTGCCGCGTAGACCTCAGCAATTTCTGCTCCCGGCCTGCTGCCAGTGTTCTTCACCGTAAAAGTAACAGTGGTCTGTTTGCCAGATTTTACCTTCAAGTCGGAATAGGCGTACGAGGTATACGACAATCCGAATCCAAAAGGAAATAGCACCGGTTTCTTTTCGGCGTCATACCACTTGTAGCCAACTTTCAATCCTTCATCGTAATGCGCTTCGAACGTGGGCTTAGCCTCGCCAGTCCTCATCACCGCTTCCTTGCCCAGCGCGCCCGGCGGCGGAATCACTCTTTGCGGATGCGGCAAATCCGCTTCACTGCGCGGAAAAGTCATGGGCAATTTAGCGCTGGGGTTTACGTCGCCAAAAAGAATGTTGGCCACCGCGTCCGCGCCCTTGCTCCCGGCGTACCACGCCTCCAGCACGCCACTGACTTTATCGATCCATGGCATGGTTACCGCGGTTCCTGATTCGAGCACCACGATGGTGCGCGGATTCGCGGAAGCCACCTGGTCGATCATGGCGTCCTGGTTATCTGGCAACGACAAATTCGGCAGGTCCATGTCCTCGCTGGTCCACTGGTGCACAAACACGATGGCGACATCGGACTGTTTGGCCAGAGCCGTAGTGGCTGCGGGATCGGCCCCGGAGGCAAATTTTACGGTCGACCCCGAAGCTCTAGCGGCGACAGCCTTCAACGGCGAAGTGGGAAACCACACATGCTCCTTCCACTTAAATGACGAGAATCCGGGCGGATCCACTTGCGCCGACCCCCCGCCGGAAATCATGCTCTCGTCGGCATGCGTGCCAATGATTGCGATGGAGCGCACTTTCGCGCGATCCAAAGGCAGTATCCCTTTATCGTTTTTCAGCAGCACGATGCTTTGTTCCGCAACCTGCCGCGAAATTTCCAGCCCGCGTTCTACATCCACAACGCTTCTCTGGCGCGGAAAATCCACGATGCCGGTGGCAAATTCAGAACGTAGAACACGGCGCACGTGCTCATCCAGTTCGGCAACTGGAACTTTGCCGTCCTGTACCGCTTTCTTGAGCGGCTCGCCATAATAAATATCTTCAGGCTCCTCGTTATCGAGGCCAGCTGCGGACGCTTTCACCACGCTGTGTGTGGCGCCCCAATCGGAAACTACAAACCCCTTAAACTTCCACGCCTTCTTCAACACATCGGTAAGCAAATATTTATTTTCGCAGGCATAGTCGCCGTTGATGGCGTTGTAGGAACACATCACCGCGCCCGGATTGCCAATATCGATGCCGATGTGAAAGGCCAGCAAGTCCGTCTCCTGCAGCGCGCGCTTCCCTATCATCGCATTTACTTCGTTGCGCCCGCTTTCCTGATCGTTGACCGCATAGTGCTTGATGTCCCCGATGACGTGCGGCGCCTGCTCGCACTTAATGCGATTGCCGACTAAGGTGCCCGCCAAAATGGGGTCTTCTCCCAAATATTCGAACGTGCGCCCGTTGCGCGGCTCCCGCGTAATGTTCGTGCCGCCGCCTAAAGTCATGTTGTAACCCTGCGCGCGCAATTCCCGCCCGATCAGCGCCCCATATTCGCACGCCGCTTGCGGATCCCAGGAGGCTGCGGAAGCAATGGGGGATGGCAGCGCCGTCGAATATCTACCATTGTCCGCGCTCATGCGCACCCCGTAAGCAGCGTCACTCATCTGAATCATGGGAATTCCAAGGCGCTCGACGCCCAACACAAATCCCGCTCCACCATTGCCTAGATATGGTTTTGGAAATACTTTGCCCGGCCACCCGGGCATACCCTCGCCGTGCACCAGATCGATTTTTTCGTCCAGCGTCAATTCTTTCAACACCATTTCCGCCCGTTCATCCGGTGAAAGTTTGGGGTTCATCCACGGACGATCTTGCTGGGCGAAGGATGATGCGCTGGCGAACGAAATAATAAGCGCGGCAGTGAGTCCAAAGCATAAACAAGACAACTTCTTCATCGGCGATGTCCCTCGTGAAAGCTGATAAATGCGGGCCTATGATAGCGGTTTTCGCTGGAATAATGCGGGCGGATCTTGGCGGGCCGCCAAAGCACACATTTCCAGAACACAGCTGATTCTAATACTGACTCATCTAGAACAGAACCGCTGTTCTTAAGATGGAATACTTTTAACTGGAAGGAACCTGCGTCATGACAAAAACCACGACTGCGAAGTCCAGCCGTGCGCCACGGAAACTGTGGCACAAATTCTCGAGCGAGAACGAGACGCACTGATTCACGATTGGCGGGCATTGGTGGAAAAGCAAGAAGACCTGATGGCCATTCCTCTGAGCTACCAAGACGCACTGCGCATTTGGCGCAGTTGTTGATCGTGTGATCGCCCACCTGTGCCTCGATGCCTGGACAACAGCCTCTAGCTCGCTGGCCGCCGGTCATCATGGCAATTTGCGACGCCAACAGGGTTACTCCGCGGCCATGCTCGTTGAGGAGTCGCGAATATTGGAGGTGTGCCTTTTCACCACGCTGCACAAAAACGCCACGCGGGTGGAACGGGGTGCGCATGACTATTTGCTGAAAAGCAATTTCGACAACTTCCGCTTGCGCCGGGCGGTACGGGCCATGATCGAGCACCGCGCCGCCGATGAGCAGGTGTGTCTGTATCAGCAGTGCGCGGAATTGGCGTTGCTGTGCACTGGAGATGCGGTGGTCATCAGCGAAAGCGCCGAGCGCGTAACGCATTTAAACACTGCCGCGGAATTGATCACCGGATGGTCAGAAAAGGAAGCGCAGGGCCAGCCGTTAAGCAAAATATTTGGCATCGTCGATGACGATACCCGCAAGGCTCAAGCGAGCGACCCGTCCATAGTTTCAGAGGCAAACAGGAAATGGCCCCGTACCAGCAGCGGGTCGTTGATGAGGCGCGATGGCGTGGAGCTGAACATAAAAAACTGTACCGCGCACATCCGCGACCGCGATGGAAACATCGCCGGAATGGTAGCCGTCTTTCACGATCTGGGCGCCACGCGAGTCAAGACGCTGGAGCTTTCGCACCAGGCGCAGCATGATTTTATGACCGACCTGCCGAATCGCTCGCTGTTGAATGACCGCATCACCCGGGCAATTTCCTTTGCCAGGCGCGATCGCAAACAATTGGCGGTGATGTTCGTGGATCTCGATCTGTTCAAAAGGATCAACGACTCGCCTGGACACGCCGTCGGGGACAGATTGCTGCAAGAGGTGGCCGGCCGCATCGTGGCGTGCGTGCGCCGTTCGGATACCGTGGCGCGCCACGGAGGAGATGAATTCGTGGTGCTGCTCTCACAAGTGGGGCATGCTGAAGACGCGGTGTTCATCGCTAGAAAAATTCTAAGTTCGCTATCGACCGGCTACTTGATCGACAAGAAACATTTACAAATTAATGCCAGCATCGGAGTGAGCACCTATCCTGATGATGGACACGACGCGGAAACCCTTATTAATCGGGCTGACACTGCGATGTACGAAGGCAAAAAGCTGGGCCGCAACAATTGCCAATTCTTCCGCGCAGAAATGCAGGCGCGCGCCGTGGAATGGCAGAGCCTGGAGGGCAGCTTGCGCTGCGCGTTGGAAAGAAACGAATTTATGCTGATGTGCCAGCCCAAGATCGCCCTAGACACCGGTGAGATTAGCGGAGGCGAGGCGCTGCTGCGGTGGAAACATCCGGAGCGCGGTCTGATTCAAGCGTTGAAATTTGTGCCCATCGCCGAAGAGTCGGGATTAATTGTACCCATCGGGCATTGGGTACTGTTGGAAACCTGCCGGCAGGCCCGTCTGTGGGCCGAGGTGGGCTTGCCTCCGGTGCGCATCGCCGTGAACGTGTCCGCGTTGCAATTCGCATCCAAGGATTTTTTGTCCAGTGTTCGGGCGGCTCTGATTTCAACGGGAATGGATCCGTGCAATTTGGAACTGGAATTAACCGAAACAGTGCTGATGGAAGACGCGGAGTCTGCTATGCAAACCTTGCGCGCACTGAAAGACATCGGCGAGCAACCAGCCGTGGATGATTTTGGAGTGGGTTATTCCAGCTTCAGCTATTTACGAAAATTCCCGCTGGATGCTTTAAAAGTCGACCGCAACTTCATAAACGACATTTCCTCGAACCCTGACAATGCCATGATTCTGAGCGCGCTGATTAACATAGGAAAGAGCCTGAAGCATCGCGTGGTGGCCGAGGGCGTGGAAACCGAGGAACAACTGCATTTTCTGCAACAAGAAGGTTGCAGCGAGGGGCAAGGTTACTTTTTCTGCCGCCCGGTAATTGCCGAGAAGTTCGCCGAGTTTCTGGAGCGCGGCGTAACAGAGTCGGCAGTTAACTAGCCTTTCGGATAGCTCTTCGGACGCGCAATGCGAAAGCGCCTCCCCAGCAACCAGGCAGCCAGCAACTCGCCCGGCACCGGCGGAGCGTCCCGCAGAATCGATACCAAGACCTCGTCGGGTGCTGGTAGAGATGAAGTCTGGAAGCATCCTAACCAAATCATTTCAGCATCAGACAGAGCATTCGGGTTGGGGCTGGCACGTTCGGGATGTAGGGCTAGACCCCAAAAATAGTTAACGAATCGGTTATCAGACCCAATGTGATAGCCTGCATAAGTTAGGGAGTGCGGGTGGGCTCTTCCACGGAAACACATCTGTCAGTAGTAAAACGAAATATTAGTGGTGCGTTCACCCGCGTCAATCCCAGCCGCATCGCCACAGAGACACTTCGAATCAAATCTCAACGCAAGTTTAAAATCCGGTTACCGGCGGAATGATGAAAACCAATTCGCAAGTGCTACGGATGGGTGACCGCGCTTTCCGATTTTCGCAAATTGGCGCGCTGCCGATTGCCCTGATTTCGATAGCGTGGGCCTTTCCTGCGGTGGCGCAGACCAATGACGCCAGCGTGTCGCAGCCGCCTTCCCGGCCTGCGCGAATCACACAAGCCATTGACGAAAAACAGTTGGTGGTGCTGCGCGGCAATGTCCATCCACTGGCGCAGGCCAAATTTGATTTAGGCGCGGTAAGCGATGCGCAACCGCTCGATCGCATGCTGCTGCTATTGCATCGTGCACCCGAACAAGAAACAACCCTGCGCCAATTATTGGACGACCAACTCACCGTCAATTCACCAAAGCATCACGCCTGGCTGACTCCCGAGCAATTCGGCGCGGAATTCGGAGCCACGGACGCTGACATCCAGGCGATCACGAGCTGGCTCAGCGCCAAGGGGTTTCACGGAGTGCAGGTCGGACTGGGGCGCAGCACGATCCAGTTTTCAGGGACAGCCGGCCAGGTGCGCGATGCATTTCACACCGAAATTCACCGTTACGTGGTGAATGGCGCGCAACGCTTCGCGAACTCCAGCGATCCACAAATTCCCACGGCGCTGGCCCCCGTAGTGGCGGGCGTGGTGTCCTTGCATAACTTTCCAAAGTTCGCCCATTCGCACAAACTGGGAAATTTTCATCGTGCCCGGGATGGCGGCGCAATTGAGCCACTGTTTTCTTACGCCGGCTGCGGATCCAACTCGACTCAGCCGTGCAACGGATTGGGACCAGCCGACTTGGCGAAAATTTACAATGTTCCTTCGAATCTCGATGGCACCGGACAGACCATTGCCGTGGTGGGACAGTCGAATATTAATCTCGCCGATGCCCAGGAATACCGGGCCATGTTTGGCTTGCCGGTGAACGATCCGGTGATCATATTAAATGGCCCCGATCCCGGGGTGATCGCCGACGAAGGGGAAGCCGACCTAGACGTGCAGGTGTCGGGTGCAGTGGCGCCCAAAGCGACCATTAAGCTGGTGGTTTCGGAAACGTCGGATAGTTCGGCCACCGCGGGCATCGATTTATCCGCGTTGTATATCGTTGACAACAACATTGCGGGAGTGCTGAGTGAAAGTTACGGCAGC